>Ga0187770_10001854_pt1 | contig 11516 bp, 15 predicted proteins | sample 0116_SJ02_MP02_2_FD_133154 | JGI IMG/M metagenome (GOLD analysis project Ga0187770, IMG submission 133154) | Tropical peat soil microbial communities from peatlands in Department of Meta, Colombia - 0116_SJ02_MP02_20_MG | ecosystem: Environmental > Terrestrial > Soil > Wetlands > Peat | place...
CCTTCTCGTTCTCTGTTTGTAGCGTACGTAATCGTCCCCTAGCTCCTTCGTGAGCATCTTCTCTTCGCTCGAAATCCTGTAGACGAGCACTGCCACGAACATCACAGGCAGCCAGACGGCAGCGATGAGGTTGCCTGACAGGACCCCGAGCCCGGTCCAAATGAGGATCTCCCCAAGGTATCCCGGGTGCCTAATCCTCAAGTAGGGTCCGTCACTGATGACCCTCTGCCCCTCGGTCATCATCAACGTCGTAGTGTAGTAGCTCCCCAAAGTGACAGCGGCCCATACCCTGAGCGACACGCCAACGAGCATTACAGCCAGTGCGGCGAGCTCCGGTCCGACGCCCACCTGAACGGAACCCGTCCCAAAGATATCCAAGATTATGGGCACCCAGAGCCCGACACCCGTGGCTGCACCGATGAGCACCATGTTCCCCCGGTCATAGTTCCCTCCCCTCATGGACTTCGCCCCCGAGGTCCCCCTCAGGAGTCTCTGGACGACGAAGAAGACCACGATGACCGAATAGCCTGCTGCGAGAAACCAAAGGTTCAGTGCGGAGACCAAGGGCTACGGGCGCGCACGTGGCGGGCCTGGCTTATGTCGTTATGCCGTCTTCGACCGTCGACATGAGGCTAGTCCACCATCTCGCCGCAAGACGCGTTGACAGGCGTCGCAGTTATCGCGCTTGCATAGTCCGATGCAATGATCACTGCAGCGTTGGCCACTTCGGCGACGAACGGAGATCGCTTCAGGGCCGTGTGATCAGCCTCCGACCTCTCGACCTGCTCCTTGGTGGTCCCTCTCGCCTTGGCGAGGAGCGCATAGACTTCCTGCAGCGCGGGGTTCTCCGGGGTGGCCCCCGTACGAAGGCAGACCACTCTTACTCCATGGGGTCCCACTTCCATGGCCAACTGCTTAAGCATGGCCTCTATGGCCGCGTTCGCCACCGAAAACCCGCCCGTTTCCTGTACCGGCAACCGGCCGTTTCCCGCTGTAATCCCCAGAATCACTCCGCTCTTTTGCTTCTGCATTATCCGAGCCGCCGCAGTCGACGTGATGAAACAGGATTTCGCGCGTGTGAAGGCAGCCCTGTCGAACTGTGAAATTGAGAGCTGGGCAAGCTGTGACCCCATAGCCACGCCTGTGGATATCAGGTTGTAGGATACGTCCAGCTTCCCCTTGCCATCGACAATCCGCTGAAGATGTTCTTCCACCGAAACCGGATCGAGTGCGTCCACCCGGGATGCTTCTGCGAGCCCCCCCGCACTGGTGATCTCTTCAGCCAAAGCTTTGGTCGTTTCGGGCGTTCTCCCGGCCAGAAACACCATGGCGCCCTCTCTGGCAGGCATGAGGGACCCTGAAAAGACGCGAAGAAAGATTCTGTCGGCTGGATTCGATACCATATACCGCCAAGGCTTCCGGGCCGCGAGCGTCAACGAAATCGTAGCGAAGGCAGGGGTGACTCAGGGCGCGTTCTTCCACTACTTTCCTACCAAGAACGATCTCGGATACACTCTAACCGAAGAAGTGCTGAAGGACATGATGCTTGACCGGTGGACAAGGCCACTCTCTGCCTACAGTAATCCGATCCAAGGCATAGCGACCCGGTACAGGAAGCTCATGGAAGCGACGACCGACGAAGAGATGGCGCTGGGATGCCCCCTCAACAATCTGACGCAAGAAATGTCCTCCGTCGACCCGGTCTTCAGGGATAAGCTCCGAGAGGTATTGCTGACGTGGATTGAAGAGACAGAGCGGTACCTCAAGAAGGCGCAGGCTGAAGGCTATTTGAAACCGGAGGTCGACGCAAGGTCGGTGGCCGAGTTCCTCATAATGATGGAGGAGGGCTCCTGGGCCCTGGCGAAGGTCCTCGGTGAAAGAAAGGTATACCAGTCCATGTACGACGGATATCGCCAGTATCTCGAGTCAATCAGTGTTAAACGGGGGAAGGGCGGGGCTCGGTCATGAGCCCTGCTGGGGCAGAGGGTCCAATCGATGCCAGAGACGTCACAACGGAGATCAGGGTAAGGGAAATCGCCAGGTCGAAGGAATGGCACACGAAGCTTTCCAGGAAACCACCAGACCTCGAACCTTTTCCGGGGAATGTGGAATTCAAAATCGGGGGCGCATGGGTGACAGGGAAACGCGACAGTTGATGAAGTCCTGCCCCCTAGGGTAACACTAGCTTGATGGACAGCAGGCTATCGAAGATTCTCAACGAAGTCTACGAGTTCGGTCAGGACCATGATTCGAAGACAGAAGACCGAACCAAACGCATGTTGAACATAACCCCCGACACGGGACTGTTCCTGTCAATCGTCATAAGAGCCGTAGGAGCCAAGAAGGTGCTTGAAGTTGGGACATCGAACGGATATTCCACGATCTGGATCGCTGACGCCCTTCGTCAACAACGGGGGAAGGTCCTGTCTGTCGAGGCGTCTCCGGAGAAAGTGGCCATGGCTAAGAAAAACATCCAACTCGCCGGGCTGGCGGATTTCGTAGACTGGCGACATGGTGACGCCCGGACGGTCCTGCGGAAGCTTCCCTCGAATTCCTTCGACGTGGTGTTCATGGACGCTGAGCGCCCACAGTACGTCAGCTACTGGGACGATATCGACCGCGTCTTGAAACCTGGAGGAGTCTTGTTAGTCGACAACGCGCTCGAGCCAAGGCCCGAAGAGCTGGTCGGGTTCTTCGCCGAGATCAAAGACACGGGTCGGTATCTCTCAGAGGTCCTCTCTGTGGGTAAAGGGGAGTATCTTGCCTTCAAACTTGAAGGAGCAAAACGGACCGGTCGTCGACAATCCTGACCGGGTCCGCCGACTCAACCCGGCGCTATGAGGCCGCGCTAAACTTAGTTTGCGTTACGCTGCCATGTTCTCGCGATATGAGATGGACTTCCCTTCCGAATGAAGGTTCCTGCGCACTAGTTGCGGCTATCAAAACGGTCCTATTCCTTTTTAGTTTCCCGGAGTCGCCAAAGACCGAAGTCCCCGACAGTTGAGGGGGTCTCCACCTCGTTATACCACCGCTTCGTGGTCCCGAGCTTCGCCCTCATCTTCCAGCGGAGCGACTTCGGTCGCTCCTCGATGACTTTGAGCAGATGCTGAATCCTCCCGACTATGGTCGCCCTTTCTTCATTGGGAATCTTCAGGGGGTCTATGTTTACCTCCTTGCTGGCGGTCTCCAGGTTCTCTAAGATTTCGACCATCTTCTTCAGATTCGTCGTAGCCGTATAGTAGAATCCCCAGTCGTCCGAAAGTAAATCGGCGATGTAAGAAGAATTGATCTTTTCCCCATCGGTGCCGTCCTCCGACAGGTCGTGTGACTTCAGGAGCAGGAGACAGTCCTTGAGGTCTTTCTCGCTGAAAGAGACCCACATCTGAATCTTCTCCAAAAGGAGGTCGGCCAGGGTAATGGTCAGCGGGTCGATGCCAATCCTCTTGCGGAAATCGATGGTGTGATTGGCTACTAGCAGCTCGTCCATAATTACGTCGACCGTGAAGTATCCTTCTGGATGGAAGTATATTTGACGCTGGGAAGCCGACGACGACAGGGTACTGGGCCGCTTCTCGTAATTCAATGTCTGGAAGTATTTGACAAGGTTATTCCGTTCTTTGAGCAAACCTGCAAAATCAAGATCCGTGTATTCTTGCCCACCTGAGGTCATCCTCCCCAGCCGCCGGGCGAAATCCTTCTCGCTCGGGCACCTCAGACCTATCGCCACTCCTCCCATTGCCCTCAGCGATACGCCGAACCCTTTCGATTTCTCGACTATGCGCACGGCCTCGCTAAGGAAATACTCGGTTGGGACCACACCGTTCCACTCGGGCGGGAGTCGCCGGTACTGTTGGGTCCCTTGTGCCACAGCGGCATTACGCCATAGTGCACGATAAATCCCTTTGTCGAATAGGTAAATCCCTACTGGAGTACATCCGCCTTTCGAGAACCAACACCGGATTCGAACCCGACAAGTTACCAACCAATTCATCAGGGTGTCGAGGCTTTCAGGTCATATGGTGAAGGGGCAGGATATCAAGAAATAGACGCACCAGAGTCACTTCGTCATGAGCGAGAAGGCCCGCCCGAAGTTCAGCTTCTCAAGGAAGCTCGGAGGAGGCGAGTTCCTCAACGTGGCGGTGTGGCCCGGGAGGTCGAATCCAGAAGACGAGGTCGTGAGTGTCCAGTTGAGGAAGTTCGACGGCGAATGGAAGACCCGGGCAAGGGTGGCTCTCTACAGGACAAAGGATGGAACCTACTCCGAGCTTCCTGAAAGGACACCGACCCAGGCTGAAGGCGTCTGACTTAAGTCGAACCAGGGGTGCTCGGGCTCCGGCGGCCTGGGTTCTCGTTGGAAGGGCTCGGGTACCATCATTTGCTCCATGTGTACTCTTCTTGCTGGCTCGACTCAACTAATATGGACTTTGGCTCTATTCCAAAGCTTTGCTCTTGGCCTTCAAAGGCGATGTCAAAGTGCGCCGCGGGTCGGTTGCCAGAGCCGGTAATCACTCCTTCCTGTCAAACCCAATTCTGACCAGCCTGAGAATGGAGGCGAAACACGGCTCACACAGGTCAGCGCTGGCCCATAGACAAATACGAACCGCGGCCCGCCCATCGGCCGGCGGACCAGATGTCCATCCTGATATTCAGGGGCAGAGCCTTCGACGGTAGGAGCTTCCACAAGTCTGCGGTCGTGAAAATCGACACCGACAAGGGGGTCATCCTGGGCTTCGGCGAGAGGGGAGAGGTGGAGGAGCACAGGGGTGCCAAGAGAATCGAGCTCGAAGACGCGACCATCCTCCCTGGGCTCATAGATGCCCATGTCCACTTCTATGCCGCAAAGGGCGAGGGGGTTACAGCCTGGGCTTCCGTTCCCGACACCCTGGCCGTGCTCCGCGGTGCGGGGGACCTGAGAAGGCTCCTCTACTCGGGGTTCACCGCCGTCAGGGAACTCGGGACCAAGGGGGGAGTGCACCTCGCCCAGGCAGTCGCTGAGGGCTCAATAGAGGGCCCTGAGGTCGTCTCCTGCTCCAGGGCGCTCGCCCAGACAGGGGGGGATGACGACCCTCCGGACTTCCCCCTCGAACTGGCGCAGCAGCTTGCGTCCTACACTTACTTCTGCGACGGCCCCTGGGAGTGCCGAAAGGCGGTCAGGAAGGTGGCGAGGGACGGCGGGAAGGTGGTGAAGTTCTATGCCTCGGGGGCATTCTCCCGAGGAGGCAAAATCGAGCCCAACTTCACGAGGGAAGAGATTAACGCAATCGTGGACGAGTCGAGGCGCCTGGACCTGAAGGTTGCCGCGCATGCCTACGGGGAAGAAGCGCTGGGCAACATCGTCGACGCAAAGGTGGACTCCATCGAGCACGGCCTGGGCCTCACGTCGAGGATAGCCAGCGAGATAGCGAAGAAGGGGATCTACTACGTACCGACCCTAGTAACCTACAGCAATCCTGCCTACAAGAACCGGTATAACGAGATGGTGAAGCGTCACCTCTCCGAAGACACGGAGATAGCGAAGGAGCACGGGGTAAAGGTGGTGATGGGGTCGGACACAGTCGGTGACGCACCCAGACCTCACGGCAGGAACTACGAGGAGATAGTAGCCGAGGCCAAGTTCCTAGGCAACAAGGAAGCGCTCATCGCCGCCACGTCGAGAGCTGCAGAATGTCTTGGCCTTGAAAAGAGCGGGATGCTGAGCGAAGGGTTCAGGGCAGACGCGGTTGTCGTCAAGGGGAGTCCACTCGAGAACATCAGCGTCCTAGCCCCTGAGAAAGTCCTGTACACCATCAAGGCAGGAAGGCTGTTCTCGCCGGCTTTCTGATGTTGCTCCAGTGCTCGGGGTCCGGGCGTGAGGTCTTCAATTAGCAGGCGGCTAGCAGCTACTATCCTGCTCTGAAGAGACGTAGGTCAGAATGACAATTGCCGCAGGACCCTTACAGGCTTAAAATGAACTCTGTCTCAGAACCTCGGGTGCTTCATTCGCACTCCAGACCTAGACTCATGTCGAGCTCGGGAGACCAAGAGCTTGAGGACTGGGTCGTTCCGCGCCGGCATATAGGCCGAAGAACAATCATAGCGATAATTGCCATCGCTGCTGTCCTGATCATCGGGAGCCTGGCCGTGCGCTTCCCGTCAACCTTCTTGGGAGAGTTCGGTCCCGCGCCCGTGTGGCACCCGTTTGGCGGAGTCTTCTCAAGCTCGGGGGAGCTGGCATCGGAAGACTGCAGCCTGGGGAACCTCCAACCAATCCTGGGCGGAACCGCCGCACAGAGGATGACCCCGCAGTCCACCGTTTCCTGCTCCTACCACGGACAGAACTACCAGGGTGTGATAGGCACCGACTGCAACCTTACGCCCACGGGACCGATCCCCTCGATTAACGGGACGTTGGTTCCCTACAACGGATGCGTACTGAGCTATGCGCCCCTGAATTACATGTTCTCCGGGCTGTTCAACCTGACGGCCAAGGCGACGAATGCTTCTCTTGCCGTGTACTCCAACCAGGCAGTGCTTGCCAACATCACCACGACCACAGCTTGGAAGAACTACCACTGCTCCATGGCCTCCGACAACAGGACCAAGACCAGCGGGCCGATGTCGTGCTACTACCTTGGGATTCCATACTCAGCGATTGATCCCGTGACGGTCTGCGAATTCCGAACCCCAATCCAAGTCAATGGAGCGGCGATGCCACAAGGAGCGTGCATGTTGCAGAGGTCGGAGCCCGTGGTAGGTTGACGATTTGGACGACAACACCCGGCTCCACATGAGGGGGCTGAGGGTCCTCGACTGTAGACCAATGCTTCGGCGGTGGATACGGCAGGAGGCGGCTGGTGCGCTGTTTGGACAAGCAATCATTAAGTAGAAGCAACTCCTTTTTGGTCTGTGGCCGAAGAATACGGCATTGACTGCGCCTGCGGCTTCACCATGACTACTCCCCACGGAAAGGAGGACGCCATAGCCGTAGCCCAGAACCATGTCAGGAGAATCCATCCAGATATGGCATCCACCAGAGAGGCCGTCGAGCCTTTCGTTAAGAAGAGGTAAGGGCACCAAGCCCTACCTCTTGTTTTTTTCACTATCAATCTCTGGACGCAGATACTACCCACTCCGCCAAAACACCTAGTCCAGATCCATCCGGAGCTGGCACGGCGGTCCGAGCGCTCGGCTCGAAGGCGTCTCTTGCGGGAAAACCCTCTAATTCAGGAGGACTTTGCTCTCCATCACGACTCGAAAGGGGAGCCTGACGTCAGCGCTCGAGTTACTGGGAGTCATGTCCGGGGGGAAGGCTACTATAACGATACACGGACACCCTGTCATAAATGTGGACGCAGACGAAAAGACCCTGGAGGTGGATGCGGGAGGAGCCAAAAAGGCGGGTCTGCGTCTCTCGGATCTTGTGCGCGAAGGAGGGGGGCCGCTTGCCGCGCTGACCGGCTCACTTCGGATTGCAGGCATCCTTTCCGAACAGGGGTGGGAACTGACCCTGCGTTCAGAGGGGGACGACCTGCTTAAGATGGGGAAGGGGGCTCACCGCCTTAGTGGCCGGATTAGTGCAAGTCCCCTAAAGGCTAGGAAGCTGCTGAAGGCTCTAAGGTAGACCTCGGCCTTCGTCTAGCTTCTCGTCATCATAGCCACGTTCTTGCTGGCTGAAGCCTTCTTCTCGTCTTCGGTTATGTCTCGTATGTGGCTGGTCACCGTTACGAGGCCGTTGAACTCGACGCTCATCCCAGTGCTCGGGAACCTGACGTTCATTCCTTGCAGGTTAATGTCGACTTGCGAGTGCTTGTCCGACAGGGCTTCCAGGAAGTCAGCTACGATTGACTTTTCAGCTCCGGTGGCGTGCTTCGATTGTGCCATGTCCTGAGGATTTCAGCATCTTGGGTATTTAGAGGTTGGGAGGACAAAGAACTCATGCGGTTCCCGGCAAATTCGAACCGGAATTCGAGTACGACGGCCTGCGCGACAGGGCCCACGGAGCTCTGAACGAATACTTCGACCGTGGCGGCGACCCCAAGGAAGTCGCGGAGACGATTCTGAAAATTGTGCATAATCCCTCACCTAGGATTCACTACATCGTAGGAAAAGAGAAGAGGTATGTCTTCCTCAAGAGGATCATGCCCGAATCCATGATAGAATCTCAGCTAAGGAGGCGCTGGCATCTGGATGATTAGTGGATAGCCCTCCGGCTAAGAACGATGTCTATATTGTGTCATGTGTCCTCATGGGAGTCATGACTCCCATGGGGCATCGGTTAATTATCTCCTGGCTAGATTCCCAATTATGCCTGGAGCCTCCAGAGTGAGTTCGGAACGAGCGTCCACCATCCTGCGCGAAGTCCCTCCCGAGAAGGCGTTCTATTTCTACAGAGCAGTTGACAGTCCGTTGAACGTCTCCGCCAGTAGCCTCAAGGAGTTCCTGCAGCGAATATCGACCGTCGAGCCTGTTTCTCTCACCTTCCATTCCAACAGAAAGGACTTCGAGAGTTGGGTCTCCATGCTGGGTGACGACGAGCTATCAAAGAAACTGGCGGGGGTAAGAGGCGCCAGACTGCAGGACGAGCCCCTCAGGACAAGATTGTATAACGCAACCAAGACTAGGTTGAACCAGCTTACCCACTTAGCAAGAACAAATCACAATGAATAACGGGATTTACTCCGAGCTTCCTGAAAGGACGCCGGACCAGGCTGGCGAGGTCTGGCCCAAGCTGAACCAGGAATGCTCAGGCTCTGGCTGTCGGGGTTCACGTTGGAAGGGCTCCGGTACCATCGTAGGCTCCATGTGTGCACCTGTTTTGCTGGCTCGGCTCTTAACCAATATGGACGTCGGCTCTATTCCAACGTTTGCACTCGACCTGCGGAAGCGCGTAGAAAGTCCTTTCTCCGGGAGGCCGAGTCGTCTTAAGGTTGAATCAGGAGTAAGCGCAATTAAGCTGCAGGTTTGAGAATTGATTCCTTCCACCAAGCTTAAAGAGAAAACGGACGCGGGAACGCCGTTCTACGTGACATCAACTCTGGGTGCAGGAGGTGCGGAGGCTATAGAGGCCCTGCGAAGGGTCCCGATGTTCAGCGAGCTTGAGCCGAGGAAATTGGAATCGCTCCTCGAAGAGTCAACGCTCAAGACATACAAAGAAGGTGACACCATAATCAAGGACGGATCGCTACTGGCGGACATGTACGTCATTGTAAAAGGCAAAGTGGAAGTAAGGAAGAAGGGTAAAGTGATTGCGCGGCTCGATGAAGGCCAGTTCTTTGGAGAGATGGCGGTCCTAAACGCGGAACCTACGGGGAGGAGCGCCGATGTTCAAGCCACCGAGCGAACCACATGTATCAGAATAAGGGGGCTAGTATGGACCGCATTCCTCAGGAAGAACCCCGACGTGGCCATCGAAGTCATTCGCCTCCTAGCAAGCAGGCTGAGAAAGACGAGCCGATCCCTGAGCCTGCTGCAGAATCTGCCACCCGCCTCCTCAGCATAGTGCAAGGCCGACGAAGTATGTAGGACACGTGGAGCGCAACGCATACCTAGCAGCCAGGCGCCCCACTCTTCGGCGATGCTCGTCAGACAGATGGCTGTGGGGACCATGCAGAACTTCGTGTATCTTCTGGCCGACAAACCCGGGGGAGAGGGGCTCGTGGTCGACTCGGGGTGGGAGACCAAGCCCATCATCAACGCCGTTAAGATGGCCAACGTCAGGGTCAATTTCGCCGTCGCCACACACAACCACTTCGACCACACGTCGTCGCTGAGGGAGCTGGCCGACTCTCTAGGGGCGAAGGTCGTGGCTCACAAGCGCTCACCGATCGAACACGACATCTCGGTGGATGGGGGCGACGCCCTTTCGCTAGGGAAGGCAGAGGTCAGGGTCGTCTATACCCCGGGGCACACCGAGGACAGCATCTGCCTCTACGACGGCGAGAACCTCTTCACCGGGGACACACTGTTCATCGGGAACTGCGGGAGGACAGACCTTCCCGGCGGGTCTTCGAGGGAATTATTCAGGAGCCTGCACGAAGTAATCCTGAGGCTTCCCCCCTCAACCATGATTTACCCCGGTCACGACTACGGCGACGTACCCTACAGGACCCTTGGGGAGGAGGCCCTGTCCAACCCGGTCCTCTCCGCGAAGACCTACGCCGAGTTCTTCGGCGTCCCGTGACGGTCTCTCCAAGCAGTGGAGTCTGGGCCTGTTCAATGAAGGCTCGGGGATGGACTCGGGGGGACCACGAATTCTTTCTCTTCCCACATATCGTACGCGGTCGCCGAGGATGAAGCCTGAGTTATGATGGCAAGTGCGTTCCCCACGTGCAAGATGCTCGCCACCCCAACGTAGATCGACCCAAGTGAGAGGACGACACCTAACACCAGGACGATGCCCAATACTCCCTGGAGGATGGCGAGATACCAGGTAGTCTTCGTTATGCGCTTGATCCTATCAGGACATGACGTGCGGCTGACATTCCGGTATATGGTGTAAGTCAGGCCCAGAATCACAACGGCGATAACTACGTGGACAGGGAGATTCAGCATGTCACTAAGCGGCGAGAAGAGGATGAACAGAATCTGAAAGAAGGCGACCCAGATTACCAGATACATGTTCTTCCAATTTTCCATGGGCCGCAAGCCGCGTTTTCGGAATTTAAGCCTGCCAAGCCGACATTTGATTGGCTGAGAGGGAGTGTCCCCCTACTGCGCCCTGAGCTGAACTCCGAGTCGCCTTGACAGATTGTTCAGGTCCTGGGCGACGTAGAAGAACGCCATCCAGGCGAACTCCCCCCAGCGGCGCAGCCCCTCATCCTTGACTGCTTCGATGGCTTCCCTCGCGTTGTCCGGCTCGCGGCCGAAGAAGAGCCTCCCGAAAACATCAACCGACCAGGCGTCGATTGGGAAGCCACCTTGTGGGTTGATTATGTCTGCGGCGTAGTCCCCGACCCCTGGCAGCTCCATGAGCTTCTTCTTCGCCTGGTCCGGGGGCATGCTCATTATCTGCTGGGTCTCCGGGAACCCCTTGGCGACCATCTTCGCCGCTCCCACTAGGTACTTCGCGCGGTATCCGAGGTTGCACTTCTTGGCGAAATTTTCTGGCTTCAGCCTGGCGATCCTCTCGGCAGAGGGCTCCACCAGGATTTCCTTGTGGTCGAACGACACGCGCGTCCCGTAGAACTTGTTTATCGAAGCCATCATCTTCATGCTCCTGTCCAACTTAGCCATCTGCAGGCAGATGCTTAGCACCACCGAGTTGAAGAGGTAGGCCGTCTGGGTGTCGTGCATGCCGTAGAGGTCCTCGACGGTGTGCCTCAGGATGTCGTCCTTCCGGGCCATGTCGTAGAAGTCGTGCAGGTCCTGATCCGCCCCAATCAGCGTCACCAGGGCCTTCTTGATGACGGTTAGCTCGCGGTTGGTCAGACGGTCCGCGGTGAAGAGGGTTACGTCGATGCGAGGCTCTTCTACCGTGCCCACCGAACGGAACTTCAGCCCGAGGAGCCTGCCCTGGAGCCTCGTAGCCGTCCAGAGCG
>Ga0187770_10001855_pt1 | contig 11514 bp, 8 predicted proteins | sample 0116_SJ02_MP02_2_FD_133154 | JGI IMG/M metagenome (GOLD analysis project Ga0187770, IMG submission 133154) | Tropical peat soil microbial communities from peatlands in Department of Meta, Colombia - 0116_SJ02_MP02_20_MG | ecosystem: Environmental > Terrestrial > Soil > Wetlands > Peat | place...
ACCGCGGACATCAACATTCGACGCTTGGCCGCGTTCTGTGCTGCCGTTGAGATCACCCCGGCCGGGCTCACTCGCCTCGATGCGCGCGACATCCACAATCGAATCCTCGACTTCGTGTCGGTCGAGGAAAAACGCGGAGTCGCGGGCTCGTACATCGTTCGCACTATCAAGGCGGCGAAGTCGTGGCTCCTCCACAACGGCATCAAAGTAGACAGGCCCATCAAGGTCCGAGGGTCCACCGAAACCCCGTCGCTGAAGGAGGAGCGGATCCCGACCCTACTGGAACTGCGCTCGATACTTCTCGCGGGAACTCCCCGGATCCGGGCCGCGTGCGCCCTGGTCGCGTTCTCGGGCGTGCGTCCTGAGGTGCTCGGGAACTATCTCGGAACGGACGGCCTTCGGCTCGGGGACTTTCCCGAACTGGTGATCGGCAAGGACTCGATCAAGTTCGAGAAGATCCCCACGATGGTCCGGGTTCGTCCCGAACTCTCAAAGAACTCGAACGGCTACCTCACGTTCCTTGCGAGCGAGGGTTGCGAGTACCTGGTCCAATACCTCGAGGAACGTCGTCGAACGGGCGAGCGTCTCGTCGTGGACTCCGATCTGATCCACCCGGACCGGGCAAACAAGCGATTCATCCGGACGCTCAACATTGGCGATGGGATCCGCACGGCGATTCGCGGCGCCGGGTTTCCCTGGCGGCCGTACGTTCTGCGTCACTTCTTCGACACGCAGCTCTTGACCGCGGAGTCCCGGGGGAAGGTAGCCCACGACTTCCGAGTCTACTGGATGGGCCACGTCGGCTCAATCGATGCGCGATACACGACGAACAAGCGCCGGCTCCCGCCGGATCTCATCGAGGAGATGCGTGCCTCCTACCAGCGTTGCGAACCGTTCCTATCCACCATCCCCACGACCTCCGAGAAAGAAGAGCAAACGAGGATCTCCCGAACGATGCTGATGGGCCTCGGATACACCGAGGCCGAACTCGCGAAAGTCGACCTCGAGAATCTCGATGTCGCGGGCTTCCAAAAACTCGTGAACCGGAGGATCGGAGCCGGCGGCGCGAAGTCTCGGCAGCAGCTCGTGGAGACCGCGGACCTTTCGGACTATCTCGAGAAGGGCTGGACCGTGGTGACCACGGTCAACGGCCATCAAGTCGTACTGAACCCGCCCGCGTCACGATGAGGCGGAACCAGCCCACGACCTTGCTCGCGTACTCGTGGCGCGGAATCTCGTCGGGCTCTCCGAGGAGAAGGATCCGAAATGGATGCGACGGGTCCAGGCCCTGGGCCATAGCCTTCATCTCGCGGAGGGAGACCATCAGGTCCGCACCGTCGAATCGCGGGAGAGATGGCGACCGGGAGGCAGAAAGGATGTTATGGGCTCCCGCCCTCGCAACCGTAGTTGACGCTCCGCGGGCCATCCCGGTCGCCACCGCGACCTCCGATTGCCTCTTTGGACAAAACTACACTTCAGCCGGCGGAGGATGAATGATGACAGAATCGACGGCACGCCGAGCTAAGCGCGAGAATCGGGCGGTTTGTCTATTCTCCCGAAGTCCGATTCAAATCGTGCTCGGTGGACTACTCGGGGGCGCAGTTTTTGGAGGAGCGGGAGCCACGGCCTTCCCTCGCCGCCTCAGTAACACCACAACTCCTATCACAGCCACGACCGTAGCCACTGCTCCGACCAACACATAGCCCTCCCACGAAGAGAGGCCCAGGAATGTCGGCGCATGGCTCGCTGTCGAGATGAACGTGATCAACACAGTAACGTTCCGGCCGTTCACCGTGACGTTCCCGCTGGGCGGTGTTGCCGAATACCCGGAATCCGTTCTGACGGTGAACGAGTAGCTGCCATTCGCCTCGGGGAAGCTGATGTCATTGGTCGTGGAACTATGGGACCCGATCGCCGTTCCGTTCACCCACCACTCGATGCCGACCGGAAGGCCGGATTCCGTGATTGTGAGGTCAAAGGTAACCAGGCTGAACATAATCGCCTTGGAGAGCCCGGCTCCATCCACGGCGATTGAGCCGCCCGGGGCTGAGAATGACTTGTTCACCGTGGCGACGCCGTACATGTACGTCCCGTTCAGGAGATAGAACGTGATGGCCGTCCCTATCGAGCTTTCCGGTGTCTGCCCCGTTACGTTCACCCACCACTCGTCCCCGCCCGAGAGGCCAGATTCCGTGAAGGTAATGGCGAAGACCTGCCTGAAGATAATCGTCCTAACGAGCGCCGCGCCGCTCACACTAAACGAGCCGCCAGGGGCAGTGTACGACGTGATCAAAGTCGCGACACCGAATGTGTAGGTCCCGTTCGAGAGCCGGAACAAGATACTCGACTCGGTAGTGCCGTGCGAGGGCTGTCCGGTCACGTTCACCCACCACTCCGTGTCTGACGGTAAACCGGATTCCGTGAACGTCACCCCGTAGACGCCCGGATTCACCACCGAAATGGTCCCTGAATCGTAGTTGGCGCAATAGACGTACTCGTTCTCGCTGTCGTACGCTATGGCGTCCGGCTCAAGCCCCACCATGATGGATCCCACGACCGAGTCCGTCGTCCCGTTAATCACTGTCACGTTGTTCGGACCATAGTTGGCCACGTAGACGAACCCGTTCGCACTATCGTATGCTATGGCGTCCGGCTCGAACCCTACCGGGATTGAACCGACGACCTTGTCTGTCGCCCCGTTAATCACCGTCACGTTGTTGGATTGCCAATTGGCCACGTAGAGGTAACCGTTCGCACTGTCGTAGGCTGCCCACCCCGGTTCCGTGCCGGTCGGGATGGACTTGGCGACGACCTTGTTTGTCGTTCCGTTGATTACGGTTAGATTGTTCGTGTTGTAGTTGGCCACGTAGACGATTCCAGTGGCTTCGTCGTATGCTATGCCGACCGGATTCGTGCCGACCGGGATCGACCCGACGACTATCTTGTCTGTCGCTCCATTGATCACAGTGACGTTGTTCGACCCAGCGTTCGCCACGTAGAGGTACCCGTTCGCACTATCGTACGCGAGAGCCACCGGCTGGGGCCCGACAGGGATTGCGCCGACCACCGTGCCTGTCGTAAAGTTGACCACCGTCACATTATTCAGACCATAGTCGGCCACGTAGAGATCCCCATTTGCGCGGTCGTAAGTCATTGCTTGTGGGTAGGTTCGTAGTGAGACCGATCCCATGACCGTTTCCGACGTGCCGTTGATCACGGTCACGCTGTTCGAATAGAGATTGGCAACGTAGACGTACCCCTTCGCAGCGTTGTAGGCGATCGCGTCGGGATTAGTCCCGACGGGTATCGAACCAGCAACCTTGTCTGTCGTACCATTAATCACGGTCACGTTGTTCGAACCATAATTGGCGACGTAAACGTTGTTGTTCGAATCGTCGTACGTGACCGCCCACGGCGTTGAGCCAACCGGGATCGACCCGACTACGGTGTTCGTCGCCCCGTCGATCACTGTTACGTCGCTTGGGCCGGTGCTGGCCACGAAGAGTTTTCCATTCGAACTGTCATACGCTACATCGAACGCGCCAGAGCCGACCGGGATGGATGCGACGACGACCTTGTCCGTCTTCCCGTCAATCACGGTCACGTTGTTCGAACCAGCGTTGGCCACGTAGACGTACCCGTTGGCGCTGTCGTACGTTGCACCGAATGGCTCGGACCCCACAGGGATGGAACCGACCACCCTGTCTGTCGTCACGTTGATTGCAGTGACGTCGTTCGAGTTGGCGTCGTCCACATAGATGTACCCGTTCGCAGCATCGTATGCCAAGCCGTCCGGAAGTGCGCCGACAGGAATGGACCCGATGATCTCGTTGGTCGATCCGTTCAGCACGGTTACATCGTTGTAGCTCCCACCCGACACGTAGACTAGTCCGTTCGCCGCAACGTACGCCACAGCATTTGGATATGTTCCGAGTGGAACAAACTCGACGACCTTGTCCGTCGTCCCGTTGATCACCCCGACGCTGTTCGAGCCTTCGTTGGCGACGTAGAAATCCCCGTTCGCGCTATCATATGCCACTCCTTCCGGGTACAGCCCGTTTCCTGATTGGAAGTTCCCCGGCACCAAACTCCCATTCACCAAGACCAAGGTATCGGCTACCCATCCCGGTGACGGGTCGGACACGCCATGTTCGTCCAGCGATGGACCAATGGATCGTGACGCATCTTGAACCTGGTCGTGAACAGCCGAACCGGCTTCGAGACCGCCGACCGAGGTCGTGTTGGCCAACGGCTGACAAAGAGAAGCGATCACGGTCAATAACACGACGCCGACGGCCGCCGCGGCCGCGATTATTCTTGGTCTCATTGCCAGAACTCGACTTCCTTTTCCCTGTTCACCCAGCAGATGTAATCGGATTGGCGCTGAATCGAAAGAGCATCGTCGTGAACACACTCACCCGACCTCAAACTGGTCTCCCGCCCTTAGGCGTTTGGGTAGAGTACCGCGCGAGGGGGGCCAGAGTCTATACGGCGAGGGCGGCCGGCTTAAACCAAGAGCGACGGACGCGGACGATGGTTCCCTTGCGCGATGGGGGCCGCGCCGGGATTGCAGAACAGCGGGCTCCCGCCCTCGCAACCGTAGTTGACGCTCCGCGGGCCATCCCGGTCGCCACCGGCGACGGGGATTGGCTGCGAGTCTAAGTAGCGACACACGCTGGCGAACGGTGAAACCAGGGGGACGAGGGCGGTGGCAGATGTCGATCTTCGGTTCGACCTTGCTACCCTGGCTGCCGATTTTGACAACGTCCGTCGTTCTCGGCTGCGGTTTCAAGTGGTCCTTGGGTCGGTCATGCTTGGATTCGGCGCGGTAGGAATCTTACTGATTCTACTCGGCCCGCGATCCAGCCTCCTCGGATCGGTGATTCTAGCTATCGGCGGGTTCTTTGCCGGAGCAGTCTTGATTAGTATGGCGTACACCGCTCGATCCGTTCCTCATCGATTGGTGATCAGCAAAGAATCCCTCGAGCTGGAGTTTCCCCGGAAACCGCCAGAGGTTTACCACTGGATTGACCCGAAGCTCAGTGTAGAAGTCCTGGACTATCGGGGATTCCCCCCGGACTCGACCGGGATCAGGTTCTTGATGACGAAGCCTGGCTTCAGCCCACTCCCAGCAGCGGCTGTGCAGGCTTTGATTGAGGCGGCAAGGCAGCAGAGACTTTCAGTGCGAGGCTGGTCCGAAACCGTTCCCCGCCCAAGCCCCGCGCGGAGAATCCGAATCTTCCGTGAGGCAGGTGGCGGCCGTGGGCAGGGTTGAGGTCTGGGCCCGGCCCGGGAGCCGTCAAGATGGGATCGAGTGGGACGATTGGCGCAAGCGATGGGTCGTCTCGTGCCGAGAACCGCCCACTGAGGGCCGAGCGAACGAGGCGATACTGCGCCTCGTCGCTGGGCGACTAAGTGTAGCGCGGACGTCTGTTCGGCTCATGTCTGGCGGGCGGACCCGAGCGAAACTGATTGATGTCGCCGGCGTAGCGGATTCCGAGATTGCGATGCGCCTTAGGCAACACCGCTCGCATCCTTAGCAAATCCGCGGGCCATTCCGGGCACCGCCAAGATTCCGATTGACCTTCGCGATCTAGTAACGCGCGACCTTGTGGAGGACCAAAGTTGGTTGATCGGAGATCGAGCGCGAGACTTCGACCACCGCGCAAGAATTGGATACCAATCGGCCGCCAATGTGATAGGCTTGAAAACCTCCACAATCTCGCCACGCTTGTGGTTACAAATCAGGGGAGCGTTTCCCCCATTATGGCAGTACAACATCATTTGACGTTCGCCCGAGAACGCAGGGTGGCAAGCAGAGGCTTCAATCAAGCCATGAAGATCTACGAAGATGCTTTCCCTTTGCAAGAACGCGCGTCCCGGGACGTCGTGGCAGACCGGATCCGGTCCGGCCGAGAGAGATTGATGGTCGGGCGTGAGGGAGGTGACGTCGTGGTGATGGCTCTCGTTTGGCCTGTCACCGGATTCGACTATCTTCTACTCGATTACGTGGCAGTCCTCGACCGGATGCGCGGAGAGGGCATAGGGCAGGATTTTGTGCGATTCCTTTTCGACAAAGCCGACGAGGAACGGAAATCTGTTTTGCTCGAGATCGAGGATCCAGAGGAGGGCGATGACAAGGGGTGGAGACTAGGGCGAGTCCGGTTCTTCCGAGCCCTTGGAGCCAAGGAGCTCCGGGGAGTCCGATGCGTCCTGCCTCCCTTACAGGGGAACGCGCCTACCGGCTTGAGACTTCTCATCTACGCCAAACCCGCACCCAAACGTCTATCCGGCAGCTTCGTTCGCAAACTCGTTAGCCAGGTCTATCAAGAGGTTTATGGAGTTCGGCCTAATGACCCGATAATGACAGTTTCGATTCGCAATATCGGCGACGAGGTGGTGCTCGGTTAGCGGAGGGGCAGATAGTCATGGTTGATACAACTACACTTGCTGGGCTTGTTCTCGGCTTGGCGAGTGCGTTCGCAGTCGGGCTTTCGGTGTTCACTTACTTTCGGACCGCGAGAACCGAGGCCTACGCGGACATGGACGAGCTTTACTTAGAGATACTCAAGCTCGGAATGGTATACCCCAGGTTCCGGGACGTCGACTTGACGAGAGACTATGTTCGGGAGTTCACAGCTCCAGAGGAACGAGTACGCTACGACACGTACGCGTACATTTCGTGGAACATCTGCGAAACGATCTTCGATCGCCGTGAAGAGGCGATCTTTGCGACTTGGCTCCCGGCGTTGATTGAAGAGAACCGGCTTCACAGGCGGTGGTTTGACGACCCCGCGAACCATCACAAGTTCAAAGAGAGTTTTCGAAAGTACGTCCGCGATACTCTGCCATCCGATGGCACCGTGCGAGTTCTGCCCAATCAGACAAGTTGATTGTTGTCGGCGGCCGGTTCACGCGATGCTGAGCCTTCGACACTCCCATCGGGGGGCGGCATCGTTCACGTTTCGCGAGTGAGTAAGCGACCAATAGCAATCGCGTGGGAATCCGTCACGTGCCGACGGATTCCGTCCACCGTGAGCTGCTGCTGCCGTCGCCCTCCAAGGACCCGCCCGAGATCGCGCCCCTGATCTGGAGCACGTCCGACCCGTTCTGGCTCGAGATCCATCGGGAGAAGGATGGACACGTTCGCTACGCCCTCGGCGCGGACGATTCGGATGAACTCGACGCGATGCTCACCTATCTCGAGAGCATGCGTCCGCGTCTCGCGGCAGGCGAGCCTGTCGACTGCCTCGCGAAAACCTTGGTTCCCGATGGGATCTACGCGCGGGCCGTCCCGACCCTGAAGCATCACCACCTGCCGCTCACGATCCATCCCACGGTCGATCCGGCGGATCACCTCCTTCGGATCTTCGCCTCACGACCCCTGCGCGATCACGAGGTGGTACTCCAGCTGCTGTTCCGAAACCTGGGAGACTGGGAGATGACCTTCTTTTCCCCGTTATTCGAGACCATTGCCCGGCGGCAGAGCCACGTCGTCCGGGGGGCCATGAACGCCCGGCGGAACCAGACCCCCTGCCACGTCGAGTTGCGCACGCGAATCGTCGGGCCCCGTCCCGAGGATGCCCTCGACTCGATCGGGGTCTGGCTGTCGGGCTGGACGACTGTCACCGGGACGCCATGGAGGCGCTGGCAGGTCGTCCCTCCGAAGAAGGAATGGGCGTTCCAGGCGGAGATGGACGACCACTGCCTGGTCCACTTCGTCTCGAAACGGGCGCGGAGGGATGTCTCGGGAGTTGAGCTTGGGCGCCTCCTGAGCATACCATGGTCGACGCAGCATCCCGAATGCTCCTACTCGGGAGCTCCCCGGGGACAGCCCGGACCCGAACTCGTGGTGCGACCTCCGACCTCGATTTCGGCCCCGGCGGAACCACGACTCTCAGTCGGAATATCGGGAAACCATTGGGTGGCCCTTCCCCGCACCTGGAACCATGCGGTCCTCTTCGGCCGAACCCAGTCGGGGAAGTCCACGCTCGCCCTGAACCTTGCCCTTCAGATCCTTCGAAAACAGCCCGAAGCCAGCGTGGTTGTGATCGAGCCCACGGGAACCCTCATTGATGGAATCGTTTCGCGGGTACCTCCTGAAGTCGCCTCCGAGACGGTTGAGATCGACCCGGCGGACGCGACCTTCGAAAAGGACGGGGTGAACATAGTCTCGGTCCCGCTGTCACTCCTTCATGCCCCGGCGGACAGGTCGACGCCACTCGAACGTTGGTCCGAGGCGCTCGCGGGAGACCTTCTTGCTGCGATCCGGAGCGCGTGGGGTGAGGAGAGTATTGGAGGGCGGGCCGAGCTTGTCCTGCGTGCCCTCGTGCAAGGTCTAGCCCGGACCCCGGGCTCGAATATAGTCGATGCCTACCAGATCCTCACGGACAAGAAGGCGCTCCAACGGTTCGTGAAGGGAGCCCCTCCCGGGCCACTCCGCGACTTCCTCGAGCACCACCTCCCGCGGCTCGACTACAACTTCACGATGTCGACTCTCGACAAGGTCGGTAAGATCGCGAACCTCGGAGGAGATTTTCGATGCCCTACCGGCGGAGGAACGTGCACGACGGACGGACAATCAGGTTGGGATCGTCTTGAGCAGCCTCGGATTGAAGCACCACCGAGCCCGGATCAACGGCGCCCGTCCCCGGGTCTACGAGCTTGCTACACCTTGGACCAACGATGGACCGACGGACCGGACCATCGGTCCGGGGGATCAGGAGGTGGACCGACGCAACTCTCGTCGTTGGTCCGACGGTTTACCCTCAAAGAACAACTGAAGTGGACCGACGTGGCCCGGTGGACCGACCGATTAGGTAGAGCAGGAATTGAGGTGCGTCGGTCCAGTCAGGCTCTCTTCGAGTCATCGACAGCACGTCGAACCTGAACGTCCCGGGTTCTCTTGGCGCGAGTCGAGATCCACCGGTTGACAAGCAGGACCGCAAGCGCGAGTGCTAAGAGAAGCAGCCAGATCTCAGACCCGAGAGGCGTTCCGAATACGAGAAGGCAAGCGGCCCCTGAAACGAAGACGTAGACCCCGACGAGGATGCCGGTGCGGAGATTGGGACTCGCGCTCACCTCGTACTCTCCCTCCCGGAATGAAGTGTAATGGTCCCCTCCCAGATAGGTCTTCGTTCTCCCAGGTCCCTGGGGCTGACGTTGAGATTCGCCTCTCAATCAGTGAGGCTCGCCCGGTAGGCCGAACTCATGGCCAGAGGATCATCGCCCGTAGGTCTGGTTCGTGGGCTGAACGGTTAGCGTCGCATGCAACCACAGGCCACCTGGGTGCGACGCGTATGTCTGGGGGAATGTGAAGACCAGGTTCCAGCTCCACCAGTTCCCGGCGTCAAACAACTGATCTCCCCCTCCTTCGAAGAGGCCGTTCACGTGCGATGGAACCGTGGGATTCGACGCTGCGGTCCATGGATTGACTGTGAAATTGAACGGAGCGGACACGGATAGATTGACCCACAGTCCGGGCCAGGTGCCGGGATTGCCAGTCACGAAGATTGCAAAGTTGTACGATGTGCCTCCGATGAGCTCCGTGGGGCAGCTCGGACCGAAGCCCGGCGACCCGGGACCTGGTGGAAATGTCTGATCACATGCGTTCTGACTTGCTGGACCGAAGATCGAAGATGACCCGCTCAAGTACGTAATGTTGATCGCGACCCCGTCGAACCGCTCGGTAGTCCTCGGAGTAGCGGCGGTCGCGAGCGAACCGATTACGACCGCGGCAGCAACGACGACGCCGACTGCGACCGCGAGGGCCGAGATTCGAGCGGGCACGCCCAAACCCCCAACGACAGAGGGCCCCGGCCCGCATTATCGTTTCGCGTGACTACAGCCAGAGGATCATCGCGCGGCGAGGCGGGCCCTTCGCTCGGTAGACCGCGACAATCACTCCGCTCACCGCGAGCGCGACCCCCGCGACCATGAGCGCAAGGTAGCCCTCTAGCGTGTCGGGCGAGGCTCCCGCGTTGCAGGTCGGGTTCGCGACGCACGCATCGAACGTGGCGAACCATTCGCCCGCGAACAGGAGAAGTGACAGCCCGATGGTCACCAGTATCGCACAGGTCCAGACGATCCGCGGGTTCCGCGCCGATGGGTCCGACGTGCTCTGCTTGTCGAGCATCTTTCTCCCTCGCGAGGAGAGGGAGAAGGGGCGAGACCGCGATTCGCGACAGCCGCGGGGGGGACCCCGAGCGTAGCGAGGGGGAGGACCCGCGGACAGACGGATCTACTTTTCCTCGTCCTTTGGCGGGAGTGCGATGTCTATTCTGTGTGTGAGCGGCGGAAGCTTCGTCGCGACGTCCTCGAGCGCGTTCACTATTGCCCTAAGATCGGCTTTCCTTCCCCCGGCCCAGACAACGAGGGTCTTGGGATCTATCACTCGAAATGTCTCAGACTTGTCGGTCGGGCCTGTCGGCGGCACCTCTCGGATGGCCAGTCCCATGATCTTGGCAGGCGTGTACTCGTCGAGCCATTTGATCAGTTTCTCATCAACGTGTTCGAAAACGTCACGCGCGTCCCGATCAGTTAGGATGGATGAGGACGGGACGCCCCAAAGGGTCCTAAGCTTGTCAGCGCGATTCGCGCGCAGAATGTCTCCGAGTCCCTTTGGGCGTTTGTGAGTGAAGGGCCAGAGGGTGCGGGAGACGATCGCTGCCGCCGACAGAATCGCATGGACGGTAATCCATATCCTGGCGTTCCATTGAATGAACGAAGATAGCAGGGGATTCCCCGCGGCGGGACCTCTTTCGCTCCCAGTGGTGCCACGGAGGGGCTCGAGCTCGGCAGGCACCTTCAGAGCTTCGGGAAGGTTTGCCAAGGCCAGCTGTGCACACCACACCTGAAACAGGATCTCGTGGGCCAGCACTTCTTCCTCTGCCTTCGTGACTGAGAAGAGCTCGAAGCGAGGAGTAGGCGCTGCCATTCGGGATTCCTCAAGCTCACCACCAAATCAGGATTCTGGACACCGTGGTCTTCACTCCTCGTTTCCGCGGGAGGGGGAAGAGCCGTCTCGGTCGGCCACCCCGTTTCGGAACATGTGTTCGGTTATCCCGAAACGTGCGTGGAAGCAAGCCGCCCTCCGCCAGTCGGCCGCGAGCTGGTCAGCGAGGCCCGGAGTCCCGGAGACGACGGCCCGTGCCGCATTGACGCGGCCACGCAGGTCGCGGACGCGCCGGGCTTCCGCGCGTTCGTCCTCCTCGCGGGAATCGTCGGGCAGGCCGGACGTAATCTCGGCGGGGGTGAACCGCCGAGTCGGTGTCGCGAACCCCTCCTCAGGGTCGGATTCGGCAGGGACCGCGAGCCGGGCCTCGAAGTGGGTTCGGGAGCCGTCGTGGCGTCGCGTGGATGCCCGGGGACGCGAAGGAGTCCGGGGCGCGGTCGGACCCTTCGGCACCACCTCGCTCGCGATCTCGAGGCTTCCGAAGCTCCGGACCTCGAGGCCGAGCAGCTCGCGGAGCGCGCGGACGTTCTCCGCGCTCGCCGTGCCGTGCCAGCGGTGCC
>Ga0187770_10001857_pt1 | contig 11507 bp, 11 predicted proteins | sample 0116_SJ02_MP02_2_FD_133154 | JGI IMG/M metagenome (GOLD analysis project Ga0187770, IMG submission 133154) | Tropical peat soil microbial communities from peatlands in Department of Meta, Colombia - 0116_SJ02_MP02_20_MG | ecosystem: Environmental > Terrestrial > Soil > Wetlands > Peat | place...
CCGTTCGGCCGTCTCGATCCGTGGCTGGCGATCACCACCGCGAATCGCCGCTCGACCCGTGGCGGGCTCGTGCTCGGTGCGGACGAAGCGCTCGACGAGGTCGGGGCACTGGCCCTCTTCAGCGGCTCTGCGGCCGATCCGGCGCGGCCCCGCCGGATCACCCTGAGCGCGCCGGGCGACCTGTGCGTCCTCGACGGGGACCTCCTCCCTGCGCCGGCCGGAGGTGGTGGGCCCGTGGCCGCCACCGTGGTGGCCGGGCGCGTCGTGCACTCTCTCCTGCAATAGACGCGGGCGATCCCCGCCGTGGCGCCGTGATCGTCACCGCGGGTCGAGCACGGGCACGTGCCCGCCGCCGACCGCCAGCCGCCAGCCGCCGTCCGAAGTGGGCTCGGCGCACGGCGAGGGTCCGGACTCGAAGGCGGTGGGGAGGAGCAAGGCGCGGCAGCAATCGGCCATGGAAAGGTCCAGGAGGACGCCACCGCCGCGCGCCAGTGCTTCGAGGGTGGAGGCCGCGGCCGCGAGCCCGGTCACCGGATCGGCGAGCGCGTCGCCGCAGAACACCGGCAGGCCGGCTCTCTCCCAGGCCACGAGGCCGCCGGCCACCGCCGCGTCGTCGCCGAACGCGACCCAGTCGCGTCCGGGTGCGTCGCGCCCGTAGCCGCTGATGGCCACCCAGACGCGGCCGGCGCGTGCCGCCACGTCCGAGGGGCCGGCACCGAGCTGCTCGAGGGCCCGCGGCCTCGAAGCCTCGATGACGACGTCGGCGCCCTCCACCAAGCTGCGCAGCGTCGAGCGCCCGGAGTGCGTCCCGAGATCCAATCGGACCTCGGGTTGCCCCTCGGGATGGAGGAGGCGGTAGAAAGCCGGCGCACCCCGGGCACCGTCCGGACGTGTCGTGCTCTCGACCTTCGTCACCTCCGCTCCCGCGTCGGCCAGGATCCGCGCCAGGAGAGGTCCGGCCCACATGGACGACAGGTCGACCACCCGGAGTCCCTCGAGCCGGGGCGGCGCCAGCGGTCGCCACAGGCGGTGCACCACGCAGCCGGGTCGGCCCGGATGCCCCGACCCGGTCCCCGACCCCGCGGTGAGGGGTGCCGCCGGTACGCCGAGGAGCCGTACCCGGGCGACGAACGCGTCGGTGTTCATGGCCTGCGCCGCTGCGGCCAGCGCGGTCCACGGATCGTCGACCGCCTCGTCCGCGACGATGGCGTCGACCGCGGCGAGGTCGTCGGGACGGGCGAGGTTGACGGCCGCCCAGCCGTCGGTGGAGCGGAGCAAGCGGCACGTGCCGCCCGCAGAGACCCGGCCGCGACGGCCGAGGCCGAGGGCGGCTGCTCGCGCCATGACGACGGGCTGCCACTGCAGACCGAGCGGCGTGCCGACCTCCCCCGACCACCGGTTCACGGCGGCCGCCAACCGGCCGAGGCCGGCGGCCACGCCTGCGGGGGGTGCGAGCGGCGGTCCCTCGGGCTGGCCCGTCAGCGCCACGAGGCCGCTCGCCGCGGCCAGGCGCAGCTCCGTCGCCCGGTCCGACTGCAGCCCGCTTCCCACGGGTGCCAGGGTAGGCGGCGGCACCGACGACGCCGGCTCCACCCCGCATGCCGCGGGCGCAGCGGTACGCTGCGGCGATCGTCGCCAGATCGCCGGTCGTCATTCCGTCGCGCCGCGCCGCGCGCCTGTTCGCCGCCGCCCGCAGCGGCGCCGAGGAGGTCCTGGGCGTACTGGAGGACGCACCGGTGCTGGCCGTGGACCTCGGATCAGGCGACTCGGACCTGGCGGTCGCACCCCCGGCGTGGCTGCCGTGCGTCGTCGTCGGCCTCGCGCCGGCCCCGACCGGCGCGCCGGTCGCGGGTGTCGACGTCGCGATCTGTGTCGGCGAGCCCGACGCGGCCCCGACGGGTTGGGTCGGGGTGGACGACCCGGCTGCCGAGCTCGATCGCCTGTCGGCCGCCGTCGCCGCCATGCCGCAGGCGGCAGTCGTCCTCGCCCAGGTGCTCCGGCTCAACGAGCACCTCGACACCGGCGCGGCGCTCTCGATCGAGTCGCTCGCATACTCGACCCTGCAGGCCGGTCCGGGCTTCGCCTCGTGGCTCGCGTCACGAACGCGGCGGCGGGCGGCGCAGGGCTCGGAGCCGCAGCCGGTCGTCCTCGTGGAGCGGCAGCACGACGTGCTGCGGCTCACCTTGAACCGGCCGGACGTGCGCAACGCCGTCAGCCGCCGGCTCCGGGACGAACTGTGCGAGGCGCTCGCTCTCGCCGGCGCCGACCCATCGGTGCGGGCGGTCGAGCTCCGCGGCGCAGGTCCCGCATTCTGCAGCGGCGGCGACCTCCAGGAGTTCGGAACGCTGCCCGACCCGGCGAGCGCCCATCTGGCCCGCACGAGCCGGAGCCCGGCTCGCATGCTCGCCACCGTCGCCGGGCGGGTGACCGCCTACGTCCACGGCGCCTGCGTCGGCGCCGGCATCGAGCTGGCGGCGTTCGCGGCGAGGGTCGTGGCCGCGCCCGACGCCAGCTTCTCGCTTCCCGAACTCGGCCTGGGGCTCATCCCCGGGGCGGGCGGCACGGTGAGCATCCCAGGGCGTGTCGGCCGGCACCGTACGGCGTGGCTGGCGTTGCGAGGTGTCGCGCTCGACGCGGACCGGGCGCGGCGCTGGGGCCTCGTCGACGAGATCGCCGAGGCGCACCCGGCTGCGTCGGAGCGGTCGGACGGCTAGGGTCGCCGGCCGTGCGGTTCGGCGTGAGCCTCGGCTCGATGCACCCTGGGATGTTCGTGGAGGCGGCGGAGGCCGCCGACGAGCTCGGGTTCGACTCCGTGTGGCTCCCCGAACATCTGGTGCTCCCGGTCGACATGGCGGGGTCGCCGTTCGCCGGCGACGAGCACCCACCGATCCCGCCCTCGACCCCGGTCTTCGACGCGTTCGGCCACCTGTCGTTCCTGGCGGCCCGGACCCGGCGGGTGCGGCTGGCGACCCATGTCTACAACCTGGCGTTGCGTCATCCCTTCGTGGCGGCTCGCTCCGTGCAGACCGCGGACGTCCTCTCCGGCGGGCGCGTCGAGGTGGGGGTAGGGGCAGGATGGCTCCGGGCAGAGTGGGAGGCCGCCGAACTGGACTTCGAAAGCCGCGGGCAACGTCTCGACGAGGCGCTGCAGGTCTGCATCGCGCTCTGGACGCAGGAGCGCGTCGCGCACCAGGGCCGGTTCTTCTCCTTCGGGGAGGTGATGTTCGAGCCGAAGCCCGTGCAGCGTCCGCACCCACCGGTGCTGATCGGCGGCGAGTCGGGCCCGGCGCTGCGGCGGGCGGCCCGCCACGACGGGTGGATCGGCCTCGGCCACACGCCCGAGTCCGTCCGTTCGCTCGCCGACGGGCTGCGCCGGTTGCGTGAGGACTCGGACCTGGCCGGGCGGCCCTTCACCGTCACCGTGAGCGGGCGCATCTCCGACGAGCGCGACGTCGTCGCGTTCGAGGAGGCCGGCGTCGACCGTGTGATCGTCAGCCCTTGGGCCCGCACGCGCGAGGTGCTCGACGGGCTGCAGGGCTTCGCGGCGTGCTATCTGGCCTGAGCCTCTGGAGCGCCGGGCGAATCAGCCGAAGGCCGGGAGAACCTCGCGCTCGAGCAGGTGCAGGCTCTCCCAGGCGAGCTCGGGCGGCATGCCTCCGCACAGCGGGTGCAGGTGGACGAAGGGGAGCTCGGCCGAGCGCACCTCGTCGACCAGCTGCTCCGGCGTGCACACGTGGTACCGGCCGCTGCGGCGCAGCTCCTCGACGTCGGCGACGGTGCGGTACGGCGTGTCCACACCGCTGGCGGCCTGCCAGGAGCCGTAGCCGTTCATCTCGTGGAGGAAGTAGGGCGCCATCTGCTCCCAGCCCCGCTCGGGGTCCTCGGCCAACGCGACGACCCGGGCGGGGGGAACCAGGCACGGGCCGGGATCGGGACGACCCAGGCGGACGACCTCGTGGCGGTAGGGCTCCCAGAACACGGGGTCCGAGGGGATGAAGCCGTCCGCGATGCGCGCCGCTCGCCGCGCCGCGGCCTCGCTGCTGCCGCCGAGGGAGATCTGGGGCCCGCCGGGGCGGAAGGGTGGCGGCGTGAGGTGCACGGTCCGGCCCCGGAACTCGAAGGGCCGGCCGCCGAACGCGGCGCGCAGCGTGGACACGGCCTCGGTGACCCGCTCGACGCGCTCGCGCAGGGGGACGCCGAAGATCTCGAACTCCTCCTCCACGTAGCCGGCGGCGACGATCAGATCGACGCGTCCCCGGCTGAGGTTGTCCAAGACGAGCAGGTCCTCGGCCAGACGCAACGGGTCGTGGAAGGGCGCGATCAACGCGGCGACCATGAAGCGCACGTCCTTCGTGCGCGCCGCCATTGCCGCCAGCATCGGGATCGGGCTCGGCAAGTACCCGTCCGGGGAGCCGTGGTGCTCGGAGACGGCGATGGTCACGCATCCGAGGGCGTCGGCCCATGCGGCCATGTCCAGCGCCGCCGCGTAGCGCTCGGCCATGGACGTCCCGGCGAACGCCGGGTTGCGGAAGTCGAATCGGAGCCCGAAGAACATGCGCCTCCCTCGAGGCTCAGTCCCGCCCGGGCGGGCCGGGGAAGGTCCGCGTGGTGGCCAGCACGGCCAACCGGTCGCCCGACCCCGCGTCGCGGATGCGCACCCGCCCGAACCCGTCGCTGACCTCGGCAGTGGCCACCGCGGGCCCGACGCGTACCGGCTGCAGGTAGCGCAGGGCGAGGGAGGACAGCGTGGTGCCGGGCGCCAACGACAGCACCGCCTCCTCGGCGGCCAGCGCGATCAGGCCCCCGTTGACGGTGTTGGAGGAGTTGAGGCCGTCCTCGAGGCGGGGGAGCACCGACTCGCCCGGGCCGCGCCGGACGCATCCCACCCGCTCGGCCAGCGGAACCCGGAGCGTGTCGGACGGCGGCTGCGCCGGGGGAATGCGTGTCGGCATGCTGACCCCGGGATCCGGCGACGCCATGAACGACCCTGCGGCCACCGCGAACCCCTCGTCCTCCTCCGAGGAGAACTCGGCCTCGAAGACGAAGACGGAGCGGCCGGCCTTGACGACCGAGGCGACCCCGCGCACGGTGCCGTCGCCGGGCGCGGGGCGACGGAGGTGGACGTCGAGCTCGAGCGTCACCGGCACCCGGGGGGCGAAGGACCGGACCGCCAGCAGGCCACCCATGGTGTCCGCCCAGGTGAACAGGACCGAGGTCCGCAGGCGCGGCACGCCGGGGACGAGGAGCGGGGGTGCGACGACGGCCGTGCCCTCCAGCCCGTCCCCGGCCCGGTTCGTCGCGAAACCGAGCTCGCGCAGGACGTGCCGCGAAGCGCGCGCATCGGCGTCGCGGCGCGCCGGGTCGAGCGCGGTCACCGTTCGGCCGCGATGTCGGGCGGCAGCCAGCTCGGCGGCCGCTTCTCCATGAACGCTCGCATCCCTTCGCGTGGCTCGGGCGAGTGATCGAGCGCCCAGAACATGGTCTGGTAGTCGACGGGGCCGTAGCGATCGTTGAGCATGCGCTTGACGTGCACGCGAGCCGAGGGTGCCGTGCGCAAGACCTCGTGGGCGGCGTCGAGGGCGGCCTCACGCAGCTCCTCGTGGGGGACGACGCGGGAGATCAGGCCCATGCGCAGCGCCTCCTCGGCGTCGAAGCGTCGGCCCGTGAGCAGCAGGTCGCGGGCGACGGCGATGCCCACGTGGGCGGGCAGCGCCGCCGCGTAGGTGGCGTCGGGGATGCCCCGCAACAGCTCGGGTACCCGGAAGGTGGCCCGGTCGCTGACCACGGCGACGTCGGCCATCATGGCGATGAGCAGGCCGCCGGCCTGGCAGATCCCGTTGACCGCGGCGATCACCGGCGCCTGGCTGTCACGCACGGCGAGGAACGGCAGCACGTCGGTCCCCGCCACGGCGGGCCGGGACTCGCCGGGTTCGCTCCGGCCCCCGAGGTCGCCCCCCGGCGCGAAGACGTCGCCGGTCCCCGTGATCACCAGGGCCGCCAGGTCGGGCGAGGTGTTGACCAGCTGCACCGCCCGCTTGATGCCGTAGTACATGGCAGGGGTCAGCGCGTTGCGGGCGCCGGGGCGGTCGATCACGCACCATGCCACCGACCCGGTGCGCTCCATGCGGAGCGCACCCGTCCCGAGGTCGACGTCGAGTGGCTCCGACGCGCTAGGGCCGGTCGGCACGCACCTTGTCCTTCACCGCCGGCACGATCGGCGGTGCCTCGCGCCAATTGGGGATGCCCGAGTCCTCCTTGGCCACCGGGTAGTGGTCCTCGTTGACCCATGCCCAGTGCGAGTGGTTGAGCTCGTGCAGGGTGAAGCACGCATTGAGCGCGTTGTAGAAGCCCATGTTGTCCACCGACTGGTTGACCGACTCCTTGATGAGCAGCGACGTCATGGTGGGCAGCGCGGCGATCCGGCGGGCGTAGTCGAGCGTCCGGTCGGCCATTTCGTCGGCCGGGAAGATCTTGCTCACCATGCCCAGCGTGTGGGCCTCGTCGGCGGTGATGGAGTCGCCGGTGAGCAGGAGCTCCTTGGCCTTGCGCGGCCCGAACTCCCACGGGTGGGCGAAGTACTCCACTCCGCACATCCCGAGGCGGGCGCCGACGACGTCGGCGAAGGTGGTGCCCTCGGCGGCGACGATCAGGTCGCAGGCCCACAGGATCATCATCCCGGCGGCGTAGATGTCGCCGTGCGCCTGGCCGATGGTGATCTTGCGGAGGTTGCGCCAGCGCCGGGTGTTCTCGAAGAAGTAGTGCCACTCCTGGAGCATCAGGCTCTCGGCCGCCTTGCGGGTGCCACCGTTGATCTGTCGGGTGGGGTGCTGGTCCGGTCCGGGCATCATCTCCTCGAGCGAGACCTTCGAGCCCATGTCGTGGCCGGCGGAGAACAGCGGCCCGGCACCGCACAGGATCACCACCCGCACCTGGTCGTCCGCCTCCGCCTGCAGGAAGGCCTCGTGGAGCTCGACGAGCAGCCCGCGGTTCTGCGCGTTGCGGGCCTCGGGCCGGTTCAACATGATCCGGGCGATGGTGCCCTCGTCGTGCGTCTCGTACTGCACGAACTTGTTCTGCGACATCAGCCCGCTCCCTCTCCTCGTCCCCCGGTCGCACCGGGCGCGGCCGGCGCTAGCTTCCATGTTCCTGACGGCGACGTCAATATCACCACGGCGACGTCAATATCACCACGACGACGTCGACATCACCACGGCTGCGGCCGGTGGGCGGCGACGTCGGCGCCCGGGGACCAGTGGGCGGCCTCGGGCAGCTCCTGCTCCACCTGGGCCCGCGCCGGTTCGAAGCACACGAGCCCGCGGATGGCGGCGCACCCGGGGTAGGGGTCCTCGTACGAGAAGGCGACGTCGGGCGCCTCCACGTCGCCCACCACGGCGCTCCAGTACGTGGCCGTGCCCTTGTAGGGGCAGTAGGTCGTGACGTCGCTCGGCGAGAGCACGCCCTCAGCCAGGTGCCGGCGGGCGACGTAGAGGCGCGCGGGCAGCGAGGTCTCGTAGACCCCGACCGTCTGGCGGGTGTCCACCAGGACCCTGCCGGCCACCTCGACCCGGAGGCGCCGACTGGTGCGGACGCAGTCGACCCGGTGGTAGGGGTTGCGCGGGTGCATGAACACCTGCTCGTCCTCCTCGTACCAGGCGTCGAGCTCGTTCCAGGGGACGGCGGCGTAGCCGTCGGCCAACCGCTCGGGCGTGCCGAACCCGGCGCCGACGTCCGCCGCCGGGAATGCATAGGCGGGCGGCGCCCCCTGCCGGTGTACGAGGAGCACGCGCTCGCTGTCGACGACCGTGCCCCCGTCCTTCACGCCCCGGACGCGTCGGGGGAACGGCTCGACGTATGCCGGTGCCCCGTCCGCATCGCGACACAGCTGCCCGGAGGGGTTCTTGCTGAACGGGCCGCGTCCGGTCGTCAGGCTCACGGGGAGCTTCGTTTCACAGTGCGTTCCGCTCGTCCATGGCCGCGCCCCGGGGCCGGAAGGTCCGGACCATGGCGTCGACGGTGAAGGAGGCGAGCAGCGCCCCCTGCTCGTCGTGGACCCGGCACTCGGCGTGGGTCATGCCGTCCCCGGCGAAGGTGGAGTGATGGTGGTAGAGCATCCAGCGATCGGCGCGCACTTCGCGGTGGAACGAGATGGCGATGGCGTTGATCGCCGTGGACAGGGTCCGATGGGCCTGGTCCTGTCCGAGACCGGCGTGCGGCCGCAGCGCAGCGGCAATTGCCATGTGGCCGGTGAACTGGGCCAGCAGGCCGGCGTGCAGGGCCGGATCGTCCGGGACTCGGCGGAAGCGGACCCAGGCGTCGAGCTCCGGCGGTCCGAGCGACGCGTCGGAGTCGTCCGTGTAGGCGTCGGCCACGACCCTGATGTCCCGGCCGGTGACGGACATGTCGTAGGCCTCGCACTCGTAGGGGCCGGGCACCGCCGGTGCGGTCACGGCGTGGCGCATCACGTCGGGGGCGGTGGCATCGAGCAGGAGCCGTCCGCTGGCACAGCGCGTGGTGCCCTGGCGCACCTCGCAGCCGAGCGCGCTGAAGGTCCTGCCGGCGCTGAGCTCCTCCAGCTCGAATGCCAGCGAGGCGGTCGGGTCGGCGGGCCGGAGGAACACCATGTGCGCCGAGACACAGCGTCGCCCGGGCGCCTTGCGGTCGGCGGCGACGATGGCCTGGCCCAGCATCTGGCTGCCTTCCACGACCGAACGGCGGCGGTCGGCTCGCGCCACGCTCGTGTAGCGGTCCTCGCCCCCGGGGCGAACGTCGAGGATGTCGATCAGGTGGGCGGCGTCGCCCCAGACCGGGAACCGTTTCACGCTTTCGCCGCGTGCATCCCCGTCCGCGCTCGGGTCCACGAGCTCGACGGCGATCCGGTCGGGGTCGAACGCGGCGAAGCCCTTCGGCCCGTCGCCGGCCCCCTCTGCGTCGACGGCGCGCACCAGCCCGGCGGCGCCCCCGTCGGCGTCGGCGGGCAGCAGGTCGAACCGCACGTCGGCGACCGGGAAGAGCAGCGCGGCCTGTCTCCCCGGTTCCTCGACGACGACTGCGTCGTGCGACTCGGCCACGACGGTGCCACCGAGCCTGGCCCGGGCGGCGAACTCGCAGCGTCGGGGGCCGGTCACATGCCCCTCGGGAGCGCGGTCACATGCCCTTCAGGAGAGACGGTCGAACCTGCCGAGGAGGAAGTTGGCTGCGTCGGTGGCCGCCGGGAACGACTCGGTGACCCCCGAGCTCATGTAGCCGGCGTCGGTGACGAGGATGACCCCGTTCACCGCCACGGCGGCGTCGGAGCAGAGGAAGACGAGCGGGTAGGCCTGCTCGAGCGGCGTCGAGGCCTCGATGCCGAGCGCCTCGCGGTAGTCGGCGCCGAACCCGAGCCACATCTCCTTGTTGGCCTGGGCCAGGGGGGTGTCGGTGGGGCCGGGGCAGATGGCGTTGATGCGGATGCCCCGCTTGAGCATCGGGAAGGCCTGCGACGACACGTACGCGCAGATGGCCTGCTTGGTGGACAGGTAGTCCGCCCCGCCGTTCTCGGCGACCCAGGCGACCGCCGCGTCGAAATCCGGCGTGGCCAGGTACTCCTTGATCCGGTCCAGGTTGGCCTCCCACCCGAGCCCGGCGGCCGAGGAGATGAAGCCGATGGCCGAGCCCCGAGGCAGCATGTCCTTGGCCAGCATGCGGTCGATCATGTGGCGGTGGCCGATGAAGTTGATCTTCTCGATGCCCGGCGTGCCGTCGGCCACCCCCGCGCAGGAGAACAGGGCGTGGACGGGCCCGCCGCACTCGTCCACGGCGGCGTCGATGGAGCCCTTGTCGGCGAGGTTCAGGTGGATGGCCTTCGCCCCGGCCAGGGCCGGCTCGGCGATGTCCATGATCACCACCTCTGCGCCAGCGTCCTGGGCCAGTTCGGCGGTGGCCGCGCCCATGCCGGTGGCGCCCCCGACCACGAGGACGCGCTTCGCCTTGTAGCCGAATGCGTCGAAGATGCCCATGTCGTTCTCTCCTTGTCGATGCGATCGATCGTGCTGCCGTGCGATCAGGCGACGACGCCCTTCACCTTCAGGTCCACGACGGTGTCCCAGTCGAAGCCGAGCGCCTCGAGGATCCGGTCGCCGTGCTCGTTGAATTCAGGGGCGCGGCGCACCGGCGCCGGCGTCTCGTCGTACTGCACCGGGGCCGTGACGAGCCGGTAGGTTGTGCCGCTCGCCGAGGTGCAGTCCTGCAGGTAGCCGTTGGCCACCGACTGGGGGTCGTGTGCGGCCTCGAGCGTGTTCTGCACCACGGCCCACTGGCCGGTGAAGCTCTCGAGCCGCTCGCGCCATTCCTCCACGGTGTGCTGCGCGAACACCTCGCGGAGGATGGCGACCGCCTCCTTGCTGTTGGCGAGCAGCGACTCGTGGTCGGCGAAGCGGGGGTCGGTGGCCAACTCCGGCCGGCCGATGACCTCTGCGGCGGAAGGCCAGTACTTGCCCGCCTGCAGGCAGGTGAGCATCAGCCAGCCGTCCTTGGCGCGGTAGTTGCCGGTCAGGGGATTCATCGGGGTGTCACCCGGCGGCATCGACCACGGCATGTCGAGCTGCAGCGACAGGCTGATGGTCTGGCCCATGGCCCACAAGCCCGAGGCGAGCAGGGAGATGTCCACCGTGGTCGCCTCGCCTGTGCGTTCCCGGTGGTACAGCGCGCCCATGATGCCGCCGGCGATGGTCATGGCGCCGATGGAGTCGCCGAAGCCGGGGCCCGGGGGCGACGGCACGTGCTCGTCGCCCTGGCGCATGATCGAGGCGGCGACCGCGGCGCGGCTCCAGAACGCAAGCGAGTCGTACGCACCCTTGTCGGCGTCGGGCCCTCGCTCGCCCTGGCCGCTGCCGCGGCAGTAGATGATGCGCGGGTTGTGCGCCCGGATGTCCTCCACGTCGATCTTGAGCTTCTTGCGCACCCCGGCCAGCTTGTTGGTGAGGAAGACGTCGCAGGTGGCGGCCAGCTTGTAGAGGATGTCGACGCCCTCGGGCGCGGCCAGGTCGAGCCCGATGCTCTGCTTGCCCCGGTTCGAGTGCTCCAGCAGCACGTGCACCCCGCCACCGATGGCGGCGATGCCGCTGGAGGCCAGGCCCCGCATGGCGTCGCCGCGCTCGACGTGCTCGACCTTGACGACCTCCGCCCCCAAGTCCGCCAACAGCGCCGACGCGGCCGGGACGAACGTCTGCTCTGCGACCTCGAGGATGCGAACCCCCTGCATGACTGCGGTCATGAAGCCCCTCCTGAACGGCTCGGTGCCGTGTTCTGTCCTCCTCCGGACGCCCCTCGGCTCCTCGGAGCGACGCGGATCCTACTCACCTGCGCCCGGGATCGGCTTCGGGCCCGCGGGCCTGCCCACTCACGCCGACTGGCCGCCGCCCGGCCGCGCCGATGGCCCGCGGGGCACGGCGCGGAAGGCGACGTCCCGGTCCAGCGAACGTTCCCGGGGCATGCCCAGGAGTCGCTCGCTGATGACGTTGCGCGCCATC
>Ga0187770_10001858_pt1 | contig 11494 bp, 11 predicted proteins | sample 0116_SJ02_MP02_2_FD_133154 | JGI IMG/M metagenome (GOLD analysis project Ga0187770, IMG submission 133154) | Tropical peat soil microbial communities from peatlands in Department of Meta, Colombia - 0116_SJ02_MP02_20_MG | ecosystem: Environmental > Terrestrial > Soil > Wetlands > Peat | place...
CAGCAGCTACGCCAGCGTCGAGTTGGCCGCCCTGTGTTTGGACACGACGACCCAAGTCGCGATGTTCGGAATCGCAGTAGCAGCGCTCGGCCTGCTGCTGCTCGGTATCCACAACGCCTGGGAAACCCTGACCTACATGGTCATTGGCGGCTCCCGTGGCGATATGACGAAGACGGAGTGAGCCCCATGCGAATCGCCGTTTCGGCTCAGGCAATATTGGGGCGCGCTCGGCCAGCGTGTCGCGGTGGCCGGACGCACGGTGATTTTCATTTTTACCTCGACAAGGCGCTGGACAATGGGCTAAAGAAGGAGGAAGTGATCGAGGTAATCACCCATCTGGCGTCTTATTGCGGTTGGCCCAACGCAATGAGCGCCATCATGATTGCGAAGGAGCTATTCTCAAAGAGGGGTACTTCCAGCTAATTGAAAGCCCCTTGGACCCTGTTGGCAAATCAAGCAAACCTTTCCGGCGAGGCACGGACCATGACATCGATCCCCAACAACTCTGTGACACAGCAAACAGACACCATCGTGGGGTCAAGCGAACCGGACGTGGTCAGGTTGGCCGGTTTGATTCACGCGTATACCCCCCACGACGGGCGCTTCGAACTCCGCATCCCTGGGGTGTACGCCATCCGCGTCTCACGAGTGAATCCGGATTTGGTGCATGCCCTGCAGCGGCCCGCCCTGTGCATCGTTGCGCAAGGCGCGAAGAGCGTGCTGCTGGGCCAGGAGGTCTATGACTACGACGCATCTCGGATGCTGGTGTTCTCCGTTGATTTGCCGGTGGCTGCCCAGGTCACGAAAGCCACCCCCTCTGAGCCGTACCTCTGTTTCAAGCTGGATCTGGACCCGCACAAGATTGCCGAGCTGGTCTTGAAGGTGTATCCGCACGGCCTGCCGCGCGTGCCAGAGAGCCGTGCCGTATACGTCGGCCAGGCCGACATGAGGATCGTCAGTGCCGCGACCCGGTTGCTCGAGTTGATGGCGCAGCCCGGGGAGGCCGAGCTGCTCGCCCCCCTGGTGGTCGAGGAGATCCTGATCCGGCTGCTCCGCAGTCCCATCGGGGTCCGGGTGGCCCAGATCGGCCTGGTGGAGTCCAATGTGCACGGCGTTGCGAAAGCCGTATCGTGGTTGCGGGCCAATTTCTCCCAGGCCATGAAAGTCGAAGAGCTGGCCAAGTTGGCGCACATGAGCGTGTCCTCCTTCCACCAGCACTTCAAGGCCGTCACCTCGATGAGTCCCTTGCAGTTCCAAAAGGTGCTGCGCCTGCAAGAGGCGAGGCGTCTCATGTTGTCCATGATGGTGGACGCGGGGACGGCGAGTTGGCGCGTGGGGTATCAAAGCGCGTCGCAGTTCAGCCGAGAATACGGCCGGTTCTTCGGGCGTGCGCCAACCAAGGACATCGCCAGTCTACGTGAACACTCGGATGTCGATCTGAGCCAATTCGCAGCGTAGGGCGCGCATGCACGAGGGGACGTGTCCAACATGTCCCTTTTCGTCCGTGCCCGCTTTCGTGCCTGGACGGGAACGCATCGAGCTTGGTGACGACGGCTCGAGTTGAATTGGATGGCGTATATGTAATATAAAAAAGATGTCCCCAGGCGGCCTCGAACCCTAAATTAGAGCCGATAACCCGCGTGGCGAGCTAAGCGGATGCGGGTAAGATAATTCTCCAGCGTCCGTTGACGCAAGATGTGATCTGCTGTTCCGTTCTGTGTCCGTTCCCCGGTACAGTGAGCCAGCCGTCCAATCCGAGTAGGCCGTCGGGCTTGGCCTCGATCGTCAGATTCCCATCCACGCCCAGCACGATTCGGGCGATAGATTCCTGGAGCGCCTCCCGGACCCTCCTGGTCACCCCACTATGAAGCTTCTCGGGCAGCCCCTAGAGGTGCAGCTCCACGGCGGCCAGGGTGCGCTGTAGCACGGCGGCGTGCAGCGTTCCATCCACCTCAGCTCGGCCTGGAGGGCGGTCCGGCGCTGTCCGGCCGTCCGGAGTGCCGCGTCGAGCCAGGCGAAGTCCCCGTGGGCCACGGCCCGCATGAAGATCGCGGACTCCCGGCCGACGCGGGGGAGGATGGGGACCTCTGCGTTGACAAGGGGTTAGGCCGGTTTGGGCTTGGCCCACGCAAAGAATTGACGGCTACGGATCCATTGCAAAAAGGGCAGCCGTTGCCCAGGTAGGTGTCCGGCCCTCCTAAAACCTAACCGGTGCCGATCAGCTTCCACTGCCGGCCGGTACTGGATTGAACGGTTCGCTCCATTTAGGGTCCGTCCCCCCGGCACCCTGAATGTGCAATGGCTGTCTGGGCTCCCAAGAGGCCCTCCGGCTTCACGTCGAGCATCAAGGTCCCTTCCTCGCCCACCATGGTGTTTTCGATGGTCGCTCGGATTGCCTCCCGCACTCGGCCCGTGTCTCCACTGCGCAGTTCCTCGGTCAGGCTCTCCAGATGCCTGTCGTCCTCACAAACTCCGTTCAGGTCTGCGTCCTCTCCTGCAACGGGTTTGAATCCAGGATTGCACGGGTGCCTCCTGTATGAAGTAGGTGCGGCCGCTCAGCCGTGCGGGCAGACTGTCTTCTTCACAGGCCAAGGCGGTCAGGCGTAACGTCTGATCGTTGTCCCTGCCGGTGACGACGGACCGAGGTGGCTCCATGGGATCGGCCAGGGACAGTGTTTCGAACGCGAGGCGGGCAGCCTGCAGCCCTTCATCGTCGAGGCCGTCACCCCGGGCAGCTTCGTGCATACGGACGGCTGGGACAGTTACGCCAGCCTGCCAGCGCATGGCTGCCGCCAGGAGGTGAGCCCGCCCAAGATGCCTCTCCGCAGGAACGGTGCGATTCCTGCACCGCTTGTGCCGGTAGTGGATGCACGTTCTCATGCACACGCGGCGGTACGAGCGCAAGCTGTTCCTGGAGTCGATCATCCCCGGCGAGGACCTCCGAAGCGTCCGCGACTTCAAGACCCTCCGGTTCCCGACCCGCACGTCGGTCTTCCTGATCGGTCCGCCCGCCCGCTGCGCTGTCCATCGCCACCTCATCGAACGGAACCGAGTCTTCGACGGCCCGGTGACCGAGATCGCCGAGGCGAAGGCCATCAATCAGTTGGGACCGGTCGGGGCGCTGGAGATCTTCAGACGAAGAGCTGAGGGTTGAGAGCCTGGAGGGTAGCGGAGAGAACCGCAAGGCAACGAGAGCGAGCAATCAGGCGATTTGGCAGCCGGGCGATTCGAAAAGCGCTATTCGTGGGATTGCCTGAGTGCCTGATCGCCCTCGGCGGAGGGCCAGGGTTGTAGAAGTGTGTGCCTCGACAACCGGGAGAATTGTGGCCTAGAAGTTTCCCCCATGACGTTCGCCTGTAAGGGCGTGCCTCCCCCCTTAGAGAATCACGCCACGCTGTATTCTCGTATCTTCTCCTCATCAAGCTCGACGCCGAGACCCGGTCCGGGAATGAGGCCGACGTACCCGTTTCCCCGCGTCACATCGTCGTAGGTCAAAACAGTCGTGGTGACGTCGTCCACCTTCGACTGGGACGCGGGCGCGCAGCCTTCGGAGCCCATGCCCATCTGAGTCTGGCCGATGGAAACGGCGAAGTGACGTGAGGCTTGCCGACCGATCTCATAGGTGTTGGCCCCGCCGATGATGCACGGAATGCCGGCGGACTCGGCGACCGCAGCAATCTTCTTCGAACGATACAGGCCCCCGTTCTTGGAAATCTTGATGTTGATAATCCCTGCCGCCCCCCTCCGGATGATGTGCAAGACGCTGTCGAGGGACGTATTGCTCTCGTCGGAGCTGATCGCCACGCCGACGGAGCGGGCTACCTTGCTCATTCCATCCAGGTCCCAGCGCTTGACCGGCTCCTCGACAAATTCCGGATGGTAGGGCTCCATTCTGCGGATCACAGTGATTGCCTGGTCCGGCCAATACGCCTCATTCGCATCCAGCCGGAGATTTATGTCGTCCCCCACGGCTTCGCGCACCAAGCGGAGCCGTTGAATATCTTCGTTCGGATCGCGGCCGATCTTCACGACCAGCACCTTGTATCCCTGGGCTTTTCTGAAATACGCTTCCTCGGCCATTTTCTCCGGCGTGCTGATGCTCAAGGTGAACGTGCAGAGGATCTTCGCGTCTACGATCCCACCCAAGAGCTTGCAGGCGGGCTGCCCCACGGCTTTCCCGAGGCAATCCCATATTGCCAAGTCGATCCCGGATTTGGCCACGAGGTTCCTCGGGACCACCGCATCCATCTTCCGGTGGATGCGCTCGACGTCAAACGGGTCTTCCCCGATGAGCTCGGGAGCGAGATAGGCGTCAATCAGGGGTTTGGTGCCTTCCGGCGTTTCTTCAGACACACCTCCGCCGGGGACGAACGAGCATTCACCGACGCCGACGATGTCGCTCTCCGTATGCAACCACACCAGGACGTTGCTGAAAACCTTCAAGACTCCGTGTGAGAAGACATATGGGCTCCGTACCGGAATCTTGACAACCCGGGTTTCGACTTTGGTGATTCTCACGGGGTCCTCCCGCTCGATCAGGCGGGCAACAGCCTTGCCGTCCTCCGCTCGAGCCGCCGCACGCACCGGCTGAACGTGAAGCACGACACGAGATAGAGCACCGCCAAAATGAAATAGACCCAGATGGGTTTGACCTGAACGGAGTTGATGATGGTGGTGGTTTGGGCCACCTCCCGCAGCCCGATGATGCTGGCCAGCGTGGAATCCTGGAACGCGATGATGCTTTGGGTCAGCAGGGACGGAATCATCCGGTGGATCGCCTGAGGCCAGATGACGTATAGCGACACTTGCCAGGGTTTGAGGCCCGTGGCGAGTGCGGCCAGTCGCTGGTCTCTGTGGATGGACTGAATACCGGCGCGGATGAATTCCGCGAAGTAGGCCGCCTCGAACGCGGTCAGCGCGAACAGCGCGGCGTAGAATACGCTCAGGTTGGCTCCACCGACCAGCATCGGAAACGTGTAATAGGTCCAGAACATCACCATCAGGAGAGGACTGCTCCGCAGCACATTGATGTACCCAGCGATCGGATAACTGATGAGGTGGTATCGCGAGAGGCGTCCCAAGGCAAGGAGGCTGGCCACGGGAAACGCCACGACAATGGCGAGAACGGTCAGCGCGAGGTTGTAACGGAGCAGCGCCAGGATGAGACTGGCTAGGTCGCCGAGAAACTGGGCCAGGGTCATCGCGTCACGCGTGGCCGCGTTGCAGCAGGCCGGGGACCCGGACCTTCCGTTCCACCACACTCATGAGGATCGCCACGGCCCAGGCGAGGAGCAGGTACACGACGGTGCCGACGGTGTTGGCCTCGATCCAGCGAAAGGATTGAAAGCCGATGCGCTGCGTCATATAGGTGGTTTCCATCACGCCGACGGCCATGGCGAGAGAGGAGCCCTTGAAGACCGTCAGGAACTCCGTCGTGATGTTCGGGACGATGAGGCGGAGCAGAAGGGGAACGACGATGCAACGCTCCATTTGCCACCAGGAAAGACCGGTGGAGAGCGCCGCCTGCCGGAGGCCCACGCCCACGGCGTTCAGCCCTGACCGGACGTGGCCTGTGACCTTGGCCGAGGTGTACACGGTCAGGGTGAGGACGGCGCTCCCCCATTCCCAGCCGATCTCGTACAGCTGCCGGCGAATCGGGAGCGGCAGCAGTAAGGGCAGCACGAAATAGGCAAAGAACAGCTGGACCAGCAGGGGAATGTTCCTAAATATCTCGACGTAGGCAACGGAGAGCAGCACGAGGGGCCGCCGGGGGGATTCCGACAGCATGCCAATCAGGATTCCGATCGCCAGCCCGGAGATCCAGGCGATCAGGGAGATCTGAATCGTGAGATAGAGCCCTTCCAGGATCCAGTCGCGGTACGGGTGGTCCCAAAGGACCGACCACTGCACCTCATATCCCATACGGTTATCCGCCTGGCGACGAACTGCTCCGAATTCGACTCGTCCGTCTGGTCAGCGGTCAGAGCCCGAGCCGGAGGTTCCCCGCCTAATCCGACCAGGAGTTCATGCGAACCAGGAACTTTAAGGTTTCGTCCGATTCCTTGGGAAGGCCGGCGGGCACGAAATATTTCTGATACAGCTCCTGCCACCGACCACCTTCGCAAAGATCCACGATGGTCAGGTTAATGAGGGTGGCAAAACTCGAGCTGTACTGGCGGATCGGAAACGCTTGGGGCGAGACGTCGACACCCAAATCAAAGACCCGCCATTTCGATTGGTCCGGAGTACTCTTCAGCAACCCGTACACGAGCGGTCCATCGTTCGTGTAGCCGTCCACGGAGCCCCCCTGAAGCGCCGTGAACCCCTCGGAAGGGTTCTCGAATCCGATGAACCGGACCGGGCTCCGGAAGGTGCCTTGGGCCTGCAGCTTTTTCGTGAACAGCATCTCCTGGAGCCCACCGCGCGGACCGCCCAGGCGCTTGCCGGAGAGATCAGCGACTCGCTTGATCGGGCTGTCGGCAGGCACAATCAGGTAGGACGTGGTCATGAAGAACGGGATCGAGAAATCCACAACCTTGACGCGGTCCTTCGTGATGACCGTGGCGCCGGCTTCCATGTCAATCGTGCCGTTCAGGAGGAGCGGGATTCTCGTCCGGCTGGTGACCGTGACGTAGTTAAGCTTGACCGTGCCTTTCAGCTCGTTTTCCATCCGGTCATGCACTCGCTCCGCAATCTCGGTCGAGAACCCGACATGCTTGTTGTTGTCGAGGAACCCGTACGGTGGGTCGGCATCCCGCACGCCCAGATTGAACACGCCGGTGCGCTTGATGCGGTCGATGGTGGTCTCTTGCGGGGCGGCGGCCGCGCTCGCCCTCCTGACGCCAATCATGGCAGGGGCGATCAGAGCGCCGAGTCCGGCCGCCCCCACCCTCAGCACTTGCCGCCTGCTCGCCCGGAACTCATCCCCTGTCTTCTGGCGTCCCATGTTCGTCCCTCCTGTAAGCGGTTCAGTTCACGCGCGAGCCGTGCGCCGCGCTCTTGCCCGACCGGTTGCAGTGTTCGCTCGGGTCCGGCTCGCACTCGCCGCCGGCCTCAGGGTGCGTAGGAGCCCGGCCAATCGAGTGAGGTCCGAGGATTTCTCTGTCTTCTCCACGATCTCGGCGATCTGCTCCGCATGCGCGGCGGAGGTCACGGTCGTCGCCAATGTCTGGTATTTACGATGGATCTCCTCCGGCGTCAGGGGATTTTCCATGGTCCCCTTCGCATGATCGACGCGTGCGGAGAGATGCCGGCCATCCCCGGTCGTGACCTCAACGATGGAGGCGTAAGCTTCGGGCCAGCCGCCGTCCAGCTCGGGATCGGCGACTAAGCGCGTGTGTGGCCGCAGGCGCGCCACCTCGGGATGCCGCATCCGATCCTGCAGGATGTCGTCGATCATGACCTGGCCGAAGACCAGGCCGACCGGCAGGATGTACTGGGCGCAGTGAGATTTCAGCTCGTTGTTGTCGATCATGTGGGCGCCCGATTTGGGAAACCGCAGGATGATTTCCTGCACGTCGGCAGGTTTCAGGTGGTGGTCGCTGGCCAAGGTTAGAAGGGCGTCCAAGCCCGGATGGGTGAAGGAGCAGGAGGAATATAGCTTATAGGCGAGCTCGGGCAGGTAGTAGTGCTTTCCCCAGTCCGCAAGCAGGACCTCTGGGTGCTTCTCGCCGGAGAAGGCCGTGAAGGCATCGTACTTACCCTCGAAGGGCGTAGGCGGCCCGCCGAAGCCCAGGTGGGCCAAGTACGCTGCCGTCGTGCCGTTCCGCGCCGCCAGGCCCGGGTTGAAGGGGCGCGAGTTCTCGGTGTGGTCGCTGGCCCAAGCCAAGAGGCCCGAAGCCTGCTGCATGGCGAGACCGAGGGCGGTGGCCATCCCTGGAGCGGGCAGGCGGAAGAGGCGTCCTGCGGCGGCCGCGGCCCCGAAGGCGCCGCAGATTGCACTCGGGTGAAAGCCCCGGTTGTAGAGCGCAGTGGGGTTGAGGGCGTAGCTGACGCGGCACGTCACCTCGATGCCGAGGAGCATGGCCTCCAGGAAGCGGGCGCCTGTCGCGCCCTCCTTCTCGCCCACCGCGAGGGCGGTCGGCAACATCACGGCGGGCGCGTGGAGGATCCCGCCGACGTGATGCGGCTCGATGTCGCAATAGTAGCCGAGGGTGCCATTCACCAGCGCCGCGTTCACGCAGGACGTCTTGCGGCGCTGCCCCACCAGGCTGGACTCGGGGCGGCCTCCCAGACGGCGGGCGAAATCCACGAGGATCCGCGTGGCGGAGTACTTGGGCGAGGAGGCCGCCAGCATCGCCCCGAGCGTGTCCAGGAGGATCAGCTTGGCGTGGGAGACGACCTCGCGCGGAACGTCGCGCAGACGGAAGGCGGCCAGGTGCTCTGCAAATTGCGTCGAGACGGAACTAGGTCTTTCCATGCGGGGCACCTCCCTGGTAGGCGATGCGCGTAGCACGACCTTTCTAGGGCAACGCCCCCCGTCCGTCAAGGGCTTTTGCGGGAGACCGCTCCCCTCGGTAGGGTCGAGGACTGGCGCGGTACCCCGAAGGCTCCCCTTGGCTGTCGCCGCCGTTTCCAGCTTCGTGCCCGATTAGGTTCGCCGTGGGCCCCATCTCCAGCCCCCGCCCAGTCAAACGGAGCGTGCAGATTTCCCGCACTCCGCTCTCCTGCTCGCTTCACCCCAAGGGTGATGGGACCTATCCGGTGGGAGCGCTTTCGGCGGGGAGATCAATAACCCCTTGCCCACCCGTTGATTGATCTTGTGGGAGTGTCCTATACCGCATCAGGACACAAATTTATCCTTAGACTGTTTCCCCGTCAGACTCTCGATGGCGATTCTCCATACCTTGATGCCTTCGAGATTGTCCTCAGTAAACGTCCAGTCCCGTCCTGAGTAATGCCGCATAACTTCATTTAAGCCGTTTATCTTACTGGGGATCTCCGTCAATTCCTGGACATGCCCATACCCGATCACGCTCTGAAACGAGAAGGTCCATTTGCAGGGGTTGCTCTCATGCATTACCGCTCGAACCCCATGCTCGAACTCAAAACAGACGCGATTATTGGCGGTCAGAAACTCGATCTTCCGTCCCTCCTTGGCTGTGTGAAAATAGATTGCCTTCCCATCATACCCAAAGGACACGGGGACGATATAGGGGATGTTGCCTCGTGCCAGTCCCAATCGGCACACCTGGGCATTCTGGATGACGCGTGAAATGAGGTCCTGATCCGTAATTTCCTTGTCCGTGCGTCTCATCTCCACCTCTAGTCTTTGGAATGGACCCGTCTTTAGCGGATTAAATCTTGGTCTGGCCCTTTCGAGACTGCTTTACGAAACTCTCAGCAGATTTCCGCAATACCTCGCGAGCGTGTGCCACCCTTAGTTGAAAATTGACGAAGTGGCTCCCGTGTGGTGCAGTGGTCGTTCCCACACAACCGTCAACCCCACGCAGAAAGGAGCCGCTCCATGAAGAGAGTATTCCGCATCCAAGGCCAGAGCAAGGTGAAAGATATCGGCCTCCGTGACCTCGGGCCGATTTGTATAGTCGTGGCTCGAATTGCCCACCCGAGCGACCCCATGAACGTTCGATTCCCTCGCCCCTCACGCCAATTGAGCAAAAGTCCTCCATCCCCTACCGACCTTGCTGCATCCCGACGTAACCTCAGACGACACGCCCGCGGGCAAGGCAGACCGGGGCCACGCCCAGCGGGGGCTGTTGCTCCGTGACGATGGCCATCAGGGCTTCCTGCCGTTCCGTGGAAGGGCGATCCCCAGGAGCTCCGCAACTTTTTTTGGAGCTCGACCAGGGCCTCGGCCCGGGCGGTTTGTCAGGTCACCTCCCGCTCCAGGGCCACCACCTTGGCCGCCAGGGGGTTCTTGGCCTGGGCATGGGCCCACGCTTCTTCGGGGCCAGCCCGCCGAGTTCACCGGTCCGCCGCTGCGCCCGCCAGGTCGTCATATTCGAGGAATACAACCCCTCCCGGCGCAGCAGGGCGCCGATCGCCCCTGGCTTTGTGCACGTCTCCACTTCCCGCAGGATCTTGAGCTTGTACTCGGCCGAGAACCATCGCCGGGTTGCCTTGGCCACCACCTTGACCTCGCTCGCCTTCGTTCCCAACACCGCTACTCCATTCGAAGCACTCATCCGCCAATCCCTCCTCCCGTCTACTCTAAACTGCTTAGGGGTCAGTGCCTCATTCATGTTGACACAGAGAGCCACCTCGTTTTAGCTTACTGCTGTAGGGCTGACTGGGGCTCGGAGGATGTCTGGAACAGATGAATCCCGTTTCGACAGACTCACCGGGACACCGCGCCACGCGGCGACTGACGAGGAGAGGACCATGGTCAAGAAGCAAAGAGGAATGGCGCGACGCGAGTTCTTGCAGAGTGCCGGCCTGACCGCAGGCGCCATTGCCCTGGCGGGCTTCGCCCCGACCGCGCTCTGGGCGGGGGAAAAGCTGGGGGCCCAGCTCATCGGGAAGCTGGAAGGGCCGGAGCTGGTCCTGGATCCCGCGAAGTGGCCCAAGAAGTTCGGTGAGGCACCCATGCTGGCGGAGCTGGTGAAGACGGGAAAGCTCCCGCCCGTCGAGCAGCGCATCCCCGAAGAGCCCATGGTCGTGAAGCCACTGCACTCGATCGGCAAGTACGGCGGAACCTGGCACCGGGCCTTCACCGGGCCGGCCGATGCCGAGAATGGGAACCGCATCGTCTCCACGGACAAGATCTTGTTCTGGGATTACACCGGCACGAAGGTCATGCCCTGCGTGGCCAAGGCTTGGAAGGTGAGTGACGATGGACGGGTCGTGGCCATCCTGCTCCGCCAGGGAATGAAGTGGTCCGACGGGCACCCCTTCACCGCCGATGACTTCCTCTTCTGGTACGAGGACATCTACCTTAACAAGGACCTCCAGCCGACACCCGATCCGTTTTTCGCGGTCAATGGCAAGCCGGGGATCCTCCGGAAGCGGGACGAACTGACCGTGGTCTTTGAGTTCGCGGAGCCGAACTACCTGTTCGTCGACATCCTGGCGGGGAGCACCTCCATGGGCGGCGGCCAAGCCACACAACAGTTCGGCGGCCGCACCATGGGCGCCTACATGCCCGCGCACTACCTGAAGCAGTTCCACCCCAAATACGTGGCCAAGGACGAGCTGGACAACAAGGTCAAGGCGGCGGGCTTCGACGGCTGGGTCAGCCTCATCAAGAACCGCTGGGACTGGCGCCTCAATACCGAGCTGCCCGTCCTGGCGCCCTGGAAGACAGTGGCCCCGATCAACACCCCCACCTGGGTGCTTGAGCGGAACCCGTTCTATTATGGCGTCGATACCCAGGGTAACCAGCTTCCCTATATTGACCGCATCTCCATGGGACTGGCCGAGAATCTGGAGGTCGTGAACCTCCGTGCCATCGCCGGGCAATTCGACCTGCAGGAGCGGCACACCGGGCTCGCCAAGCTGCCCGTCTTCCTCGAGAACCGGACCAAAGGCAACTACG
>Ga0187770_10001860_pt1 | contig 11493 bp, 9 predicted proteins | sample 0116_SJ02_MP02_2_FD_133154 | JGI IMG/M metagenome (GOLD analysis project Ga0187770, IMG submission 133154) | Tropical peat soil microbial communities from peatlands in Department of Meta, Colombia - 0116_SJ02_MP02_20_MG | ecosystem: Environmental > Terrestrial > Soil > Wetlands > Peat | place...
CCTCGCAACTCGCGCACGCGACTCAATAGATAATCGGCCGCCTTCTCGTAGTCCCAGTCGTCGCACGAGTTTTCGATCTCGACCGCAAAGCCAGCACGTGTGGCGGCAATGGCAGCCTGTTCGAGTGCGGCCTTATTCGATAGCACGGTCCACCAGCGCGCCCGCACAAACGCCGGATCGTCGGACTTCGGCGTCTCTTCCAGCGCGCGGCCGCGAAACAATTCGGCGACCGACTTGGGGAACCGCTCTACCAGGTTGTATTCAGCCGCAATGCGCTCGCAATCATGGATGGAAGTGGAGTCGGGCATGGTCGGCCCGGAGGCGAGCGCGTCGGGCGTGGAATCCGGCACGTCGGAAACCAAAACCGAAACCTGCTGCGACGGATATGCCGCCTGCGCCAGCCGACCGCCTTTCACGCCCGAGAGATGTTTGCGGATCGCATTGATCTCCGCAATCGGCGCGCCCGATAGGACCAGCGCGCGGTAGGTCGTAACCAGATCGGCCAGCGAAATCTCGGCGTCAATCGGCTTTTCAACGATGGACGACCCTCCCCCGGAAAGCAAGAAAATCACCAGTGAGTTCGCGTCCAGCGAACCGAGAGACTTCAGGATTGCCTCGGCGGCCTGAATCGATTCTGCCGTGGGCGTCGGATGGCCTCCGCGAAAATAGCGGAAACCGCGGACTTGACCGGACGGCTCGACCGAAGACGCAACAATGCCTTCGAGGCGGCTGCCCACTTGCGCTTCCAGAGCGGCCACCATGGTGTGCGCCGCCTTGCCAATCGAGACCACAAACGCGCGGTTGTAGGAATTGAGGTCGTACAAATCCTCACAAATGCGCAGCACGCCGCGCTCGCAGTGCACATGCCGCGAGAAGGCGCTCTCGATGGAAGCGTTCTTCACCGCGGCCCTGAAAATCTCGCCGGCCAGCGCGCGCATGGCGAGAAACTGCTGCTCGCGTGCCGGAGTCAATTCGGGCATTCCGGGATTATAGATTCGCCAGTAATCAATGAATACTTCCGCGAGTTTCGTTGGCGGCGTTACGGACGCTGCAATTGCACCGACACCAGCCGCACCTCACTTGTGAACTCCCCTGTTGCCCGCGAGTAGCTTACAAAAATCGTCTCGCCGCCGTTCAAATCGTACTCGGAATGAGCATGCGCGTCGTAAACATTGCCGGAAACCGGCTGCTTGGCCACAAAAGCCAGCACTTCCTTTGACCACGGCCCCTCCGGGCTGGGCGCCGTGCGCATCATGACATTCTGCGAAAAGGGCGGGCTGTAAACGGCAACATACTGCAGCAGGAAACTGTTCCAGGAAACGCTGACAATGCTGGAACCATTGAAAACGGAAATGGCATCGCTCAGTTGCGGCGACCAGGTCCCGTTGCCGGCATAGAACGTCCACGCGCTCCGGTTTTGCGCGCTCGCGGAATCGACTTTTGCCAGCCTACATCCTTTGTCCGCGCCGTTTGCGGGCGTCCCGCAACCGTAAACGTAGAGTGTTCCGCTGTTAATCAGAGCCGCGGTTCCAAAATCCGGTTCGTTCTCGTTGAACATCAGGTCCGGATGACCCACGACGATTGGCGGGTTGAAAGTGGGTCGCTGCGGCAACTGCTGAAAGTTCTGCCACAGCGCAATGGAGTTGCCCACGGCCTGAAAATTGAAGTTGCCGGGCTGCGCCGAAACCAGCATATAAAACACCAGAGCCTGATTGCTGCTCGGATCAGTCACGATTGACGACGGCCAAAGCGCCCAGCGCGCTCCGCAAGGCTGCTCCTGGCATGGATTTCCATTGTGAGCAAGGTTGAAAGCTAATTCATTCGCGGTCAGCTGAAGGATCATTGTCGGTGCGCCCGCCGAATCCAGCCGTTCCTGAAAACCGGTGATACCGTCCTGCGCATTAAGATCGGTGGTATACGACCACGTGTCGCTAATCAAACCGAAGCCTTCGGCATTCGGGTTGGCAAGAAACGTGTCCCCGTAGAGCCAAACGGAATAGCCCTGAAACAGCGCGCTGTAAGCCCCATCTCGCCCAAGAATGTCAGGATTGGTCACGATCGGCCCAAGGTCGGTAGTCTTTACCACCGTCAGGCCTGCTGGAGGCCCGGGATTGGAGTTGCACGCGGAAAACGCGAGTGCCAACGGCAGAAACAGGCAAATGCAAAAGAAGCTCCCGACGGCCCTGTTTGTCCTCAACGCGACGGCTTTGCCGGGCGCGTCAGAAGTCAGCGGGATGAAACGCGATAACGTCATTTGCAGCTCCTTCAGCTAAAGCGCGATGTTACTGCCGGCTCGTGCAACTTCATCAGGAGATGCGTGGCGTGGCAATTTCAGTTGCTTGAACCACATTTCGCCAGTGCGCATCAGCGGCCCGGCAACGTCGCTCGCAGCCATTCCTCGATCGCCACCCTCATTTCCTTCAGCCTTCCCTCAAAAAAATGGTCTCCGGCCTCAATCCGCACGAGTTTTTTCGGCTCGGCGAAAGTGTTGACAAGCGCTTCCAGTGTTCCGGGCGGCGCGAACTGGTCTCGTGCCCCGCTCACGAACAGCTTCGGCTTCGTCGACTCGCGCAGGAAATCGAAACTGGACACGCGTGCTTCTTCCGATCCTGCCTGCACGGGAACTGCAGGCAACCCAAGCGCAATGAGCGCCGGTACTCTCGGATCGGCGTAGGCGGCGCGCAAACCCACCGCGGCACCGAAAGAAAACCCGGCAAAAATAATGGGCAGGGGAAATTCGCGTTCCAGCCAGTCCAGCGCCGCTCGCACGTCTTCCACTTCTCCAAGGCCGCCTGTGTGCTCGCCCGCGCTCAAACCGGTCCCGCGAAAGTTGAAGCGCAACACCGGAAATCCAAATCCATTGAGCGCCTTCACGGCATGAAACACAACCTTGTTGTGCAGCGTCCCACCATACAGCGGGTGCGGATGGCATACTACCGCCGCGTGAGTTGCACCGTCCGATCCCGCATTGAGTAGGGCTTCCAGGCGCCCGGCAGGTCCCTCGAGAAAGAAGGAACGGATACTGGCGTTTTCGGAGGACACGTCTTCAGGTTATCCTAGTCCTCTGCCTGAACCGCACCAGCGGTCCTCCGGCCAGCAATATCATCCTGAACGAAGCAGCATCTTTGCGTCAGCGCGACGATATGCGAAGTCGAAGGATCTCTACCCTCATCAAAGTCTCACCCGGCAGACTACGAGATCGCCAATGACCTTCCCACTCTGACGTGCGGTAAGCTTAAACTCATGGACCTGTTCGCGCTGACGCGGCAGCTCATCGACATCGAGTCGATAACCTCGAATGAAGCAGCGGTCGGCGATTTCCTCCATCAGGAGCTGCTCCGCCGTGGCTTCAACGCGCGCAAGATGCCCGTCGAAGGCAATCGCAACAATGTCCTTGCTACCTCGCCCGACCATCCTCATCCGGAGATCGTCTTCTCCACGCACATGGACACGGTCCCGCCATTCATCTCCTCGTCTGAGGACGCCACGCGAATCTATGGCCGCGGGTCCTGCGACGCCAAGGGCATCATCGCTGCTCAGATCGCGGCGGCCGAGAAGCTCCATACCGCCGGAATTTTTGTGGGTCTTCTATTTCTCGTCGGCGAGGAGACGAACTCGATTGGTGCGCGCACCGCCGACCAGCAGCCCATCGGCTCGCGCTACATGATCAACGGGGAGCCTACCGATAATCGCCTTGCTCTGGCAACGAAAGGGTCACTGCACGTCGTACTGACGGCACGCGGAAAAATGGCCCACTCGGCTTATCCCGAACTCGGCGAGTCCGCTATCGACAAGCTCGTCGAGGCTCTCCATCGCCTCCACGCCATGAAGCTGCCCGACGACCCCCAAGTTGGACCATGCACGAAGAATGTCGGCACCATCGAAGGCGGCCGCGCCCGCAACATCGTCCCCGACCACGCGCGCGCCGAAATCTTCTATCGTCTGGTCGGCCCGTCCGACGAACTGCGCCGCCAGATACTCGCCGTAGTCGGTGACCTGGCCGAAGTCGAGTTCACGCGCGAGGCCCAGTTCATGCGCCTGCACACGCTCGACGGCCTCCCGACCATGGTCGCCGCCTTCACCACCGATATCCCCTCACTCCCAAACTGGGGCGAGCCGTTGCTGCTCGGCCCGGGCTCCATCCACGTCGCCCACACCGAAGGCGAGTACGTGGAAAAGAAGCACCTGGAGGAAGCAGTCGATCTTTACTCCACCTTGGCACGGCGGCTCATGGGCTAATCCAACCGGTTCGACCCTGCAATCTCGTCCCTCACGCTATATCCTTACGAAATGACTTCCCCCTCCCCCAACTCCCTCGCCCACGCCTCCTCTTCTTACCTCCGCTCGGCCATGCACCAGCCCATCCATTGGCACGAATGGGGCGAGGATGCCTTCGCCGCCGCTCGCCGCCAGAACAAGCCCATGCTGCTCGACATCGGCGCCGTCTGGTGCCACTGGTGCCACGTCATGGACCGCGAATCGTATGACGACCCCGAGGTCGCAAGAATCGTCAACGAGAATTTCATCGCTGTGAAAGTCGACCGCGACGAGCGTCCCGATATCGACACTCGCTACCAGGCCGCGGTCGGGGCTCTCACCGGACAAGGCGGCTGGCCGCTGACCGCGTTTCTCACTCCCGATGGCAAACCCTTTTACGGCGGGACTTACTTTCCTCCGAATGAAGGCTACGGCCGTCCCAGCTTCAAGCGCGTGCTCCTTTCGATTGCCAATGCCTACCGTGAAAAGCACGGCGACGTGATGGAGCAGGCAACGATGGTCGAGCGAGCCATCGCGCAGTCGGAGTCAGCCGACACCAGGAGCTCAACCGTTTCCTCCGCGGTTATCGATGCGATTTCTTCCGCGGCCCTCCGCATGTTCGACGAGCGCAACGGCGGCTTCGGCACCGCGCCCAAGTTCCCGCACCCTTCGACACTCGATTTGTTGATGCACCATTATTCGCGCACAGGACAAGACGCCCTGCGCGAGGCCTTCGTGACCACACTGGAAAAAATGGCGCGCGGCGGCGTCTACGACCAGCTCGCCGGCGGATTTCACCGCTATTCCGTCGATCAGCACTGGATCGTCCCGCACTTCGAAAAAATGAGTTACGACAACTCCGAGCTGCTGAAGAATTACGTCCATGCTTATCAGGCAACCGGCAACGAGTTCTTCGCGGAGATCGCCCGCGACATCATTCGCTGGATGGATGAGTGGCTCAGCGACCGAGCCCATGGCGGCTTCTATGCTTCCCAGGATGCCGACTTCTCCATGGACGACGACGGTGACTACTTCACCTGGACCCTCGAAGAAGCGCAGGCAGCGCTCACCGAGGAAGAAGCGGCCGTAGCCTGCCTGCACTACGACATCAACGAAATCGGCGAGATGCATCACAATCCGCAAAAGAACGTTCTCTACGTCCGCGCCGATGTCGCCGAGATTTCGCGCCGGCTGAATCTGACGGAACCACGCGTGCGCGAATTGCTGGCATTGGCGAAAAAGAAAATGTATGCCGCCCGCCTCACCCGTCCGACTCCCTATGTCGATAAGACCATCTACGCCGCGTGGAACGCCATGTGCGTTTCAGCCTATCTCGAGGCGGCCAAAGTGTTGGATCTGCCCGGGGCTCACCGCTTCGCTCTGCGCTCGCTCGATCGCTTGCTCGCGGAAGGCTCGCGCCCCGGTTCAAGCGCACCGTCAGGGTCGAGGTCGGCGCCCGAGAGCACTCAACCCGCCCAGCCGCGTCGTATCCTGCGGCACGTAATCGCCTACTCCGACCCGCAAGCCAAACGCCGCGAAACGGAGGGCGTACTTGATGACTACGCATTCACTGTCATCGCCTGCCTCGATGCCTACGAGGCGACGGCCGATCTCACCTATTTTCGCTTCGCGCGCGAAATTGCAGACACAATGGTGGCGGGATTCTATGATCGCGTCCATGGCGGGTTCTTCGATACCGGGTCCTTCGAAACCGGGTTCTTCGGAACATCGAGTGCGGGTGCATCTTTGAGCGAATCCTCAACTGCGTCGGCGGCGGCCGGCCATGAATATCGAGGGCTCGGCATTCTCGCAACGCCCCGCAAGCCGTTTCAGGATTCCCCAACTCCGGCAGGAAATTCGGCGGCTGCCATTGCTCTCCTGCGGCTGCATGGCTACGCCAATGAGGCTTCGTACCGTCAGCATGCCGCTCGAACGCTCGAACTATACGCCGCCACCGCCGCGCAACACGGTATCTTTGCCTCGACCTACGGGCTGGCAGTTGCGCGATTCACGGAGCCTCACATACAGGTCGTGATCGTGGGAGAAGATGATACCGCTCGTGATCTCCAGCGCACGGCACACCGTTCTTTCTCTCTGAATGCGGCGGTTATCCATTTGGAAGCTGGTAAAGCAGTCGCACAGAATTTGCCCCCGGCCCTGGCTCAAACGCTTCCCCATCTTCCCGTCCTGCAAAGCGGCCGATCCTTCGCCGTAATATGTTCGGAGTTCACTTGCCAACCGCCAGTGTTTGAGGCGGCCGAGTTGGCGCGAGTCCTCCATTCCCACAACCGTCCTGCAGCCTGACCGCCCCTTCTGGCTAAACTCCTTCCCTTTCTTGCCGATAACTTGTAAGGCGTTTGTCGCCAGGCATGGTGGAGACTCTCTTCGATAGCTCCGAGTTGTACCGGTCGGTCCTGGAGGACCTGCCGATCGGCGTTTACATTGTGGACCGCCAGCGCCGGGTGCGCTTTTGGAACAGCGGCGCCGAGCATCTGGTGGGGCACCTGGCCCAGGAAGCCATGGGGCAGGATGGAACCGGACCTTTGCTCGAACCGTGCGACCGCAAGGGGGAACGGTTAAGCGGGGAGCGAGATCCGCTCTCAGTAACACTTACACATGGGCATCCCCAGCAGTTCATGGCCTATTTTCGTCACAAGGATGGTCACCGCATCGCGGTGCGCGTTCGCACCCGCGCGATTCTCGAGCACAACGACGCCGTCAAGGGAGCCATGGTTGTGTTTGAAGAGGGTTTTATCTTCCGCGAGGACTCCTCCGGGCCGCCGATGTACGGCTGCCTCGATCCGGTGACTGGGATTCCTTCGCACCCACTGACGCAGGCGGTTCTGAAAGAATGCATGGCCGGCATGGAGCGAACCCGCCGGGGATTCGGGTTGGTCCGCGTCCGCGTGCTGGGACTCGATGAATTTCGCTCCAAACACGGCATCCAGTCGGCGTTTCCCCTGCTGCGAACCACCGCGCAGACGCTGCGCCACAGCCTGGATCCGGAAATTTTCCTGGGGCGTTGGGGGGAAGACGAGTTCATCCTTGTGCTGCCATCGGCCAATCGGGTCGCGACCGCAGTTGCGGCGGACACGGCCTGGAGCCTGGTCACTAAGTCCGAGGTCCGCTGGTGGGGTGACAGCTTTCCGGTGCAAGCTGTCGCCATGTACAACGTAGCCCAGCCGGGAGACGTTTTGGAAAAGCTGTTGAATGGATTGGAGCCTGCGCACGCGGCCGCTGCCGGCCGGGCCGTGGGTGCGGCAGGGACAGGGGGCTAAGCGCAATTACCGCGCTTGTCACAGCGAAGATCGCGAGATAAGGCTCTATGTTTTCGATCATCGGAATCGTGATTGTTTTCGGCTGTATCGTCGCTGGCTACCTCATGGAGCACGGCAACCTAAAGGTGCTGATTCAGCCTGCCGAACTCATCATTATCGGCGGCGCCGCCGTAGGAACCGTCCTCATTGCCAACCCCCTGCATATTCTGAAACAGATCGCCGGCGGCCTCGCAGGTGTGTTTGGTTCTTCCAAATTCACCCGGCAGCGCTACGTCGAATCGCTCAAGATGATGTACGAACTGCTGCAAAAGGCCCGCAAGGAAGGCCTGGTCGCGCTCGAGAGCGACATCGAAGAGCCAGAAAAGAGCGCTCTCCTCTCAAAGTACAAAGACTTCGTCATGAATCATCACCTCTGCAATTTCGTCTGCGACACCATGCGCATGGCCGTCAGCGGTGGGGTGGAAGTTTTCGATCTGGATCAGATGCTCGACACGGATATGGAAGTCCACCATCACGGGACGGCGCAACCGGTCGCGGCGCTGAGCACCATGGCTGATTCCCTGCCCGGCCTGGGGATCGTGGCCGCCGTTTTGGGCGTTGTGATCACCATGGGCGCGCTGGGGGGGCCGCCGGAAGAAATTGGTCACAAAGTCGCCGCCGCTCTGGTCGGAACATTTCTCGGCATCTTGCTCTGCTATGGCCTGATCGGACCGCTCGCCGGGCGCATGGGGAAGGTGGCGGAAGAGGAACATGCATTCCTCCTTGTCATGCGCGTCATCATGATCGCGTTCCTGAAAGGCGTGGCGCCGATCATGGCCGTCGAAATCGGCCGCCGCGTTGTGCCCGGGCACGTCCGGCCTTCGTTCAAAGAAGTCGAACAGGCCTGCCGCGGAGGCGGAACCGCCGCCGCCGCGGCCGCGGGCTAGAGGCTAAGTCATGCCCGCATCCCCCATCATCGTCATCAAGAAAAAAGGTGGCCATGGCGGTCATCACGGCGGTGCCTGGAAGGTCGCCTACGCGGACTTCGTCACCGCCATGATGGCTCTGTTCATCGTTCTCTGGCTTCTCAGCAGCAGTGTCAAAATCCAGAAGGCGGTTGGCGGATACTTCCGTGACCCCAGCGGCAGCTCCCGCCGCTCCGGCACAGGCCTGGCCGGTTCCGGCGAGAACCTGCTCCTCGGCAAAGAGGATATGGGCAAACTCAAGGACCAATTGCAGGGCAGCATTCAGAAGATGAACGACCTCGCGAAGCTCCGGAAAAATATCGAAATGACGGTGACCGCTGAAGGTCTGCGCATCGAACTCCTGGAGTCGGACAAAGGCACTTTCTTTGACAGCGGAAGTTCCACCCTCAACGACAGCGGAAAAGAGATGCTCACCCTGATAGCGGCGGAATTAGGGAAGGTCCCTAACCGGCTTTCCGTCGAAGGACACACCGACGCGAAACCTTTCGCTGGCAAAAGCAGCTATAGCAACTGGGAACTCTCTGCCGACCGGGCAAATGCGGCTCGCCGTTTGATGCAGCAGGTCGGCCTGCGCGAGGATCAGGTCTCTCAGGTACGCGGCTTCGCCGACCAGCATCTGCGCAATGCCAAGGACCCCATGGACCCCTCCAATCGCCGGGTCTCGATCATCGTGCAATACATCAACACGGACCCCGAAGACGAGGCCAAAACCGGCGAGGAAGGAAAGGAGTCCGGTGAGGCAAAAGCAGCCGCAGAAGCCGGTGCGGAATCGGGCTCCAAAGGCAGTGCAAAGAAATAGGGCCGACTCTCAGAGTCGGCGAACCTGAACGCCAGCAAGTCTTCAGCTAAGGGCTCCTCACGATGTGCCTTTGGAACCCGCACCTGCTGACTTGGCTCGCGGCGTCTGTGCCCCGTTCTCGCCCGACATCAGGTCGTCGCCCGAATCGACGCTCGAACTGCGCGAGAAAGCACGCTCAACCATCCCCTCAAACATAGGAATCAGCGAGTCGCTCGGGCCCACGCGTTGCAGATCGGTAAGGTTCTTTTCCCAGCGTTGCGTGCGCAGGGGGTTGACCGCCGTCTCGCGGACGACAATCGAGAACCACGCATAGCCCACCCAGGCAATCATCGAAACGTCGTACGCGAACATATTCAACACGCTGAAATGATTCCGGCCGATGAATCGCCCCGAATACATCGCCAGCAGCATCAATTCCACGCCCGCCGAAAAACCAAACCCGAGCGCGATTCCGAAACAGAGCTGCCGCCGCGAAACCCCGAGAAAACGGGCAAAAATCACCAGAAAAAGTATCAGCCCAAACTGTACCGTCCGCACTGAGCGCTGCAGGGTCACGATGGCATGGATGATCGGCGACTGCGGAAACGAGTTGGACGCGGCTACCACCACCGAAACCAGCACCATAACCGCGCCTGCCCACTTGAACACCGGAGTTCCCAGGTCCTGGAGTGCGTGATAGGGCCGGAACACATCGAGAAAAATCTCGTGGATAATCTTGAATCCCAACGCGGCGTTGATCGCCTGTTCCCCCCAGAAGATCCAGAAATACGCAGTTTCGCTCCTTCCGTAGAGCGGAAAGAGGATTCCGAAAGCGGCGATCTGCACCAGGAGAAACGCGAAGAAAACCGGGAACCGCTTCTGCACCTTCCGTCGCCACAACATGACCGCAACCGCCGCCTGCAGAACCGGTTGCGCGCACCATAAATACGTGGCGGTAGTCTGGCTGTAGATGGACATCGAGCGTGGCGGCCCGTCCGCCGGTCAACCCGGGGCGACGCAGCTCCTTTATCTTTGCCTACTTCGGAGCGTCCAGGGGCAGAATCCAGTCGGCGGCAGGTAACTTCAGTAACCTGCGACGAGCCCGCCAGTTTCCGTCCGCGGCCACACTTCCTTCCCCTGCCTCATCCCGCCTCGGGCGTCGAGTGCAGGTAGGCGCGCATCATCCGGACTTCGTCGTCCTTCTCGTCCAGGTCGTGCAGCATCAAGTCCCGCAGTGACACAAAACCGCTCAGTTCTCGCCCCTCGCATACCGGCAAGTGGCGAAAACCGTGGCGTCGCATCAGCGTCATGCAGGTTTCCAGCGTGTCTCCCGGTTCCACCGTCATCGGGTCCTCGGTCATCACCTGCCCAACTGTCGTTCGCGCGGGGTCACGACCGTCGACAACCACCCGTTTCATCAGGTCGCGTTCTGTAAAAATCCCCACCAGCCGGCCGCCCTCCACCACTGGAACCGCTCCAATATTGCGTTCCACCATGAGACGAGCGATTTCGAGTACCGTCTGCTGCGGAGCCGCGGCAATAATCGCCTGATTTTTCACCAGATCGCAAATCAGCATTTGCCCCTCCTTGTAACGGAAGATTCCTTGCAATCCCGAAACAACTTGATCGGAGGCGGCAAATCTTTATGACGGCGTTTCGCCGGAGTATATGTCGAAACAACTGCCCAAGGAAAGCAGAAAAGTTAAGACGAGGTCAATCAGGCGCATCAATTTGGGAAGGCGTTAGGGATCCGAGCCGCCATGTCTGGCAGTCGCGCCAGGGTCATGCCTGAACCGCATCTAAGAAGCGGCCCACGCCAGCGCGGACTCGTTTTCTATCACTGTACCGCAGGTCCTTCTGCAAACGAAATCACATGCGAAGAAGTCGCAAACGCTGCCGGTATCTCTTGGCGGTCCCGCGCGGTCACAATCACGTTGTAGTCCTCTCCGGCCCGCAGCCGGCTGAACACCGGGGTCGCCTCTTGCGGCCGAACCAGCGCCAGGTACCGCAAGAACCCAAACACGTCGGCCGTCGGCTCCAGGCCCGCCGCCACAAACGAAACCTCCACATCCTCGTGATGAAAATGCCACGCCAACGATGCCGCCAGCCCGACGGCTCGCTCGTAGACTTCCGGCGCCAGTACTCCGGGCGCGGGATTGTCGAACAGAATCCGCAGCCGCCGTTCGTCCTCGCGGCTGTACTCACGCACCTTCAG
>Ga0187770_10001861_pt1 | contig 11491 bp, 8 predicted proteins | sample 0116_SJ02_MP02_2_FD_133154 | JGI IMG/M metagenome (GOLD analysis project Ga0187770, IMG submission 133154) | Tropical peat soil microbial communities from peatlands in Department of Meta, Colombia - 0116_SJ02_MP02_20_MG | ecosystem: Environmental > Terrestrial > Soil > Wetlands > Peat | place...
AAGGGGCTCTGCGCTCCTACCTGAAGCGACCCCGCGGCCGGATCGGAGACGACGCCGTGCAGACCTGGAAGGAAGCGGGCAAGCCAGGCAGCTGATTCGCCGGCCGCGTGCGGCGCGCAGTGCCTGGCGGGATCGCCCCGACGACGGAGGTCCGGTCAGTGGTGCCTCACGTGCGCCCGCGCGTAGGCCCAAAGTCGCCGGCCTTCCCGAAGCGCGGAGCGGCCCATGAGCTCGACGTGCAGCCGGTGCTGACCCTTCCGGCCACGGCTCGTGCGGGAAGCGCTCCCGCGTCCCCAGAACTCCTCCTCCGGAGAGCGCCGAGGCGCTGATCCCGGCCGAGTGGCCGACGCACCGAGGCCGCCCACCCTCCGGTACTCGACGACCTGATGGCACTGCGGACAGGGTGGAACCTCCATGCCCGGTCGCACCTGGATCACCCAGTGCCCACAATCGGCGCTGTATCGGCCTGGTTCTCTTGCCACTTCCCCTGTCTTCATACGTTCCAACCTCCACCACGCTTCGTGGCGTCACGTTACCACGGAGAGTAGGGGAGCGGCCTGGGGATTGTGGGAGCGTTGGCCGGACGGCCTTGCGTCGAGCAAGCCCTGGAGGTCGTCGAGCCCGAGGAGGTGGCCCTCGTTGCGCCACCAATCGGCGCGGCGGGAGGAGCCCGGTCCGCGGCCGAGTCGGTCACGCGTTGACGTAGCGCATCATCTCCTCGGGATACCGTGCCCCCGTGGCGGCGCCCTGCGGGACCGCGGCTTCGATCAATGCCAGATCTTCCTCGCTCAGCCGGATCTCGGCAGCAGCGGCGTCCTCGGCCAGCCGGTGCGGATCCGTGGTCCCCGGTATGGGAACGACGTCGTCCCCCTTGGCGAGGATCCATGCCAGCGCCAGCTGGGCAGGCGTGATCATCTTCTCCTCGGCGAGGGCCTCCAGGCGCTCGACGATCTCCAGGTTGCGCGGCAGGTTCTCCGGAGTGAACCGGGGGTTCTGCCTCCTCCAGTCCTCCTCCAGCAGATCGTCGAAGCTCTTGATGGCGCCGGTGAGAAAGCCCCTTCCGAGCGGGCTGTACGCGACGAATCCGACGCCGAGCTCCCGCAGCGTGGGCAGGATCTCCCTCTCCGGATCACGGGTCCAGAGCGAGAACTCCGACTGCACTGCCGCAACGGGGTGCACGGAGAACGCCCGGCGCAGGGTTGCTGCACCGACCTCGCACAGTCCCAGATGGCGCACCTTGCCGCTCGCCACGAGCTGGGCCATCGCTCCCACCGTCTCTTCGATCGGCACGTCCGGATCGACTCTGTGCAGGTAGTAGAGATCGATCGTGTCGATGCCGAGCCGGCGCAGCGATCCTTCGCAGGACCGCACCACGTGCTCGGGCCGCCCGTCGATGATCCGCGTGGGATCGTCGTACGCGAAGCCGAACTTCGTGGCGATCTGGACCTCGCCGAGCCGACCGGCGAGCGCCCGCCGGAGGAGGTCCTCGTTCGTCTCGGGACCGTAGGCGTCGGCGGTGTCGAAGAACGTGACACCGAGCTCCAGGGCGCGCTCGATGGTGGACGCGGCACGAACTTCGTCGCGCACCCGCCGCGATGCATAGGCATAGGTCATCCCCATGCAGCCGAGGCCGATCGTCGAGACCTCCAGACCCGAGGTGCCGAGCTTGCGTCGTTCCATGAGTGCCTCCGTGTGCCCGGGGACGGGCCGTCCCCAGTAGCGTGACCCAGCCCGGTCACTCCCGGGAGGGCCCTTGGTCCCAGACCTCTCCGGCGCGGCGGACCGTGCGGCGGCCGGGCGCCGGTGGCGGTGACGGAGGCGGTGGCGTTTCGCCTTCCCTGGCATACTACAACGAGCCGGCGGATCACCGTTGGAACCAGCGTCCGCAGGGAAGAATCGGCTGCCGCCACTCGACTCGACGAATTGCCCTGTCGGCGGCGAGGCGACCCGAGGAGGGCGACGGATGACTCAACAGGAAGCACTCGGACTTCTCCAAGAGTTGGGCATCGACGATCACGGGAGCAGGGGCTCTGTTGGGCACGGTCGTGACCGCCCTGTCCTTGCCGGCCAGCGCCGGCCGACTCACCACGCCGGACTTCGCCGTCTTGAACGTCACCTTTGGGCTGTTGGCCGTTGTCGGGCCGTTCGTCTGGTCGACGTTCCGCACCGCTTCGGCGAATCCGCAGACGGGTGCCGCGTTCACCGGCTACGTGTGGGCATTCCTGGTGGCCGCGGCTGTCACGGCGGGGGCCGTGTCCGGAGAACTCACCACCCTCGCCCTGTTCGTCCACGAAGTGCAGCCGAAGGGCATCGGTATGGCCCTCATCGTCATGATCGGCGTCGCCGTCGTGCTGGTTGGCATCGACTGCTTCCGCACCGGGGGGAGATCGTGAGTTCTTCGGAGCCGATCCGCTCGCGGTGTCGGCCTGACGATCGTGCTGCCTGCCGCGCACCGTGGCCAGGGGCTCGTCCGGATACCTTGAATGGGCTTCTCATCGGTTCGGAAGTACGATGAGCACTTCAACAACCGCTTCTTCTGGGGAGATCTCGGCCTTGCCACGTGACACGACAGTCCGACAACGCATCATCGATCTGCTGAGGACCAACGGGCCGATCGAGGACGCATCCGGCCGAGCAACCTCTGTCCTCAAAGAGTCCGTGGGCTACGAGCAGAGCGATGCCGGCTTCAGCCAACTCGTGTCGGCGATGGAGCGCGACGGGCAGATCACCCGCGAGATCCGGGGAAAACGGACCTTCAAGATCTCGGGCACGGCACCTGCCGAGGCCGTCCCGCCGAGTCACCCGTCGGCCGTCGAGGACATCGACCACGTCGACCACATCGACCGCGTCGACTACGACGAGCTCGCCGCCGCCCTCCTGGCTCGCACTGTGCAGGTTCTCGGCAACGCCCAGGAACCGGCCGAGGCGTCCGGATGGGCGCGGCGCCGTATCGAGCAGCTACAGGGTCGCGTGGACGAGCTCCAACGCGAGCTCGCTCGAGCGCGGGCCGAAGCGAAGACGTTCATGGACGAACGCGACGAGCTGCGGGGTCAGCTCGAGGCCGCCAGCCACAACCTGAACCTCCTGGCGGAGCGGAGCCGGTCGCCGCGGCCGAGCCGGGCGGCGGAACGGCTCGGAAGCGACGAACAGGCGCTCCTTTACGAGCTGCGGGCTGGTCAAGACACGACCCGGAAGGGGCGCGCCGGGTAGGCACGCCATCGAGGCGGCACGGGCCCGGTCACCGATGCACCCTTTCTCAAGGGTCGAAGGGCCGGTTGGTCCAGCCGCCGCCTCCCCGCGTGGTGGGGTACCAACCACCGGCCGCACGGGTGCCGCCGTCGCAGTGGATGGTGGTCCCGGTGACGAAGGCGCCGAGGTCGGACGCGAGGAAGACGGCCGTGCCGGCGACGTCCGAGGGATCGCCGAGCCGGCCCAGCGGCACCCAGGTCGGGATGCGAGCACGCTCGTCGTCGGTGAGCCACCGGTCATAGGGCAGTTGCTCCGAGCGCGTCACGTCCGGCGCGATGTCGTTGACGCGGATGCCATGACGGCCGACCTGCAGGGCGAGGCTGCGCCCGAACTGGGTCACACCGGCCTTGAACGCAGCGTAGACGGGATGCTGCGGGATCCCCCGGAAGGCCTCGACAGTCGACATGTTGATGATCGACCCGCCTCGATCCGCCCCGATCATGGCCGGGAGCACGGCCCGCGTCATCCTGAGGACGTGCTGCAGGTTCACCGCGTAGAGCGCCTCCCATTCCTCGTCGGTCGTCGACTCGAAGGGCTTCGGTCGGTGGAGGAAGTGGCCGACGTTGTTCACGAGCACGTCGATACGCCCGTGCCGATCCAGCACCGCTCTGACTACCCGATCAGGCGTGTCGGCGTGCCGGACGTCCGCGGCAATGGCTGATCCAGGGTTCAGCCGTCCCACGGCGAGACCCAGCCGGTCCTCGTCGACGTCGACGATCGCCACCGTCGCGCCGTGCTGCACGAACGCCTCGCTGATGCCGAGGCCGATGCCGCCGGCGCCCCCGGTCACGACGGCCACCTTGCCTTCGAGCAACGGGGTCATGCCGCATGATCGGCCGACGGGCGCCGATCATGCAACAACGGTCCGCCGGGCGATCGACGGCCTCGACCGATCGACGGTCGTGCGACCCTATCGACAGTCGTGCGACCCTCGGCCGGCAAGGCCGAGGTCGTCCCCCCGACGGCAGGCAGTTCGGATCGGGCAGGCAACGGGGACCGGGGGGTAGGGTCGGCCCATGGCCGAGACAGATCCGTTCTCACCTGCCCGGCTCGGACCGGTGCAGCTGCGCAATCGCATCATCAAGGCGGCGACCTTCGAGGGGCGGACGCCGAAGCGGGTCGTCACGCCCGAGTTGATCGATTTCCACCGCCGGTTCGCCGCCGGCGGTGTCGGCATGACGACCGTCGCCTATTGCGCCGTCACCCGGGCGGGGACGACCGATGGACATCAGATCGTGCTCGACGCACCCGAGGTCGGGGACGGTCTGCGCGAGCTGGCCGACGTCGTCCACGCCGAGGGGGCGGCCGTCGCCGCCCAAATCGGCCACGCGGGGCCGGTGGCCAACCCGCTCGGCACCAAGTCACCCGCACTGGCGCCCTCACGGATCTTCAGCCCGCTGGGAATGCGCCGGACCCAGGCGGTGACGGCCGAGGACATCCACCACATCACCGAGCTCTACACCAGTGGCGCCCGAGTGCTGCGCGACGCCGGCTTCGACGCCATCGAGGTCCACATCGGCCATGGCTACCTTCTCAGCGCATTCCTGTCCCCGAGGTCGAACCGGCGGCACGACGAATGGGGCGGGACCCTCGAGAACCGGGCACGGTTCCCACGCGACGTGGTGCGAGCGGTGCGCGAAGGCGCAGGCCCCGAGATGGCCGTGACGGCGAAGGTCAACATGGCCGACGGGGTGCGCGGCGGCTTCTGGCTCGACGAGAGCATCGAGTTCGCGACGATGCTCGAGGCTGACGGCGCGCTCGACGCCCTGACGTTGACCGGCGGCAGCTCGTTCGAGAATCCGATGTACCTCTTCCGCGGCGAGGCGCCGATCGAAGAGATGGCAGAAGTCTTCCCCGGGGTCCTCAAGACCGGGATCAAGCTCTTCGGCGGCCGATTCTTCAAGGAATACCCCTTCGAGGAGGCCTACTTCCTGCCTTACGCGCGCCAGTTCCGGTCCGCGCTCTCGATGCCGCTCGTTCTCCTCGGTGGCATCACCCGGCTCGAGACGATCACGGCTGCGCTCGACGAGGGCTTCTCGTTCGTCCAGCTGGGTCGGACCCTGCTGCGAGAACCCGAGCTCCTGGTCGAGATGCAGAAGGACCCGCACCGCGAGTCGCTCTGCGTCCATTGCAACAAGTGCATGCCGACGATCTACACGGGCACGAGGTGCGTGCTCGCGACGAGGTCGTGACCGCTTCCGCCCCGACTACCGGATCGTGCCCCACCCCGGGATCAGCGGCAGGTCGAGCGGAGTGACCCACCCCGGCGGCAGCTCGTTCACCGCCGGCACGGCGTTGAGCGCCCGCAGCCCGGTGGCGAGGCAACCGGCCGCGGCCGCGTCCCGACCGCTGCCGTCGGTGAACCGGAAGGCCGTCTCCTGGGTGATCGAGGGAGAACCGTCGATCTCGACGCGGTAGACATCGTCCTGGGTGCCGCGGGGCCAGTCGGGGGCGGCGTCGTTGCCGATGCGGTTCACGTGCTCCAGGCGGATGCGGGGCTCGCCCTTGACCATGCCGTCGATCGTGAAGCGGATGGCGGCCACGCAGCCGGGCTCGATGGCGCCCTTGGCGGTGGCGATCGCCTTCTTCGTCACCCACTTCTCCCAGGTGGTGGTGATCTCGTCGAGCTCGACCCCGACGGCGTGGGCGATCATCGGCACCGTCGCGCCCCACGACATCACGAGGATGTCGCGGTGCTCGAGCAGGGGCACAAACTCCGGCGGCCGTCCGATGCCCATCTCCTCCTCGTAGTCGCCCTCGTAGCTGACGTAGTCGAGGATCTCCAGCGCCTTGACAGAGCGGACTTCGGCGCACAGACCGACGAGGGTCATCGGGAAGAGGTCGTTGGCGAAGCCCGGGTCGATGCCGGTGGTGAAGCAGGACGAACCACCCGCGTCACACGCCTCCGTGATCGGGTCCACCCAGGCCGGGGGGTTGAGGGCCATGGCCGGCCACACCCAAGGGGTCATGGCGGTGGAGCACACGTCGATCCCCGACCGGAGAAACGCCCCGATGAGACGGATGTTGTCCTGGGCGTGCGCCGCCGTCGGCCCGTAGTGCACCAGCGCGTCGGGGCGCAGGGCGATCAGGGCATCGACGTCGTCGGTGGCCGTCACGCCGACGGGGTCGATCCCGCAGATCTCCCCGGCGTCCCGCCCCACCTTCGCCGGATCGCTGACACCGACACCGACGAGCTCGAACAAGGGATGCCGCACGATCTCGGGGATGACCATCTTGCCGACGAAGCCCGTCCCCCAGACCACGACGCGCTTGGGGGCCACGCTCATCGGAACATCTCCCCGGCGTTCACCAGCAGGAACTGGCCCGTCACCGCCTTGGCGTGGTCCGAGGCGAAGAAGCAGGCCACGTCGGCCACCTCGCCGTCCTCCGTCATCCGCCGGAGGGGGAACCCGCTCACCATGTCGCCGAGCACCTCCTCCTCGGGACGTTGTTCCTTCTTCGCCCGGTACGAGACGAGCATCTGGACCGGTGGGCCCCACATCCAGGAGGGGATCACCATGTTGCAGCGGATGTTGGCCGGGCCGAGCTCGTCGGCCAGGTAGTACATCGCGGTGAGGAGCGCGCTCTTGGAAGCCGCGTAGCCCCCCTGGGGCATCTGCGGCTGGAACATCGACTGGGAGCCGATGAGCACCACGGAGCCCCCGCCGCCCGATCGCATCGCCTCCGCCACCGGCCGGACGACGGTGAGGGCCCCGATGACGTTCGTTTCGAACGCCGCTCGCCAGTCCTCGAACTTCAGGTCGAACAGGCCACCCCAAGCGTGCTCGAAGGCGGCAACCTGGATCAGGGCGTCCACCCCGCCGAAGCGGTCCTTGGCCAGCTCCACCAGGCCAGCGCACGAGTCGGCGTCGGTGATGTCGGCCACGGCAGCGGCCACCCGCTGCCCGCTCGGGTCCAGCTCCTCGGCGGTCGACCGCAGGGTCGACTCCGTCCGGGCCCCGAGGACCACGTTGGCCCCGTCGCGCAGGGCACTGGTGGCGCATTCTCGGCCGAGTCCCGTCCCCACGCCGGTCACGAGCACCGTCTTCCCCCGCAGAATCATGGGGCACTTCTAACGGGCGCGGCGCGGCCTGTCCAGGCGGCAGCAGGCCCTGTCCCACGCGTCGAAGCGCCCTCGGCGCCACCGGCGCGCGTCTCGGCCGGCCACCCGCAGCGGGAGGTCGGAGAGCCGCCAACCACGAGACGATCGCGGACTTGACGGGCCGAAGGTCCCGAAAGCCGTTCGTGACGGCAACGAACCGTCGATCGGGGGTAAAGGACCGGTAAAGAGTCGGTCGATGCTGGCCGAAAACAAGCGGAGGTCGGAAGACCGCGACCCGGCGAATTCCTCGGGTGTCGCGGCACGGAGGGACGGACGTGAGCACGCTCGATGTCGTCGTAGGTCGCCAGCCGATCCTGACGCGAGGCCTCTCCATCTACGGGTTCGAACTGCTCTTCCGTTCGCTCAACGCCCTGACCAGCGCCGAGGCGGCGAGCGCGTCCGGAGACCAGATGACCGCGGAACTCCTGTTCAACTCGGTCAGCATCGGGATCGACCGGTTGGTCGGGGACAAGAAGTTGTTCTGCAACGCGAGCCGAGGCGTGCTGACCGGTGTGCTCCCGGTGCTGCTGCCCCCTGGGCAGGCTGTGCTCGAAATCGTGGAATCGGTTGCCCCCGAGCAGGACGTCCTCGTGGGCTGCCAACGCCTCCGTGCAGAAGGATTCGAGCTCGCTCTCGACGACATCACCACGTATGCGGATGCCGAGCCGTACTTGGGACTGGCCTCCTACGTCAAGGTCGACATTCAAGCAACCGACCACGCCGAACTGCCCGAACTCGTGGACCGGTTGAGCGAGTGCAACGTCTTCCTCGTCGCCGAGAAGATCGAGACCGACGCCGAGCTCGAGATGTGCGAATCCCTGGGCTTCGACTTCGTCCAGGGATTCTTGTTCGCGCGGCCCAGCGTGGTTCCCGGTCGCGCCCTGGACCCCGGTCGCATCGCGCAGCTCCAACTGGCGGCACATCTGCTCGACCACGAGTGCCCGATGTCCGAGCTCGAGGCCATCTTCAGACGCGATCCGGCCATCACGTTGCAGCTGCTCCAGCTCGCCGGCATCGGCGCCTCCCGAGGCATGCGGCGCACCGTGCGGACGATCCGCGAGGCCCTGGTGCTCGCCGGCTGGCGTCGGCTCCAGAGTTGGATCTCCCTGTTGCTGATGGGAGGGAGGGGGCAGGCATCGGAAGAGGAGATCACCGTGGCGCTCACCCGGGCGCGCATGTGCGAACTGCTGGCAGCCCACTGCGACCGTTCGCTGTCCGAGGCAGCCTTCACCGTGGGCATGGTCTCCAGCTACGAGATCCTGCTGGGTGTCTCCTTGGACGAGATCCTCGAAGAGCTGCCCCTCGACGCCGGTCTTCGCCGAGCCCTGATCGAGGGCGAGGGGTTCCTCGGCAAGCTCCTCGCGGATGTGGTCGACCACCAGACGGGCCGCCACGAAGCTGCCACCCGGACCGGCCTGAGCGACGCTCTGTTCTCCGCCTGCAGCATGCAGGCGCTCGTGTGGGCGGTCGAGCTGGCGTCGACGATGGCAGAGCCGCAGTACGTCTGACCACATGAACCGGTTCGGCCTTGCCCGGCGGGCGACAGCCGAAGCCTGAGTCGATCGAACTCCGCGCGACGGAACCGTGACGACTCGGTGAACTCGTAGCCGACACTGCCTGGAAATTCGTCCCCGGCTGCATCCACGCCGCATTTGACCAGGTAGCCACCGAGCACCAAAATGCGGTTGGTTGGCCGGCCATCCAGCGGGCGGAGCGGACATGAGGCCACGCAACATCTTCTGGGGTACTCGGCTGCGTCGGCGGCGGCCGATTCGCCTCCTCCTCTCCGTGGCCTCGGGGATCTCGATGGTCGGCGGGGTTGGCCTGATTCTTCCCTCGGCGGTAGGCGCGAGCGAAGCAGCGCCCCTGGTGAGAGTGGAGGAAGCTCCACACCTCGCAGCTGGCGTCCGAATGGAAGGTCCCTTGGCGCCATCCAGACCCCTTGAGATCGAGGTCATCCTGAAGGAGCAGAACCTCGCCGAGTTGGATTCATTGGCCGCGAGCATCTCTGATCCGGACTCCTCGCTCTACCGGCACTATCTGACCCCGGCACGATTCGCATCGATGTTCGATCCATCTGACCAGGCCGTCGCCGCCGTCGATGCGCAACTGAAGGCAATCGGGCTGGTGGCAGGACCGGCGAGAGACGACAACAGGCTCCTTCCCATCCGGACCGACGTCAGCACGGTTGAGAACGCCTTTCACATCGGTCTCCGTCAGGCCCTCGTGCCTGGGAGGAACCCCGGCTACACGTACACGACCCCGGCGTTGCTGCCTTCGAGCCTCGCCTCGAACGTCGTAGCGATCGTCGGTCTCTCCGATCTGGCGAACGTCGAACCGCCCACCCCGCCGCCGGGGTACTTGCGGTCGCTGCATCCCCTGACGCACGCCGCACCATCCGGCAAGGCGTCGGCGGCGGTGCGAGGAGCGTCGCCCCGCGTGTCGGGCCCGAGCGACTGTGCGGAAGCCGACAACTTGGCGAGCACCGTGGCCGAGGCCGGAGACGGCTATCCCAACACCTACTCAGTGCTCGACGGCTACTACGACGTGGGCCCCATGTACTCATCGGGTTTCGACGGGACCGGCCAAACCGTGGCCCTCTTCGAATTCGGAGGGGACTTCGATGCCTCCGACATACAGACCTTTCAGGCCTGTTACGGCAGCACCTCGACGGTCACACGCGAACCCGCCATCGACGGTGGACCCGGCCCCACGCCCGCATATGGAGAAACCGAGCTGGACATCGATTCGGTCCTGGGGGCTGCGCCTCAAGCGAACATCGACGTCTACGAGGGAGGACCGTCCAGCACCGTGACTGTCGGTCAGTCGTTTGTCGATACCCTTGCTGCCATCGTCAACAGTCCACAGCCGGCACAGGTCGTCAGCATCAGCTATGGCCTCTGTGAGCCTGCCTGGGCGGGGACTTCGTACCTCGATGCCATGGACTCGCTGTTCGAGCAGGCCGCCATGCTGGGACAGACGGTTCTCGTGGCGTCCGGCGATTCGGGATCCGAGGGCTGCCAGCAATTGGTGAGCACCGACACCAATCTGGCCGTGAACTATCCCGCCTCGGATCCATGGGTGACCGCGGTCGGAGCGACCGAGAACGCAGACTATTACCTGTCGTACAACGGTCTTCCCGCCGCTCCCGGCGCGTCCGAGGGCGCGTGGAACATGGGCTGCTTCGAGGGCGGCGGAATCGTCCGATGCGGCGGGGGTGGCGGCGGCTATTCCGTGATCTACCCGCGACCGTCATGGCAGACCGGGCCCGGTGTGGACAACTCGGCGTATCCGAATGACGGTCGTGAGGTCCCAGACGTGTCGGCCAATGGGGACCTGGACACCGGATATGTCGTCTACAACTCGACCTGTGGGTCCGCGGGATGCAACGGCGTGGGAGACGTCGGCTGGACGTGGGTAGGTGGCACGTCAGGCGCCGCCCCGTTGTGGGCGGGTGCGGTGGCACTGATGAACCAAAGGTGTGCCGCCATCCACGACGGGCCGGTCGGGTTCGCCGATCCCGCCCTGTACGTCGATGCGCAACAGCACCCCAGCGATTTCTTCGACATTCCGGCGAACCCTTCAGTCGACGGCGTCGCCCTGGGCTCGAACAACGACACCACCGGTACCAACGGAGGCGCGTACCCCACCACCGCCGGGTACGACATGGCCACGGGTCTCGGATCTCCAGATGTCTCATTGCTGAGCAACGATCTCTGTTCGCCCGCCACCCTGAGCATCGTGACGGGTCACGTCGGCTCGTTCGTCTCGGGCAGCACCGGCGCCTACACGCTCACGGTCACCAATCCAGGTGGCCCCACATCAGGACAAGTGACGGTGACCGATGACCTGCCGGCCGGCGAGACGTTTTCGAGCGGCTCCGGCGACGGGTTCTCCTGCTCCGCTGTCGGGCAGGTCGTCACGTGCCTGTCGACCACTTCGATCGTCTCCGGTACTCCGGCCGTGATCGGTCTTCAAGTGAAGATCACGGCTGCTGCCGGTGCCGTGCTGTCCAACCAGGCATCCGTGGGCCCGCACGGGGGCTCGTCCAACGTCGACCAGGTGACGGTGTCGCCCGCACCGACCACGACGCCGTCGACCACGACGCCGTCGACCACGACGCCACCGACCACGACGCCG
>Ga0187770_10001863_pt1 | contig 11484 bp, 10 predicted proteins | sample 0116_SJ02_MP02_2_FD_133154 | JGI IMG/M metagenome (GOLD analysis project Ga0187770, IMG submission 133154) | Tropical peat soil microbial communities from peatlands in Department of Meta, Colombia - 0116_SJ02_MP02_20_MG | ecosystem: Environmental > Terrestrial > Soil > Wetlands > Peat | place...
CCTAGCGGAAACGGAGCGAGCGGCGCGGACAGCGTCCCAATGGTGCTCTTCCAGCAGGAAGGCAAAATCTTTCAGGTGCCGCTCGAGCAGTGGAAGCCGATCTTCGACCAGCTCGCAGAGCAGTGCCGTGCCGAGCACGACGAAGTCGTGGCCATGGGCGGGCTGCACATCCTCGGCACCGAGCGGCACGAAGCGCGGCGCATCGATAACCAGCTTCGCGGGCGCGCCGGACGGCAAGGCGATCCGGGCTCGTCGCGATTTTTCCTGTCGCTCGAAGACGACCTGCTGCGGATCTTCGGCGGCGAACGCGTGAAGGGCATGATGTACATGCTGGGAATGAAGGAAGGCATCCCGATCGAATCGCGGATGATCAGCAAGCGCATCGAACACGCGCAGAAGAGCGTGGAGGCGCAGAACTTCGAAGCGCGCAAACACCTGCTCGAATACGACGATGTGATGAACAAGCAGCGCGAGACGATCTACTCGCTGCGCCGCTCGTTCCTCGAAGGCCGCGACCAAAAGGAGTTCGTGCTCGAGCGCGCCGGAGCGATCGCGGATGAGCTGGTCGAGATGTACTGCCCGCGCGAGCAACACCCTGACCAGTGGAACGTCACGCAGTTCACCAACGAGGTACTCAATCAGTTCGGGATCGACCTAAAGTCAGCGGGAATCGACGTCGCGCAATTGAATCATGACGAGCTCGCGAACGCGCTGCATGAAAAGGCGCAGGCACGCTATGCGGAAAAAGAAACGCTTTTCACCCCGCAGACGTTGCGTTGGCTCGAGCGGCACATCCTGCTCGATATCGTAGACGCGCAGTGGAAAGACCACCTGCTCACACTCGATCACTTGAAAGAGGGCATCGGGTTGCGAGGCTACGGACAGAAGGATCCGCTCGTCGAATTCAAGAAAGAGGCTTTCACGCTGTTCGACGACTTGATGAACCGGATCGACACAGAAGCGGTAAGGTTCCTCTTCCTGATGCAACCCGCAAAGCCGCAGGAAGAAGCCAAGCAGATCGAGCAACGCCAACAGCGCCAAGCCCGAAATCTTCAGTTCCAGGCTGGTCCCGCGCAGGCCGAGGCTCCGAAGCCTGTGCGCTCGGGCGCCAAGGTCGGCCGTAACGATCCCTGCCCATGCGGGTCAGGGAAAAAGTATAAGAAATGCCACGGCGCAGCCGCCTAAAGCAAGAAGCTCCTAACCTCATCTAAACCTAATCCTCGCGATCGAGCTTTTCCTTCGCCCAGGGACGCGGCCCGTTAGTCCTGTCGAATCAATGCGTTATGGTATTGCCAAAACGAAACAAAGCCGAAAAACTACCTTGCCGGGCGACGCAGCGAATGCTTTAATAAACGTCGCGCCAGTTCCTGCGTCAGCTGCTGGCGCGACCCAATGGTTGGCATCTAGCGTCACATCTATCTCGAGTCCGACTGCGCGAAGTTAGGCGCGAGAAATTACCTCAAATGACAGGAGAAACGAATGAAAAGGTGGGCTTTGTTGTGCGGGGTCATGCTGTTGTTCGCGGGCATTGCTTCGGCTCAGGATGACAAGGTAGAGGTGTTCGGCGGTTACTCGTACCTGCGATTTAACCCCGGAAACGGCGCCAGCGCGGCTAACTTTAACGGCGGTAGCGGCTCGATTGCGTACAACGTGTTGCCGTGGGTCGGAGTCGTTGCCGATATCGGCGGATACCACTGGGGTGGTTCTTCCAGTGAAGGCCTCACTGGGGCCACTGCAGTGAGCTATCTGTTTGGACCGAAGGTTTCGTATCACGCCGGCCCGATCGTTCCGTTCGTTCACGCATTGTTCGGAGGCGTGCATGGTTCGGTCAGCGGTACGACCTGCGTAAGCACAGGCTCTCGCGTACACCCAGAAGGCTGCACCACAGAAAGTGAGACTCTCACCGATAACGTCTTTGGAATGGCCCTCGGCGGCGGCGTTGATTGGAATGCTACGCCTCACATCGGCGTTCGCCTCGTTCAGGCCGAGTACGTGCTGACGAAATTCAATGCGAACTTCGCCGGAAACACTTCCCAGAACAACGTACGAGTCTCGGCGGGTGTTACGTTCCGCTTCTAACGAGCACCTAAAACCCCTAATTCACCAGGCCGGCGGGCGACCGCCGGCCTTTCCTTTTCGAACCCGGATTCGGAGTGTGCGCGCGCCTGCTAGTTACCAACCACGAAGAGGTGGCCGTCGTTCTGTGTGTAGATCAGTCCGGTCGGTCCGATCGACAGTGGTGTGTACGCTGCTCCGACCGCCAAATTCAAAAACAAGTTGGCACTGGGAGTTGTGAAGACGCCGCTGTTCCCCTGCGGCAACGCGTATACGTTGCCGTCTTCGCTTGTGACGTAGACCGTGCCGTTCGCGTCGATCGCAGGCATGTTGATGCACCATTCAAATCCATTGGGATTGGTTGTGGTGCACGTCAGCGTGCCCTGCGCATTGCGCTGGCAGCTCTGCGTGTTCGTGCTCTGAAACTGCCATTCGATATTCAGATTGGGATCGAGCTGCGTAATGTAGTACGGACCTTGCGGAAGAGTCTGGCAGATGGAGCTGTTGAGGTTGCAGTAGAGACCCGTGTCGTAGTGATTGTCCTTGATCACTATCGAATAGGTGCCGTTGTGCGAATACACGCCGGGCGTCGAGTCCCAACCAAAATCGTACGCTCCCGTGAAATTCCCGTTGGCATCGAACTTGAAGAGATGGCCGCGAAAAGCGTTGTAATTCGTGAGCGCGCCGAAAACGACAGAGCTGTCCGGCAACACGGTCGGTGAAGACGATGCCTGATCGATGACCACGCCCGAACCGGGTGCGTTGGTCGTGGGATCGATTCCCACGGTTGCGCCGAGCCTGCACGAGTTCGGTGTGCTGTTTGTCGGGCCAATGGGCACGATTACGCCGCAGCCATCGTTGAGAAGATTTTGTAAAGACGCTGTCCACTTCGGCCCTGAAAAATCGGACTTCACGGCAATCAGGTACGCTTGCATGCCGTCGAAGTGCGCACGGCTGGCCGTGTAGATCGTGCCGTCGGGCGCAACGGCCGGAGCAATGTTTAGGCCGGGCCGCTGCGAACCGCAAAGCGCAGTCGGCGGTCCCTGCGTTGTGCCGACGACGTTGGCCGGCGGCCAAGGCAACGTGCCCGCGCCCGAAAACTGGCCGGGGCATGTTGTCGCAGTACCGGCCGGCGCTGTGGGGACCAATGTCGAAAACGCCAATGTGCTTGCTGCGTCGCTCTGCGTGAGCTTCACGAGCCAAGCGCCTTGCACGTCGCTCTGCCACGGATCGGCCGCCGAGGAAAGCTCGATCGCGTTGTAGTAGATATTTCCCGCGGAATCCGCTGTTAGCGGCCCCGCGACATACGTGTTCGCCGCGCTCACATTTGTTCCAGCAAACGGATTGATGTGGGTGACTGAAGTGCCGTCCACTTTGCTTACCTTCCAAACCGTTCCGCCTGCGCCGGGAACATAAATGAAGCCATTCGCGTCGACCGGATGAAACACCGGCTCCCAACCCTGCAGCCCTGAGCCGTTCGGCTCTGGCGCCCAATCGGAAGTGAAGTTCCACACGTGAACGAGATTTCCGCCGATCCACGCAAATCGCGCCTCGTTCCACCATTCTGTGTTCCAGGCGTTTGGCCCGCACGCAGCGCCGTTGGCCCACGCGCCAGCAGGACTGCAGGATTCGTATGTTCCCGTCTTGACCACCATGTAGACGTCGTTGCCGTCCGTGATCGGTGCCTGATAGTGGACGGTCAGGTCTCCGTCGCCACCGGCGCCCGCGTTTTCTGCTTGCTCCTGTTTCACAAACGGGTCGTAGACAATGTCCGCAAGCTGCTCCGTCAAATTTTGCGCCGCCGTCGCGACCGCACCCGAATGCTGCGGATTCGATCCCCATTGCGCCCAGAACGGAGTGTTCGTCGGTACTTGCGCCACCACAAATGTGACCGTGATCGTCGCGGGGGAGCCCTGCGCACCGGCGGCGGTCACTGTGATGTGGCCTGTATTGACGCTCACGCCCAAAGTTCCGAGCGCAACCGAAACTTGGATCGATTGCGGCGCGCTTCCCGAACCCGGAGTCACCGAGAGCCAGGGCGAGTCACTCGCTGCGGTGAACGAGAGTGTTCCGCTGCCCGCGTTCGTCACCATCACCGAAATTGGATCCGGATTTGAAGCTGCACCTTCCGATGTGCCGAAGGAAACCGCATCTTGCGACAGCTCGAGATTCGGTCCCGTCCCTCCCCCTCCGCCCCCACCTCCGCCGCACGCCGCGAAGCCGACACAGGTCGCCGCGAGCACGATCGCAACAATCCGATTCATGCCAAGCACCTCACTCTCGATACGCCGTCGCAGTGAATGTCCATCGCGATGAAAGAATCTGGCATTGTAGCGAAAACGCTCTGCATCTCAGCTTGCAAATTGTGATGGACTCCAGCCTCCGGCGCGCGGCGTTGCTTAGTATTGAACGCAGCAACACTTCGATACTTCCTCTCCGGCCGAAAATCTGTGATAGGCTCTGCTGCAATTAACTCGGGAGTACGCCCCCGGGTGGTTGGGGCATGCCATGAGCGGACCAGTTCTTGGAAGCTGCCGACGGGCCCCGTGCGTGAAGTCGATCCCGACTGCACTCGCCACCGAACAACTTTGTCTCGATCATTTTCTCGATGAGGCTTTCGTTCGCACAAACCACACCTTATCCCGCTGCCGCGAGGGGCGTCCGTTGACATCCGGCGACCTCGAATGGCTGCTGACGGACGCGCTCGCCATCGTAACCAATCTCGAAGAAGAAGTCGGTGAGCCCGATCCCGGCCAGCGCGAGCGTATGCTGGACCTGTTGCTCATGCTGGCGAACCTTCACGAATACGTCGCGCACCACTCCGTCCGGCTGGACCGCCCTGCCTGAGTGGCACGTCGGGCCATCGCCGCGGCGCCTGAATCGTCTTCCGGGCGCCGGCTTTCCGGAATGCCAAAGCGTAAACATCCCATCCGCTCTACCTTCTTGCATTTCCTCGTTGCTGCCTTCAATCTGAATATGATTCGCCGGAACCCAGCATGCCGGACGACAAGAGACTGGACCCATTTAAGCCCGAGCAACCTAGCATCCCCGGCGTGAAGCCGACGGCCCCGAAGGCCGCTCCCGCTCAGCCGCCGTCACAACAAGCCGCGCCCCGGCGAGAGTCTTCCTCCAAGGCGCTTGTGTGGATCGTTGCAGCCGTCGTGGTGGTGTTCATCGTAGGAGGCGCTCTTTACTTCTGGCTTCACGGAACATCGCCAAAGGCGATCGAGCCCATTTCCCAATCCGCCGCGGATGCCGCGACGACCAGCTCCGATTCGGCCAAGCCTGCTGAAAAACTGGCCACCGGGCCAGGACCAGTGGCATCGGTTGACGCTCTCGCCAAGCCTTGGGCAGGCAAGCGTTTTCTGTTCCGGGATCCGCTTACGTCTGAAGCTGTTCCGGCAATGGTCGTGCACTTGCCGGACGGAAACTATTGGGCTTTTTCCCTCCGCGAGCCTTTCGGTACCTGCGAACTCGAATACATCACAGATCTCGACAGGCTGCGCGCCGACTACAGCTATCGCGCCGACCACCCGATGGTCGCCAACCCCTGCAATCATTCGGTCTACGATCTGTTGCGATACGGCAGTTCCTCCAACGGCGGTTTGGTGCGCGGCGAAGTCGTGCAAGGTGCCGGAATCCGCCCTCCGATGGCGATCGAAGTCCGCGTCGATGGCAAAGAGATTGTCGCAGTGCGCATGGAATAGCGACCGCCCAACTCTTCCAACCACCGCATCTTTCCATTCGTCCCGTTCGTTTCGCGCGATCCAATCCCGCAAATACGAGCGCCGCGACCCTGCCTTGAGATTGGCAGGACCGCGGCGCGCGGGATAGCGACTCTTGTGAAGTTAGTCGGTGAGTTCTTCCACGCTGCGAGCCACCATCACCGGCGAGTTCGTCTGCGGATCCATCAGTACAAATCCAACCACGCGAATCGGAATCGGCTGCGCCCCGCTCAGGCCGGAAAGCCCGCTCAGATTGATGAAGTTCGTCGCGTTTGTGGTGAGCACCGTGAGAGGATTCGGGAGAAGCACTCCCGCAGTCCAGTTGTCGGTGAAGGTAAAGCTTCCGTTGTTCCCGGACTGGATCGTCGTGCTGCCGGGATTCCACGAGCCTTCCTGGCCTTGCCGGCGCAAGACGACGCGGTGAACCGTCAGCGTCGCTACGCCGTTATTCGTCACCACCTTGCCTCCTACAGCCACGGACTGCCCGGCCTCGAGTGCCGAGTTATTGAACAGCAGCGTCGTGAGCGGATTGTTGATGTTCGCGATTTTGTAGACCTCGCTTCCGTTCAGACCGAGGGTTGTGATCTTCCCGTCCGATATGCCCGTGATGTCGGGAAGTTCGGCGCGGACGTACAGGTCAGCCTGCGTGGCCGGGCCCGACGGCGGCCGAATGCTGGTGAACAAGCCCGCGAGATAGAACTTGTCGTTCGACACGACTTCCACTTCCGATGCGTCGATGTCCTTGCTCACCGGATCAAGCTGTCCGGAAATCAGAACGATCGTATCAGTCGTAAACGAGCTCACCGGAATGCTCGGATCATCGAAGTCGGTATTGGCATTCGTCTGCACCGTCCACTGGCGGCCCTTCGGTCCCTGCACAACGAATTCGGTGTCGCTTGTTACGCCGACGACCCCGGCTGCAAAATCGTCAATCGAAACCTCCGAGTCAGTAGCATTGAGCAACTGCATGTTGAACACGGGATTGACCGTTCCGTTGACTTGCCCATTGGTAGTTTCGAGCGACTGGCGCAAATCAAACTCCATGCGCAGACCGACGAGATCAGCAGCGTTCAGCACGAACGGATTCGCAAAATTGATGGTGACGCTGTTTTGCGTAAGGGTGCCGTTGATCGTATTGATCACCGGCGGGTTTTGCGTCGTATCGATGAACGAGATCACCGGGTTCGAAAGCGTGACAGTTGCTGACGTGTAGGTCCCCGTTGGAACCGCGTTCAAGTCGAGCAGTTGATGGAGTCCGCTCAATTGAGCGAAATCCACGACCTGCGGATCCGTGAGGACCGACACATTGTTTGTGCCGTTGAAAATTGTGACGCCGCTGATCGTGATTTGACAGGAAATCACGCTCGGCAACTGCGCGTCCGTGCCGACCGTAAATATGTTCGCCTGTGCTGCTGGCGCTGGATTCGTGATTGGCGATGAACCGCTGCAGCTCGCTAGTCCGAGCGCAGCCAACACCGCAATGAACACACCCGTAGCTTTCAACTTGCGCATGCCCTTTCTCCTTATTCGAAGACGTATGACTGCCGAGCGGCGAAAAACCCCTTCTCCGCCGCTGCACGTAAAACACAACGCTCCGAAAAAAGTTGCAGGCGGGCGATGGCACCTCGGTGCGAGGATCGACGATTGAGGGTCGTCCAATCGCGCGAAAAATCGATTGGATGGACCTCCCTGCAAATGCTACGCTTACGCCCGTGGGCGGAGTTTGATTCGGCCGATCCTCCTGACTCACCCAGCAAGGCGCTCGCGTTCCAAGTGTCTACTTTCGCGGTGAGCGCGAATACGAATCGCGCTACACGTGGATTTGGTGCATGAAAATCCTCGGATTCCTGCTCCTTCTTTCAGGCTGGGCCATTGTGCTGACCGCGGTCGCTTTGTTGACGCAGGCGCCCCCGCGGGCGGCATTTGTCCTCGCGGGCATCGGTGTCGAAATTGTAGGGCTGGTGCTGGTGATTCGCGCGCATCCCATCCGTCGAGCTGAACGCGAATGACATCCGCGCCTGCCGCAACATTCTCGGATGCCGGCGCAGTTCTCTGCCTGGTCTGCATTTTGCTTGTGCCCCTCGCGTGTGCGGGCATTGCGCTGATCAACACGGGTCTCGGGCGTTCGCGGAGCGCGGCGCAGTCGATGATGTCTTCACTTTGCGTTCTTTCCGTCGCGGCGATTGCGTACCTGGCTTGCGGGTTTGCATTCCAGGGCTTCGCGGGACAACCGGCGCATGTTGCGATGATCGGTGGAAAACCGTGGAGCTGGCTCGCGCACGGACGCCTGTTTCTGCATCACGTGGCGGTCGATGGCTCGCCACAATCGTTGGCCGCGCTGCTTGGGATGGTCAGTGCGGGACTCGCGGCGCTGATTCCGCTCGGTGCCGGATCAGACCGCTGGAGGCTCGGTGCCTCTTGCATCTCGACCGCCGTGCTTGCTGGATTGACCTATCCGCTTTTCGCGCACTGGGTCTGGGGCGGAGGCTGGCTTGCGCAACTCGGCGCGAACTACGGGCTCGGACACGGATTTGTCGATTCCGGCGGCGCGAGCACGATTCAGGCCGTCGGTGGGTTGACTGCGCTTGCAATCGCGTGGATTCTTGGCGCTCGCCGGGGGAAGTACGCGCACGACGGCACGCCAAGCGCCATTCCCGGTCACAACGTCGTGCTCGTATTGTTTGGCAGTTTCCTGGCGCTGGTCGGATGGTGCGGACTCAATTCGGCGGGAGCGATTTTATTCAACGGCGTCGCCGCCGGTACGGCCGCGCTCGTCGCAATGAACACCATTCTTTGCGCCGGGGCGGCAGCCCTAGCGGCCGCCCTGGTGACAAATTCACGCTTCCGCAAGCCGGATGCTTCGCTTACGGCCAACGGTTGGATCGGAGGACTCGCCGCCAGCAGCGGCGCGTGCGCATTCGCGCTGCCCGTGGAAGCCATCGTGATCGGGCTGGCTGCGGGAGTGCTCGTGACATTCTCAGTCGAGTGGTTCGAGCTGCGCATGTCGGTCGATGATCCCGGCGGCTCAATATCCGCGCACGCGATGGGTGGCCTATGGGGCATACTTTCCGTGGGTATTTTCGGAGAGGTGTTTCATCCGACGCTCGAGAAAGCGGGCGAGTCTGCCCATCCAGGGCAGTGGCTCGCACAACTGGTGGGAATCGCTACGCTGGTCGGTTTCGTGCTGCCGCTCACGTATTGCCTGAATTGGCTCATCAATCGCGTTTATCCCCAGCGCGTGCCTGCCGAAGGAGAGCGCCAGGGTATGGACCTTTACGAACTCGGCGCCGGCGCATATCCCGAATTTCTCACGCATAGCGACGAGTTCACCGAACGATAGATTTCCCTGCGAATCAAAACGCTTGCACGCGCACGCTGCTCCAGAATATAAGCGAAGCGATGTAACGCGGCGCAGCACCCGGTCGTCGTACAATCAGTGGCGCGCACAGGGGGTGGAACTGTGAATCGAAGGAAACTTCTTTCGTTGCTCGGCGTGTCGCCGGTTCTGTTGGCGACGTCAAAAACCGAAGCGCAACAACAGAAAGCCATCCCGGCAAAGTCCTCGTCCTCTGGCCCCGAGAAATTCACAGTCGTCAATCCGAAAGGCACGCCCCCGCCGATCCAGCTAATTCCGATGGCGCCTCGCCTCGATACGCTCAACGGAAAAACCGTCTATCTCGTCGACACCGGATTTCACGGCTCAGATGTTCTTCTTCATCAGATCGAGGCTTGGTTTGGCCGCAACATGCCGGGCGTCACCGTTGTCTTCCGACGCAAAGCTGGTCCTTACATGGAAGACGACCCGAATCTTTGGAAAGAAATCAAAGCGAAGGGCAACGCGGTCATCATGGCCGTGGGCCATTGAAGCACCTGCACGCCAGCGACCGTCGGTCACTGCATAACAACAGAAAAGATGGGAATTCCGAGCGCGCCGCTCGTCACCAAGGCGTTCAAGGATCTCGCGCTGCTGAACGCCGCAAAGCGCGGCATGCCGCACGAGCGCATCTGCTTCACTCCGCATCCCGTGTGGGGCAAGACGCCGGAAGAAGTCCGCGCGTACGTCGATGGCCCTGATCCTGTCACCGGCAAGCCGTTGATGAAGGAAGTCGTAGACGCGCTCACGGTCCCGCTCAGCGACGACGACAAGAAAGGCGGAGTCGTAGCCGTCTCGACCGGTCCGGCCACGTACACCGACGCTGCGGACAATCTTCAGGAGCTCTATCTCAACAACGGCTACACCGATTTCCTTCCAATCATTCTGCCGACTGAAGAAAAAGTGGACGCGATGATGAAGGGAACGAGCCGAAAGCCGGACGAAACCGTCGGCAAGATGGCTGCCGGCGCCTATCCGCCTTGGAGCTACACCGTCCGTCAAGTGGCCGCGAGCGCAGTTATGGCAGGATGCAGGCCCGAATACTTCCCGATCGTGCTGGCGATTGCGTCGTCGGGCGTGGCTTCGCTTTTCAGTTCGACGAATTCGTTCGCCTTCGCAATGGTCATCAACGGGCCAATTCGCGACAAGCTCGAGTTCAATTACGGCATCGGCGCGCTTGGGCCGTTCGCGCAGCCGAACGCCACGATCGGTCGCGCATGGACGCTGATGTCGAAAAATTTGGGCAACGGTGGAATCCCCGGCGACACTTATCTCGGTTCGCTCGGCAACAATTTGAATTACAACAACGTCGTGATCGCCGAACACGAAGACGCGAGTCCCTGGGTTCCTTTCCACGTGCAGCGCGGATTCAAGAAGGAAGATAACGTGGTCAGCCTTTTCCGCGGATTGGGCGTCGTCCCCGGTCAGGTGGCTCGCGGCAGCAGCGCCAACGAAAACGTGCAGTTCGATTATCAGATGAGCGATCTATTCAGCACCTTCACCGGATTTTTCGGCGCGTTGATTATCGCCGATCCTCTCGTCGCCGCGCGGCTGAAAGAGCAGGGTTACAACACGAAGGAAAAACTCATCGACTGGCTCTACAGAAACACCACGCAAACGGTGAAAGACTACAAAAGCCGCAACTACGCCTATCTCTTTGACTATCCGCGCGCGCTTCGCGGCGACGAGCCTTGGGCCTCGTGGTATAAGATGCCGGACGATGCGGTGATTCCTCATTTCCCTCACGCGTCCGACATCAATATCGTTGTCGCTGGCGGGCAGACCAACGCCTATCCACAAGCCGGAAACCTGAGCTATGGCGTCAGCGTCTCTATAGACAAATGGATGTAGAACAACCTTCGGACCGTTACAACACTGGGGCATAATGTCCCCGCTTGGGGGGCGAAACAATGAATAGACGCAATTTGCTTGCTTTGATGGGAATGTCCCCTGTCGTACTTGCGGGACTTCCCGGGATCGCGGACGCGGCCACGAAATCTGACAAGTCCAAGAAGACCGCGACGTCCGCCGATCCGAAACTGACCGTTCTCAACCCTCGCGGGTTGCCGCCTCCGATCACGCTGATCCCAATGGCGCCGCGCCTTTCTACGCTCGACGGCAAGACTGTTTACCTCGTCTCCGATGGTTTCCCGGGCGCGGATGCTTTCCTCAACCAAGTCTCCATCTGGTTCAAGAAGAATATGCCCAATGTGACCACCGTCTATCGCCTCAAGGCGGGCGGATTCGCGGACGACGATCCGAAGCTCAATGCAGAGATAAAGGCGAATGGCCAGGCAGTCATCATGGCCATTGGGCATTGAAGCACCTGCA
>Ga0187770_10001864_pt1 | contig 11484 bp, 14 predicted proteins | sample 0116_SJ02_MP02_2_FD_133154 | JGI IMG/M metagenome (GOLD analysis project Ga0187770, IMG submission 133154) | Tropical peat soil microbial communities from peatlands in Department of Meta, Colombia - 0116_SJ02_MP02_20_MG | ecosystem: Environmental > Terrestrial > Soil > Wetlands > Peat | place...
TGACAGCCCACGATTGCGGACAGCCGATCAACCGTCTCGGCCTCATTGGTCAGCTCGAGGGAGCTTTTTCCATGGCGGCAGGCTACGGCTACCTTGAGTACATGCCCTATGAGGACGGCAAGCTGATGAACCCGAATCTGGTGGACTACAAAGTCATCCGTGCCACAGAGATGCCAGACGTACCTGTCGCGGAGATTGATACCTATGAGCCGGAAGGCCCGTATGGTGCAAAGGAGGCTGGAGAGGGTCTTACCAATCCCACCGCTGCGGCCATTGGCAACGCTATTTTTCACGCCCTCGGCGTCCAGATGAAGGAATGTCCCATACGTCCGGAAATGATCGTGAATGCCCTGAAGGAGAAAGAAGAGAAAGAAAGGAAATAGGCAAGGAGGGATAAATATGAGCGAACCAGTCAAGTGCCCGGTATGCGGTAAGCAAGCAAAAACGGGGAGTGCCATTGATTGTGCCAGACACATGTTCGGAACAGGAGATAAACCCCACAAGGCATGGGTTGAGGCGCAGGGTCTATCATTCATAGACCTATTGATCGAGCAAGCGACCACCCCAGGAAATAGGAGCTATGTCGCCCTGGCTGAGTTCATTGAAAAAGCGCAAGGCAAACCGGCAGAGAGGAAAGGCTAGGGAGAATTGATTACAAGAACAGGAGGCCTTCATGATTATCGAGGGAGGGTTTACATTAAGAGCGCCGATTGAAAAACTGTTTGATTTCGTCCTCAAGCCGGAGACGATCATGACATGTCTTCCCGGCGCAGAATCGGTAAAATTGCTCAACGAGACCACGTACGAGTGTGTGGTGAAGCAGAAAGTTGGACCGATATCGGCAAAGCTGAAGTTTGTCAACAGGTTGACCAAGGTCGAGAGGCCGACCCACGTCGAGGTCGAAGGGGAGGGCGAGGATGTCACCAAGCTCGGTCATTTCAGGCAGAAGACGCAGGTAGATCTGAAAGAAGTATCGCCGGGTGAAGTGGAAGTTAGCTATAAGTCGGATGTAAGCATTGTTGGGAAACTGGCGATGTTTGGCGACAGGATCATGCGAGCGAAGGCAAAGCAGGTGGAAGAAGAATTTACAAAGGCCCTTCAGGAAAGACTTAAGAAAATTACCTGATCATCAATCTTTCCATTCTCCACTCTTTCTATGATGTCTCCCCCTTTGAAATAGAGAACCTGGAATCTGAATCTTGATGAGACTCTGTCGTGGAGTGGTTTCCTATGGAGAGGGGATCATAAGAGAGATCATTCCTGATGGGAAAAGTCATGCAACCAGAAAGTGAAATCGTCTTTCAGCAGTACGCCTTGAAGTTGGACGACTTACAATCCGTTTTGGCGATTCATTGGGAGGGGACGAAGGCATCGATTAGTGCATCTTCTTTCGGTTTAACGGTTTGAGCTCGGGGCAATTGGCAGAAGATTTCCTCATTATGGAAGAAGTGAAGATGTATTACTCGGGGATGTCTATGGGCGTAAATTGTCATAAAAAGTAATTATAAGTTATTCTGAGTAATATCTTTTCTTGACATTTTATTTGCTCTTCACTATGATTACATCGCTTTTAATAATTTCCTCCTTAAATTAAGGGAAGAACGACATGGATGAAAGACCGTTTTTTGACTTGGAAAATTATTTACATCTTGTTCAGTCTTTTCATGGTTATATGGCACCTGGTGTCATCATCGGTGGATTCATGGTGAATTTGGCGAAACGCAATCTTCCAGAGGGGACACTCTTTAATGCTATTTGTGAAACCCCTGTCTGTCTTCCCGATGCGATTCAATTGCTGACACCCTGCACAATGGGAAATGGCCGCCTCAAGATCCTTAATTTCGGAAGATTCGCGCTATCCCTTTACGATAAAAACAAAGGAGACGGATATCGGGTCTCGTTGGATTCAACGAAGGTTGATCAATGGCCTGAAATTAGGAGTTGGTTCTTTAAGCTTAAGCCCAAACTCGAGCAAGATGAAGGACTCCTTCTTGGCCAGATCAAAGAAGCTAAGGATATGTTGTGCAGGATTGAAACTGTTTTGGTGCGGTCTCAATTTTTGCGAAAGAAGAAACGGGGAGAAATTGTGATTTGTCCATGTTGCCAGGAAGCCTATCCTGCTAAGGATGGAGAGGTCTGTCGTGGCTGTCAGGGTGAATCACCCTACGCCACTACAGATCTTTCAGAGGTGCAAGTTACAGTAAGTCAAACCCGGAGATATTGTAACACCTTTTGAATTTGCGTTGGCTTATCAAGAAGGATTCCAAAGAGAAAACTTAAGAACTCGAGGAGGTTGATATGGATTTCCGTTCGATTCCTACAACATGTCCGTATTGCGGAGTGGGGTGCAACCTACTTTTAGAGGTGTTGGATGGGAAAATCGTTGGCACCCTGCCGTTGAAAACCGGCCCCACAAACGAGGGAACCCTCTGCATTAAGGGATGGACGGCGCATGAGTTTGTTCAACATAAGGACCGTTTGACAAAACCGCTGATACGCCAGGGAGGATCTTTTCAAGAAACCACTTGGGACTCAGCCATTAATGAGGCGACGACCCAGCTCAAGCGGCTCAAAGAGAATTGCGGACCTGAGAGTGTTACCTTCGTTGGCTCAGCCCGCTGCGTCAATGAGGAGACTTATGTTTTTCAAAAATTCGCCAGGGCCATCTTCGGCCACAATCATATAGACCATTGTGCTCGCCTCTGACACGCCCCTACAGTGGCCGGGCTGGCCGCTGCCTTTGGAAGTGGAGCGATGACCAATTCCTTCGTTGAATTGGAAAACGCCAAGTGCCTTTTTGTGATTGGCTCCAACACAACCGAGGCCCACCCCATCGCTGCCAGGCGCCTCTTGCGAGCCTTAGACAATGGAAGCAAGCTGATCGTGGTTGATCCCCGGAAGACTCAAATTGCTCAATTTGCTCATCTTCACGTACGGCATCACCTGGGAACCGACGTCGCTCTGCTCAATGGCATGATGCACGTGATCTACAAGAACGGTTGGCATAATCGGTCATTTATTGAAGAGCGGACCGAAAACTTTGAAGAGCTGGTTCGCATGATCGAACAGTTCCCGCCGGAGCGGACTGCGCAGATTACGGGGGTAGCTACTGCCGATATTATCAAGATGGCGGACTGGTATGCGCGATCAGAAACCAGTGCGATCGTCTATGTATTAGGTATCACACAACACAGCACTGGCACGGATAATGTGAAGAGCCTGGCCAACCTGGCCATGCTGTGCGGTCATATCGGCCGGCCCTCCACTGGAGTCAATCCTATCCGGGGCCAGAACAATGTGCAAGGGGCTTGTGACATGGGTGCCTTACCCAATGTGTTGCCCGGCTACCAGTATGTCGCAGTTCCGGAGAATGTGCAAAAATTCGAGAACGCTTGGAAGGTAAAGCTGTCTTCCGCTATAGGTCTTACCCTGGTCGAGCAGATCAATGCCATCCACGAGGGCAAGATAAAAGGGTTGGTTGTTTTTGGAGCCAACCCGTTGATGAGCTACCCGGACATCAATCGCGTTCAAGCCGCTCTGGAGTCATTAGAATTTCTTCTGGTCTTGGATATCTTTCCTACTCCCACCACGGAATTGGCACACGTGGTGTTACCCGCGGCCTCCTTCGCCGAGTCGGAAGGTACTTTCAGCAACTCCGAACGGCGGGTTCAGCGCGTCCGGAAGGCCATCGAACCCTTGGCCGGAAAAGCCAACTGGGAAATCATTCAGGAGCTTTCCACTCGCATGGGCTACTCCATGCATTATCAATCCGCGGAAGAGATTTTCAACGAAATGGCGGGACTGACCCCCACTTACAGTGGCATGAATTATGCGCGGTTGGAAGAAAAAGGGCTGTGCTGGCCATGTCCCACTCTGGCCCATCCAGGCACTCCTTACCTGCACAAGGACCGCTTCAGCAGAGGGAAGGGAATGTTCCATAGCGTAGACTATAGGCCACCGGCCGAAACTCCGGACAATGACTATCCCTTCTGGCTGACCACGGGGACCATCTTCACCCAGTTTCTCACTGGCACCATGAGCCGGAGATGTCCCTCCCTTCATCACGAAAACCCGGAAGTCTTCGTCCAGATCCATCCTGAAGACGCGCGACGGCTAAGCCTTAAGGAAGGGGAAGAACTCAAAGTGAGCAGCCGTCGGGGTGGCATGACGGCTAAAGCCTGGGTGACGGAACGGGTACAACCTGGAGTGATCTTCATTCCCATGCATTTTGTGGAAAATGCAGCTAACCGGCTTACTAATGCTGCACTGGACCCCGTGACCAAGACCCCGGAATATAAGGTCTGCGCGGTCAAACTCGAAAAACCAGGAAAACAGATAAGTGGATAAAGGATGATCTCTGAGGTCAACCACGCCACTACATTTTGAAAGCTCCCTGGCTACGTTGAGTCCTTCCACCCTCTGCGCCCTCAAACCCTAAGGGCCTTTTACCATCTTTAGGGCAGGCGGTTCGATCCCTCACAAAAATCTGGAAATCATAGTATCTATCCAGAAGCGCAAATATCCTATATGAAAACCGTAATGATTTTAAAGAAATTAAGGTTTAGAAAAACGGATGCTGGACTTTACTCATTACGTTTTATGCGCAGCTTCCCGAAACCCCTTGACAGGAGTACGTCCTGCCACTACTATTAAAATTAAAGGCTATAAAGGAGGCAAAATCATGAAGATAAGTGCTCGAAATGTCCTTAAAGGCAAGGTAAAGAACGTCAAACATGGGGCAGTTAATTCAGAGGTTACAATTACACTTCCCGGAGGCGTTCAGATCGTCTCTGTTATTACGAAAAAATCAGCACAAGATCTACGCCTTTCTAAGAGTAAACAAGTGTATGCGGTAATCAAGGCCACTAATGTGATGATTGCCACAGACTGAGAATCGGAAAAGAAGCACCCATATTTAAATAGCCAGAGCGGGAAGGCAGTGTCCGAAATGGTTCTGCTTCATCTACGAACATTTTAAAGCCATTTTTGTGATATATTGAGACCCTTCAGAGCAGTCAGGTCATTCATCAAATTCAAATCGTCAACGGGTTGAAGGAAGGCAATATCACCCGGGCCCTCCATGGTAAAAACGTCGGGACGATTATTTACAAGGAATAAGTTTCTATTCTATTTCTCTCCACTAATCCGCTTCATCCAGGCAATCTGACCTCCGTCTTAAATCGAAGAAGCGTTCCATTCCTCTGGCAAAGGACCTCTCACTGAGCAGCATTTGACGCCGATTCATAAGGATTTTTGAGTAATAAAAAGGAATTGTTTGTAAACCTATTCATTGACAAGTATTTCAATCTCCTATAATATTTTAGTATTTATGGGAGGATGCCATGTCTGAAGAGATGATGAACACCAAAGAAGTGGCTAAATATTTGGGGATCCATGAAAAGCAGGTCTATGCGCTGATCAAGACAAAGAGAATCCCGTCGACACGGGTGACGGGGAAATGGGTCTTTCCGAGGAAATTGATCGAAGAATGGATCGAATCCAATGCCAAGACAGGGCTTGACCAGGCAAGGCAGAAGAGCAGAAGAATCGAAGGAGGGCTTCTGGCTTCGGGAAGTAACGACCCTATCCTCGATATGCTTCAAACCTCCGTGAAAAGATCGTATCCTGAATTTTACATTTTTTCTGCCAATACAGGAAGCACGGACGGACTCAAGGCCTTGAACATGGGTTATACGGATATCGCCTGGTCCCACCTTTTTGATCCCAAAACCGGTGAGTACAACATTCCCTTTCTCCCGCAGTATCTTCCTAATATGAAACCAGTGGTGGTCAACCTCTTCCGTCGGGACCTTGGTTTTGTAGTGGCTCCTAAGAACCCGTTTCAGATCCGGGGATTCGAAGACTTGACTCAAAAGGGGATCCGGTTTGTCAATCGGCAAAAGGGTTCCGGAACGAGAGTGCTTTTGGATCAACACCTGAAGCGATTGCAGATTTCTCCTACGAAGATTAACGGATATGGAAAAGAAGTTTACACTCATTTTGAAGTGGGTCTTTCAATCCTGTCAAAAGAAGCGGATGTGGGTGTGGCGACCATCGCCGTTTCTAAACTCCTCGGTCTTCCGTTTGTCCCGATCACCCAGGAAAGCTTTGACATGATCCTCGACCAATCCACCTTTTTCGAAAAAGGAATCCAGGCTTTTATGGAAGTCCTGAATTCCCAGGAATTTCGGAGCAGGGTTGAACGGTTGGGAAGCTATGATTTTAAGAATTCGGGGAAAGTTCTCTACTCAAAAAAATAGGCTAAAGGCCCATGGGTATGGGGGATTGGATCTCTTTTAAATTCTTCTGTTCCCTACAGCCCAGTCCCTCGCCGGGCCGTAGCCGAAAATGTGGTTGTTCGGGGAAGAAAGATTGTGAAACGACAGATTGGCCAAAAGATTCTCTTATTAGGAGTTGTCGTCTCATTTCTCTTTATTACAGGAGTTTTCTCTGCCCAGGCGCAAGGGAAGACCATCATCCTCGCGACGACCACCAGCACGCAGGATTCCGGACTTCTTGACGTTCTTCTACCCATTTTTGAGAAGGAGACTGGTTATTTTGTCAAGACGATCGCAGTGGGTTCTGGTCAGGCCATGGCCATGGGGCAGAAGGGAGAGGCCGATGTCCTCCTGGTCCATTCTCCGGAAGCGGAGAAGAAATTCATGGCCGAAGGTTATGGAATAAATCGAAGGCCTGTCATGCATAATGACTTTATCATTGTGGGACCCCCGGGGGACCCTGCGAAGATCAAAGGAGAAAAGTCCTCTGTAGAATCTTTTAAAAAGATCGCCTCTGCGAGGGTGCTGTTTTTATCCAGAGGAGATAATTCGGGGACCCATGCAAAAGAGAAAGCCATCTGGGAGGCTGCGGGGATAAATCCTGAGGGAGAAAAATGGCATCAGGAGACTGGTCTTGGAATGGGTCAGACATTGAGCGTGGCTTCGGAGAAGAAGGGGACCACTCTCACCGATCGAGGAACTTACCTGGCATTGAAGAAAAACCTCGGACTCGATATTCTGGTCGAAGGCGATGCCGTCCTCCTCAATATCTACCATGTCATTGAGGTGAATCCTGCGAAATGGCCCAGGGTCAATAACCCAGGGGCAAAGAGCTTTTCTGGCTTCATGGTTTCTAAAGAAACCCAGGGCATCATCAAGACCTTCGGAGTTGACAAATTCGGCTCTCCTCTTTTCTTTCCGGATGCAGATAAGAAAGAAGAGAAGCTTGGAAGATAGTGTTTGAATGTCAAACGCCAAAGTTCAGGTTTCAAATCAATTCCAAAAGCCAAATTCCAGAATTTTAGAATTTGATATTCCTTTGATATTTGGATTTTGGCATTTGAACTTTTGAGACAAGAGCACCGGATTGGGAAAAAAATGGATTTAATCCTGGAGGGGATTAAAAAGGCTTTCTGGTTGCTGATTACCTTTGATCCTGAAGTCATGGGGATCACTCTTCTGTCGCTGGAGGTTTCCGGAATAGCTACCCTCATAAGCCTCTTGATCGGGATTTCTGCCGGAGTCGCGGTAGCCCTTTCCAGATTTATCGGAAAGAGAATGGTTGTGAGCTTCATCAACACCGGCATGGGCCTTCCACCCGTGGTGGTGGGGCTTTTCGTAACGCTCTTTTTGTGGAGGAATGGTCCTCTTGGTTTTCTTGGAATCCTATACACACCCGCGGCCATGGTCATCGCCCAGACCATCATCGCGACTCCTATTGTGATGGGTATCACCCTGGCAGCCATTCAGCAACTTCCCCAGAAGCTTCGACTTCAAATTCTGGCGCTCGGGGCGACTCGTCTTCAGATGGTTTGGATTTTGATCAAAGAGGCGAAGCTTCCCCTGTTGGCCGCAGTGATGGCAGGGTTTGGCGGTGTGATCTCTGAGGTGGGCGCCTCCATCATGGTAGGCGGTAATATCAAAGGCTACTCCCGAGTTCTTACCACGGCGACCGTTTTGGAGACGAGTCGGGGGAATTTCGATGTTGCCATTGCCTTGGGTATTATCCTCCTGTTGCTTGCCTACTTCGTCAATCTGTTCCTCACTCAGATCCAACAGAGGGAGAGGCCGAGATAGAACTCATTTCGGATTTCGGAACGCGCCTGCCTACCGCAGGCAGGGATTGCGGGATGAAAAAGATGGGTGAACAGACACCAATACTGGAGATACGAAATCTCGAGGTGAATAGAGGAGGAGCAATCCTCCTTCAGGTTCCGTCTCTCTCAATCCAGGAAGGGGAGATCTTCTCCCTGATCGGGCCGAATGGAGCCGGAAAGACTACGTTGCTTCAAACCTTATCCCATTTATTGAGACCCTTTCAGGGTGAACTCTTCTTTAGGGGGAACAGGGTGGAAACGAATCATTCCGTATTGGGGTACCGGAGGAAACTGGCCATGGTCTTCCAGGAGCCTCTTCTTTTTGATACAACGGTCCTTAATAACGTCGCGTCCGGCCTAAAAATTCGCGGGATGAAGAGAGATGAAATTCATGATCGTGCCATGGAACAATTGGAGCGATTCGGAATCGGTCATCTCAACGGTCGTTCTGCGAAAACGCTTTCAGGAGGGGAAGCGCAAAGGACGAGTCTCGCCCGAGCCTTTGCCCTTCGACCTGAAATCCTTCTGCTGGATGAACCTTTCTCTTCCCTCGATCCTCCTACCCGGGATTCCCTGATGGAAGACCTCGAACATATCCTCCAGCAGACCCGAACGACTACAATCTTTGCCACCCATGACCGCCTGGAAGCCTTGAGACTGTCAGACCGCATTGCCGTGATGAACAATGGGACGATCCTTCAGATCGGGTCTCCCGAAGAAGTGACGAATCATCCTGTCAATGAATTGGTGGCTTCCTTTATGGGAGTGGAAGCGATCCTGACCGGGAAAGTGATTAAAAGGAATGGCGGGACTTTTATTGCATCCGTTGAGGGTCAAGAGATCGAGGCCGTTGGGGATGTCCCCTTGGGAGAGACTGTGGTTCTATGCATCCGGCCGGAAAACGTCACCCTGTCGATTCGTTCCACCCGAGAAGGAACAAGTGCCAGAAATGTATTCCCAGGGAAGATTCTAAAGGTCATCTCTTTGGGCCTCTACCAGAAAGTCCAACTTGATTGTGGGTTTCCACTCGTGGCCTATGTGACGAATCATTCTTTGGAAGAATTATCGTTAGTGGAGGGGAAGGATGTGAGGGCTTCCTTTAAGGCCACTGCAGTCATGGTCATGAGGAAGGGAGAATAATTCGCAAAAGGATTGGAGGAACTGAAATCGAAAAAGGCAGGGCCAGAAATGGACCTGCCTTTTTCGATCTTCCCTTGATGGTTCAAAACATCAGGAGCTTCTTAAGCCGCCCTCCTCAGGGCAGCGCGAAGCTCATCCGAACCCCTGTTGCTGACCGCATGCCTGACAATGATATCCGCCGGCCTCACGTTCCTGCCGTAGTAGGCCTTGTTCAGGCTGTCCCGCACCCCGACAATAGACCCTTCGAGGTTGAGCCCTGCATAGAGGCCTTTCGCCTTCGCAAAGGAGACAAAGTCGGCGGTCACATTCGGGACGCCTGCATTCGCCTTAGCACCTCCGCCCACCGGACCCAGTGCGATCGAAACATCCCCTCCTAATTTGACCGATGAAGAAAGCACCGAATCAATGGCCTTCTGGGACATTGCCAGCATGACTACCTCTGCCGCTTCGCCGCCGATCTGAAGACCAAAGGTCACCGAGCCAATGGTGTAGAAAGCAGGTTCACTCCAGTTCCCTGTCCTTTGATCTCTCACCAAAAGGACACCCGTTCCTCCGGACCCCCCCATATGAAGCCTCCTTTGATGACCTCCGGAAAGATCAACACACCCTTGGCCTGATCGAGGTTTTCGTGAAGCCAGATATAGTTCGGGTCATGCATGAAATCGTTGAAGGTAATCCGGGCCTTGTCCACAAGCCCTTGAACCTGTTCCCTGTCTTTTGCGGTAGCGGGAGTATAGGATGCAAGGAGTATCCCCGTCGCTAAGAAAGCCAATATCATCATTCCTACGTTTAGGCGTTTTTGTCTTTTGCCTTCCATGTTTCCGTCCTCCTTTTCACTAAAATTTACTCAATATAAATATAGGAATCGGATGGTGAAAAAACCAGCGGGGAAATCGGGCAATTTTTTGAGAATTTTTTATTTATGTTGCCGGTAGCATAGCTTATGCTTGCCTGTTTTAATTAGGTGAGAAGAACGGAAAGAGGCAAAGAATTATGGAGAGATTTCAATTGGGAGGAAAGTTACTGATTCAAGAGATGTTAGAAAAATTAAATTTTGGGAGCAGGTGACAGGGGAAAGGGGAAAAAAGTCTGAAAAGGGTGCTTCAAGCTATTTTCAATATCGCATAGTTCTTGGCGCCCCCTGGGGTTTGTACGGTCACCTCATCCTCCACTTCCTTTCCAATTAAAGCCTTACCCAGGGGTGAAGCGATTGAAATCTTGCCGGACGAGATGTCTGATTCGTCGGGTCCGACGATCTGATAAGTGACTTTGCCTGTATTATTGAGGTTTTCTAAAGTGACCACAGAGCCAAAGCCCACTTTCCCGTTCGGAAGATGGATCGTATCAATAATCTCGGAATTGGCTAATTTCTCTTCAATCTCCCGAATCTTCTTTTCGACGAACGACTGGCGTTCCTTGGCTGCCACATATTCTGCATTCTCATTGAGATCTCCATGGGCACGCGCCTCCTCAAGGGCCTTTATCACTTGAGGCCGGATGACCTTCTTCAGGTTCTCCAGTTCCTTGTGAAGGTTGTTATATCCGTTGCGCGTGATTGGACTTCGTGCCATGAGAGATCCTTGAATGATAAGGGTATATAACTGACCGAGGTGGATCTGTCAACTTGCCGTTGTGCGAGAATCAATACAGCGGTCCCGAGATTTTGTGCCATGGTAAAAAGGCCCGCCTCTTGTGAGATGGGCCTTTTCGTCACAACTTGGTCTGGCAGCAGTTTTTTAACCCTTGATCAGCCTCGGGAGCATCATATGGTGGTGAGGGCAGATTGAGATAGGATTTTGATAGGCAGAACCCGCGAAAGCCACCATATATTTTCTCATATCTGCAAAAGAGACAAGCTCATCGACCAGGCCGTTTTGGGCACAGTAAACAGGCCTCGACTTCTCATAGTATTCCTGTGCCAAGGCATTCATTTTATCAATGACGGGCTTGAGCGGACGGTTAGAATCCTTTTCTTTTACCAGTCTTCTTGCAAAGGAGGCGACCGATGCGGTTTCACCGTGCATGACGTAGATCTCCGTCGTCGGTGTGCCCAGCGTAAACACATTATTATTGTTCGCCTGCGGACCTCCCATGATATAGTGGGCAGCGGCTGTCCCCTTTCTCAAGACGATGCACATCATGGGGACACCGGACTGTTCGATGGAGTATATCAAGGATTGGCCCAGCCCAAGGAGCTCGGCTTTCTCTGCGATATCTCCTACGTCAATGCCACTGGTATCCTGAAACCA
>Ga0187770_10001865_pt1 | contig 11482 bp, 11 predicted proteins | sample 0116_SJ02_MP02_2_FD_133154 | JGI IMG/M metagenome (GOLD analysis project Ga0187770, IMG submission 133154) | Tropical peat soil microbial communities from peatlands in Department of Meta, Colombia - 0116_SJ02_MP02_20_MG | ecosystem: Environmental > Terrestrial > Soil > Wetlands > Peat | place...
AACCGGACCGTCCCGTCTTGGAGAACCAATCCACTCACGGACGAGCCCCGCGGAGCTCCGACATCGTGACGAGCGGCTCCATGCGGATCCCGGCGGCGGCGAGGCGAGCGCCGGCCCCGCTCTCCCGGTCCACGATCACGAGGGCCCGGTCGACGAGCCCGCCGGCCCCGCGAACGATCTCGACGGAACGCAGGGTGCTGCCGCCCGTGGTCGTGACATCCTCGATCAGCAGCACGCGAAGGCCCGGCGAGATGTCCCCTTCGTAGGCCTGGCGCGTGCCGTGCTCCTTCGCCACCTTGCGCAGCACCACGTACGAGTGACCGGTACGGAGCGCGGTCGCGACCACCAGCGGTACCGCCCCGAGCTCCATCCCCGCGAGACGATCGACCGAACCGACCCGCGGGGCGAGCGCCCGTGCGAGCACGTCAAGATGCTTCGGATTGGTCCAGGCTCGCTTCACGTCGATGTAGATGTCGCTCTTCTCCCCGGAGGCGAGGGTGAAGTCGCCGAAACGCACCGCTCCGGCGTCCAGCAGGGTCCGGACGATCTCGGTGTGGCCCGGCACCGATCCGTTCTCGGGAGGCGTCACCAGGGCACCTTCTTCAGACCGGCCCGGTACCCAATCCAGTTGAAAAGCGTGTGGAGGCCGAGCGTGAACACGAGCAGCCAGAGGACTCCCCAGGCATTGACGAAGACGGGGACGAACACGCCCGGGTAGAACGCGAATCCGAGCGCGATTGGCACGAGGACGAACGGAAGCTGATCGAGAAGGATCGCCCGGGAGCCGCTCTCCCGCCCGATCCGACGCTTCAGGAACGAGCCCAGGGCGTCCCCCGTCATCGCCCCGAACGTGAGCATCGCCACGAACGGCACGGCCTCAAGGAGGGTCGGCGCCATCGTCGGGACGAGCTTCCAGTTCGGGGGGGCGGCGAGGATCGCCCACGCCTCGATGAGGCCGAACGGCATCGCTGCGAGCCCACCGAACAGGAATCCGGACCATGTCTTGGACGGACCGAAGACCCGGCGGCCATCCGCCCGCCAGACCGCTCCGAAGTCCATCGGGGGGCCGCGGCCGCGGGGGATCGTGGCGAGCGCGCTCGCGATGTACGCCGGCGTGAGCAGCCACAGGACGGCCATCAACGAGGAGAGCCACGGGTCGACCACGCGTCGCTCCCGCCCTACGGATCGCGGAGGAACCGTTCGATCGTGGTAGCGACCGCGGCGATCTTGCGCGGTTCCGCGTTCTCCTCGGCGTCGTGGATGTGCGAGGAGTGGTCCATGCTTCCGAAGACGAGAGCGGGCATCGGCGCTCCCGTCGGGGTCGTGAGATCGCGGAGGGCGCTCGCATCGGTGCCCCCGTACTCGCCCCGGATTTCGCTGGCGCCGAGCGTCTCCTTCAGGATCCGGGCGAGGCGCAGGAGGGCCGGGTGGTCCACGGGGAGGGAGTAGCCGGCGCGGCACCGGGCCGCGGGCGCCTCGATCCGCGCGGTCGGGGACCGGTTCTGGATGTAGGCGCGAACATAGGCGAGGGCGGCGGAGACGCCGTCCTCGAGCTCCATCTCAGGGATCAGACGAAGGTCCACGCTGAACGTCGCCGTCCCTTTCGCTCGTCCGTCCAAGAGACCCCGCTCGGCCGCCGCCTGGAGGAGGCCAAGCGCGGACGGAACGGGGTTATGCCCCAGATGGGGGTAGCCGCCGTGCGTCGCCTCGCCGATCAGCTGGAGCGCCAGCGTCCCCGGCGGCACAGTGAGTGACGTGGCTCCCGCCGGCGCCAGCCGGAACGGGGGAGCCATCAGCGGTTCGAGACGGGAGCGAAGTTCCTTGAGCGCTTCCGCCGGCCCCTGGAAGAGCAGAGTGACCGCGGCGGCCGACTGGTTCGACGCTTCGGTCTCGGCATGGGCCGCCACGAGCCACACCCCGCTTCCCGACGGAGTGACCTCGCCCACGTCGAATCGCGTGACGCTGGCCCGTCCCGTAATCACCGGCTCGGGCGCGTGGCGATTCGGCCAGTCCGGCGAGGCGTAGATCGAGCGCCAGCGTCGGGCCACTTCGTGGAGATCGACGAGCGCCTCTCCGTACGCCACCGCCTCGCGCAGCTCCACTGGGGCTGAGAACGACGCTTCTAGGAAGGCGACCCCGCTCGAACCGGCCGTCGCCTCGGGGCTCCCGTCGGGGATCAAGGCCACGTCCCCGTGAAGGATCCGGTCAGGATGGCCCGAAGGAAGCTTCGTGTCGTGAGCTTTGATCGCTTCCACACCTCCTTCGCCCCCCGTCTCCTCGTCGCAGCAGACAATCAGCCGGACGTTCCGGGGCAGGTTCGGTTCGTCCCCGAGCCGACGGAGCGCCGCGAGGGAGGCGACCACTCCGCTGCCGAGGTCGTCGCTCGAGCCCCGGCCGTACAGGCGGCCGTCGGGGCGCAGCGTCAACGTGTGCGGTGGGCTCTTCCACCGGCCGAGCTGCTCCGCGGGAACCGGGACCACATCGTAGTGGGCCAGGATGAGGACGGTCTCCAGAGCCCCGACCATCCGCTCGGCGATCACGTTCGGCCGGGCGGCTCCATGCCAATCCCCTTCCACGTCGCCCGCCACGGTGGGGTCGTAGATCCGGGTCGTAAGGCCGGCGGCACGCGCCGCCCGCACGATCGCCTCGGCCGCCCTCAGGTAGTTCGGTTTCTCCCACCGCCCCCGAGCGATGTCCTCGAGGTTCGTCGGCGCAATGGCCACCAGTTGGGTGAGGAGTCGCAGGTTCTCCTCTCCGCCGATCGCCTCGCTTACGGAGCGCGGGTCGAGTCCCGAAGAGGAGTCGGGCATCTCGGCCTCACCGCAGGGCGATCAGGATGACGAGTGAGCTAGTCACCAGCAGCAGCAGTGTGGCGACGAACATGTGAGTGAACATGGAGAGAGTGTCTCCGAGAGAGGTCAAAAGGCGAGCGGTGTAGCCCGGACCCAGGACGGGCACGTCGGGCACGGGTTTCTCGCCAAACCGGACCGAAACCGGGGAGAGGTTCTTGAGCGCCTCGTCGAGCACGGCCAGGGACTCGCGGATCAGCCCCGCCAAGGGGTACCGCTCACCGACCGGATTGATCCCGCCGTCGACCTCGTGGACCACGTGATTGTCGGTCGTCAGCACCTCGGCCGCATCCACGCGCCCGAGGAGCGCCCGGACAATCGGGTCCCGACGACCGATCATGAGGTTGTTGCCGTCGATCACCACGTAGCCGGTGGTGCTCCCTCCCGAGCGCACGACGAGGGCCCGGAACCCTTCCGGACCGATCCCGTCCCTGCCGATCGTGTACCCCTTACGCACCGCGGTGCCCACCTGGATCTCCCCATCCCGTCCGGCGGCGACGGCCGCCCGAACGGCCGCTCTCGTGTCCGCGAGCAGCTTCTCCGCGTCCGGTGTCCCGTAGAGGATGTCGCCCTTTCCCTCAACGTAGGAGTTGTGAGCGTCCACGAGCACGATCCGCGGGCCCCCCTCCTGGGCGACCTCGCGGACGATGCGGTCCGCGACACTGAACGCGATGTCGTCCGTCGGGGCCGGCGCCTGCGTGACAAGCACCAACACGACATCCCCCAGCAGTTGGGCGCGGGCCAGGCTGCCCGGATACGGAGAGACCAGGGGGCTCCCACGGGACGGCCCTGTGGGCAGGGCCGAGCCGAGAAGCTCCCGGGTCGCCGCCGCGATCCGCTCGACGTCCTCGTTGGCGGCGAGATCGAGGTCGTGATCGCACGGGGTGTGCGGGACGAGGACCGCGCCGGCCGAGGGACCGAGCTTCTCGGAGAGTTTCCGGGGGAGGTCGCTCGAGCCAAGGGCGGCGAACGGACCGGGATGCACCGTGGGAAGGGCCAAGGTCGCCTTCACCGTATCACCGTCGGAGAAGACGAGCGCCCGCGCCACGAGATTCCCCGGAATCGCTCCCCGGCGGAAAAACGCCTCGAGCACTCGGGTCGCTTCCGGGTCTCGCTGGCTCACGTGGTCGATCAGCGGTCGGATCAGCGAGACCCCGGAGATGCCGAACTCACGCCGAAGGGGGCGGTCGGAGGCCCGCACGAGCGCCACGGCGAGGACGAACCCGAGCGCAAGGAATGCCACGGCCTCCCCCAGTAGGGTAAAGGTCGGGGGTTCGAGGGCGAAGAACCCGACGAGGTAGAGAATCGGCTGGAGGAGCGACGGAGCGAGCATCCGCGCGTGGCTGGGTCGCGCGACGCCGTAGAGGCTCGCGTGCCGGAACCAGAACGCGGGGCCTGCGAGAAACACGCCGAGGGAGACCAGGCCGGGAACGACGGAAGGATCGATCACCAGCGCGACCCGCCAGAGGAACGCAAGGGGTACTAGGACCAGCATCACCGTGAGCGTGAGGAAGACGCTGCGGTGGAGCTCCATCCGGCCCCCCAACGCCGCACAGAGGGGCGGGGTGGCGACCGTCGTGATCAGCGCCGGCAGGAGACCCGCGACAACGAACCCCTCCGCGAACTTCAGAACGTCCGGAAGCCAGAGGAGGGCGGCCAGCGCCGCGCTAAGAGCGACGACGATCGCGTAGGCGATCGGGGCCGGCGGTGCAGAAAAGAGGAGGTGCCCCCGGCGGACCTGGTTGTACGAATCGCTCGTCGGAGCCTCGGGCTCAGCCGCCTCGGGCACGTCGCACCTCCTCGAGGATGCTGTGGAAGGAAGCGCCGAGGCCCTCCTCCTCGGTGATCGTGCCGGTCACGAGGACACTCGCCCCGGCGTCGAGGAGAGCCTTCGCCTCCGCGCCGGATCGAATCCCACCGCCGACGATGAGCGGAATCTCGATCGCCTCCCGGACGGCCCGCACCATGGGGGCGGGGACGGGCGAGGGCGCTCCGGAGCCCGCTTCGAGGTAGACGAATCGCATTCCGAGCAGCTCGGCCGCGAGCGCGTAGCCCGTGGCGCCGGCCAAGTCTTCCCGGGGAACCGCATCCACGGCTCCGACCTCGCCCACGCGCATTCCGGGGGCCACCACCAGGTACCCCATCGGAATCGCTTCCAGCCCCATCTTCCGAACGGTCGACGCCGAGCGGGCGTGGGTCCGAATGACGAGATCAAGGTTCCGGGAGTTCAGAAGGCTCATGAAGAGGACCGCATCCGCGTCCGGCGTAAGGGATCCCGGCCCTTCGGGGAATATGATCGCCGGGATCGAGGTCGCCTCCTTGATGGCCCGGGCGGCCTCGCTCATCACGTCGCGGGAGATCCCGGTGGAGCCGCCCAACAGGATGGCGTGACTGCCGAGCTCGGCCGCACCCCGCGCGACAGCGGCGGCCCTCGCCCCCCCGGATTTATCCGGGTCGATGAGCGTAAAGTGAAGCGGCCCACCCGCGAGCTTCTCGCGGAGATACTTTTCCACCCGTCCGGACGAGGTCGACGGAGTCACCGGAACGCCACCGCCAAGAACGCGAACAGCGCGACGGTCATCGCGACCTTGCTCATCGTCTGCTCGTAGTGCAACCGGTCGGGCAGGTGCCAGATCGACACGCCGAAGATCACGTCCGCTGCCCCGACCAGGACGACATAGATAATCCCCACCCCCGAGAGCAGGGTGACGAACCAGAGAAAGGGCACGGCGCTGAGGACGACACCCCCTACCACCGCCGCCCGGGCGACCATTGAGGCGCGGCCCAAGCCGTAGCGTTGCGGAAGGGTCCGACGGCCCACGTCGCCCGCCACATCCTCCATGTCCTTGATCACCTCGCGGCTCAGCGTCGCCAGGAACGCCATCGCCCCGAACGGCACCAACACCAGCGCATTGCCGGCCGCCGCGGCTCCGTAGAGAAAGACCACCCCCGTGAGGAACGCGACGACGAGATTCCCGACGAAGCCGGCCTGCTTGAACTGGAATTCGTACGAGAGCAGCAGCACCACCGCGACGACCAGGATCACGGCCACCAAGGGCTCCACGAGCGCCACCGGGATGACCACCGCGGCACCCAGCACGAACGAGGCGGCGGCGAGAATCCGGGCCGCACGGACCGAGATCTCCCCGGTCACGAGGGGGCGGTCCGGGTGGTTGACTCGGTCCCCTTCCAGATCGAGCAAGTCATTGAGGACATTTCCACCGGCCGTGACGAGGGCGGTCGAAACCCCCGCGAGCAGGAGCAGGACCCAAAGGCCGAGCGGTACCGAGATTCCTTCCCCTCGCGCGACCAGTCCGCCTACGAGCGTACCGACGAACGATACGCCGAGGTTCCCCGCGCGCACCAGACGGAGCGCCGGATGCACGGGGCCCGATGGTCGACCCGTTCGCTTAACGATTGTGCCCGAGGGGGAACTGCCTCGGAGAGGCGGTTCCCGTCCCGGCAGGCGCGTTATAAAGGAGGAACGCTGCGGCTCTCCCGATGGCACGTTCCGGGGTGCGGCGGCCGAAGGTCCGAGCCTTCTCGCTCCCGAACGGACTCCGCGTGTTGCTGGCACCGGACGCCCAGAGCCCGACCGCCAGCGTCTGGGTCTGGTACCGGGTCGGTTCCAAGAACGAACATCCGGGGATCACCGGGGCGTCGCACTGGGTCGAGCACATGCTCTTCGAGGGCTCTCCCCGGTACCCGAAGGGAAGCATCGACCGGGCGGTCGTGCGGGTCGGCGGAGAACTCAACGCGTTCACCGACACCGATTTCACGGCCTACTTCACCACCGTTCCCCGAGAGCATCTCGCGGTCCCGCTCGATTTCGAGGCCGACCGGATGACCCGAGCCGCGATTACCGACGAGGAGGTCGCCCGCGAGCGAACGGTGATCCATTCGGAGCGGGAGGGGAACGAGAACTGGCCCGAGTTCCGGGTCGAGGAGGAGCTGTTCCAGTTGGCGTTTCGGGTACACCCCTATCGATGGGACGCACTCGGCCGGAGGCGGGATATCGAGCAGATGTCCGCCGAGCAGCTTCGGTCCTATTACCGTCGGTTCTACGGGCCGAAGAACGCCGTTCTGGTCGTCGCGGGCGGGTTCGAGCCTTCGGCCACCGAGGCCGAGGTCCGTCGGCGGTTCTCTCCTCTCCCCGCATGGGGCGACGACGTGACGGTGCACGATGTCGAGCCGCCCCCCTCGGGGGAGCGTCGGGCGTCGCTCACCGGTCCGGGGACCACGCCCTACATTCAGATCGGCTGGCGCTCTCCGGCGCTCTCGGACCCATCCACTCCGGCGCTCCTGGTCCTCGATACGATCCTTGGTGGAGAGAGCCGGGTGTTCTCGGCCGGAATGGGCTGGCGTGGGCGGCGCGAGCACCCGACCGCGCGACTGTACAAGGCCCTGGTCGAGACCGGTGTCGCGGTGCGCGCCACGAGCGGGTGGAGCCCCCGAGTCTACCCGAGCTTGTTCACGGTGCAGGCCCAGGCCGCCCACGGCGTCTCGCTCGATCGCCTCGAGCGGGCCATCGAGTCGGTGGTGGAACGGATCGGGCGCACCGGCCCCACGTCGCGCGAGATGTCGGACGTGAGAACCCGAATTCGGCGGGGCGCGGCCCTCTCCTACGAAGGGGCGACGGGGACCGGTTTCCGGATCGGGTACTTCGCGACGCTCGACGCCCTCTCCCTCGAGGACCGCCTCTATCACCGCCTGTTGCGGGTCACTCCGCGAGCGGTCACGGATGCGGCGCGCGCGCTCTTCCGCCCCGCCGCTCGGGTCGTCGTCCGATATGAGCCCACCGGAGGTCCGACCATTGAGTAACGCCGATCGTCCGCTGCGGCTCGAGTATGGCCGGGAGATCGACGGGCTCCTCGTCGTGCGACAGCCGACCCCCGCGGGAGCCGCCAGCTTCTCGGCCACGTACGTGGGCCCGGCCGGTTGGGGCTTCGACCCCACCGGCGAGGGAGGCACCGCGCGCATGGTGAACCAGCTGCTGGCCAGCGGCGCCGGCCCGTACGACCGGCTGGCGCTCGCCCGGCGACTGGACCGGGCGGGAGCGACCTTAACGCCGGAGTGCGCCCCGGAATCCGGCGAGGTGACGATCTGGGGGCCGGCCGAGGACTGGGAATCCCTCTTGGCGCTGCTCGCGGACGTCGTGCTTCGGCCCCGATTCGCCGCCGCCGATCTCGAGAGGGTGCGGCGACAGATGTCCGAACGGCAGATGCGCGAGCTCGCCCAGCCCGCGAGCCGCGCGGAGCGCGAGCTCTACCGGGCGACCTATCCCGAGGGCCACCCGTACCGAACGAACGGACTCGGGGACTCCCGCTCGATCGGCCGAGTCACGCCAGAGCGGCTTCGCCGATTCCACCAACGCCACTACACGAGCGGAGACGCGATCCTCGTCGTGACCGCCCCCGCGCACCTCAGCGCCATCGAATCGGCGGCTCGACGACACTTCGCCTCCTTCACCGAGATCCAGGCCCCTACGCTGCGGTTTCCAAAGGTCCGCGCGGCGGCCCCTCGGACCGTGCGCGTGGACCTCCCGGGCCGGACGGAAGTGGATATCCGGCTCGGGGGCGACTCGCTGGCCCGTTCGGACCCGGCCTACCCGGCCGCGTTCCTCGCGAACGAGATCCTGGGGGGACGCGCGCAACTGAGCCGCCTCTTCCAGCGGATCCGGGAGCGAGGAGGGCTGGTCTATCACGCGGCGAGCCAACTCGAGGCCATGCGGTTCGGCGGGCACTGGACGGTCTCCGCGGGCACCGGCCCCGACCGGGTCTCCAAGGTCGAGCGGATGCTCTCGGCCGAACTCGACCGACTCGAGACCCGAGCGGTCTCCGCCTCCGAGCTCACCGAGGTCCGGGAAAGCGCGATCGGGGAGATCCCGCTCGCGCTCGAGTCCACTGCCGACGCGCACGAGCTCGCGGTCGAGGTCGCCTACCACCGACTTCCCGGAGACTACCTCGTGAAATGGCCGTCTCTCCTCCGCGAGGTGCGTCCGAGGGAGGTCCGAGCGGCGGCGGAGCGGGCGATGGATCGGAACCACGCGGTCGCGATCCTCGCGGGGCCGCTCGGCGGACACTGAGCGGTCGCCGTCGGAGACGGGCGGGCGTCCGAGAAGGTCGACCGCCCGGACAATACGCACATATACGTGTAAGCGATTCCGGCAATCATGGCGCCACGCGTGAAGACCGAGCTTGCCCCTCAGGGCATGATGCGGAAGAACATCACCATCACTCCCGAGGAGAGCGCCTTCCTCGACCGACACCCCGAGATCAACCAGAGCGCCCTCTTCCGCCAGATCGTCGAGAGCTTGATGCTCGCCGAGCGCTCGCCCAGCGTCGCGTCGACCCAGGCCCTCCGCCTGGGGAAGGCGGTCTACCGCTCCGGCGCGATTATGTTCCAGAAGCCGAACGAGCGTCGCCCGTAGGCGACTTTGATCCGGCCCGGATTCGGGGCGAGGCGTCTTGGTCCCGGAGCCGGGGGCCAATCCCCCGGAGCGCCGGGTGGTCGGCGTCGCGGGCGCGGCTGTAGATTATCCCCTCTACGCCTTCGGAGTACGCGTACGCCGTGAGCGCGGTCGCTCGGTCCATCTCCTCGAGTGTGTGCCGCGAGATCAGGTGACCAAACGCCCAGCTCCGTTCGAGGGCGAGTTCGGTGAAGTGAGGGACGTAGTGACCTCCCCCTACTCCGAGCGCTACGCGGTCCTGGAATCGAGTGTCGAGCTGAGGGATCACGTCCGCCAGGATCCGGAGGGCCTCCGGCCGAGGAGCGTCATGCTGCCCTGAACCAATCTCGACAAAGAACGCGGGAAGTGCGACCGCAGGTCCGTGATGGGTCGCCTCGTAGGTAGTCGGAATACCGAGGGGCTGACTCCGCTCGTCCAAGAGTCGCAGCGCGGTCACCATTCGGGGCGGGTCGGTCGGATCGAGGGTGCGCGGGCGTCCGCCCAGGTCGGCCTTTGGCCCGAAGTTGCCCAGCGCGTGAACCGTAAGCGACGCAACGTTTCGCTCACTTCGGTGGATCGACGGGAAGACGAGGGTCGGACGCGCTTCCCGCACCGCGGCCGGGAGCCGAACGTCGAGGTCCTCATCGTGAATGTGGGGCCCCGGACGCCGGAGGACCCAGGTTGTGTCCGAAAGACCCCGAATCGGTACTCCGTCGACATGCCCCTCCGTAGCTGGGAGCGTCCCCCATCGCTCCAGCACAGCGTTCGCGACGGGATCAGTACCCGAAGCCACCACGAGGACGCGGACGGACAACGGTCCGGGCACCTTCATCGAGCACAAGACTCCACCGCGCCGCCGCCCATCACGGCACCGGCCGCGGATACGGGATCCTCCTCGGGAGGCGAGTCGCCGGCCGACACGGCGGTGAAGGCGCGTCGCGGCTAACGGGGCGGTGGATACGCCCCTGTTCGCTTTGTGAGAAAGGCGAAGTACGTCGGTAGGTCGTCCGTCTCCCGCCCGGATCGAAAGCCCGTCTGGACGAAGAGGAAACGGGACTCGAGCAGTGTGGTGACCTCCCGCAGGGAGGGACGATGCGGCGGTCCGTGCGCGCCGGCATGCTCCCGCGCGACCCAAGAGAGCACGAACGCCCCCGCCGGCCGCAGCACGCGGTGGACCTCCTCAGCGTAGTGAGAGCGACGGCGCAACGGAATCGTATGAAAACACCCGTTGTCGATGAGGCCGACGAAACTTCCGTCCGCGAAGGGGAGCGCTAGGGCGTCGCCTTCGCGCACGTCGATCGTGAGATGGGCCGCGTCCGCGCGCGAACGCGCGGCGGCCACCGCCCCCGGCGAGAGGTCGACTCCATGAGGACGATACCCGCTCCTCGCCAGGTACAGTAGGTTCGAGCCGGCGCCACATCCGATATCCAAGACCTCGCCGTCCTTGGGGAGAAACCCCTCTTCCACCGCGAGCTTCACCGGGGGGCTTGGCCCCGGTTCGAACCAAGGCAGTTGATCGTACGACGTACGCTCGTACGTCGCCCGCCATTGGGCGCGATCCTGGGGAGAGCTTCCGCTTCGTCTGCGCGAGAACCGGGAAGTGCGAGTCCCTTTCGTCACTGCCCCTGGCTACGTCGAGGCTGCTCAAGAACGTCTCGCCTCTGAATTGGGTGTTTGACGGTACCGCCGATAGGCATCACGGGCCAGCGACGAGCCGGCCCGGGGCTCATCGCGGGCTCGGGAGTCGGCCTCTTAACAGCCCCTCCGCTCGTGAAGGGGTCGAGTGACCGTGGATACCACTCTCGTTCTGCTGTTGCTCAAAGTCGCCATCGCCCCGTTGTTCGTCGGCGTCGTCTCGCTGATCGCTCTCCGCTACGGGCACCGGGCCGCCGGCTGGCTCGTGGCGCTCCCGATTAACACCGGAACGATCGTTCTCGTGCTTACGCTCAGCGAGGGCGCCGGCTTCGCCGCCACGGCCGCGCTCGGGGCGCTCCTTGGGATCGTCTCTCTTTCGGTGTTCGCCATCGCCTACGCGCGGGCCGCGGTTCGATTCCGATGGCCGGTCTGCCTTGCCGCAGCGTCGATCGGCTTCGTCGTCTCCACCCTGCTTCTCAGCCAGGTGCCCGAGTTCGTTCTACTCGATCTGGTGGCCGCGGTGGCCTCCGTAGCCGGAGTGCTCGTTCTA
>Ga0187770_10001866_pt1 | contig 11481 bp, 10 predicted proteins | sample 0116_SJ02_MP02_2_FD_133154 | JGI IMG/M metagenome (GOLD analysis project Ga0187770, IMG submission 133154) | Tropical peat soil microbial communities from peatlands in Department of Meta, Colombia - 0116_SJ02_MP02_20_MG | ecosystem: Environmental > Terrestrial > Soil > Wetlands > Peat | place...
GAAGATGACCCCCAGGACGAAGGCGGTGGTGGTCAACTCCCCCTGCAACCCCACAGGCTCGGTTGCGACAAATGGAGCGCTGGAGGAGCTTGAAGAAGCCTGCAGTTCAAGAGGGATCGCCCTTGTGCTGGACAGGATCTATTCAGCGATCACCTACGACGGCATGCCTGAGAAGGCGCCTGCGGCAGACTTTGAGAAGGGGAGCATCGCCGTAGTTTCCGGCTTTTCAAAGGAGTTTGCGATGACAGGCTGGAGGCTGGGATACACAGTCGCGTCGAAGGAACTCACGGACCTCCTGGTCAAGGTGATCGACAACACGACCACCTGTGCCGCGGCGTTCGTTCAGAAGGCGGCGGTCGCCGGGCTCAACGGCGAAAGGTCTTGGCAGACGAAGATGAACGACGAATACAGGGCGAGGAGGGACACCATGCTTGCGGAGATAGCGAAGGTCCCCGGTTGGAGCTGCGTGAAACCGGCAGGTGCCTTCTACTGTTTCGTCAACGTAGGGCGCCCCGATTCAGTATCCCTCTCGGACGCGCTGCTGAGGGAGGCCAGAGTCTCTAGCGTGGCGGGCGCCCACTTCGGCCCCGCCGGCGAGGGGCACATCAGGCTCTCCTACACTACTTCCAGGGACAGGATAGTCGAGGGGATGGGGCGGATCAGGCGGTTCGTGGGATCGACCAGGGCCGGCTGATCTGTGCCTACCTCTCCTTACTGAAGACCTTGTCGACGTCGACCTTCTCGAATTCTTTCGCGAACTCCGCGAGGTAGTCGGCCATGGCCGCGATCATCTTCTCCCCCTTCTTCTTCAGGGCGCGAAGTTCGCTCCTCTTCACCTCCGGTGGGGAAGGTATGTCGATGTCCCACGAGTCGATCGGTATGGTAATCGGCCCGCCCTTGAACTCTGCGTCGTTGAATATGACCGCCTTGATCTTGTCGCCGTAGACCTTCTTCGTAGGGTTGTCCCCCCACTCCCCACTGTAGGTTCCCCGGCCGATGTCCGCCCCCTCGGTCCCGTGGATCGCGAGCGCTATCATGAACTCGTCAAACCAGATGGTCTTCGCTGTGAATATGCGGGGTAAGGCCGCCGGCCCTGTCGTCCACCACTCGGTTATGGCGATGAGCATCCCGAGCTCCCTTGCCCTCCGCCCAGCCCTGATGAGGGCCTCCCTGTTCCCGCCGTGCCCGTTTATCACGACCACCTTCCTTATGCCGTTCCGCCTGAGGCTCCTGAATATGTCAGCATAATAGAGCTCGAGCGTGTGTGGGTCGATAGCCATCGAGCCCGGATAGCGCATCATCTTGTCGTCCTCCCCATACGTCACCACCGGCAGGGTCAGTAGACCGGTCCTCCTTCCCACCTCGTCTGCGAGCCTGTCCGGGGCCGTGGTGTCGATCCCTATGGGCGAGGGGCCGTGTGCGTGTAGCGTCCCCGTCGGGAAGATGACGGTGTCGGACCGCTTGAAGGCCTCCTCGGCCTCCCTCCATGACATGTCCAGGAGCTTGTACTTCATGGCAATGGTGGGGGGCCCCTAGGTAAAGTGCTTTCTCTGGCCCAAGGATTATAGCTAGCACCGCTTCATCTCGCGGGCATGAGCCTGGTCGTCAGGGGCGATGTCTTCGACGGCGAGGAGCCCCTGGGGCTGGGAGCGGTGGTCATTGATCAGGCCGCCGGGACCATCACCGAGGCAGGCAAAGACGGCGACGCCGACGTCCCCAAAGGAGCGAAGGTGATCGGGGGGGAGGGGTTCACCGTCCTCCCCGGTTTGATCGACGCCCACGTGCACTTCTTCGGTTCCAAGTTCTATGACCTTGGAGCCTGGGTCTCGGTCCCTGAACCCATGGTGGCCCTCAGGAGCGTCCCCCAGCTGACTGACATCCTGGCCGCCGGTTTCACGGCGGTGAGGGAGATGGGGAGCAAGGGCGGGGCCCTCATCGCGAAGGCTGTGAGGGAGGGATCAATCGACGGTCCCACGGTACTTTCGTGCGGGAGGTCTCTTGGGCAGACCGGAGGCGACGACGACCCGACGAACCTCCCCCTCGACGTGGCCCAGAGGCTCTCCTATTCTTACTTCGGAGACGGGCCTTGGGAGATGAGAAGGGCCGTGCGCCAGGTCCTGAGAGATGGGGCTGACTTCATCAAGGTGTACGCGGCCACGGGCTCGACCGTGGAGCCCTTCGATTCCCCCTTCTTCCATCTCAGGCCGCAGCTGACGGTCGAGGAACTGAAGGCCATAGTTGACGAAGCCCATCGCGTTGGGATAAGGGTGGCCGCCCACGCCATCGGGGAAGAGTCGATGGCAAGTGTGATTGAAGCGGGGGTGGACTCGATCGAGCACGGCGTCGCCCTCACTCCCGAGCTCGCGGCCCAGATCAAGAAGAAAGGAATCTACTACGTGCCCACGCTCGGAGTTTTCATCACAAACCCCACCCTCAATGGTATGATCAACGACCCCGCTGCCCCGGACCCTGTCCTGGCTCGAAGGCACGTAAAGGCGGACATGAAGCTCGCCAAGGAAGCGGGGCTGGATGTAGTCTGCGGGACGGACTTCGGGGGGACCGACCAGCAGCCTCATGGGAAGAACCAAGTCGAGATAGCTGCGCTTGCGGAGACCCTAGGAAACAAGGAAGCGCTGGTCTCTGCGACTTCCAGGGCCGCAAGGTGTCTCGGCATGGAAAGGTCAGGGCGAATCAAAAGAGGCTTCACGGCCGACCTTGTGCTGGTAAGAGGGAACCCCCTTGATGACATTCAGGTGCTGCAGACAGAGGGGATAGCGGCGGTCGTGAAGGGCGGGAGGTTATTCCGGGGAGGTTGACCGGACCAGCATGAAGGCCATCGTGGCCGGCGAAAGGATAGACGGCAGGGAAACGATAGCGGTCTTCGACAAGTACACCGGGACGAAGATAGACACCGTCCCGTCGTTGACCGCAGAGGACGTGGACAGGGCGATCGGTTCGGCAAGCAGGTCTGCGGCGGCCGTTGCTGGGCTGACGGCCTACAGGCGGAGGGAGATAATCGACGAGGTCGCAGGGGAGGTGGACAAAAGGCGGGAGGACCTTGCCAGCATGCTCGTCTCCGAGTCGGGGATGTGCATTGGGGACGCGGAGTTCGAGGTCAAAAGGGCTGCGAATGTTCTTAGGATGTACGCCGCGGACGCCCTCAGGCTCGGGGGAGAGTGGCTCTCCCTAGACGCGGACGCGAGAGGGGCCGGACGTCATGGATACTACTTCAGGGTCCCGGTGGGGGTCGTCGCGGCCATTTCCGCGTTCAACAACCCGCTCGCCCTCATGGCGCACAAGCTGGGTCCGGCCTTCGCCGCTGGGAACGCGGTCGTCTTCAAGCCCGCTTCTCTCACCCCTCTGAGCGCCCTTACCGTCGCCTCCATGTTCGCTGATTCGGGGTTCCCTCCGGGAGTCGTGAACGCCCTCACCGGGAGCGGAGAGGCCCTCGGGCCACTGCTCGCTGCGGACCCGAGGGTGAGGGTGGTGACCTTCACCGGCGGATGGGAGGCGGGAGAGAAGCTGGCGAAGGCGGCCGGGCCGAAGAGGCTACTGATGGAGCTCGGGAGCAACTGCCCCAACATTGTCTGCGCCGACGCCGACCTTGAGGCAGCGGTCCCTAGCCTTATCTCGGCGGCCTACTCCTTCCAGGGGCAGAACTGCCTCCACGCCCAGCGAATTCTGGTCCACGAGAGCGTCTATGGCAGGTTCAGGGACGAGTTCGTATCCAGGGCCTCTAAGCTCAAGTCGGGCGACCCAAGGTCCCCTTCAACAGACGTTGGCCCGATGATTTCTGAGAACGCGGCGATCAGAGTGGAGCGGTGGGTATCGGAGGCCGTGGGAATGGGCGGGAAGGTACTGATGGGGGGGCACCGCTCCGGGTCCTTCTTCGAGCCGACCCTCATGGAGAACGTCCCCAGGGAGGCAAAGGTCTCCTGCGAAGAGGTTTTCGGGCCGGTCACGGTGCTCTCGAGCTTCTCAAGGCTCGCGGACGCCATCGAAGTCTCGAACGAAACCGAGTTCGGCCTCCAGGCCGGCATATTCACGCGCAGCCTCAATGACGCCATGTCCGCCGTCAGGTCTCTGAGGTTCGGGACGATAATGGTGAACGAGAGCTCTGACTTCAGGGTCGACATGATGCCCTTCGGTGGCGTCAAGAGGAGCGGCATCGGACGAGAAGGCGCAAAGAACGCGCTGGAGGCCATGACCGAAATCAGGATGGCCGTCTTCGACCAGCGGAGCCCCGGCTGAGAGCCCTTCGCGCTTCAGAGCACGGTGCCGCTTCGCAGTGCGTCGATGGCGTCCACGACCCCCTTCGCGACTATCTCGTTGAGCCGGGCGCCCTTCTCCCTCGACGCCGCTGCCGGGTTGCCGGAGTAGGCCTTCGGGAACACCTTCCTGTTGAGATCCGTGTCGTAGGTGTCCATGTAGCTGGCGGCCGTTTTTCCCTTACCGAAATCTATGAGGTTCGGCTCGCGCGGGATTAGACTCCTGTCCACGTACCTGTCCCCAGTGAACCAGAGAAACGAGGTCTCTGACTCGCCGCCATGGCCGTCGACGTCCTCGACAACCCCCTTGAAGCGTTCAGGAAATCCAGACCCCCACCAGCTGAGCACTACGGTCTTGATCCCGTCGTTCGAAGCTCGCTCTGCCGCGATGCGCAGTGCGTCGGTGTTCCCGCCATGCCCGCTCAGCACTATCGCGAACTTCACCCCCCAGTCGAGGAATCCTTTGAGCACGTTGTAGACGTAGTCGGAGAAGACCGCCGCCGGCACGTTGTGGGTCCCCGGCGCGTGCATCAGGTGAAAGTTGTGGCCGTAGGGGACCACAGGGGCAACGAAGACCCTGTCCCCCGCCAGCTTCTCGACCTCCTGGGCCACCCTTGCCGGGATTAGGACGTCGGAAGCCACGCTGCAGTGGGGTCCGTGAGCCTCCAGCGTCCCCACGGGGAGCAACAGGGTGTCGATTTTCCCGATGAGCCGGGATGCCTGCGTGCTGTTCATTTCCTCGATGAGCATTTGGATCTCGGACCCTCCCGTCCGCTTTATCAGTTTTGAATTAGCGTCTGCTCTTCGGGTTTAGGAAGTCGGTGAGCAGGTCACCGGTGAAAGCGAAGGCTATCACTATCACGAAGATCACTATGCCAGGGAGGATGGGGTACCATGGGGCGAAACCGATGAAGTCCTGCCCGTTGAAGACCAGCCTTCCGAGGTCGACCCGCGGCGGCTGCGCGCCCAAGCCCAGGTAGCCCAGCACAGAGAAGAGTATGATCACGTTCCCGACGTCGGCGGTGGCGTAGGCGATGATAGGGGTTATGACGTTGGGGATGATGTGTCTCACGACCGTCCTCGTACTCCCAACCCCCGACGCTTTCGCGGCGAGCACGAACTGCTGCTGCTTCGCAGACAGCGCCTCTCCCCTTGCGAGCCTGGTGTAGACCGGCCACCACACGACTGCTACGGCGATCAGCGCGTTGACGATTCCTGGGCCGAGCGCTGCAGCTATGGCGACAGCAAGGACAAGCCCGGGAAAGGCGAGGAAGATGTCGGTCACCCTCATTATTACCTCGTCGACGACACCTCCGACGTAGGCGGCCAGGGACCCCGACACGACGCCTAGCGCCACGGAAAAGAGGACTATGGTGAGAGCGACTCCCGCGTCGATCGGCGCTCCATACATCACCTCACTCAGCACGCTCCTCCCCACGTCGTCTGTGCCGAAGGGGTATGCGAGGCTCGGGCCCTGCAGCGAGGCGGCCAGGTTGACCTGGGCCGGATTGTAGTTCAGAATCCAGGGAGCGAGCCCCACGACAAGAGAGTAAACGAGATAGCCGACCACCACTACCAAGCCGAAAGCGTATACCGCGTGTCCCCTGACGAGGGAGAAGAACACCCTTCTCTGCTCACTGAACTGAGTCGGTTCTTCGCTCATCAGAGTCTTACCCGTGGGTCAAGGAAGGCGTAGGCGACGTCGGTGACCAGGTTGGTGAATACGACCACGAGGGTGAACACCACGGTTATCCCCATTATCGATGGGAAGTCGAGCGAGAGGACAGAGGTGGTGGTGTAGAGGCCGATCCCCGGCCAAAAGAAGATGCTCTCCACGACGATGGTACCGGAGAGCAGCAGTTGTACTGCGAACCCTATGACGGTCACGGTCGACGTTAGGGCGTTGCGCAGAGCGTGCCTGAACATCACCGTCCTCCTCGGGAGCCCCTTCGACTTCGCCGTGCGGATGAAGTCCTTGTCAAGGGTCTCCATCATGGAGCTTCTAGTTATCCTGGCTATGATCGCGAATGTGAAGAGTGCCAGTGTGGTTGCTGGGAGTATCAGGTGCACAAGGGAGTTTTGGAGGACTACCCAGTTGCCGGTCAGCAGGCTGTCGACTGTGTACATTCCAGTAATGTGGGTTGGAGGCTGGAGTCCGGGAGAGAGTCGCCCCGCGCTTGGGAGTATCCTGAAGAAGTATGAGAAGAGCAGCTGCAACAGCAGCGCCAGGAGGAAGGGCGGAGAGGCGATGCCCGTAAGGTAGAGGAGCCGGAGGGAGTAATCCTTCTTCTTGCCGTTCCAGAGGGCAGAGAAGACGCCTATGGGTATCCCGAAAAGCACCGAGAGGATGAGGGCCGCCCCAGAAAGCTCGATGGTAGCGGGGAGGTATGTCTCGATCTGGGAGAGGACGGGAAGGTGGGTCACGGGGGAGATCCCCCAGTTCCCTGTTAGCAGACCCGTCATGTAGTAGTAGTACTGGTTTGGGAGGGGGTCGTTGAGGTGGTACTGGGCTGCGATAGCCGCTATCGTGGCCGGGGAAGACTTCTCGCCCCCCCAGGCCAACACTGGGTTGGGGACGACGACGTGCGAGATGACAAATGTCATGAAGGTGACGGCGAGGAACACCGGGATTATCAGCAGAAGCCGGCGCGCGATGTACCTCGACAGTCCCAAACTAAGCCCGGGCCATCTCGAAGGGGGCTCTTAGGGGTTCGCTAGCTACTCACGGCGATGGCGGAGTAGTTGAAGCCATACAGGATGGGGTTCCAGTAGACGTTGCTCACGCTGGAGCTGTAGGCTGGGATGCCGTCGCCCACCTTGAACTGCCAGAGCCAGACGTTCGGGCTAAGGGTCTTGTCGAGCGCCTGAACCTGCGAATACAGCAGAGCCTGCTGGGTTGCGCTGGAGCTGTTCAGCGCCTGGCTGGTCCACAGGTTGAGCTGTGGGTTGTTGAAGTTCGAGTTGTCGAAGACTGAGGCAACGTTTTCGAACGAGTAGGCGTAGTCGTCAGGGTAGGCGAAATCTGGGAACCACGCGCTCCAGAAGATGTCGGGGTAGTTCGATACCCTAGGCAGGGTCGCTGCCGTATTGAAGTATGTAGCCTGGGTCACTCCGTTGAGGTTGACCGTGATACCGATTTGCGCCAGGTCGGACTGGACCGCCTGAACAGTCGCCGCTATCACCGGGTCCCCCGTGTAGTACATCAGGGAGAGCGGCCTGATGCCGCTGCCGCCTGCGAACCCGGCCTGGGCAAGAAGCGCCTTGGCCTCGGTCAGGTTGTAACCTACGGGAGTGATCGAGTCGTTGTATCCGAACATCCCCTGCGGGACGGGCCCCTGGAACGCAACGCCATATCCGTGGAGGATGTCCGTGATAAGCGCCGTTTTGTTGATCGCGTAGTTGATGGCCAGTCTCACGTTTGTGATGTTCAGTGGATACGACTGCGTGTTCAGACTCAGCCAGGCAAGGTCGAACGACAGCCCGTGGTTCTCCAGGGTGATCCCTGGCGTTCCTGTGATCGATGGGAGCAGGTTGACCGGCACAGTGTACATCATCTGGGCCGTCCCTGTCTTCAGGTCGTTGATCGCGTCAAGGGTGTTTGACTTGTACTGAATCACCACGGTCGAGACCTGCGGCTTTGGCCCCCAGTAGTAGGGGTTTAGACCGAGCGTGATGCTCTGTCCGTGCACCCAGCTGGTCACTACGTAGGGCCCGGTGCCGGGGGCGCCGTTTGCGTCCACATACTGGTTGACTGTTCCATTGGCCTGCGTCCCGCCGTGCGCCTGGACGAAGGCTGGATCCTCGATGCCACCCGGCGGGGCTGCCATCCTCGCCAGGAATGAACCGAGCGGTGCCGAGAGGTGGAACGCGATTTCGTACTCACTCACGACCTGGATGCTCTGGCTCGGGTTCTCCATCACCGCGAGCTGCGCGGCGGTCGGGTTCTGGAAGTCGAAGGTGTTAAGGTCGTTGAGGGTTATGCTGCCGTTGCTGAACATGACTGGCCCTATTATGTACCCCGGAGGGCCGTTGTTGAGAGTCAGCCTGTAGTAGTTGAACCAGACGCTGTAGGCGGAGAAGTTGTCGCCGTTGCTGAAGTGCACTCCCTGCCTGAGGTTGAAGGTGTAGGTCAGCCCGTCGGCGCTCTGCTGCCAGGACGTCGCCAGGACCCCGCAGAGCTGAGTGACGTCGGTGCCGCAGTACCAAACGAGACCCTGGTAGATGTTCTGCTCGATCTCGTAGGCAGGCGCGTCTGTGCTGTAGGCTACGTCAAGCCCGCTGGGCTCTCCCAGCGTCTCGTCGACCACCAACGTCTTTCCTCCCGAAGTGCTTGTCGAAGTCGTTGTGCTACTGGACGTCGTCAGGATAGAGGACGTTGATGACGAAGAGGACGATGAAGACGAAGACGACGAAGTTGAGGAGAGAGATGACGAAGAGCTGGATGTGCTCGAAGAAGTCGAGCTCGGTCCAGTCGTGGACACGAAGTAGTATGCGGCCACGGCCGCAATCACGAGTATTACAATAACAACGCCGACAATTACCGTAGTGCTAATTGCTTGTCTGCCAGCTCTGTTGCTTAACCGCAAACGCGTTCTTCTGGGTCGTTTGGTTATTTAAGAGATGTGGGAGGATGTTAGAACGCAATAACTAATGGCGCCACCGTTCCACGCCGCGTGGACCTCACTGCATAACCGGGGAGGGCCGGACGATGGTCATCTCCCCCTCCGAAAGCCGCTGGTACTGAAACCTGAACTGCCTCTTCTCACTGGAGATGTAGGCGCCGCCGACCTCGCCCCGCCTGTCCAACGCTATCAGACCAATGAGGTGGTCCACGCGTTCCCTTCGGATCATCTGGCTTAGCGCCTCCTCGCAGGCTGCCGTGGGGTCGAGCCCCTCCCCCATACTCTCGCAGACCACCCTTGTGAGGCTGTGCTTGATCACGTACTCGCCTATCCCAGTCGAAGATGCGGCTCCGTACTCCGATGCGTAGGTCCCAGCTCCGATGACCGAGGAGTCCGCGACCCGTCCGGGGAGCCTGAGCGGAAGGCCACTGGTGGAAGTTCCGGCCACCATCATGCCCCTGTTGTCGAGACAGAGGGTCCCCACAGTGCCGAAGTGCTCGATTTGTCCCGACTTCACCAGAAGTCGGACGCCCCTGGCAAGCGCCTTTGCCCCAGAATCATAGCCGATGGCCTCGTCGTAGCTTCCGAATGGGAGGGTCCCGCCCATCGCCTCGGCGAGCTTCTTCCGGAGGGTCCCCCACCTCTCTCTTGCCCCGTCTGTAAGGGGGTCGTATTCAGCGAAGCCGCACGCTCTGGCGAACTTGCGAGCGCCGTCGCCGGACAGCATCACGTGGGGGCAGAGCTCCATCACTTTCCTCGCCACGGATATGGGGTTCCTCGTCAGCGTGAGCCCCGTGACCGCCCCAGCCCTGTGAGTATCGCCGACCATGATGCTGGCATCCAGCTCTAGCACCCCCTCAATGTTCGGAGTCCCTCCCGTCCCCACACTCGTGGCGGCTGGGTCGTCCTCCACGGAGCATATCCCCGCCTCCACCGCGTCAAGGGCAGAGCCGCCCCGCTTGAGCACGTCAATCCCCTTTGAGACGGCGGCGACGCCATGCTCCCAGTTCGACACGACTACGGCTTCGACCATCGCCCCTGAGGATTCCGACATCTAATTAAATCACGACAGGATTGGTCGATGCTCTCTTGCAAGGCGAGTCCGGTTCCTCCGACCTGGAGATCAAGGACCTTTCGGTCAGCTACCTGACAGGGAAGGGGGCTCTGACGGCCGTGGACAGAGTCAACGTTACTTTCTCCAAGGGGAAGATCTACGCCCTGGTCGGGGAGAGTGGCTGCGGCAAGACCACCCTCGGGCTGGCGATTCCGCGCCTCCTTCCTGAAGACCAGGTCAGGTACGGCGGGAGGATAGAGTTTAACGGCGCGAATGTCTTCGACCTGGACGAGAAGGAACTCGAGGGGATCCGAGGGAGCGGCTTCGCGTCCATCTTCCAAGAACCGATGACTTCGCTGAACCCAGTCTACAGGGTAGGCGACCAGATCGCCGAAGAGTTGCTCGTCAAGAGCGGCCACAACAGGCCCTACGTCGAGAGGGCGCCCCCAGAGAGACCCACACCGGCGAAGAGGCTGATGGGGCTCGACGTCGAATCCGCTATTCGGTACAGAAAGCGCCTGTTGGAATACTACCCCGAGGTCTACTCCCTGCTGGACGAAGTCAGAATACCCGACACGAAGAGGGTGGCGAACATGTACCCCCACGAGCTGAGCGGGGGGATGAAGCAGAGGGTGATGATAGCCATCGCCCTCGCGGGGAAGCCCTCCTTCCTGATAGCCGACGAGCCGACCACCGCCCTGGACCTGACCACTCAGGCCCAGATTCTGCGCCTCATCAGAAGGATCAACGAGCAGCACGGCATGGGCGTCCTCCTAATCACCCATGATCTCGGGGTGGTAGCAGCGGTGGCTGACTACGCCATCGTGATGTATGCCGGCAAAGTCGTCGAGAGAGGGCCGACACGGGAGCTGATTGGTAGCCCGCTGCACCCCTACACCCAGGGGCTGCTGGCGTCGTTCCCCACAGGGAGGAAGGACGAAATAACTCTTCACACGATTCCAGGGAGCGTCCCCCCTCTCGGGAGCTACCCATCAGGCTGCTCCTTCCATCCTAGGTGCCCCAAGGCGTTTGAGCCATGCCCCAAGGGGTTCCCCGAATCCGTTGAGGTGTCTCCGGGGCACGTCGTGTCGTGCTACCTGTTCGGAGGGGGCTGACCGCGCAAGAAGACGCCCTCATCAGTGTGGAGAACCTGGTGAAGCTCTTCCCTGTCAAGAAGGGGATGGCCGACTCCCTCCTGAGGAGACGAGGGAGCTACGTCCACGCTGTGGACGGCGTGTCCCTCTCAGTGATGCCCCACGAGACCCTGGCCGTGGTGGGGGAATCTGGCTCGGGGAAGACGACGTTGGGCCTGCTTATGCTCAGGCTCCTGGATCCCACCTCCGGAACAATCCGCTTCGAAGGGGAGGAAATCACTGAGGGGAGCGAGGGGCTGAGGAAGGCGAGGAAGAAAATGCAGATTGTCTTCCAAGATCCGTCTTCATCACTCGACCCCCGTATGACTGTCGAAAGTTCGGTGGCGGAGGCCCTGACCGCGGCCGACGCCGAGGCGAAGGTGAAGAAGAAGGAGCTCGTCGCC
>Ga0187770_10001867_pt1 | contig 11480 bp, 8 predicted proteins | sample 0116_SJ02_MP02_2_FD_133154 | JGI IMG/M metagenome (GOLD analysis project Ga0187770, IMG submission 133154) | Tropical peat soil microbial communities from peatlands in Department of Meta, Colombia - 0116_SJ02_MP02_20_MG | ecosystem: Environmental > Terrestrial > Soil > Wetlands > Peat | place...
AGCCTTCTTGAAGTTCTGCGGCAGGACTATGTTCGCGCTGCACGAGCACAAGGGTTGTCAGAATTTCGTGTGATCTGCCAGCACGCTTTAAGAAATGCCATCCTTCCGATTATTAACCTTGCCGGTCTCCATGCCCCTTTTTTCTTGGCTGGCGCACTGGTCACCGAGACGGTTTTTTCGTGGCCCGGCATCGGCCGGTTGTTCTTCGATTCTCTGAATAATAGGGATTATCCAATTTTGCTGGGTATTTTGTTTATCATCGCCATCATTGTTCTGATGGGGAGCCTTATTGCAGATGTTCTATGTGCCTTCGCTGACCCTCGGATCAGCTATGATTAGGACAGGAACTCGAAGTTATGAAAGTCCGAAAGAGAGCGGATAAGAGAACTGAAGATACGGGATGGAAAATTACCTGGAAAAGATTTCGTCGACATAAGGCGGCGTTGACGGGTGCGGTTTGTCTGAGTGTGATATGTGTTCTTTGCGTCTTCATCTCACTGGTCAGGATGAAAGATCCCTATCAGATTGATGTCTACAAGAGGTTCGTCGTTCCAGGAGCTCAGGGGTTCATCTTTGGGACAGACGAACTCGGTCGAGATATTTTCAGTCGAGTGTTCTATGCTGGGAGGATTTCATTGGCTGTGGGCATTTTCACTGCTTTGATTTCGGTTTTCATCGGCTCGACTTTCGGAATCGTTTCTGGGTATTACGGGGGGAGAACCGACAGCGCCATGATGCGTTTTACGGATGTCATCTTGACCTTTCCCCCAACTTTCTTGCTGCTGATCTTAGCTGCTTTTGTTGGCACCTCTTTGCTTTCAATTATTTTGATCATTTCCCTGACCCGTTGGATGCCGGTGGCACGGATTGTTAGAAGTGAAGTTTTATCCCTTAAAAGGCGTGATTTTGTGGTTGCGGACATTGCAGTGGGATGCTCAGATCTCCATATCATTTTCAAGACTCTTTTGGTCAATGTCATGGCACCGATTCTTATTGCAATGACCTTAACGGTGGCTGAAGCGATTCTCATCGAGTCGACGTTGAGTTATCTGGGGTATGGGATTCAACCCCCTACTGCCACTTGGGGAAATATGCTTAACCAGGCTCAATCTTACTTCAGCAAGGCCCCGTGGTTAGCATTTTTTCCTGGGGCGCTCATTACCATTACGGTCGTCAGTGTGAATTTCATTGGGGACGGTCTGCGAGATTCGATAGATCCTCGGCTGAGGAATGCTTAGATGGAAAATGAACTTTTAAAGATTAGCGACTTAAAGGTCGTTTTTCAAACCGATGAAGGCACGGTAAGAGCCGTCGACGGTTTGGATCTGACCGTGAATGAGGGGGATACGGTGGGGGTGGTTGGAGAATCGGGTTGCGGAAAGAGTGTCACCGCTTTGAGTGTTATGAGATTAATCCCGGAACCTCCGGGGAGGATTGAAGGAGGTTCCATCATTTTTCAAGGGAACGATTTGACCCGGGTTAAAGGATCGGAGATACGCAGAATAAGGGGGAACCAAATTTCAATGATCTTTCAAGAACCGATGACTTCACTCAATCCTGTGTTTAAGATCGGGACCCTCATCTCTGAAAATGTGCGACTCCATATGGGATTATCCAAAAAGGATGCAAACGATAGGGCTGTCGAATTACTTAAACTCGTTGGGATTCCTTCTCCAGAACTGAGGGCGAAAGATTATCCACATCATTTGAGTGGTGGCATGAGGCAGAGGGTGATGATCGCCATCGCGATCTCCTGTAATCCGAAGCTTCTGATCGCTGATGAACCTACCACTGCACTCGATGTTACTGTTCAGGCCCAAATCCTTTCCCTCATCCAGGAGCTAAAGGAGAAAGTAGGAACATCGATTGTTTTCATTTCTCACAATCTTGGTATTATTGCGGAGATTGCTGAGAAAGTGGTCGTGATGTATGCGGGGAGAATAATGGAGTTTTCGAACGTTTTTGATCTTTTTGAAAATCCATACCATCCCTATACCATTGGATTGATGAAGAGCATGCCTGTGCTCAGCAATACGGTCCACAAAGGAAAGGAATTGTACGTGATTCCCGGAGGTGTTCCAAATCTTGCCCACCTTCCGGGTGGGTGCAGGTTCAGCGATCGTTGCCCCCAAAGCCTTCCGGTCTGTTCCAAGAGAGAACCGTCCCTCTTAGAGATACAACCACATCACACCGTCCGCTGCTGGCTATTTGTAGAGAAACAGCAGAGGGAGAATTATGAAAAAGGATGCCTTAGTAGGTATTCGTAATATAAAAAAGTATTTTCCTATCAAAGGAGGGCTATTGGGAGGAACCCACGGGTTCTTGAAGGGCGTCGATGGGGTTGATCTGGATATCGAGCACGGCGAAACCCTTGGACTCGTCGGAGAAAGTGGGTGCGGCAAATCCACCTTGGGGAGACTGATACTGCGGTTGGAGGAATCGACTGAGGGGTTTGTCACGTACGGGGGAATAAATATCAATGGATTGGGCAAAAAAGAAATGCGGGCGCTTCGTAAGCAACTTCAGATCATATTTCAAGATCCAGAATCATCTCTTAACCCGAGGAGGACCGTGCGAGAGATTGTTTCCCAACCGCTGCTGGTTCATCAATTGTTTAGAACTAAAGGGGAGGCCGAAGAAAGGGTAGTGGAATTATTGGAGGAGGTGGGTCTTCGGTCTGAGCACATGGGTCGTTACCCGCACGAGTTTAGCGGAGGACAAAAACAGAGGATCGGAATCGCCCGTGCGCTTGCCCTGAATCCAAAATTTATCGTTTGCGATGAACCGCTCTCTGCACTGGATGTATCGATTCAGGCTCAGATCATCAATCTGATCCGGTCACTTCAAAAGAGACATATGCTGACGTATCTGTTCATCTCACACGATCTCAGTGTGGTGCAACACATTAGTGATCGGGTGGCAGTAATGTATCTGGGGAAGATTTTGGAAGTTGCTCCCAGTACCGTTTTCTATAGCAGCCCCAAGCATCCATATAGCGAGGCCCTTATTGCTGCGTCGCCGATTCCCGATCCTAAATCAAAGAAAAGGAGTGTCCTTCTTAAGGGGGATGTACCCAACCCAATTGATCCCCCCTCCGGGTGTCATTTTCATCCAAGATGCCGAAAAGCGACGGAGCAATGTGTTGAAGAGATTCCTGAGTTAAAGGAAGTGAGTCCAGATCACAAAGTTAGGTGTTTCATGTATAATTGAAGAGATGAAATGGAGGTGGAAATGGAAAATCGAGGTAAGGAGGGGCCCGTGAGTTTCCGGTGATTGATTTTAATTGAATTTAAGGATTATAGAGAGGAAAGGAGATTTTTATGGAAGAGAGAGCCAACGAAAGAAAAGAATTTGAATCTCGGGTTGCAAGAATCAGGGAAGCGATGATTGAAGAGGATCTTGATCTCTTCCTTCTGCATTCTCCCACGCGTGGGCATGCGCGATACGCTTCCAATTATCCGACGCCATTCCCATGGACCCACTACTGTCATGCGGTGCCTGGGGCCTTTATCTCCACCGATAGTGCGCTAGTGGTTATGCCCTTAGAAGGCGATCCAAGCCTTGTCATTAGTCCCTATCTCCCAGCCTTTTTGTTAGCCGATCAATATTCCTGGATACGAGATATTAACCGAGCAGAAAACCTTGCCGAGGTATGCAGGAAGGTGGTGACGAAAAGAGGGCTTCCCCATAAAAAGATCGGGATCGCGGGAGATGAGATGCCCCAGTTCCTTTATCGAGGTCTGGTTGAGGGATTTTCGGCTTCAAAATTTAAATTTATTTCTGAAAGAATTGAATTGATTAGGTCGGTAAAAAGCGAGATGGAAATAGGATTCTTGAGGATCGCAGCGAAAATGGCAGACGATGTTTGGGAGACCATCAAACAAACTGCAAAGCCGGGCAAAAAGCTCTATGAGGTGACTGCGGCAACAGAATATACGGTCAAGTCGCAAAAGGCGGAAAAATTCGCTATATTTCTTTCTACAGGGGCATTGGCAACCCGAGGTTTAGGCATTCCACCCAGTGACGCTGTGATTCAAAAGAATGACATTTTAATCACCGAAATCAGTCCCAAATACGAGGGCTATTTCACCCAGATTTGCCGAGTGGCCGTTTTCGGAAAGCCGAGCCAAAAGCAAAAAGATGTTTTTAACACCGTGGTGCGAGCCAAGGAAGCAGCCATTGCGAAAGCGAAGCCAGGGGTCACCGTTTCCGAGATGGCTCATGCGGGATTCCGAGTGATTGAAGAGTCAGGCTACGCGGAGTACTGCGCGATGAGAATCGGGCATGGACTCGGCCTCGACATGACGGAAATCCCTTATGGCATCCAAAAAGGAGATTTATTGAAACTCCAACCGGGGATGACGATGACGGTCCATCCGGCCTTACACGTCCTTAACGTCGCCGGTGCCATGTGCGGGGAGCATATTCTGATTACCGAAAAAGGAGCAGAGCAACTGTCTCACTCCAAGGATGAATTGGTAGAGCTGTAATTTGAGTGTTTCTAAGGACTGCCGAGGGCAGAAAAACTAAATGGATCGTAGCAATTTTGTCGCGAAAAAGGTATTGTTTCCCGGTAAGGGAGCAAATGCAGATGGGAAACCAGGGAAAAGAAGGAATTGAGAAGCTGGAGTATTTTGCACCCAAGACTCTATCAGAGGCTTTGATCCTTAAGGGAAAATGGAAGGCTGTCGGAACATTCATCGCGGGGGGGACGAATGTTATTCCGGACATGAGAGCCAAGGGCTTAAGACCGGAAGTCTTGATCGATCTCTCTCATTTGAAAAATCTGTCCTATATCAAGGAGGAGAAGAAGAAGATTAGGATTGGAAGCCTGACCAGGATTTCAGAGCTGGCTTCTTCCAAGGTGATTCAAAAATGTGCTCCGATCCTTTCTCAGGCTGCTTATCAACTTGGAAATCCGCTGGTGAGGAATAGGGCAACTATCGGAGGGAACCTGGCGGATGCCTCTCCAGCGGCCGATACGGCGGTTCCTCTTCTTGTCTTGGAGGCAGTGGTCGTGGCAGAGAGTGACGGAAGAAAGCGCAGGCAAATCCCAATCGATCAATTCTTCACGGGGCAAAACCGGACCGCGTTAAGAAGGGGTGAAATGATTAAGGAAATTATCTTTCCTAAACCTAACTCAAATGCAAAAATGGGTTATTCGAAACTGGGGCTCCGCAATGCGATGGCCGTCTCTGTTGTAAGCGTCGCTATTTTAATCGACATGGATGGAAATAGATGTAGAAAGGCCAGGATCGGTCTCGGAGCCGTTGCTCCAACTCCGATGAGGGCGAATCGGATTGAAGAAATCCTAACGGGGAGGGAAATCACAAAGGGATTGATTGAAGATTGCTCGATCGAAGTCATGAAAGAGATCAGCCCAATCACAGATATTCGGGCAACTGAAGACTACAGAAGGCAAATGACGTCAATCCTTTTGAGGCGGGTGATAGAACAAGTCACCTCTTAGCAAAGCACAGAGGCCAGAGAGTGTAGGGTTTGAAATAATAAGACTATTTAGATCGCCGCTTATGCAGGAATGACAAGACGGGAATGACGGTGAAATTTATTAAAAAGCACTCACTCAAAATAAGCGTTAATGGTGAATGGAAAAAAACGGAGGTGGCTCCGGGCGAAACATTACTCTATACTTTGAGAGAGAGGCTGGGCCATACCGAGGTCAAGGAGGGTTGTGGGAAAGGGGACTGCGGTGCCTGTGCAGTTCTCCTGGACGGAAAGGCAGTCAATGCCTGTTTAACAATTGCCCTCCAAGCGAATGGACAGAAGGTGATTACGCTGAAAGGAATTGGAACGCCGGAGAGGCCCCATCCCCTTCAGGAGAGTTTTGTGAAGCATGGAGCAATTCAGTGTGGATTTTGTACCGCGGGAATGATTGTTTCAGCAAAGGGGTTACTCGGTGAGAATCCTCATCCTACGAGAGGGGAGATCAGAAGGGCGATCTCTGGAAATCTATGTCGCTGCACAGGGTATACGAAGATCGTTGATGCGATTGAGGAAACAGCAAAAAAGCTAAGAAAGCAGTAAGCAGAAAGCAAAAGGTACCCCTCTCCCCGCCCCGCCGGATGGGAAGGAGAGGGGAGGGGATAAGATGCCGGAATTAAAAATCGTTGGCAAACCCATTCCGAGGCATGATGCGTGGGAGAAGGCGTTTGGCCTAACCACCTATGCTGCTGATTTTTCCTTGCCAGGAATGCTCTATGGGAAGGTACTGAGAAGTCGATATCCCTCTGCAAGAATCATTTCCATAGATACCTCCAAAGCAGAGCGGTTAAGCGGCGTCAAGGCTGTTTTGACAGCGAAGGATGTGCCCAGGAATGAGTCTGTAACCCGTTTTGGTCAAACCCATGCAATGGGAGGAGGGTTTGAAGGCCTTTATCGTGTCTTAGCTGACAAGAAAGTCCATTTTATGGGAGAGCCGGTAGCACTGGTTGCTGCTGAGACGGAGGAGGTTGCAGAAAGGGCGTTGGAATTAATCAAAATCGAGTATCAACCTCTGTCGGGTGTCTTCGATCCACTGGAGGCGATGAATCAAGATGCACCCGCCGTCGAGGAAGGCAAATCAAATATCATTACCCATTATGAGGTATTGAAAGGTAATGTGGAAGAAGGATTTTCGGAAGCCGATGTGATTGTGGAGAATACCTATAGGGTTCCTTTTGTGGACCATGCCTATCTGGAGCCGGAGTCCGGGGTTGCCTGGATCGATGAAAACGGAGTGATCACGATCCGGGTTTCTACGCAGGTGATTGAACACTTCAGGGGCATTGCAGATGTCCTTGACCTTCCTCATAATCGGGTGAGGGTGATCGGGACCTATGTGGGCGGCGGGTTTGGCGGAAAAGAGGATATTACCGTTGAGAGTTTTCTTGCCCTCTTGACCTTCAAAACAGGAAGACCTGTGAAATTAACTTACAGCCGGGAAGAATCGATCCTCTCGCATAGCAAGAGGCACCCTTATGTCATGTTTTATAAAACCGGAGCAAAGAAGGATGGTCGATTGACTGCTCTTCAGGCAAAATTGGTCTCCGATGCAGGCGCTTATGTTTATCTCAGCCCGTGGGTTCTCCTCTACTCCATGGTTGATGCGGCTGGTCCTTATCGAATCCCCCATGTAAGAATTGACGGTTATACCGTCCTGACGAATAATACCTTTACCAGTGCCAATCGGGGATTTGGAGCACCTCAGGTCTGCTTTGCTTATGAATCACAGATGGATGAGTTAGCGAGAAGGCTTGAGATGGATCCCAGAGAGATTCGCAAAAAGAACTACCTGGAGAAAGGAGAGGCTTTAGCTACGGGTCAGATTCTTCAACATCCTGTTGCCTTAAGGGAGACGACTGAAATGGCTTTAGAAGCCCTTGGAGAGAAAACACCTTCTTCAGGAAGGGTGAGGATCGGCCAAGGGATCGCCTCCGGGATGACGAGTTATGGTCGAATGATCTTTCTCCACGATACCTCGCGATCCCATGTCTCCATCGAGATGGACGGTAGCGCCACGATTCGGGCGGGGGTTCAGGATATTGGAGGAGGACAGGCTTCTTCGCTCTGCCAGATCGTGTCAGAGGTTTTGGGTGTCCCCCTTGAGGATGTCAAAATCTATATTGCTGATACCGCCTTGACCCCGTTTGCCGGGACGACCACTGCCACAAGGCAGCTTTATATGTCGGGGAATGCAACGCTCATGGCAGCCGAGGAGGTTCGGAGAACCCTGCTCAGTAAGGCCTCCGAGATGCTGAAGATCGATCCCCAGAGACTTGACCTTGTAGACCGGGAAGTGGTGGATGTGGAAGGTTCAGGCAAGAGTCTTCCCATCAAGGACGTGGTCAAAGCCTGTGCCTCTGACGGACTACCTCTTTATCATATTGCTCTTTTTAAAGCGCCCTTTCGAAATCTAACCCAATTTGAAAGAATTGAAGGGCAGGTCTTTCCCGACTTCACCTTTGGTACCCACGGGGCAGAGGTTGCTGTGGATGAGGAGACGGGGAGGGTTCAAGTGCTGAAACTCATATCCTGCTTCGATGTGGGCAGGGCGATTAACCGATCAAGTGTAGAGGGTCAACTTGAGGGCGGCGCGATCTACGGGATGGGTTATGGATTAACGGAAGAGGTGGTCTTGGATAGAGGGATGACGATGACCCCATCGTTTTCAGAATATCTTTTGCCTACATCGATGGACGTACCTGATGTCCAGACGATTTTGATCGAGTCAGGCGAGGGTGCGGGCCCCTTCGGGGCAAAGGGAGTGGGAGAGCCCTCGGTCTGTTCGGTCGCTCCTGCCATTTCCAATGCAGTGCAAGACGCCGTTGGTGTGAGGATCTATGACCTGCCGCTGACACCGGAGAAAATTATAAAAGCAATTAACCAAAAGAGAAGGGATTAAGCCCCTCTCGCCCCCCTTCAACAAAGGGGATTTTGGGGGGATAGCTCGGGATTGCCTGCCCGTAGGCAGGGAGATCACGCCCTCCGAGAGGTAACAAAATGGAAAAGCCCCGATATCATGCCATAGGCAAAACGTCCGTTCGGAAGGATGGGATTGCGAAAGTGACGGGACAAGAACTCTATAGCACTGACATCTCCCTGCCTAGGATGCTCCATGGCCGCGTGTTGAGAAGTCCTTTTCCCCACGCCGCGATTAAAAGCATCGACACGACTGCAGCTGAAGAGGTGGGAGCTGTCTGCATCACATTCAAGGATATCCCCAAGGTGAAATACAACGAGCGCCTGGTCAGTATTCCGAAGTCCACCTATAAAGACCGGTATGTTTTCGCGGATAAGGCCCGTCACGTAGGTGAAGCCATTGCTGCGGTTGCGGCAGAGACGGAAGATATAGCGGAAAAGGCCCTTTCCTCGATTCGTGTTAAATATGAAAAATTTCCCGCTGTTTTGGATCCTATTGAAGCGATGGAGCCGAGGAGTCCGGTCGTCCATGAGACCATCTTGGTCGGGGATGAAGAACGAAAGATTGAAAATAATATTTCGGCCTGGAGGGAGATCAGCGAAGGGGATGTTGAAGAGGGATTCAAGGAAGCAGACGTCATCGTTGAGGATGAGTTCGCAACGGGGCGTGTCTATCATGCGCAAATGGAGACCAAGTCCGTCGTCTGTTCTCCTGAGCCAGACGGAGGGATCACCGTCTGGACGACGACACAGACCATCCACAATGTGAGGCAACTCTTGGGCGAGATCTTCGGTCTCTCTTTGAATAAGGTCAACGTGAAGAAAATTGCGGTGGGAGGATCTTTTGGATCGAGCATCCAGATGAATTCTGTCGTTCCCATTGGCGTTGCCCTTGCACTAAAGGCACGGCGGGCGGTCAAGCTCGTTTCGACCCGAGAAGAGGATATGTATGACCACGTCAAATATCCGTCCTTGATCAAATTGAAACTCGGGGCCACAAAGGATGGTCACCTGGTCGCAGGTGAGATGCAGGTCATTGTCGATATCGGTGCTCACAATACACAGGCCTATCCACTTCTGGGGTGCATGGCAGGGTGGTGGGTTTCACTCTATCGACTTCCCCATCTGAAATTCGAGGGCAAAGCGGTTTATACCAATAAGGTTCCGACCTGTGCCATGCAGGGTTTTGGAAATCCCCAAGTGACCTTTGCAGTGGAATCTCTGATGGATGTTTTAGCAGAGAAATTGGATATGGACCCTATCGAACTGCGATTGAAGAACTATGTTGGATTGGGTGAGACCTTCTGGGGCCAGGGCCCAACCGTCCGCTCTGTCATCCGTAGCTGTGGCGTGGAGGAGATGCTCACGAAGGGAGCGGAGTTGATTGGCTGGAAGGATCGTGGAAGGTTGCACCAGGAGAGAGGTCCCATTCGTCGCGGCATTGGAATGGCAAGGGGATTTCATACCTCGGGTGCAGGAGCTCCCCTGCCGGGGGAAGCGATCGATTATTCAGGCGCCATCGTTAAGATCAATGAAGATGGTTCGGTCGATTTTCTCACTGCCCTGATGGATCTCGGAGGAGGCACGCTGGATGCGTTTGCAAAGATCGTGGCCGAGGAGCTGAAGGTCCCTGTCGATAAAGTGGGCATCTCGCCCGTTGATACGCGAACGACGGTTTATGATGTCTGCACCCATGCCACAAGAGGGGTCTATTGCGGTGGAGGAGCGGTTCACAAAGTGGCGGGCCAAGCAAAAGAGAAATTGTTAGAGTTCGCATCGAGAATTCTTCAGGCCCCTCCCCATGCCTTAAAGATGGAAATGGATGAGGAGGCGGCTGAGGGAGTTATCTACGTGGAGGGAATGCCGGGGAAGAAAATCACGGTCGGCGAAGTTGCGAAGACTGCTCATCTTAATGATTGGGGGACGATTGCGGCTGTGGACAGTCACCGGCAGGTCAATTGCCCCCCAACCTTTATTGCTCATTTTGTAGAGGTAGAGGTCAATACGGAGACAGGCGTGATCAAGCCTACGCGCGCCGTTCTTTGCAGCGATGCTGGTCGTGTCATCAACCCGGAATTGGCAGAAGGCCAATTATACGGCGGCCTTTATCGAGGTTTGGGATACGCTCTCCACGAGGATACTCCCTATGATGAAGAAACAGGGGAATTGATGAGCAAAGGGTTTCTAACGGATTTCAAGATGCTCACGTCCGAAGACATGCCCAAAATGGAGGATATCCAAATATACTTTACAGACACAGAAGAACCGACCGGGCCCTTTGGTGCAAAGGGGATTGGTGAAGCCGCGCTCAATCCAACAGCCGCTGCCGTGGCTAATGCGATCTATCAGGCGATTGGAATCCGGTTCACCGAGATTCCAATTACACCGGAGAAGGTTCTAAAGAAAATCAATGATCATTTCAAAATTGACGGTGAAAAATTAGCTTTGAAAACCGATTCCATTTGAACTTAAAATTGGCAATTACTAATTTTTCAACTTGCATTTTGTCATGGTTGGTTAGCGAAGATGATCAACACACATATTCTCGCACAGGAATTTGAATATCTTGAACCAAAGACGATCGATGAGGCCGTTCAATATCTGGCTCAATATGGAGAGAGGGCAAAAATCATTGCAGGGGGGACAGATCTTCTGGTCCAGATGAAGATGGGAAGGCTTCGACCAGGATATCTGGTTAATATTTCAAGAATTCCGGCTTTACGGTATCTCATTGAAGAGAGAGGACTTCGAATCGGTTCCCTTACTCCCTTCCGGGAGATTGAAAGATCTCAGGGGATAGAGAAAAAGTATACCGCCCTTTTTGAGGCAGCCAGGTCTGTGAGTTCTGTTCAGATCAAAATAGCAGGGACAGTGGGTGGCAACCTCTGCAATGCCTCCCCGGCTGCTGACTCTGCCCCTCCACTCATTGCTTTTGGAGCAGAGGTGAAATTGGTCGGAATAGAGGGAGAGAGAAGACTTCCTTTAGAGGATTTCTTTACGGGCCCCGGTGAAACGGTTTTATCTCCCAGGGAGATCCTGGTTGAAGTGGAAGTTCCTGAGCG
>Ga0187770_10001869_pt1 | contig 11473 bp, 5 predicted proteins | sample 0116_SJ02_MP02_2_FD_133154 | JGI IMG/M metagenome (GOLD analysis project Ga0187770, IMG submission 133154) | Tropical peat soil microbial communities from peatlands in Department of Meta, Colombia - 0116_SJ02_MP02_20_MG | ecosystem: Environmental > Terrestrial > Soil > Wetlands > Peat | place...
AATGCCCTGGAAGCTTGCCTTTGAGGGGTCGCCCAAGTGGATGAGTTACATGGTGAACGTTTTCTTCGTCTACGCCCTGGTCAACTTTGCGATCTTTATGTTCCATGTTCCGACCGGCAAGCAGCATGGCCCCGAGGCTCCCCCGGAAGTCTGGCGCGGATTTTCCGGACACTGGATGCTCTTCTATTCCGCTGCCCTGGCCATGCTGTATTCCGCAGCAAAGATTGATTCCTCGGGCGCTCGCTGCGTGAACGGACATCCGCTGCCGTCAAGCGCTGCGGTTTGCGCCCTGTGCGGCCAGCCCGCAAGCCCGTTCCGGTAACTGCGCGAGTTGCCGCCGCAGCCACAGGCCTGCCAATGCGGCTATTTGATTTCCGGAAAGTCTTCTTCCCAGAATTCGGCGGGCCGACGCCCTTCGTGCTTGCGGGCTTCTTGTTCGACGCCGCGCAGCTCGACGCGGCGGATTTTGCCGGAAATGGTCTTCGGCAGCTCGGAGAACTCGATGCGGCGGATGCGCTTATAAGGCCCCAGGCGGCTGCGGATGAACTGGAAGATTTCGCGGGCCGCGTCGCGCGACGGCTCGATGCCGGGCTTCAGCACGATGAACGCTTTGGGGACGCTCCAGCGCAGCGGGTCCGGGCTGGGTACCACCGCGGCTTCGGCAATGGACGCGTGCTCGATCAAGGCGCTTTCCAGCTCAAACGGGCTGATGCGGTAGTCGGAACTTTTGAACACGTCGTCAGCGCGGCCCACGTAGGTGAAATAGCCGTCGGCATCGCGATGGGCCACGTCTCCCGTGCGGTAGTAACCGCCTTCCATGGCCTTCGCCGTTTTCGCGGGATCATCGAGATAACCCACCATCAGGCTGGGCGGGCGTGGATCCAGGCGAATCGAAATTTCGCCGTCGTCTGATTCCCGTCCGTCGAGATCGAGCAACACGATTTCATGGCCCGGTGAGGGTTTGCCGACGGCGCCGGGTTTTACCTCCTGGCCGGGAAAATTTCCCAGCAGGCACACATTTTCTGTCTGGCCGTAGCCGTCGCGGATGGTCAGGTTCCACGCGCGGCGCACTTTTTCGATCACTTCCGGATTGAGCGGCTCGCCCGCGCTGGCCAGCTCGCGCAGCTTCACGGGATACGCTTTCAAATCCTCGAGCACCAGCATGCGCCAAACGGTGGGCGGCGCGCAAAGCGTGGTGACGCCGCAGCGGGCAATCGTAGAGAGCGTGGCCTTGGCGTCGAAGCGCGTGTATGCGTGGATAAAAATCGTGGTGCCGGCATTCCAGGGCGCAAAGAAGCAGCTCCAGGCGTGTTTCGCCCAGCCGGGCGAGCTGATATTCAGATGCACGTCGCCCGGGCGGATGCCGATCCAAAACATGGTCGCCAGATGCCCCACGGGATAACTCTGGTGCGTATGCAAAACCAATTTGGGCAGCGCCGTGGTACCGGAGGTGAAATAAAGCAGGAAGGGATCCGTGGCCTGCGTGGGCCCATCCGCAGTGAAATCCACTGGCTCGTCATAGGCGCGCTGGTAGGGCGTCCAGCCCGCAGCCTCGCCGTCCACCCCTCCAACGACGATGCGGGAATAATCTCCAGGCAGCTTCGCAAATTTCTCTGCCGCCGCGGCCATGGCCACCACGTGCCGCGCCTTACCGCGCTCGAGGCGATCGCGCAGGTCTTCCGTGGTGAGCAGAGTCGCCGCCGGAATCACGACTGCGCCCAGCTTCATGGCCGCAAGGATCGACTCCCAAGTGGCCGCCACGTTGGGCAGCATCAGGATAATGCGATCGCCGCGCCGGACGCCCTGGCGGCGCAGGAAGCGCGCCACCTGGTTCGAGCGCCGGGCCATTTCCTCAAAGCTGATTTTCTGCTCTGTGCCGTCGTCGCCCACGATCCACAGCGCCGTGGTTTTATTGCCGTGCGCGTAGTCGTCAAAATAATCGAGCGCCCAGTTGAAGTGGGTTAGTTGCGGCCAGCGGAACTCGCGCCGGGCGCGCGCGTAGTCCTCCCGTGCCGCGAACAGAAAATTGCGCGCCGCGAGAAATGATGCGAGCGCTTCGCTTCCCCCCGCGCTCATGACCTCACTCGCCTTCCCGCCGGCCGGTGACCGTTGCTGCCGGCGGGCGCATTCTACACCTCTCCGCGGCGGGCGCAGTTGTTTACACTTTCCGGCGGTGGAGTTAGGATTTCGGAACTCTGTTCCTGCCGCGAAGGGGAGGAAGCCATGCACGCACGCGTCTGGCGCATCCGCATGCTGCCGGGTAAGACCGAAGAGTTCAAACTCGCGCTCAAGGCGCTTTCCGACCAAGCGAGCAGGCACCACGGCTACTGCGGTTTTCTCCTGCTGGGTCCCGCCGGCGACGATACGCCCGACACCACGGTCATCGCCCTTTGGGAATCCTTCGACGCCATGCGCGACAGCGAACGGAGCCTTTTCCTGACGCAGGCCCTGGCGCATGTGTACCGCTTTAGCGATGGCATGCCGCATATCGTGGAGCGACCCGTTCTAAGCAGCGATTTCCGCAACCAGAAAGAGTGACTTCACTCCCGCCGCTGTGCACCGGCGCGCGCCCTCGCTTCACGGGACAGCGGCCCTCGCGGCTCTCGGGCGAAACATTTTTGCCCACCGCAGCGTAACATCGGTGGAAGGTGGAACCGGCTCGAGTTTCAGGCCGGGGGAGTTTGCCATGGCCAATGAAGCGCCTCCTCGACGCCGCTCGCTGGCGGGCGCGCTGCTGCTGATCGCCCTGGGCATGTTGTTCCTGCTGGGCAATCTGCTGCCCAACTGGGATGCCTGGCCGTTTTTTTCGCGTTACTGGCCGGTAATTCTCATTGTCTGGGGACTGGGAAAGTTGTGGGACGCGCTGCACACGCCCGCGCCCGGCACTGCGCCTCCGCGCGCCGGGACGGGCGCGATCCTGGCCATCGTCCTGCTCGTGGCGCTGGTGGCTATTGCTGCGATCCGCGGCCCGCGCTTTTCTCACATCCGTCATGAAACCCGGTCCGTGGGCGCACAGGGCGCGGAGTCTGTAGCCGTATCCATCGAAATGCCGGCCGGTCAGTTGCGCATTTCCGGCGGCGCCACCCAGCTGCTCGACGCCGAATTTGATTACACCGAATCAGAAGGACAACCGGAGATTTCTTACCAGCCCTCCGGCAAGGACGGCCGCCTGCGCCTGACGCAGAATTCGAGAAGGCACTTCGGCCGGGAGCACAACGATTGGGACCTGCGCCTGAACGGCAACGTGGTGCGCGACTTGCACATTGAGATGGGCGCCGGACAGAACAATCTGCGCCTGGGCGGAATGCGCCTCGAGCGCCTTACCGTGGAGATGGGCGCCGGCGAATTGAATGCCGACCTGACCGGCGACTGGAAGCAGAGCGCAGATGTGCGGATTGAGGGCGGAGCGGGCGAGGCCATCATCCGCCTGCCGAAAGACGTGGGCGTGCGCGCGCGTGCCAGCGGCGCTCTGGGCTCGATCTCCGTCCACGGCCTGCGCCACGAAGGGGGCTACTACGTGAACGACGCCTACGGAAAATCCCCGGTCACCATCAACGTGGACGTGGAAGGCGCCGTCGGCGAAATCCGCCTGATCGCAGACTGACCGCCCGCCATCTCACGTGGGCCTCCGGATGACATCCTGCCGGAGGGTTGCGGCGCGCATTCCCAGGATATCTCAAGCCATCGCCGAGTGCCCGCAAGCACGGCTGGCGCGGGATCGAGGAACCATGCGGCCAGGCGCGGCACAATCTATATGGAGGGTTTCGCTGCGGGGGACTGGCGCTTCGAAAGATTCGGCGTGAACCTCTTCACAAAAAACTCCTGTAAGAGATTGTTGACGGCAGCTCCGCCAAACCCTACCAGGGCGTTCTCGAAAATGAATTCCGCGCCGCGGTCTTTGCCCGGGTAGTAAAGATTGGATATGCCTGCGGAGGCAAAGCCACCGAGAATTCCCGAGTAGTTTGCCTGCCAGCGCCCTTTGTCGCTCTTGCAGATCACCACATTGGCCAGGGCATACAGGATGCGCGAACGGATGCTGCCGGTCCCTTTATAGAAATAACGCGGGTCCTGCTTCAGAATGGAGGGAAGCAACGCGCTTCCGATCAGCGCCCCGGTCGCGGAGTCGGCCAGCCCGGCGCCAAAGCGCTTGCCGAAACCTTGCGCGCCCTGTCCGTACCCGCTGAAATAATTCTGCGACTGTTCAAATCCCGCAAAGACCGCAATGATTCCCAGGTTCACCGGATCCACGGTCGATTTCCACGCCAATTGAAATTTTTGCTTGGGGGTCAGGGGAGCGGCGTCCGGAACATAACTGACATAGAAGTTCGGAATGAAGCCCAGCGCACGCTGCTTCTCTTCCTCTTTGAGCTCCATCGCCGCCTCTACCTCGGTCGGAACTACGGAAATGTGCGCGATCGCGGGGGCGATCGCCAGCGTCAATTGCGGAACCGCCAGGGCCTCCCCGGGCTGCAAAGTTCCAGAGAATTCCCTCGGAGTGAAGCCCTCTGACTCAATGATGAGGCGAAAAGGACCAGGAGGAACGCCGGCAAACGCGAATCTCCCATCGTCGGTGGAGATCGTCTCCTGATTCGAGGATGAATCTTCGCCCGTCAGTTTCACCCGGGCGTCGCCTAGCGCGGTTCCGTTGGGATCTACCACCAACCCGCTGATGCTGCCCGGCAAGTGTGGCGCACGCGGCCGCCCGGGTGAGGATGCCGCGGTTCCCTGTCCATTCGATCCCGCACTTTCTGTTCTCGCAGTATCCGTTTGCTGCTGCGGCCGGGCCGCCGCCGGAAAGCTCCAAAGCAGGACGGTGAAGCTGATCAATACCACGATCGCGGGGCCGGGGAGTGAGGCCGGCAGGAATGGGCCAAAGGGTTTCCGGCGAACGTGTCGAGGCGAAGTACTCACGGTTACCCCATCAAAGAGGCGGATTCGCCTCGGAAGGGTTGCCTGCGTGAAATTGAATGACAGGCGGCCCTCACGTTGCTCAACCGGGTTCTGGATCACAGCGGAGACCCCTGGGGCGGGTAAATTCAAGGCTACTATACTGGAAGGCCAAAGGGCTCGGATGTCTCCAAAACTGTGGCCAAATTGACACCGCAGACAGTCGAGGGAGCTGGCGCTCCCCTTGCGCACGTCGCGGATCCAATCCAAAGCAATCTTCTGCCCGCGGACACACCGGCCTGCAAGGTCCAAGCTGCGGCACGAACCGGGCTGACCGCGAGAGGAATCGGCGGGCGGTTTGCGCTAGAATTAGGGTCACCGCGAAGCGCTCCGGCTGTTGCCGCCGCCGCTGCTGCGGAATTTCCTCGGCGAGGTTGAAACCTTCGAGACCAACGATTCTCTCCATCCCGCCGCTTCCTCCCGCGAAACCGCAATTGCCTGTGCGCCAATTGCCGCTCGAACGCATGCTAGCATCAAAGATCCCTCCATGAACCAGGCTGAAGATCGCCGGCAGGCGCTTTTCGACGCGCTCGAGTCGCGCATCGTGGTGCTCGACGGCGCCATGGGCACCATGATCCAGCAGCAGCATCTGACCGCCGCGGATTTCGGCGGGCCGCAGCTCGAAGGCTGCAACGAGGTGCTGGTGCGCACGCGGCCGGAAGTGATCCTGGGCATCCATCGCGCCTATCTCGAGGCCGGCGCCGACGTGGTGGAAACAGACACCTTCGGCGGCACGCCCATCGTGCTGGGCGAATACAGCCTTGCAGAGGAGGCGCGCGCGCTCAACCGCCGCGCAGCGGAGCTGGCGCGGCAGGCCGCGGAAGAGTTCTCCAAGCCCGGCCGCACGCGGTTTGTCGCCGGCTCGATGGGCCCCACCACGCGCGCCATCACCGTGACCGGCAATGTCACCTTCGAAGAACTGAAGCAGGCGTTCTACGAACAGGCCGCCGGGCTCGTGGAAGGCGGCGTGGACATCCTGCTGGTGGAGACCTGCCAGGATACGCGCAACGTAAAGGCCGCGCTCCTGGCCATCCAGCGCGTCGAGCGGGAGACGGGCCGCAAAATCCCGGTTATGGTCTCGGGAACCATTGAGCCGACCGGCACCATGCTTGCCGGGCAGACCGCGGACGCCTTCTGGGTTTCCGTGGCCCACGCAGACTTGCTCTCCATCGGCCTGAACTGCGCCACCGGCCCGGAATTCATGACCGACCACATCCGCACGCTCAGCGAGATGGCGTACACGCGCGTCTCCTGTTATCCCAATGCCGGGCTGCCCAACGAGGAAGGCCAGTACCGGGAAACGCCGGAATCACTCGCCGCGCAGCTCGAGCGCTTTGCGCAGCACGGCTGGCTGAATCTGGTGGGCGGCTGCTGCGGCACCACGCCCGCGCACATCCGGGCCATCGCACAGATGGCGGAGGGCAAAAAGCCGCGCGCGGTGCCGCCCCGCTCCGGACGCACCTTTTTCACCGGCATCGAGCTGATCGAGGCGGAAGATTCCAACCGTCCGCTGCACGTCGGCGAGCGCACCAACGTGATCGGCTCGCGGCTCTTCAAAGAGCTCGTCGCCGGAGAAAAATGGGAAGAGGCCGGCGAAATCGCCCGCCGCCAGGTGCGCAACGGCGCGCAGGTGATTGACGTCTGCCTGCAATCGAGCGAACGGGACGAGCTGCGCGATATCCCGCCCTTCTACGAGCGCCTGATTCGCAAGGTCAAAGCGCCAGTGATGATTGACACCACGGACCCGCGTGCCGTCGAGCTGGCGCTCACTTACTGCCAGGGCAAGGGCATCATCAACTCCATCAACCTGGAAGACGGCGAGGAAAAATTCGAGCGCGTCTGCCCGCTCGCCCGCGCTTATGGCGCCGCCGTGGTGGTCGGCTCGATTGACGAGGATAAGCAGCAAGCCCAGGCGTTCACCCGCGAGCGCAAGCTGGCCATCGCCGAGCGCTCCGTCCGCCTGCTGACGGAGAAATACGGAATCCCGCGCGAAGACATTGTGCTCGACCCGCTGGTGTTCCCATGCGCCACCGGAGACGAAAACTACATCGGCGGAGCCGTGGAAACCATCGAGGGCGTTCGGCTGATCAAAGAAAAAATCCCGGGCGTAAAAACCCTCCTCGGCATCTCCAATATTTCTTTTGGGCTGCCGGCGGCAGCGCGCGAAGTGGTCAACTCCGTGTTCCTCTATTACTGCACGAAGGCCGGGTTGGATCTGGCCATCGTCAACGCGGAGAAGCTGGAGCGCTTCGCCACGCTGCCGGAAGAGGAGCGGCGCCTGGCGGAAAACCTGCTCACCAACGCGCCTCCCGCGGATGTCCCGGTGGGCCACCCCCAGGCGGAACTGCTCCACGGGGCCCCGGAAGACTGGCGGGAACAAACGCGCGAGCAGAAAATCGCCATCAACCAGTTCCACATCGCGGCCATCGCCGCGCATTTCCGGGAGCGCGGCGCGCGCAAAAAGGAGAAAGCCGCGGACCTGCCGCTGGACCGCCGCCTGGCGAATTACATTATTGAGGGCTCGAAAGACGGCCTGGTGGCGGACCTGGACCGCAAGCGCGCCGAGGGCGCGGCGCCGCTGGAAATCATCAACGGCCCGCTGATGGCCGGCATGAACGAAGTCGGCCGCCTCTTCAACAACAACGAGCTGATTGTGGCGGAAGTGCTGCAATCCGCCGAGGCCATGAAGGCCGCGGTCAGCCATCTCCAGCAATTCATGGAGAAATCGGCGAGCCACGCGCGCGGAAAGATCGTGCTGGCCACTGTGAAGGGCGACGTCCACGACATCGGGAAAAACCTGGTGGAGATCATCCTGGCCAACAATGGCTATACGGTGATCAACCTGGGCATCAAAGTACCGCCGGAAGAGCTGATTCGCGCGCACCAGGAGCACGCGCCGGATGCCATCGGGCTCTCCGGCCTGCTGGTCAAGAGCGCGCAGCAGATGGTGGTGACCGCGGAAGATCTGCGCGACGCGGGCATCCACGTGCCGCTGCTGGTGGGCGGCGCGGCGCTCTCCGACAAATTCACGCGCTCGAAAATCGCGCCGACCTATTCCGCGCCAACGCTCTACGCTAAAGACGCCATGACCGGCCTGCGCCTGATGAACGAACTGATGGATCCGGCCACCCGCGCCGCCGTGTTCGAAGCGCACCGCCCGGAGGATGGGGCGCGCGCCGCGGGAGCGGCCGCCCCCGCAGCCGCTCCTCCCGGCGAACGCCGCTCGAGCCGCGTGCGCACAGACCTGCCCATCCCTCCCGCGCCGTACCTCGACCGGCGCGTGCGCACGCTGCGCCACCTGGCGGAGGTGTGGACCTACATCAACCCGCAGATGCTTTACGGCCGCCACCTCGGCTTCAAAGGAAATTTCGAGCAGGCGCTGGCCGCGCGTGATCCAAAAGCCTTGGAGCTCGATCACCAGGTGGAAGCGCTCAAAGAAGAAGCCGCCCAGTGGATGACTCTGCGCGCAGTGTGGCAGTTCTTTGAGGCCGAGCGCGCAGGCAATTCCATTCGGCTCTTCGCCCCAGGCGCCGGGGAGACCCTGCACGTTTTTCGTTTCGGCCGCCAGCCGAAACCGGACGGCCTTTGCCTGAGCGACTACGTGCTGGACCCGGAGGGCGACGGCCGCCGCGACCACCTCGCCCTGTTCGTGGTCACTGCCGGCGCCGGCGTGCGCGAGCGCAGCGAACAAGCGAAAGCCGCCGGAGAGTATTTCCGCGCCCATGCGCTCCAGGCGCTGGCCATCGAATCGGCCGAAGCGGCGGCGGAATGGCTGCACCGCCGGCTGCGCGAAGATTGGGGCTTTCCGGATCCACCCGCCATGACCATGCAGCAACGCTTCACCACGCGCTATCGCGGAAAACGCTACAGCTTCGGATACCCCGCCTGTCCCAGCCTGGACGATCAGGCGGGCATCTGGAAACTTCTCGGCCCGGAAGAAATCGGCGTGCGCCTGACCGAAGGGATGATGATGGACCCGGAGGCCAGCGTGAGCGCGCTGGTCTTCCATCACCCGGATTGCGCCTACTTCACCGCCGGCGAGGCCGCGGAGTGACGTTCCGTGGGGCCGGCGTCTCTCCGGCGATCTGGAATCCCGCCGCCTCGCCGCGCATGCGCCTGCGAGTCGCCGTCGCTAGGATGCGTGGTCTTCTTCCGTGGCGGTGACTGCGGCGCTGCCATTCGGCGGAGCGTAGCGCGAGAGTACGCGCACCAGGTCCTCCCTGCGGATGGGTTTGCTGATGTAATCGTCCATGCCAGCCTCCAGGCATTTCTCGCGGTCGCCGGTCATCGCGTTGGCAGTCATGGCGACAATCACCGGCTGCGCGCCGTTGCCCGCGGCGCGGCGGATTTCCTGCGTGGCCTGGTAGCCGTCCATTTCCGGCATCTGGCAATCCATGAAAATCAGGTCGTAAGGCTCTGCCGCCGCCATGCGCACCGCTTCGCGGCCACTCATAGCCATGGCCACCCGGCATCCCAGCCGTTCCAGCATGCGTTGCGCCACTTTTTGATTCACAGCATTGTCCTCTGCCAGGAGCACCCGCGCGTGGAAGGCGGGCACGGCTTCCGCTTGTCCCGGGTGCGGATTCGCGGCCTCCGCCAGCGAATGCCGCGTAATCAGCGGCGCCCCGGGGCCGGAAGAGCCGCTCTGGCGTGCGGCCCAGGCGGCGGCCAACGCCTCGAGCAACTGCACCTGTTTGGCCGGTTTGGTCAGGTAGGCCACAAAGCCGGCTTGTTTTACTCGCGAAGCATCGCCACGCCGCCCCAGCGAGGAGAGCATCACCAGCAGAGTCTCGTGCAGCTCTGCTGCGTCCTGAATCATCCGTCCCAGCGTTTCGCCGTCCAGGCCGGGCATCTGATGATCCAGAATGGCGATGGCGAAGTGGTCGCCCTTCCCCGCCGCCTGGCGGAGCTGTGCCAGCGCTTCCACGCCTGAAGCGCACTCCTCCGCGCGCATGCCCGCGGCAACGAGCTGCTCGTGCAGCACACGCCGGCTGATGGCGTCGTCATCCACCACCAGCACATGCAGACCTTTCAGTTCCTCACGCGGCGGAACGGGCGGCGCCACCTCCCCGGCGATTCCGAACGGGAGAACAAACCAGAATTGCGAGCCTCCCTCCGCGCGGCGCTCCACCCCGATTTCGCCCTCCATCAACGCGACCAGATGTTTCGAGATGGCCAGACCCAGCCCGGCGCCTCCAAACCGGCGAGCGACGAACGGATCCGCCTGGGTAAAGCTTTCGAAGATCGCGGACAGTTTGTCTTCGGGGATGCCGATGCCTGTGTCTTCCACGGTAAACCGCAGCCGCAGCTTTCCGGGTCCCTCCCCGGCGCGATCCACGTTCAAATACACGTGGCCCCGTTCGGTAAACTTAATTCCATTGCCCGCCAAATTGATCAGGATCTGGCGCAAACGTCCGGCATCGCCCACCAGCCGTGCCGGGACCTCCGGCGCGAAGCGCACGATCAGGTCAATGCCCTTCTCCGCCGCCCGCGGAAGCAGCAGTTCCGCCACCTCTTCCACCGCCCGGCGCAGGTCAAAAGGGAACTGCTCGATGGCCAGTCGTCCCGCTTCGATCTTCGAAAGGTCCAGGATGTCGTCGATGATTCCCAGCAGCGACTCGGCGGAATTCCGCAGTGCCGCAGCGTATTCGCGCTGTTCCGGCGAGAGAGGTGTTTCCAAGAGCAATCCAGCCATGCCCATCACGCCGTTCATGGGCGTGCGGATTTCGTGGCTCACAATGGCCAGAAATTCGCTCTTGGCCTGACTCGCGGCTTGGGCGGCGTCGCGCGCGCGGCGCAGCTCTTCCTCCGCCAGCCGCCGGCCCAGAAAGATTCCGATCTGGCCGGTCACTGCGCTCATGGCATCGAGCCAGAGCGGCTCCGGCTCGCGCGCTTCTCTTGCCGACAGTTCGATCACCGCCACAACGCTCCCGGAAAACAACACGGGAAGCAGGCATACCGAGTGCAACCCTGATTGGCGCGCTGCCGCGGCGCGCCTACCAGCAGCGTCCTTCCAGCCTTCCATCGTCCACCAGGGTTTGCCCTGCTGCCAGATCCGGCCGGGAAAATCCTCGCCAGGCGAGAACGCCAGGCGGCGGCTCTGCTCCAGGAATACCCCGAGCGGGCCGCCATTCGCCGGCCAAGCGTGCAGCGTGCGCAGGACGCTGCCCTCTGCATCTGGCGCCCACAGAATCCCCGCGGTCCAGCCGCCGGCGCGCGCCACCGCTTCAAGAATCCGCGGGGCTGCTGCAGCCAGCGCATCGGCCTCGTTGAGCGCCGCCGCTACGGTGTGCTGCATGGCGGCCACGGCCTCCGCGCGTTTTTGGCCGGTAATATCTTCCACCGTGCCGATAAAGCCGCCGGGAGCATTGCCCGAGGAGCGGAGTGCGGCCACGCGCACAAACACCCATTGCGCCTCGGACTGCGCCGTGCGCATGCGCAGCGCAATTTCAAAATCCCGGTGGGCGCGCGACGCACGCTCCCACTCTTCCCGCACTGCGGCAAGGTCTTCTGGGTGGATCGAGCT
>Ga0187770_10001871_pt1 | contig 11464 bp, 11 predicted proteins | sample 0116_SJ02_MP02_2_FD_133154 | JGI IMG/M metagenome (GOLD analysis project Ga0187770, IMG submission 133154) | Tropical peat soil microbial communities from peatlands in Department of Meta, Colombia - 0116_SJ02_MP02_20_MG | ecosystem: Environmental > Terrestrial > Soil > Wetlands > Peat | place...
AGCGGTCTGGTAAGAAATCCGGCTGTTCCTCAAACTCGGACCGGCTTCCTGTCCCGCCTTGTTTGAGCGGGGTCATTTCCTTTTCTTCTACACGAACACCGATAACCAGCCCTCCGGTTCCCTGGGGGCCGTAGAGGCTTTTATGCCCTGTAAAGGCTAAGAGGTCGATTCCATCCTCTTCCACATCGATGGGATAAGTTCCGGCTGTCTGGGCGGCATCGACCAGAAAGAGAAGATCGTGTTTTCTCGCAATCTGACCAGCCTCCCTGATGGGCAGCAGGGTCCCTGTCACATTCGAAGCATGATTGAGAACAACCATCCTGGTATTGGTTTGAATCTTCTTTTCCACCTCCATGGGGTCCAGTATCCCTTTTGGGGAGCACGGGATAATGCTCAATTCCACTCCTTTTTTCTCCAGATCCCTGAGAGGTCTCATCACCGAATTGTGTTCCATGCTGCTAGTAATAACATGGTCCTTTGGTTTTAGTAGACCCTTCAAACCTAAGTTAATGGACTCCGTGGCATTGTGGGTGAAAACGATTCGGGAAGAGTCTTTCACGTGGAAGCAGAGGGAAAGGGCCTCCCTGGCTTCGTGCAACACCCTAGCCGCTTCGATTGAGAGGAGATGTCCGGATCGACCTGGGTTCGCCCCAATCTCGTCCATGAACCTTACCATCGCTTCTTTTACTTGGGAAGGTTTCGGCCAGGAAGTTGCCGCATTATCGAAATAGATCACCAGTTAATCCTTTCTTAGAACGAGACAATAGTCCTCGTCCAACTTCTTGACTTCGATCTCCCACCCTGTTTGCTGGGCCAACCGGGAGATATTCTCTCTCGAAGTGTCGGTATCCACGAGTATCTCGAATAAACCTTTCCCCATCTCTTTGATTTTCCTGTTTGTTAGAATGACTGGCTGAGGGCAAGAAAGGCCCCTTGCATCAATCTTGTCTGCCATCGTTTTTCTCCTTTCTTAGGCCATTCTCTCTCTCATCGTGAATCCTACGACAATACAGAAGATTAGACCGATGATCACCGCAATCGGGCCATAAGCGCCCGGGCCTGCGGCAGAAGAAGCCATGGTAAAATTGTGAGAAAAACCCGCACCCACGATCATCCCTGTGGCAAAGATGGCCGCATCACCATCGCCCTCTCCTGAGAGGAAGAGTTGCCTTCCGGGGCAACCTCCGGCCAAGGCGAATGCCAAACCTGAAAGAGACATCCCCATGAAGTTCCAGAGGTGATCGGTATGGGCAATAGGCTGATTTGCAAATCCTGCCTTGAATTGTCCCAGGATAAAATTCATGATGAAGGCCGCGCCGGCAATTCCGAGAATCCCACTCAGGAGGTGAGTATTCTTGATCAGGATAACATCGCGGATGGCTCCCATGGTGCAAAGCCTTGTTCGCTGGGCAAGGAATCCCACGCCGAGTCCCACCAAGAGCGAAATCAGGATGGGTGCATGTTGGGAACCAGGTCCCTTTGAACTGAAGAAGATTGGACCCGTGGGGGCCCCCTCGGGTGTTCTTCCGAATTGCGGAGCAACAAGCAGTAGGACAAGTAGAGCGACCATGGCAATCGGAAAAACCCAACCTGAAAACGACTTCACCTTTGTGGCCCGACCCAGGGTATACCCCGATTTCAGAAAGAGAACGCCAACCCAGATTCCTGCCGTCAGGCCGGCGAGTCCAAGGATCGCGTTCCCATCTCCACCCGCCAATCGGAGCAAAGCTCTCCAGGGACATCCAAGGAAAACCAATGCACCCACCATGGCAAAGAATCCTAAAAAGAATCGAAGGATTGGTGAAGAACCTCCCCGGGGTTTGAATTCCCTAAAGAGGAGCGCAGCGATAAATGCACCCAAGACAAAAGCGACGATCTCTGGTCGTATGTACTGAACCAGTGCTGCGCGATGAAGACCGAGCGCCCCTGCAATATCCCTTTCCATGCAGGCTACACAGATACCCATGTTGCCCGGATTGCCCCACTTCTGCAAAAGTGGAGCAAACACACCAACAAAGACTCCGGCGGAGATGATCCCCCAACGAGATGCAAAAAAGCTTTTCACGACAGTCATAGATCACCCTCCTTCCCCCAAAATGGGTTTTGACCATAGGTAACTTGTATCAGGCAAACGTCGGGAGGGAGGGAAAAGATGGGCAGGAGAACTCAGGTCACAAGAAGATGGGAATAGATTTGGAACCCCCTTTTCTCTCTCTCCATTTGAGTCGGAGACCTAACCTAGGCCTCTTCGAGCCAAATACGGCTCCTCATCTAAGAGAAAAGGCTGTTGAATATTCAGTCATGCCGTTACCTTTTACTTCGCGGATTGAAATACATAAACCCGATAGCATATACATGAAAAATTTCTATATGTCAAATCGGAAATTTCAATACATTGACAATCTAGGATCAAAAATTTCTATATACAGGCATTTGATGGAGATCAGAGGCTGCTTAATAAAGGTTTCCGGGAGTTCACATTGGATGAGTCGTAACCATTGTGTAGGGAATCTCACCAGAAACTTAACGTTTGCTCTCATTTCTGATCCTTTCAGCCTCCTTGATCTTATAGAGCTAAGTGTCTCTGTTTCCAATTTGCCTGATTACGGAAACGCCATAACAAGATATTAAGGCTACCTCTAAGAATGTCATTCCTGCGAAAGCAGGAATCCAGAAGCTCTTGAGATCACTGGACTCCCGCCAGAGTCTATCCCGATGAAAATCGGGGCGGGAGTGACAAATTGGTAATTATTAGAGGTTCCCTTAAGCATTCTAAGCTGCATAAGCATCCTAAAATTGAACATATCAGCTTGCCAAAATTCGCCCTTTCAAAAAGGCTGCGATATGAAACACAAATCAAGCCGCTGGGTTTGGTCCTCAGAGAGTGATGAAATGTTACAGAGAGGCGAGATTTCCAAGAATCATGAGTTCGGGACGGAGCAGAGCACCAACTTTTCCATTCATAAGTAGCCATAAAAATTCTGTCGAATGAATTCGAAGTTCTCAAGAACCGTCTCTCTCCCAATGACCATCTCCCCATGGCCGGGGAGAAGGATCTCCGTTTCTAAACGGGACAGTCTCTCAATACTTTCCATCAATCGCTTCGAATTACCCTCAAGAAAGTCCGTTCTTCCAATTCCACCAAAAAAAATGACATCCCCTGTGAAAAGGATCTTCCTCTCCGGCCAGTAGATGGAGAGGGAGCCCGGGGAATGGCCTGGAGTTGAGTAAATATTCAAAATTTCTTTCCCTAAATGGAGTTCCCCTTCCTTCAGATAGAAGTCGATCCGGAATTTTGGCAGGGGCCCTCCCATCATCTCAAAAAGGAGTTTTCCGCTTTCCAGAAGGTAGCGCTCCTCCTCCCGACTCATCGCTATCTTGACCGGTTTGTCAAGAAATGCCTCCAGTCCTTCAAAATGGTCCGGATGGGAGTGGGTGACGAGGATCACATCGATTTTTTCGGAAGAAATCCCATCTTCTTCCATTTGGCGAAAGAGTCTCTCAACATGGCGGGAGTGGCCTGGATCGATGAGAACGGTCTTCTCTCGATGGATCAAGTAAGTGTTACAATTGTTCTCATACTGATTTTGCCAGAGGTAGGCGTAGAGGTCCTTCTCCAGTTTCATTCTTTTTCCTTTTATAATCAACAAATTTTTTCAAACAGTTGAAAATCTCTGCCAGTAAAATAGACCTGGCGGGAAATTCCTTTCATAAATCCCCGCCAGGATTTCGCAAATTTATTTCATTTCCTTGGGCTTTCGCCAATCAGAAATGGCAACCAACCGTTTGTTGGCTATATCCGCTTTGAAAAATTTGACCATTTCAGGCGGTTCGTGGCTCTTAGAGGTGTACGTGATGGGTGGCAAGACTCCGCCTGTATTGTAGTCCTTTAAAGTCTCCAGCGCCGCCTTCAGACTGTCCGGGGTCAGGTCCTTCCCTGCGCGCTTGAAGGCCTCTCCAAATAGCCAGGAGACGCCAATTCCGTTGATATAGAGGGAGGTCAAACTGATGTCGGCGCGATTGTACTTTTGCGCAATTTGACGTGTTAACTTAATGCCTGGAGACTCATCCCACCAAGCACCCACGAAATTGACGCCAATATAGTTTTTCGCTGCTTCACCGCAGGCTTTGACAATCATATCATCAGTCGCCCAGTTGAAGCCAAAGATATGTTTAGGCCGGTACTTATACTGTTCGGCACTTTTTACAAAGGTGATGGTGGGCGGAAGAAGGAGGCAGGTGACAACATAATCCACCTTGTCGTTCATCAGAGCGATGACTTGAGAGCTGGCATCTACGGCTCCTGTAGGAAGAGCCAATTCGGAGATGAGGTCCACTCCGTAGGCCTTCGCCCTTTTCTTAACCGCCTCCATTCCTTTGATCCCGTACTCTTTCTTTTCATAGACGACTCCAATACGTGGATTCTTCTCTTTGAGGTCATTAAAAATATAATCCACGATGCATTCGAACTGGGCCTCATACGTGGCGCCCATTGCAAAGATGTAAGGTTGAAAGGGATCGTAAAACTCCTTCATCAAGGCATTCGGGATATTGGGTAATTTATATTGATTGATGTTCTCCAGATTGGCCATCGTCTGTTGGGAGCCCCCTGTGGTAATGACGGTCAAGACATTGTCACGTGTGATTAATTTCTTAAGGGCGGCCACAGACTTGGGAGCTTCAAATGAATCATCTTCCCAGATGACCTCGATCTTTCTCCCGGCTACTCCTCCCGCCGTATCATTGAGATATTGCAAGTAATCGACCATTCCGTTCCCGTTGGGAAGTCCCAGGGCGGCCACAGGCCCTGTTTTGACCAGGATCAATCCAAGTTTGATCGTATCCTTGGTCACACCCCGTTGAGCAAAACATGGTAGCGCTAAGATACAAACCAGAGACAAAACCAAAACCCCCATCCATATTCCTCTCCCCTTCATAAAGCACCTCCTTTGGTTAAATGGTTTTAAATTGCCCCTCGAATATTTACCCACCGTAACTTGAATCACCTGAGTGACTAAAAATCTGAATATCGACTCCTTCATTAGGTATTGAGGAATTTAGGAATCTGGGATTTTAATTCCAGAATCCCTAAATTCGCAATCCCTTAATTCATTTTAATCTTGAGCTTCGAATTTAAAATTTATTCTAATACGTATATGGCCAATTCTTGAAACTGGTTTTAATTCTGCCCCAGATCCCATAGAGTCCATCCGCCTCAAAGATCAGAAAAATCATGATCAAAAGTCCAAAGGCAGCGATGTTCCATTCCTCATCATATTTTCCCTTCAGGGCCGGAATAAGTATCTCTGAAGCCCGAGCAATGGCCTTTATTAGTTCGGGGACGAGGATGATGAACACAGCTCCAAAGATGGACCCCAAAATTGTTCCCAGCCCACCCACAATGATCATCGCCAGATACTGAACAGAAAGAAGCAAAGTAAAGTGTTCTGGATGGATGTAGCCCATCGTGTAGCTATACATCGATCCTGCAATTCCTGCAAAGAAAGAGCTGATGGTAAAAGCCATCACCTTGTAAGCTGTAATATTAACTCCCATCACCTCTGCAGCGATATCCCGGTCACGAATGGCGATAAAGGCTCGGCCGACTCGCGTCCGGACTAAGTTCTTGATGGCCAGGACAGTCAGAACCGTCAACACCACGAGAAAATAATACATCTTGTTGTCCGAATCCAAGGGATAGCCCATAATGGAAACCTTGGCCACGTTAATACCTCGAACCCCTCCTGTCAGCTTTCCCCAGGTGATGACCACAAAATCTATCACAACACCAAAGGCCATGGTGGCCATGGCGAGATAAAGGCCCTTGAGCCTCAGACAGGGAATGCCGAGGCCAAAGCCAACGATGGCTGCTACCCCCCCACTGGCAAGCAAACAGGCCCAGAAGGGAAGGCCAACTTTAGTCGAGAGAATCGCTGTGGTGTAGGCCCCAATGGCAATGAAGGCGGCATGGCCCAAAGAGATTTGGCCTGTATAGCCAATGAGAAGATTAAGTCCCAGGGCAGCGACCACAGCAATGCAGGAAAGGTTGATGAGATAAATCACATAAGGGTTACCCCACAAGGGCAGGGTGGCCAGCATCAACAAAAAGAGGGATATCCAGATGCGAATCCAGATGGTCTGAAAAAGTTTGATGTCCTCATAATAACTTTCTCGGAATGTCTTGCTTCGTATCGCCACGCTAAACCCTTTCAATCTCTTCTATTCCAAAGAGGCCATAAGGTTTGACCATCAGGATCAAGAAGAGGACCACAAAAGACGTCACATCCTTCACCCCACCACCGATCATTTGGTCCAAATATCCTCCAGCCAAATTCTCAATCACTCCGATGGCTAATCCCCCGATGATTGCACCGGGGATACTTTCTAGACCTCCCAAGATAATGGCTGGAAAGGCGCTGATCGCTGTGAAGGTCAACCCGATGTTGACCACCATCACATTTGCGAGGAAGATTCCTGCAATCGCGGCCGTCACAAAGGCGATCCCCCAGACCATGGCAAAGACGCGTTTAGTGCTGATGCCCATTAATAAGGCTGTCTCCTGATTGTTGGCCGTCCCTCTCATCGCCAGGCCCATGCGAGAGTATTTAAAAAAGAGGAAGAAGATGATCACCAATAAGGCGGTACAGATCATGACCCATATTTGAGTCATTGAAAGGGTCACCCCATAGAAGTTGACGGGTTCCTTTGGGAAAGGGGAAGGAAAGACATAGTTATCATGTCCAAAGGTAATGCCGGCCATACTTCTTAAAAAGATGCTTAACCCGATGGTGATCATGACCACGGCAAAGATCGGTTCGCCGAGCATCGGCCTCAGGACGAGCCGCTCGGTTAAAACACCCATTAGGGCTGCAATTACCACCGTCAACAGCACGGCGGGGAGAAAGGACCACTGATACTTCGCCACGAGGAAGTAGCAAATTAAGGCGGAGATCATAATGATTTCACCATGGGCAAAATTGAGGATATCGGTCGCCTTGATAATGAGGACAAAGCCCAGGGCAATCAAGGCGTAGAGACACCCCACAGCAATGCCGCTGGCAAATAACTGGAAAAAGAAGAGGAACCCTGTTCTCACAATGAAGCTCCTTCGGCCCTCAAAAGTAGAGTTACGATCTCACTGATACATCATGTCAATGATATGGTTAAATTTTTTCTCGATCACCGCTCTTTTGACTTTCATGGTGGCAGTGAGTTCTTCGTCATCCGGATCCAGCTCCTTCTCCAAGATCTTGAATTTCTTAATCGTCTCAACACGGGAGAAATGCCGATTCACCTCCTCCACTTCTTTTCCGATCAGTTTGTAGACCTCGGGATGCGTGGCCAGGCTTTTGTAGGTCGTATAGGCAATCCGGTTATTCTGTGCCCAATTGGAAACATTTTCCAGATCAATTTGGATCAAGCAAGAGAGAAATTTCCGCCGATCGCCGATGACGATGGCCTCCTTGATATAGGGACTGAATTTGAGTTTGTTCTCAATCTCCGAAGGAGCGATGTTTTTCCCTCCCGCCGTGATGATGATGTCTTTTTTGCGGTCTGTAAGATAGAGAATTCCTTCTTCATCCACCTGTCCGACATCGCCGGTGCGAAGCCAGCCATCGACGATCGTCTCTTGCGTGGCCTTGGGACTTCCGTAATAGCCTACAAAAACGGAATCCCCTTTTTGGAAAATCTCACCATCCTCTCCGAGTTTAAACTGCACACCAGGGATGGGTTTGCCGACGCCACCGACCCTGATCTCATGGTCCTTTGGCATGAAGGAGATTCCGCTCATCTCTGTCATCCCATAACATTCCCGGACCGGGACCCCGATAGAATGGTAAAACCTGATCAGATCGGGTGAAAGAGGGGCAGCCCCGCTGACAAAGATACGGGTTTGCAAGAGGCCCAATTGGTTCTTAAGGGCTCGAAAGAGGGTGAGATAAGCAATCCAATGGAGAAGTCTCCAAAGGGGCGGAATGGGTTTGTTCTCCAGTTTGTATTGCGAGACGCGCTCGCCCATAGGCACCATGATCTTGAACACCCAACGCTTAAAGAAGACCGTATCTTGCATTCGAATCATGATATTGGAATGCATCTTTTCCCAGATGCGAGGGACATTGAGAAAGGCGGTTGGAGAAATTTCTCTCATATCTTCCTGGAGGGTGTTGACGCTTTCGGCAAAATTGACGGCATATCCGACATACATGGGGAAGATCAAGGAGAACATTCGTTCCGCGATGTGACAGAGGGGAAGGACAGAGACGACGGAGTCACCCGATCTGAACGCTAACACCTGCGAAAGCCCTCTGACCATACTGATCATCCCCTTGTGGCTGATCATCGCGCCCTTTGGATCCCCGGTGGTCCCCGAGGTGTAAACGATGATGGCCACGCCCTCCGATCGCGTTGAGCCGATGCTCCCCTTAAAAAAATTGGGCATCTGCTCATGCAAGGCCCGACCCATTTTCTCGGTCTCTCTAAAACTGATGATGAAAGGGTCTTTATATCTCCGGAGACCCTTCATATCAATGACGATCACTTTTTTCAGAAGGGGCAGATGGTCCTTGACCTGAAGGACCTTGTCCACCTGTTCCTGATCCTTGACCACGACAAATCGAGAGTCTGAATTCTTAAGAATATACTTCACCTGACTGGCCACATCCGTCGGATAAATCCCAACCGCGATGCCGGAGAGGGACTGGGCGGCAATATCTGCATAGAGCCATTCACAGCAGTTGTCTCCCAGGATGGCCACCTTATCGTCGGCTTCAAACCCCAATGCCTTGAGCCCCATAGCGAAATCCCGGACATGCTCGTAATAATCGTTCCAGGTCACCCGTTTCCAGATCCCGAGATCTTTCTCTCGAAGGGCAACCCGATTCCCATACTCCTGGACGTTTCTTAGAAAAAGCTTTGGAATGGTGTCCACTTCCATGGATCAGTTTCCTTCTCCGAGATAGGCCTCGATCACCTTTGGATCCGTTTGAATTTCGGAGGGAGTCCCCTCGGCAATTTTGGATCCAAAATTTAGGACGGTAATCCAATCGGCGATATCCATCACCATTCCCATGTCATGCTCCACCATGATGACGGTGACCTCCAGTTCCTCTTTGATATCGAGTACAAAGCGGGCAATATCTTCTGTTTCCTCCACATTCATCCCAGACGTAGGTTCATCCAGCAACAAGATCTGGGGTTCCATGGCCAAGGCCCGCCCCAGCTCAACCCGTTTCTGGATGCCATAGGGAAGGGTACCCACAGTTTTCTTTCGGACCTTCTCGATTTCCAAAAAATCAATCACCTCTTCCACCTTCCTGCGGTGAGCGATCTCTTCCCGGAGGGCTCTCCCGTAAAAGAAAACCCCGGAGATCGGTCCTGAACGAAATCGATGATGTCGACCCAAAAGCAGATTGTCGATGACATTCATGTGGCGGAAGAGTTCAATGTTTTGAAAGGTCCTGGCAATGCCCAGACTGGCAATTTGATGGGGTTTCTTATGTGAGATGGGTTTCCCTTCAAGATAGATCTCTCCTGCCGTCGGTTCATAGACTCCGCTGATGCAATTGAAAAGGGAGGTCTTGCCTGCACCGTTGGGACCGATGACCGCGTGAATTTCTCCTCGCCTGATCTTCATGTTGACCTGGTTCAAGGCAACGATGCCGCCAAATTCGAGGGATAAATTCTTTATTTCCAACTGATCCATGTCTTCGGAAACGTTCAAATCCCCCTCCTTTTCTAAAGAGAAGAAGAAGGGATGATTGATCATTGCTAATTTACCGTCGTTAACTGATCATTGATTTTTGATCAGGAGAGCCACCGCTTTCTGCGTTTGTAGTGCTTCACATCAGCATAGCTCTTCTTCGTTTCCTCGTCCGTGATCCCGAGATAAAACTCCTTCACATCCTCATTCTCCACCAGGTCCTTGCAGGGTCCGTCGAGGACGACCTTTCCATTCTCCATAATATATCCATACTGGCAGAGGTTCAGTGCAATCCGGGCATTCTGTTCGATCAGAAGAATGGCTGTTCTTTGCTCCTGGTTGATCATCCTGAGGATATCAAAAATCTCTTTCACCAGAAGAGGAGCCAGACCCAACGAAGGTTCATCCAACATCATCAATCTCGGTCTGGACATCAAGGCCCGGCCGATGACCAGCATCTGCTGTTCCCCACCGGAAAGAAAAATAGAAAGTTGATCCCTTCTCTTGGCCAAAATGGGAAAATAACCATAGATCATTTCCAAGTCTTTTTTTAATAACGAACGGTCTGATCTCGTGTGGGCTCCGATCATGAGATTTTCAATCACTGTTAAATCGTCGAAAACTTTTCTTCCCTCGGGGACCATGGTGATCCCTAGCTTCACAATTTGATCCGCATCCAATTTATGGATGGGCTTCCCCATAAATTCAATGTTGCCCTCTTTGAGTTCCCCATTCTGAGTTTCAAGGATCCCAGTGATGGCCTTTAGAGTGGTCGACTTGCCCGCCCCGTTCGCACCCAATAAGGCCACCACACCAAATTCGGGGACTTCCAACGAGATCCCTTTCAAAACGAGAATCACCTCATTATAGACGACCTCTATGTTGTTGACCCTTAGCATGGCGTATTCGGTTTTGGCCTCTATCGTTCCACAAGGATGGCGGTACCCACTCCTCCGCCGGCGCAGAGAGAAGAGATTCCTAAATTGAAGCCCTGCCTTTCCATTTCGTAAAGGAGCGTCACAAGAATGCGACACCCCGTAGAACCGACTGGGTGTCCCAGGGAAATGCCGCTGCCGTTCACATTCGTGATCTCTCGGTTTAGACCCAGTTCCTTTTCACAACCCAGATAATAGGCGGCAAAGGCCTCATTGATCTCGAAAAGCTGAATATCTTTTAAGGTCAACCTTGTCTCCTCCAGTACCTTCTTGATCGCTGGGACAGGCGCAAGGCCCACGAGGTATGGGTCTGAGGCGACCGTGCAATAAGACCGAATCGTTGCCAGTGGCTTTAATCCCTGCTCCTTTGCTTTCTCTTCGCTGACCAAGATGATGGCCGAGGCCCCGTCATTCAGTCCGGAGGAGTTGCCTGCGGTCACAGAACCTCCTTCTTTAAAGGCTCCCCTCAGACGGCCCAAGCTCTCCATGCTGGTATCTTCCCGTGGATGTTCATCTGTGGTCACCTCAACCTTCTTTCCTTTCCCAGAGGTGAGTTCTACGGGGGTGATCTCCCTCTTGAACCTACCTTCTCTCATGGCCCGGACAGCACGCTGGTGACTGTTCAGGGCCAGTGCATCCTGCTCTTCACGGCTGATCTGGTATTTTTCCGCAAGCCGCTCGGCAGCCAGACCCATTCCTCCTCCGACGGGATACTCCTGCATCCCTTTCTAGAAGAGCTCAACCAGCTGGGCATGTCGCAGCCGTTGTCCACATCAGGCCGTCTCCATAATGTAGGGGGCATTACTCATCGATTCCACCCCCCCTGCCC
>Ga0187770_10001872_pt1 | contig 11464 bp, 11 predicted proteins | sample 0116_SJ02_MP02_2_FD_133154 | JGI IMG/M metagenome (GOLD analysis project Ga0187770, IMG submission 133154) | Tropical peat soil microbial communities from peatlands in Department of Meta, Colombia - 0116_SJ02_MP02_20_MG | ecosystem: Environmental > Terrestrial > Soil > Wetlands > Peat | place...
CGAGACCCAGATGCCGGAGATGAACCGCGTCTCCCGCTGGTTCGTGAACCACGTCAAGGGTCGTTCCAACTCCCGGCTTTACTCGTGGCTTCAGGGCCACCTGGTCCTTCCACCGGGGGCCGTCTGCCTCGAGGTGGGTTGCGGGAACGGGAACATGGCGGTCCGGATCATGGACGGCATGTCCCCCGCCCGGATGGTGGCGACCGACATCGACCTCGCTCAGATCGAGGCCGCCGACCGCCTGGTCCGCGAGCACTATCCGACCGGCCTTCCCACCGGTCTGGAGCTGCGCCCCGCCGACATGACCCAGCTCCCGTTCCCGAACGAGGGGTTTGACGCGGTTTTCGCGTTCGCGAGCCTTCATCACACCGGTGGTCACCATCGCGACCCAGGTCAGGTCCCGACCGCCCTCTCGGAGATCGACCGAGTGCTCCGACCTTCCGGCTACCTCGCCTACGAGGAAGTTCTCCACCGGGACCTCCTGAAGAGCTGGCTCCGGGCGCACCAGTACACCGTGGCGGCGTTCGAGCATCGCTGGCGACGGGATCTCATGGTGGCACAGAAGCCGCCGCCCCCGGTGCCCCTTGGGAGCCCGCCGCGACGCTGAGCCCACCCATCCTCGAGCCGTGGGCGGTTCGGCTATTCCAGCCCAGACCTAGCATTTCGGACCCCCGACCGAATGCGGGGACTCCCGGCGTCCCGCACCGTCGAACCCGGTTAACAACACCGTTATTCCACCCACCACGGTAGAGGAGTCAGTATGGTCGCGTCATCGAAGAAGGCGGACCTCGCCGGTCCGGGCATTGGCACTTACGAGGAGATCGAGCGCGTGCTGCCCAGTGACTATCACTCGCTCCTCGATCCCAAACAGACCCAGCGGGCGATCTACGCCGCGAAACGGTACATCGAAGAGAACCTCTGCCACGAACTCAACCTGATGATGGTCCAGGTGCCGCTGATCGTCGACGCCGACAGCGGGGTGAACGACATGCTCGACCGGGATGGTTCGAGGACCCCCATCCAGTTCCACATCTCGAACGACCGCGACCTGCACCCGGTGAACGCCCAGGTCGTTCAGGCCGCGACCAAGTGGAAGCGTCTCGCGCTCCGCCAGTTCGGGATGACTCCGGGGGAGGGGCTCGTCACCGATATGCGGGCGGTGCGGAAGGATTACTTCCTCGACCACGACCACTCCGCGTACGTCGACCAGTGGGACTGGGAGCGGGTGATCCGCCCCGAGGAGCGCGACCTAGAATACCTCAAGAAAACCGTCCGGAAGATCTGGAAGGTGATCACGGGGGCCCAGAAGCACGTCGAACGGCTGTTCCCGGCGCTCAAGGACCCGCGCTATCCGCCGCTTCCGGACGAGATCAAGTTCCTGCACGCCGAGGAGATCCTGGACGCGTACCCGGACCTCCCTCGCAAGCAGCGGGAGACGGCGATCGTCCAGAAGCATCCGGCGGTGTTCATCATCGGCATCGGCTACCCGCTCGCGGACGGACTGCCGCACGAGATGCGGGCCGCCGACTACGACGACTGGGTCTCCGAAGTGAAGTCGGAGGACGGCCGCACGATGCACGGACTCAACGGCGACATCCTCGTCTGGAACCCCGTCACCCGCCGGCGTCACGAGCTCATGTCGGGGGGGATCCGGGTGAACGGTCAGACGCTGCGCGAGCAGCTCACGATGTCCGGTCAGCTCGACTTCCTCAACTTCCCCTACCACAAGGCGATCCTGAACGGCGAGATCCCGCTCAGTATCGGCGGAGGGATCGGTCAATCGCGCACCCAGATGCTGCTCCTCCGCAAGGCGCATCTCGGCGAAGTGAGCGTTTCGGTCTGGCCGACGATCCTGAAGACAATCTCCGAGAAGAAGAACATCCACGTGCTGACGTAGAACCTCCTCGGACCGGGGGAGGGGGAGCGTCGCAGCCCCTCGACCGCCAGGTGAATCCGGGTCGACCGCGGGTTAACGAGGAGGAAGGGCGTACCCCTGGCCGTCCGGCACACCGGGTCGAGGAAGGAGATGCCGCGGCCGCTTCGGAATCGGAGCGAGGCAGGGCAGCAGCTCGCGGAGCGGTTGCTCCCCTCCTCGAAGGACCGACCGATCGTCCTGGCGCTTCCGAGGGGCGGCGTCCCGGTCGGGTTTGAGATCGCGCAACGGCTCGGCGCACCGCTGGATGTCCTGATCGTCCGCAAGGTGGGAGCCCCGGGCAACCCCGAGTACGGGCTCGGCGCCGTCGGGGAGGGCGGCGTGGTCAGCATCGACCGCCGGCGGGCGCGCGACTCCGGTTACGACCTCGCCGACCTCGAGCCGACCGTCGAGCGGGAGGTCGAGGAGGTCCGTCGGAGGGTGGAGCGGTTTCGCGGAGGTCGGCCCCTCGCCGACCTTAGCGGGCGTACCGCGATTCTCGTGGACGATGGGGTGGCGACCGGGGGCACGGTCCTCGCCGGGATCCAAGTAGTGCGAGCCCTCCACGCCCGGCGGGTCGTGGTGGCGCTCGGTGTGTGTCCGGGAGATACCCTCGAGGCGCTCCGTCGCGAGGCCGATGAGGTCGTGAGCCTGCTCGTCCCGACGATCTTCTTCGCGGTCGGGGAGTGGTACCGCGACTTCGAACCGGTGGACGACTCGGAGGTCGATCGCCTTCTGGCCCTGGCTCGAGTGCGTGCGCCGGCGGTGCCGTAACGGGGCCCTCGGGCTCCGTTCGGTCAGAAACCCCCGCCGCCGGGCATCGGAGGTGACCCGGGCGGCGGTGGACCCCCCGATTTCTTGGAGGCGATGACGTCGTCGATCCGAAGGAGCATGGTGGCGGCCTCGACCGCACCGAGGATCTCCTGGCGGGCGACGCGGATTGGCTCGACCGCGGTCGCCCGCATGTCGTCCACCCGGCCGTTCAGCACGTCCACCCCCGCGTGGAGGTCTCCCGACTTGTGCCGCCGGCGCAGTTCGATCAGCGTGTCGATGACGTCCATGCCGGCGTTCTCCGCGAGCGTCGCGGGGATCACCTCGAGGCCGCGGGCGAAGGCGTCCACCGCCATCTGCTCCCTCCCGCCGACCGTCGCGGCGTAGTCCTTGAGGCGAAGGCTGAGCTCGATCGCGGCGGCCCCGGCCCCGGTGAGGAGGCGGCCGTCCTCGAGCGCCAGCCCGACCACCGAGATGGCGTCCACGAGGGACCGCTCGCCCTCGTCGACCACGTGCTGGGCCCCGCCGCGCACCAGCAGGGTGACGGCCCGGGCGCGCGGGCAACCGCTCACGAACGTGAGCCGGTCCTCGCCGATCTTCCGCTCCTCGACCCGGCCCGCGACCCCGAGGTCCTTAGGGTCGAGGTCGGTGGCGCGGGCGACGATCCGTGCACCGGTCGACTTCGCGAGCGCCTCGATGTCGCTCCGCTTCACCCGGCGGACCGCGTAGACCCCGGCGTTCGCGAGGTGCTCGGCGGCCACGTCGTCGATTCCCTTCTCGTCGAAGACGACGTTGGCCCCCGAGGCCACCACGGCGTCGACCAGCCGCTGGATCTGGCGGGCCTCTTCCTGGAGGAACCCTTCCAGCTTGCCGGCCTCCTGGATGCGAATTTCGGCGTTGAACTCGGTCTTCTTAATCTCGAGCGCCGACTCGAGGAGGGCAATCCGCGCCCCCTCGACCAGCTTCGGCATCTCGGGGTGGACCCGTTCCTGCTCTACGATGTGGCCCTCGATCAGCTCGGAATCATGGATCTCGCCGCCCTGGCGCTTCACGATCTGGATGTTCTTCCGGTCGAAGCGGAGCTGGCCCCCGACCTCTTCGACCACCTCCTTGGAGGCGCGCACGGCCATGGAGGCCAATCCCTCGCGGAACTCCTTCACGCCCTTCGAGATCATCGCGGTCATCGCGATCCGCTTCAGCTCCTCGACGTCGGACGGGCCGACCGGTCGCGTGATTTCGTTCAGGAGGGCGAGCGCGCGTTCCGCCGCCCGCTGGTAGCCGAGCGTGATCTGCGTCGGATGGACCTTCTCGTCCAGCAGGGCCTCGGCTTGGTGGAGGAGCTCGCCGGTGAGGATGACCGAGCTCTTCGTCCCATCCCCGCACTCCTGGTCCTGAGTCTTCGCGACCTCAGCCAGCATCTTACCTGCGGGGTGCTGAATCTCCATCTCCTTCAGGATGGTCGCCCCGTCGTTCGTGATCACGACGTCGCCCATCCCGTCGACCATCATCTTGTCGCGACCGCGCGGTCCGAGCGTCGAGCGCAGCACCTCGGAGACCGACTTCGCCACCTCGAGCACTTGCCGCCGGGCATCGTCCCCGCGGGACCGGCCCGACCCTTCGCGCAGCACCAACACCGGCGTTCCAGCGAGCATAGTGAACCCTTGCTACGGCACCGCACTCGAGAGGATAACTCCGCGGTCAAAGGGCGTTGACGAGCGGGAAGCCGGGGTTCCTCGACGCCGCCGCGACCGGCCCGCGTGGGACGAGCGCGGGGCCCGAGCGAGGTCCGAGGTCGCTCTCAGCCCTGCGGGCGCCACCGGGGGAGCGTGAGGGACGAGAGGAGGGGCTGGGGGCCCCGCCATCCAAACTGGAAGACGTGGGTGTAGACGATCCACCAGACGAAGAGGGTGACGAAGAGGTCGATGAACCGACCCACCACGGCCACCCCGGCGAGGTCGGCCCCGAGGGCGAGCACGGCGAGGGTTGCACCCGTGAGGGCGAACGAAGCGGAGTAGACGAGGAGCGGCGAGGAGGCTGGGTGGATGCCGGGGCCGGGGATGGCGCGGGGCTTCTGGAGCTGGTCGAGCGCTCGCAGGATGAGGAATCCGAAGAACCCGATCGCGAGCAGAAGGAGTCCGATGGTGTCGAGCGCCCACCCGTAGACGTTCGCCCCTGGGGAATCCAGCCACCACAGGAGGAGGTAGAGGATCGCGATCAGAAGGCTCGACAGAAGGAAGCCGGTGAGCGGGAGGTCGTCGTCCGGCTGCCGCGGGATGTACCCATCGAGACGGTCGAAGGTGAACATGGCGGGGAGAACGGCAATTCAGGTCTATACGTTTCTCGGTCCCACCGGTGGACGACCGCCGGAGCGCGGGGGGCGCTCTCCTCGGGGTAACCGAGTCCTTTTTCCCTCCATGAGGGTGGCGGGTCCGATGGGCCTGCCTCCGAAGACGATCGACTACCTCCTCAAGGAGAGCCAAGAACACGAGTGTCCCGGCTCCTCCGAAACGTGCGTGCGCCTGGTCGCCGTCGCCGACCTTCCGACCCGCTTCGGGGACTACCAGGTCGCCGCGTTCTGGAACCGCGACGACCGGCGCGACCACGCCGCGTTCATCCACGGGGACGTCTACGAGAAAGAGCGGGTCCCCGTGCGTCTCCATTCGGAATGCCTCACGGGGGACGCCATCGGCTCGTTGCGGTGCGATTGCCGCGACCAGCTGCTCGCCTCGCTCGAATGGATTGGTCACCAGGAGGCTGGGATCGTCCTCTACCTCCGTCAGGAGGGTCGGGGGATCGGGTTCGCCAACAAGATCCGGGCGTACCAGCTTCAGGACTCCGGCTACGACACGGTGCAGGCGAACGAGATGCTCGGGTTCCGGCCGGACGAACGGACCTACGGGTTCGCCGCTCACATGCTCGCCTCGCTCCACGTGCGCTCCATCGCCATCCTGACGAACAACCCCGCGAAGGTGGCCGACTTGGAGCGTCACGGAGTGATGATCGTCGACCGAATCCCGCTCCTGGTTCCTCCCAACCCCACCAACCGGGCCTACCTCGAGACGAAGCAGCGGAAGATGGGCCACCTCTTGGACTACGAGCAGCCGGACGAGCTGGTCGACCCTCCGAGGGAGTCCGCCCGCTGAATCTGACCCGGTTCGGCGAAGGACGGGCCTACGTCACGTGCGCCGACTTGTTGTGCCGCTGCAGCGCCGAGATGGACGGGAACTTCTCGCCGCAGACGGAGCATTTCACCGTCTTCGGCTTGGGAGCGGCGGATCCGGCCGCGGCCGCGCCCGCGTGGCTCTCCCGGACGTGCGCGTCCAACGCGTCCGTGGAACGGAACACCGCCCCACACTCCGGGCAAACGGCCTCCACTTCGTCGTATTCAACGTAAGGCACGTCTCCGGGATGGAAAACCGGACCCTTTTCCCTTTCGGGAGACCCCGGCGGCCCGTCCCGAAGCCCGGACGGTCCTGTTTCGCCCCGGATTGGGGACGATTACCGCCCCTCGGCCGTGGCCGATCAGGACGCGGACTCCGCACTACTTGAGGAAGTCGGGGTAACGCCGCCTCCATAAGGGGTGGGCTCTACCGGACACTGCGGGTCGCTCGGGCGACGGCGAGGGAAGAGATGGTCGACTGGTTCAGTGTCGCGATCTGGTCATTGGCCGGGACGTGGGCGCTCGTGGTGGGCACGCTGTTCCTGATGTATTGGCAGACCCGGACCGACCGGCACCTGAACTCGGCGAACGCGGTGATGGACCTTCGAGAGCGATTCGACTCCGGCCGGATGCGGGCCGCGCGCCGGCACTTGAGCGAGCGCCTCCTCAAGGGTGGCCATCAGGATGTGGCCAACCTGGAGGTAGTTACATTCTTCGAGCTGGTCGCCACCCTAACGCACCGGCGCGTGCTCGACGATGACCTCGTCTGGGAAGCCTTCGGCACGTGGGTCGAAGCGTATTACTGGGGCTTGAGGCACCCGCACGACCTCATCTCGCAGGTCCGCCGCGACCTCTCAGACCCCCTCATCTTCCATGAGTTCGAGTGGCTCCACGAGCGGATTTTGTCGATCGACCGGCGCGCGGAAGGGTCCCACGGAACCCCGATTTCCGAGGAGATGGTCCGAAGAATCCTTCAGCGCGAGTCTCAGCTGGAGTCGGTCTAGCCGGGTCTACGCGCGCGGGCCGGCGTCCGGGGGCGATGGACGGTCGGCGGGGCCGGCGGACGCCCGATTTCGGGGCCGGCGTCGGAAGACGAGCCGGCGACCGAACCCGAAGATCATCAGGATCCACACCAGCTCGGAGCCGAAGGGCGAGAGGAGCGCAATCGGGATCGACACCGCAAAGACGCCGAGGAGGGCGAGATGGTCCCGCTCCGTGACCTCGATCCACTCCGCGGGGAGGCGGGCGCTGACGAGCCGGTGGCCTCGCGTTGAGTGGCGCCAGATCGCGAGGAGCGTCAGCCCGGCGAGGACCTGGGTGCCGCTGTAGAGCATCACGGCGGCCTGGTTCTCGGGCGTCTGGGGCCCGAACGCGGCCGAAGGCCCGTACTCGAAGAGGATGCCCACGAGGAACGGGGTGACCGACATCTCGAGAAGGAACACGTTGTTGAGCCGGACCAGGAGCTGGTCGTACCGGACGATGGGCGAGAAGAGACGGTGATGGACCGTCCACCAGGACGCGATGATGAAGAAGGCGAGTCCGTAGGCGATGAGGGCGGGCTCGAGGGACCGGAGGTAGGCCCATAGCCCGGGGAGGTGGCCGCTGCCGAACGCGGTGGGCAGGACCAGGGTGACCACGAGGAACGTCAGCGAGAACGCGAAAATGCCGTCGCTCAAGCTGATGATCCGGGCCATGTCGACCCCGCTGCCATCGAGTCCCTGCACCTCGGGCTCGGCCTCGTGGGAAGTCCTGCGCTCGTCTGCTTCCATCGCCCGCCGCGGGGTGGAGCGGCCCCCCCTAATCAAGGTGCTCCGGGCCGAGCGCCGGTTCGTGGGAGTGATTGGGCGGACGCCCGGGCGTCCCGTCCCCGATGCCTACGGTCCGCTCTCCGAAGAAGGGGCCAGGACGAGCAGGTCGAAATCAAGCCCGTTGTTCCAGAGCACCACGGCAGTGTGGCCCGGCGAAACGTAGCTCGTTACCCACGTGGGGAGCATCGGCGGTCCACCCAGCATGAAGGAGTAGGTCGAGCCGTTGGTCAGGGTTACGTTCCCTTCCAGCACACCGGGGGTGAGACTGTACCAGTGGCTGACCCAGACCCAGAATGTGACATTGTGGAAGACAAGGCGCTCGGGGGTGGAAGAATTGGACAGGATCGGAGGAAGTGGAACCCGCTCGGTGGCGTAGTAGTACTCCCGACCGTCGTAGGTTACCACCGAGGGGGCGTTGTAGTTGGGCTTGAGTCCCGGAATCAACCCCGCGAACAGCGCGACCCCGATCAGCACCATCACGAGGAGGCCGACCGCGAGGACTTTCTGTTGGCCCCGGGTCATCGGGTAGTCCCGGTCCATCATGGACAGCGCAGGCTCAGCCTGCACACCTACATAGGGTTCGAGACCACCCTCGTTTCCGACGGAGAACCCCGAGCTCCGGGCGAGTCACCGGAGCACGACCCGGCCGAGGATGAAATAGCAGTGCCGCGTTCGACCGGCCATGCGCTCCGGCGTCGCCGCGGACTCCCGCGACACCTACACGCTGGTCGCGGAGGTGTACGACTCGGTCTACGCTTGGAAGGACTACCGGCGCGAGGCCCTGCGGGTCCACGCGCTCGTCCGGCGATACGGGCTTCCGGGGGCTCGAACGCTCCTCGATGTCGGCTGTGGGACGGGCGCCCACCTCGAGGAGCTTCGTCGCTGGTTCGACCCGACCGGCCTCGACTCGAGCCCCGCCATGCTCTCGGTCGCCCGGCGACGCCTGGGACCGATTCCCCTCGTGGAGGGCAAGATGGAGTCGTTCCGTTTGGGACGGCAGTTCGACGTGATCACTTGCCTCTTTTCGGCCATCGGCTATGTCCGGTCGAAGTCGGCCCTTGGCCGCACGCTGAAGAATTTCGCGCGGCACCTCAGGGTGGGTGGCCTCGCTCTCGTGGAGCCGTGGCTCACTCCCGAACAGTACCGCGTCGGGGGTCTCCATCTGGCCGTCTCGGGTACGAAGCGGCGCCCGATCGCACGGATGAACTCGGACCTCCGCCGTGGAAACGTGTCGGTGATGGACATGCACTATGTAGTGGGGGACCGGGGCCGGGTCCGCTACTGGGTGGAGCGCCACGAGATGGGACTGTTCTCGAGGGCGACGATGCGGGCGGCCTTCCACGACGCCGGGTTCGACGTCCGTTTGCTGCCGAGCGGGTTCTCGACCCGGCGCGGCCTCTACGTGGCCGTGAAGCGCCGCTCCCGCGAGACCGTCGCGCCCCGCCGGGGCCCTACGGCAGGACGACGGTCTCGGCCCTCAGGGCCTTGAACGCGACCGTGCGGTGGGAGCCGTCGCACAACGGCTTGTTCTTCGAGTGCCCGCAGCGGCAGAGCGCCATCGAGACCTTGCCGTCGACCATCACGAGGTTCGGCCCGTCTTCGTTCGAGAGGATGTGGACCTTCGGCATTGCTCTACCGGCGGACGCGCTTCCGGCGGGATAAGGGCATGCTGGCGGCGAGCCCCGCTAGTGGCGGCGCCGTAATCCCACGTCGCCTACGGGGGCGATCCTCGGGCAGGAGGCGGATTCTGGGAAGAGGCCGGCGGCGCCCGGCGCCCTCGCATCGCGACCGCGGCGAGCACTCCCGCGACCACGATCGCGGCGATGATGGCACCGTCCTCCCACTCCCACAGCGGAAGGCCGAGCCAGCGAGCCTCGCTCGTCGAACTGTGATTGGTGGGCGGGCTCGAGACGGTGAATCCCACCATGACCTCCACCGGGCTCCCCTTCACGCTCACGTTCCCTGAGCTCACGTTGACCGAGTAGCCCGTGACGGGGGGCACCGAGTACGGATACGTTCCGTTGGGCGCCGTGAACGAGATGTTGACCGTGGCGGAGCTCGTGAGGTCGGTTCGGTTGAATCGGACCGACCAGTTCGTCCCGTCTGCAAGTCCACGCTCACGGAAGGTGATCTCAAACTTCGGTGGCGGCGGCGTGACGTTCACCGCGAAGGCGATCGGCTGGTAGACGGTGACACCCTTCACGAGCACGGAGCCCGAGCTGGGGGAGGAGTGGTACCCATGGATCGACCCCACCGTGAAGGGGTACGACCCGTTCGGTTCTTCGAGGGTGATCGAGGTGTTCGTTGAGCGAGCGGTGGTGTTGTTCAGGTCGACCGACCAGGAGGTTCTGGAAGGGAGCCCGGTCTCGTTGAACGTCACGTTGAATCTCGGGATGCTGGCCTCGTCATACCCCAGCCGGAGCGGGACGAAGTCTCCACCGACGTGGATGCTGGCCTCGACCTCCGTCGATCCGGGGGGAAGGTTCGTGACGTAGTCTGTGTAGTTGAACCGGTTGACGTAGGGCAGCGTCGTGAATGGGTTGAGGGCTCCGCCCCAGTTCCACCAGTAGTTCCCGCCCTGGCGGGCGTAGCGGGGACCGAGCACATTACCGGAGAGGGCGAAGCCGTTCACGGTGTGGACGACGTCGCGGGCCGACTGATTCGAGACGTTCCAGGTGTCCTCGTAGGTGGGGAGGATGAGCGGCGAGCAGTCGCCGGCGTAGCCCGCCCAGCAGGAGTCGTTGTAGACGTCGTAGGCCATGTACATGGCCGGGTTGTCGACCGAGAAATTGTTGTTGTAGATCAGGTCCCCGCTCTCGGCCTCGGCGAGCGCGGCGTAGGTCGCCGGACTCGTCGTCGGAAGGGCGCCGTCGGGGTCCTCGAAGGCGTTGCCCCAGACGGTGTTGTTGGTGCCTCCGTAGAGCATCAGTTCGTCCGTGGGGTCACAGACCGAACAAGTGACAGTCGGGCAGAACCCGACGCATGGTCCCGGCGTCGGAACGACCGGGGTCGCCACGAATCGGTTGGCCATCACGAGGTCGCTGTCCGAGTCCCAGACGAAGACGTCCGCCTGAGGGAACGGGTTCTGGGCCCCCGGCGGCGTCGCCAGCATGATGATCGGGAACATCGCCGGCCAACCCCCCACGGTGGAGGCATCTCGGATCGTGACGTGCTGAGCGTGGTAGAGGGCCATCGGTAGGTAGAACGGGTAGCTGGGGCCGTGGCCACTCAGTCCCGTGGCCATCACGTACACGAGGAACGAGACCGGCTGGTCCACGTCCACGTACGGGCTGGTCCCGTTGAGCAGCAAACCGGGAAACGACGGGTAGTCGTAGTCGTTGTAGTCGAAGAACCAGTCCGAAAGCATGCCGTGGAGCGCACCGCCGCAGTTCACGCACGATTGGTTGGGGGGATTGTTGAAGGGTCGATACGGGTCCGAGATCGTGCCGGTGCCCGAGCCCGAGATGCCCGCGAGACCGGAGTTGTTGAGCGCCCAGAGCGGGGTGTAGACCCCGCTCGAGTTGGAGTAGGTCAGGTCCACCACTAACGACGTCGGCGTGCTTCCGACCGCGATGCTGCCGGTCGCCTCCGCGTAGTCGGAGAGCATCACGACGTAGTCGTACTGGCCGGGCATCAGGTACCATGTGGAGACGTCCGGGGCCCATCCGTAGCCTTCCCCGGAAACCGCCGCATTTTCGAAGAAGACGAACACGTACGGGGGAGTCGCGGACGGGTCGGGTGAGCCGGTCACAGTGATCGCGTTTGTGAGGACGCCCACGCCCGGGACGGACCCGGGCTGACCCGGGTATCCCC
>Ga0187770_10001873_pt1 | contig 11462 bp, 13 predicted proteins | sample 0116_SJ02_MP02_2_FD_133154 | JGI IMG/M metagenome (GOLD analysis project Ga0187770, IMG submission 133154) | Tropical peat soil microbial communities from peatlands in Department of Meta, Colombia - 0116_SJ02_MP02_20_MG | ecosystem: Environmental > Terrestrial > Soil > Wetlands > Peat | place...
CAATTCCCGGCGCAGGTTCTGCAAGGCCGCCGGGGTGCACCCCTGGCCGCCGGCCTGAAATTCCTCGGAAAAACCCATGATGATGAAGGGCAGGGCGCTCTGGGCCCGGGCAAAACGCTGCACCTCCTGGCAGAAGGAGCCGGCGGAGATGAAGATCTCCACTTCCACCCCTTCCTGCTGGCCGTGCTCCCGAATCTTCCCCAGCCATAGCCGTTGGTCCTCCCGAAGTTCCGCCAGGGAGAGGGTCGGCGGCGCCGCCGCGGTTGGCTGCCGGGGCGGCGCCAGGATGGCCATCAGGATGAGCGACAGCCCGAGGCGCGCCGCTAGCTGCACCGCATAGGAGGCGGCCCAGGAATCTGGGGCCTCCAGGTCAATGGCTAAAAGCACCCTTTTCTTCATATCCATCCGGACATGTTGCATTATCCGTTCCAACAAAAATTATTAGCAAATTCAATGAGATAACCATTGGCCAGTCGAGTTTCTGTTCCAAATTGAAACAAAACCTGATGAAACCCCGGTTAATGCAGGCGGTTAGCCGTCATGGTTTATTTCATTTTGAAATGCGGTGGATTGGAAAGAATGGGAGCAGGAAGCTTCGCTTTAGGCGAAATTTAACTAACCTAAGTAATTCCTGAGATCCCTGGAATAATTCATATGGCCAGAAGCCGATATGGGCAAGTTGAGACTGTAAAATAAAATAATAGTTAGTATAGGCGGGTCACAAAAGCTAAAAAGGGGTTATGGTCAAAAACCGCAACCCCTTGAATTTGCCTGGTAGGCGGTACTGGACTCCTATCCCGAGGTTCGGGTATGCCGGGGTGGTAATATCTAAGGGAGCTCCCGGCCGCGGTTAATTCTTGCAGGGTCGCAAGCGGAGGCGTTATTGGGGGAATAAAAAGGCAGGGCCACGGCTGACCCTGCCTTGGTTTATCGCTGAGAGTAACGGCTTGTTAACCTTTCCTAAACCTCCTCCATCCTACCAGGCCCAGGAGGCCGGAGCCCATCAGGAGAAGGGCGGGCGGAACCGGGACGGGGTCAACGGATACATCGGCCACTGCCATGCCATATACCTGTGTGGTACCCGTCACAGCATATGAGGCGAACCCGATGTAAGTGGATGAACCTGTCGCAGTCACGATGAATGTGTAATCAGTCCACTCCGGCTCTGGCGCGCCTGACGGTAAAGTGCCATTGACAGACCAGACGGGTGTACCCTCAATGCCGTAGCCAGACGCCGGGACGCCACCGAAATAAGCCGCGAAGGACCCTGGATTGACATAGTAACCAGGCGTTAGGTTGGGCGAGTACATCCAAAAACTAAAATAGTAAGAGGCCCCGGGGGTCGTCGGGATCGTCTGCCCGATGGCGTCGGGAACCGTGCCCACGCCGCAAAAAGCCACATAGCCTCCAGGGACTCCTGGGTACGCCGGCGCCGCGCCGCCGCCGGCTACCGTACCCATCTGATAGAACGAACTCGTGGTGGAGGGTATGACGTCCCATCCCGTCATCGACGGGTATGTCAAATATTCTGGCTGGCTGCTTGGCCAAAAGGGGTTGGGGACGGTGACCATGAAGTCACCATTTGCCACGAGGTTGGCGGTGGCGACTCCCGCCATGGCCAGGAACATAGTGAGGCAAACCAAAATCCACAAAAGGCGTTGCATCGGCTTTCTCCTCATCCTCAACTCTCTGGTTAGCAAAAAGAAGCTGCCCCTTCTGCGGGTACGCAGGGGAATCCAATAGCTTTCCTGCCCCGCCTCACGGCAGGTTTGCCTTTTCCTGGTAAGTTGATTTAACTTAATGGTTTCCCTGACTTTTTTCACAATCCCCAACAAAAAAGCCGCATCGCCTCTTCCCTGAGGGACGACCCGGCCTCATCCTTGAGTCCCGTAGCTTTTTACCACCACCCTTTTTTTTACAATACGCACAGAATTAAGGAGATATCAAGAAAAAAATTGCGGGATAATTAAATTTTTTAAAAACCTTTGTGAAAAAAATATGTATGTCTATAATTAATTATAGCGAAAATTATATACAGGCTCCATACCAGGGGGCCTGTTGCTCTACCTCCTCGATTACCGGCGTTAAGAGTGGCGGGGTTGCCGAGGGTCATGTTTCACGATTTGAGGCACACCTATGCCAGCCTCCGATTCGAGCAGGGGGAAAATATTAAGTATATTCAGAGCCAGTTAGGGCACTCCAGCCCAACCGTTACTCTGAATGTCTATGCCCACCTGATGAAGCCCACCAATCAAGAGGCCGCCTGGCGGTTGGAAAATGCAGTTTTTGGCGAAGGTGTACAGGGGGGTGAGATATTTAAGGGGTTAGAATTGCGATAATTAAGATAAAAAAAGTTGGGGAAGATTGGTAGTGAAGTAGAGGTAAAAAAAGAGTATGGAATTTTGGCGGGGGGGGGTGCTCTGCTAATGAAGGATTTTTGTAAAGATAAGGGCTGTCAAGTGAGAAGGTTAATTTGGGCGTTCCCCCCCACACTGATACCTAAAAATGATTAAGTATAAAAAATACTGAAACGGCGCGGGAAAAGCGCATATATTCCTCTATGGAGCTCAAACGTATTTATAGAAAGATTTCTTTCACAATGACCGCAGACGTCTGCGGTTCATTGTGGGATCAGGATCAGATCCGACCTTAACCTCACAGGCAGCAAAAACCCTGCGGCGGCCAGGCAGTCAGTCTGTGAAAGGAAAAGCGGGGCCAGAGATAAAGAGGCGAAAATGCGATAAGATCTCGGGGCCAGGGCAAGGGGCAAGGCCAGGGCAAGGGCCAAGGCAAGGGCAAGGGCCAAGGGAAGGACAAATTGTATAACCTGGGGGCATCTGGCGAGCTCGTTTTTCCGCCGCCAGCCTGGCGAAGATCCAGCATGCACCGGGAAGTCCCGTCAAGGAGGCCAGCTGCCCAGCAATCCAGCTCACCTGGCCGGTGAAGGTTAAGAGCTCGGGGCCAGGTCAGAGGCAAAGGCCAAGGCAAGGGCAAATCGTATAACATGGGGCATCTGGTGATCTCGTTTTTCCGCCGCCGGTCTGGCGAAGCTCCATGAGGCGCCGGCGAGCACCTGTAGGCCGCCCGGCAACCCGGCGATCAGGACGGCCCCCCCACCAAGGACGGCCCCCGCAGGCCCCGGCCGGCTCACATGGCCGGTGAAGGTTAGGAGCTCGGGGCCAGGGCAACGGTAAAGGCCAGGGCAAGGGCAAATCGCTTAACCAAGGATGTCTGGTGAGCTCGTTTTCCCCGGCGTCGGCCCGGTAGACCTCCAGGAGGACCCGGGGAGCTCCTGAAGGCCAGGTTGATTGTTAATCCTCCAAGAATTTAAAAAAGCTGGGCGGCAGCTCGGCCCCGGCCTAGTGGAGCTCCCGGCCCACCCCAGATTACCAGCTAAGCGCAGGACTTGCGACGGCTCCCGGTTCACAAGTGAATGGCCTTTATCAATTGGAAGGCTCATTACCTTTAGTGGGAAAGGGAAAAGGGCAGCGGGTGCATGTAGATTCGTTAGGAACGTTATGCGCGTTAAATAAATTGAACGGTAGTTAATTAGATGCTCAAGTATCAATTATTCAATTTTGTTAATAGATTTCAGGTATTCCTGCACATCCTCGGGACGGAACATCAAGCGCCGGAAGCTGAGTTTCACTCCCAGGAGTTTGCCCTCCCGCCACAGGCGGCGCACGTGCTGGGCAGTCACTCCCAGGCGCTGGGCCACCTGATCGGCGCGTAGCAAGGTCTCATCTGGGGGCGGGGCCATTCCCATTAAAAACGGCCACAAAAGAGCCATAGGTGGGTCGCCCCGCATGAGCCATTCTAATGTAACTCCGCCAAAATCCGCAATTTTCTTTAAAGTCTCTTCATCAGAAAGCCTGCCATGTTCCCACCTTGAAACCGTGCTATCCCTTACACCAAAAATTTTCGAAAATTCAATTTGAGTAAGGTTTCCGCGGATTTTTTTAATTCGGTCTCCTATACCGTAGAATTGTCCCAATTTGACCGGTTTTTTTCTTGACATTGCAAAGAATACCTTGGTAATATTTGCCTAAAAAGGGAATTGACTCTCAACTCATATATTCAACATCTTAATTAAAAGGGCAGGAAGAGGCAATATCAATTTATCGAACCCCCGGCAGGCATAAGAAGGCGACAAGCTCCCAGATTTTAATGATCAGCCTAGCGGCGAGGAAGGATAGATGAGAATAGACAAGAAAAAGCGGAGGGCTTGGATATACATGAAGCTGCACCTAAAGGGATTGACCGGCGCAGAAATTGGGCGACGGCTGGGCGTTTCCACCCCCCTGGTAAGCAGGACGATCCGGGGCGAATGGCTCAATTACAAGGTACGCCGGGCGGTGGCCGAGGCCCTGGAGCTCCCATATAAAAAGGTTTGGCGCGAGGAGGATATTGGTCAGTGAGCATTAATGGCACTGACCTGAGACCCGGCTCCCTTGGAGCTTGAGCCAGGGGATAGATTGGGATGGAGGAGGCCTTTATGAAAAAGTTCTTTAGCGGATTAGCCGTTAACTGCTAAGGGAGCAGAACAAGGAGGAACAATGGAGGCGCAATTATTGAATCAGCAGAGGACGCAAGCCCTACAAATACCCCTCAAAGAGGAATTTGAGGAGCGAGCCATGCTGGCTCAGGATTTGCGGACGTTCTTGGGGGGGTTGCCTTATGACCGGGCCCGGGTGATCGAGCGCACCCAAGAAGCCTTTAAAGGAATGGTCAGGAATGCCTATGAGGTGGGGAAAGGCCTGATCCTGATCCATGACAATGAGCCGGAGAGGTATGCTGCCATTGTTGAAGAGCATTTTCCGGGATTAGGTTTAAGCTCAGCAGAGAAATATATGCGGTTCGCCCGCGGCGCCTCGAAGTTTTCTATACTCAAGCAGTTTAATGATATCCGTGGAGGCTATTCAAAGGCGCTGACAGTATTGCACGCCTGCACTGAAGCCGAAATAATGGAGCTTGAGGAGACCGGGGGGCTGCGAGACTTCACCCTGGATGAAATTTCCCGGATGAGCGTACGTCAGCTTCAAAAAGCCCTGCGCATGGCAAAGCATAAGGCGGCAAAAGCCCAGGAAAATCTGGCGGCGGAGAATGCGGAGTTGAAAGGTGAGATCAAGGCTTTGAAGGCGGCAGATGAGGAGCTGGCTCAAGTGGAGGATATGCTTTCCCGGGCAGACAGAAAGATCGCTGAGGCCTGCCGAATCCTGCGAAAAATCTCCAACAACCTCCTGGCCCGGGACAGATATATCCGGAAGGCAGCGATCTCGCGATACAGCACGATGGAGTATTACATACAGACTTTAAGGGATCAAGTTATCGCCTTGGAGCGGAAAGAGCAGTTTGATGAAGACTAGGAGGACATTCAGAATGCGCCGGGGGCTGAATCAACCGAGGGCCTGAGATGCAGGGTGAGATAGACCCGGAAAAAGAAGGCGATGCCCTGCGGGCTTGGGGGGAACTTTCCCGTGGCGGCCGGGAGGAGTGGTTCAAAATCTTTCTGCCCTACTTGGGGATCAGCCGGGCCTCATGGTATCGGCGATTGCAATATTTAGAGCGCAACCGGCCGCGTAAGGCCCGGGCCGACCAGGGGCAGCGGAAAATCCCCCAGGTCGAGGAATGGGTGCGCCGGATCGTGCGCCAAAAATATGCGCCCGAGGAAGGCTGGCGGGTGCTGACCACCGAAGACGCGGTCAAGCAATGTCTGCAAAACGGCATGATCCCCCCAGAAGCAGCGGCGTTGCCCCTGTGCACCATCAACCGCATCGCACGAGAGCTGGGGCTTTATCGCCAGCCGGAGCGGCAGAACCGATTCCAGGCGAGTTTCCCGGGGGAGCTTCATCAATTCGATGCCAGCGGCTCCGAGCATTTTTACCCGGTGCGCCAGGAGGGGGGCAGCTGGATCCTAAAATTGCGCCGCCGGCGGCAGAAGAACAGGGACAAGCTGGAAAGGCTGCGCGTCTGGATTTACGGTCTGGTGGACGACTATTCCCGGGTGCACCTGGCCCGATATGTGGTGGCGGCGGGGGAATCAGCGGCCGACGGCATAGATTTCCTGCGCTGGGCCTGGGGGAAAAACGAGGAGCATACCCCTATTTATGGAATTCCAGAAACCCTCTATCTGGACCAGGGGAGCATGGCCAAATCAAAGAGCTTTAAGGATTTTTGCGGGGCGATTCCGGTAAACCTGAAGGCGCATCTACCCTATAAAGCCAGGGCCACCGGCAAGGTGGAGGTGCGCTGGCGCCATTTGTGGCGGCGCTTTGAAACGATCTTCGGGGCCTCCCAGGATTGGCAGAAGAGGGAGATTTCTCTCGATGAGCTTAACCGGCAGCTTTACGCTTTCATCGCCCGGACCAATCAGGGGAAACACCCAAACCTGGACATGAGTAAGCTGGAGGCCTGGCTTACCGGCGTGAAGACCCAGGGCGGCGTGGTGGAAATCGAGCCCTCCGCCTTCATGGGGGCGGGAAAGCGATACCGGCGAGTGCTGGACGGGGCAGGCTGCTTCAATTTCAAGGGGGTGGCCTACCATGTGGAGGGGTTGCACTCCGCTCCGGTGTGGGTTTACCAGCTCCTTCTGGGGGGGGAGTTATTGGTAAAAGACCCGGAGAGCGGCAAGGTTCTGGAATACCACCTCTTCAGCCCGCGCCTCCTTGGAGAATACCAAGGGACGCAAAAGACCCCACTGGAGGAGATCTTGTCTGACGCGGCCTATGAGCTGCCCCAGGCGAGTCGCTTTGATTTTGGGGCTGAGTTGCCGGAAAATGTGGTTTATCTGACACCCCGGAATCGCGAATTGCGCGGCGGCCCCGAGCCAGAGGCCCAGCAGGGTGAGTCGGCGGTAGAGGCCCGAGAGGGCGAACCGGTACCGCGATTATTTGTAAGTACCCTGGACCGCTATGAGCACCTTCTGATGCAAATAGAGCAGGGCCGGGAGTTGAGCGAGGATGACCAGAATTTTATCGCCTGGTTTAGGTCAGAATACCAGGGAATGCTGGACCTGGTAGGCGAGGCTATCACCAGGCGGATAAAGATGCAATTAACCCTGATGAATAGGGAGTAGAGCGGCCTTGAAAAAAGGATTGGTCAAGACTGATAATGTAATTCGGGGTACCGCGGCGCTCCAGGATTTAGAGTTACATCACAAGCTCTCTCCAGGGAGAAGTTTCGTGCTGATAGAAGGGTTGACTGGCCGGGGAAAGACCCTCTTCTCCGAGTGGTATGCAGTGCAGAAGGACTGCGCCTACCTGGAGGCGGATCCCGACTGGACTCCGAGTTGGCTGATGCGGGCTATTGCCGGGGGCCTGGGATTGGCCCAAGCGCACAGCCTTGAAATCAATAAAAGGCAAATTGTTGAATTGCTGCGGAATAAGTCACGGACCCTGATCATTGATGAGGCAGACCGGGTGATCCGGCACAACAATCTCCTGGATACTATGCGGGGACTCCACGATCAGGCCCTTGTTCCCATTGTCCTGGTGGGAGAGGGAGGGGCCTGGGGACGCATCGCCCGAAAGAGTCCCAGGTTTGCCGACCGGGTGAGGCAGGTGGTGGAATTCCGGGATGCCAGCGCCGCGGATATCGAGGCCGCCGCGAAGGAATTGGCCGGCTTGGAGCTCGGCACAATGGCCGCCTATCTGGCCAAGGAGGTGCAGGGAAATTTCCGGCGGGCGGCCAAGGTCATCGAGGAGATGGAGCAGATATTTAAGGCAAATCCGGGGGCGCTGACCCGCGCCAAAATGGAACTTGCCTTGGGGAATTTGCGTCTCCAAGAGATGCGGGCGGCTTAAACGGGAGTGCTAGGGGAAGAAAAAGGATTAAAAGCGTGGGATTGACGCGACAGATCCGGGAGGTCTTAGGGCAGGGCGAAAGAACGAAGCGGCAGATCGATGAGCGCCTGGGAATCTGCGGACGGCGCGGGGCAGCCCGAATATGGTCCCGGCTGCGAGATTTGCAGCGCCGGGGCGAAGTCCAGCACCGGCCAGGACCTGAAGGATGGATCTATTGGGCAATCCCCACGGCTACGCCGGAGAATAGCCCAGTGCAAAATAGAATTGGCCGGGCGGTCCAATTACTTTCCGGGAAATATCGCAATTTTCATTGGCGGCAGGTAGTGGTGCTTAGCGAGGCGGACCAGGATTATCTACAGCGTTGCCTGCGGTTCTGGGAAGGGGCCGGGGTACTATTAAGAGTCGGGAAACGGGGCAATCTTCTGATATACAGCCTGGGGCCCGGCTGGCAGGGGAAGAGATTTCCGCATTTTAACCGGCGTGTATTTGAGGCAGAGGCCAAGGATAAGACCGGAGCAGAAAAATCAGGCATTCCAAAATCTTCGAATGAAGGAATCGCGGCACCATAATAAGTGGAGAGCTTACTTGATCAAGGATGAAACATGTTTCCGGCGGCTGCATAAAATTTACCAGAAAAATGGATTGAGCCTGGCATGACCGGAGCCCCTCTCACCAAGCGCCAGATCGCCCTGGTGCATGTAGCCAAGGCCCGGTTGGGCCTCAACGAGGAAGATTACCGGGAATTGCTGGCGCGCTTTGGTCAAGGGGCAAGATCCTCAAAGGAATTGACCCAAGGGCAATTGGAGGAGTTGCTGCAGCATTTTAAAAAATGTGGCTTCGAAGTCCCTTCCTTCAGGCCCTTGTCCAAAGGTGCCCCGAATATTCGGCGGCTGCCGGCAGCCAAGCACGCCGGCCTGGCGGCGGTGGATCGAGCCCTGGCCAATCTAAACCTGCCTTGGGTTTACGCCGAGGGCATTGCCCGGCAAATGTTCGGCATCAAAAAATTGCAATGGTTGGCCCCAGAGCAGCTCCAGAAGGTGCGCCTGGCCTTGGAATACCAATTGGGCAGGAAAAAATGAAGGCGACATATTTATCAGCATGGGGGGGATTGAATCGGTTGCGCCTGAGAGATTATGTTGGATTTCAGGTCATTATTAACTTTTTACGATGAAGCAATTTACCTTTAGAACGCCTGAGGATAGAGGGAATGCCGGACGAAAAACTGCTGCGGGCTGACCAAGTTGCCAAAATGCTGGGGGTCACGCCTAAACATGTCCATCGCCTATGGCGGCAGCGCAAACTCATAGGCGTGAAGCTCTCTTTCCGGCGGCTGCGATTCCGCCTCCAAGACGTGATGGAATATATGCGGTTAGTCAATGAAATAGAATAATTTTTTATCTATTAGGACACTTAAGGCACCGAAGGCGCTTCTAAGACTTTAGTTTGAAAGGAGAACATAGCAATGGCAAAATTGTTTCCTCCCCATCCTGGGGCAGTATTGCATGATCTTCATGGCAATCAGATTTTAGCTGGCGCGGACGGAACAATGGAAGTCCCTGAAACCCTTGTTAGCAGTCTGATTGATGCCGGCTATACACGGGCTCCGATGGTCCAGTCCCCTGCGGCTCCGATGCCGTTTATCGCCCCGGCGCAAAACCAAAAAGATATGCTGGAGAAGTTTAATGCGCTATTGGCACAGCTTCAGGCCCATGGGATTATGGCCAACCCTTAAAGGGAGGAGAAAGAAATTATGTCAACCGTAAGAATATTGCCCCCAGGGGTATTGCCTCCTGGTGGAACCAGTTTCACTGCGGTTTGTGGCGGCGGCACGGCTTATCCAGGGGGCGAACCCGGTGCGGCAGCCGTGCAGCTTTCGGGCCGAACTTACATAGCCGCGCCAGGATAGGTCCTTGATGCGGCGGATTTTGACGGTCAGCTTTTGCGGGCGCAGGGTTGGATTGTTGTCTGTTATGGATTACCTGCCAAGGTCCAGGGCGGCAGCGGCCCTACGACTCAGAGGCCCTTGTCACCCTTGGTAGAATGTCATTATTTCGATACCACCTTGGGGAAGCTCGTGGTCTGGGATGGCGGCGCCTGGCGCGACCCGGGCACCGGCAATTCGGTTTAATTATGCGGAGGATTGAATGATTTCGACTCAGGATGCCGAGAAAAAACTGGAGGCGCAGCGCCGGGAGCTGGCCGGCCTAGAGAAGGAAAAGGAATCGCTCTCGGAAAAGCTGCAAGCTCTGGAGGATAAGCGGGCTCGGGCAGTCCGTGACCTGGCCGCCGGCAGAGGAAAGGAGCGGACGGTGGAGGCTTTGGATGCCCAGATGCGCCCCTCCCGGTTTAAATAGGAAGGGATAGAAGGGCTGATTTCTGAGTGCCAAGAGGAGGTTACGGCGGCGGAGCAGACCCTAAATGAAGCCTGCGCCCGAGAGAAGGAGGAGGCGGCAGCAGAGGCCCGGCGGCAGGAGATCGAGGCGCTTCAAGCATTTGTGGCGGACCTGCCAGCCCGGGAAACCCGCATTATCAACCATTTTACCGCATTATGCAATGAGCTGGCTGAGGTCAGGTTGGCCGAAACCCGGGCTCGGGGCCTGGCAAATCCTCGGCCGTTTTTTGATTTTCTTTTCACCTTGCCGGTCAGGATCCACGATCGCTTGGCTCGGGAAGGTTGGAAGAAGATAATGGGCTTGGGTTTTGCCGGGCATACCTGGGAGATCTGGCCCATGATGCGGCCAGGTGCTTATCCCATGAGCGGCAGCATAATAGACCCTGAAATTTTTGTCAAATGGCAAAGGAATATCCAAGGGCGGCAAGCCATCACCGAGAGCTCACCCGGCGCCGGATCCCTACCCAAAAAGGAGGGCGCTGGCTCATAGAGCAGGGAATTATATGCTGAGATTAATTCGTCCCAGGGAAGCAAAGGATGCGCCGGCTTGTAAAATTGACCCGGCTATATAAAAAGGTTCTCTTTTGAAGGAGGATTATTAATGGCAAACCAGAATGGGTCTACGTGGCCACCGGATGTAAAACTGCCGGTCATGGGCGGCGGCCAGGCGGAAGCGATAAAGCCATTAGAAGTGACTGTTCAGAACGATAAAATGCAAGTGCAATTACCAGATGGCCGCATTTATGTTGATGGTGGAGAAAAGGGCGGATCGGCGTGAGGATCCCGATCAGCGTCAAAACCCGCTAACGTGGCAGAAAAAGGGACTGCACGGATCGGTGCCGGGCATCCTTGCAGAATACCCAGGACTTAACTTGTTTTCTCCAATGGCGCGGGCGATATTCCGACGGCTGTGGCCCCGTGGCCGGAATATAGTAATGCCGATGGCCCGTGAGCCTTGCTTGACATTCGGCATGAAGAACGGGGCCTTTGCCCCTGGGCTGCGGAAGTTATTTTCTCCCGCCTCAGGCCCGCAGGCGTAAAGTACCGTATGGAGTTTGCATCGCATAGTTTGGAAATCGGCCCAGGCTGTAGCCTGGCGCATATCCTAGCGGCATGGATGTAGATCCTGAAAATTATATCAAATGGAGACCTCTGCTAAAGTCCCTTGAAAAATAGGTGTCAATTTAAGAAAAAATTAGTTTAACATATTGAAATATCGTGCTAATCTGCAATTAACGCTGAATACAGGAGGTCGCAGATGCTGGGCA
>Ga0187770_10001874_pt1 | contig 11460 bp, 3 predicted proteins | sample 0116_SJ02_MP02_2_FD_133154 | JGI IMG/M metagenome (GOLD analysis project Ga0187770, IMG submission 133154) | Tropical peat soil microbial communities from peatlands in Department of Meta, Colombia - 0116_SJ02_MP02_20_MG | ecosystem: Environmental > Terrestrial > Soil > Wetlands > Peat | place...
ACTCCGTAGTAGTCAATGGTGGCCCAAGAGGCGCCCGGATAATCCGGCGTCAGCTTGTAGAAATTGGTCTGGGTAGTATAGGGCTTCTGGCTGCGCATGCTCTCGATGAGCAGCTTGATGCCCACACCCTGGGAGAGTTGCATCCCTTTCACCAAATCCGCCACCGACTGGGGTTCAAGAAAATCCTCACTGTAATGCACCATCTTCGTCACATGGAGGAAGGTATAAGTAGGAGTATGATGGACAAACACCGAATCCGGACCGATCGGCCACTCAGTCAACTCGGCGGGCGGCAGAACGCGCTTCAAGGCCGCCAGGGATTCTGGGCTGGCGAGTCCGAATTCTGCGGCAGCGATAGGGGGTGTGTGATTGTCCAGGGAATGGTCGGAAGGTGGGGTCCAGGACTGAATGCGTCCGTCCGCCAGTTGGCGATAAGCAAGAAGCGGCATATCCCCCCAGTACACGCCATACCAGTGGGTCCTGCCGCCATAAGGGTCGCTCCGCCAGAAGTCGCGTGTGCCGTCCAACTCCAGGCAGCGCCGACCTAATACCTCGACAGTCCTGCCGAGGGGGTGGTCGAGCTCATTGGCTCCGGACCATATCGCGAGGCTGGGATGATTCCTCAAAGTCCTCACCATATATCCGGTCATGTCCATGGTTTGAAGATTCGCCACATCCTCCAGTTCACTGTAGCCCAGCAGTGCAAACTCTTGCTCGATCATAATCCCCAACGCATCGCCTAGGTCATAAAGAGCATCATTGTAGTTTGGCCCCCCGCCCCAGACCCGGATGAAATGAATGTGCGCATCCCGCGCGATCCGTAAGAAGCGCTCTTGCCGCTGACGAGTGAGCCGTAACATCGCATCCGGAAAGCACCAATTGGCGCCTTTGATCCACAGTGGGCGGCCATTGATGAGAAACTGGTTGTTGTAAAGGACTGGCTTTGGCCCTCCGGGCGTGGGTGCCCACTGGACGGTCCGAATCCCGAAGTTCGACTGGTAGACATCCACAATCCTGTTGCCTTGCCTCAGTACGCTACGGAATGTATAAAGATTAGGTTGCCCCATGTCCACCGGCCACCAGAGCCGTGTGCCTTCCAACTGGCTGGTAAATCCCAACGCGTTCATCCCCGGTTGCAGAGTAAGGGGGACAACCGCCCGGTAGGACTGGCCGTGGAAATTCTTCGGGGTCAAGCTGAGCTCCAAATTGTACTCCTCGTCTTGGCGTCCCCAGCTCCAGAGGTCCAGGGATAAATCGAGTGTCGCATGGGTTCCGTCAGCCTCTCGGGTACGCAAAAAAGGAAAACCTAGTGACGCTCCTCCTCGCGCTTGCAGTCGCACCCAGCGCCAAATCCCGGAGGTGACCAAGTCCACATAGTGCCATCCGTAAGACACGCTGGTCTTGAAAGTGTTTTCGTAGTGGGAAGGGGCCGGATCCAACCTGACGATCAGGACGTTCTCGTTGTTTCCGTAACGGAGGAGATTCGAAACATCGTAATAAGGCCCCCCAAACATACCTTCATGCACGCCCAACCGCTTGCCGTTCAACCAAAACGTGCCGCGGTAATCTACCCCATCAAACTGGAGTTCGATATGCTTTCCTTCCCAGGCGGGTGGGGCCTGGAATTTCCTCCGCAGCCACCACTCCCGCGCCGCCACCCAGAGAATGTCCAGGTTATTTTTTAGCCGCATGGGATCTTTGATTCTGCCGGCTTCAAACAAAGCCGTCTGTATCGAGCAGGGAATGTTGGCGGGGATAGCGTTCTTCCATGCTTCGTCGCCATTCAGCATGACGACCTCGGACGCCCCTTGTTGGGGTGCTTCCTGAAGCTCCCAGGCGCCATCCAAGGATAAGGTCAGTGCGGCATTCGGTGTCGCGGGAGCAACAGCAACGGCAGGCCACTTCAGGGCCTCCATCGGACGGTCAAAAGGTGATGTTCTTACACCAAAGTCTTTTCGGTCCAAGGAGTTTAGTGATTCTTCCGCCTGCGCGGCAGTGCCCTGGCCGGCGGGCGGTTCTTGCGCCCACAACAATGAAAGAAACCCAACTCCGTTCCTCGCCTTTTCCCTATGGCCTGACTCCCAGCTTGCAGCGTATCCGAGTAATAGCAGGATTACAAAACCGCATACCAAGGAAAACCGAAACTTTGACATCTTGCAGACTCCTTATGTGGACTCAAATCTAGACTCAACAAGTCTGTAGCCTGGGTTTCCCACTTCCCGCCTAGGCACGAAAACGGAGACCTGTCACTCCGAGCGGAACAGGGAATCTCGCTCTGATTCCCTTTGCTGCGCGCCATAGCTTTGACAGAGCCAGATTCCTCGCTCCGGTATGGGGTCATCAAGAGGAGGTTTTGCCCAGCCAGCAAAGCCCCATTCGGTTGCCCCCACTCATTCTGCAACCTTGATCACGGATTCCTCCGCATTCCAGGCTGATAATTTCAGCTCCTTCAGGGGTACATCGTTCCCGTCCACGGCCGGTATGTGTTCTATCTCCACCCCCTTGCTCTCCCCCGGCTGGAGCCAGAACAGCGATTCGTGCGCATAGTACGACACCCCCGCATCCCCCAGGTTTACCGTCACCCCCAACGCCGGCACCCTCCCCGCATTCTCGATCGCCAACTCCAACTCCTCTTTCCCCTTCCTCACCCAACGAGCCGTCAGCTTCGTCGCCGGCCGCTGGAATAAGCAGCCTCGCTGCTGCGTGAAGTTGTAGTACGACCAGTCCTCATCCAGTCGCTCCCCTTGCCTGTTGACCAGTTCTAAAAGCAGAAACAAGGGCTGGGCCCCCGCCGCCGGCTCTGGAAACTCCACCCCTGCCACCTGTAGAGCTTCGCTCGTCGGAATCTCAACCCCATAATCCTGGTGCCACACCGCTTGCAGTTGAGCGTTGAAGATCGTCGCCTTCAGCGTCCCCACCACAGGCGTGGAGGTGTCATTCACGGCGTGCAAACTGAACTTCAGAACCCCCTCCTGGGCGTTCCAGTTGTCGTAGATGGACATCACGTGCACCGGTCGATAGGCTTCTTTGACAAGATACATGGACAGCTTCGGAACTCCGTAGTAGTCAATGGTGGCCCAAGAGGCGCCCGGATAATCCGGCGTCAGCTTGTAGAAATTGGTCTGGGTGGTATAGGGCTTCTGGCTGCGCATGCTCTCGATGAGCAGCTTGATGCCCACACCCTGGGAGAGTTGCATCCCTTTCACCAAATCCGCCACCGACTGGGGTTCAAGAAAATCCTCGCTGTAATGCACCATCTTCTCGACATGAACGGGGATGAAGGTTGGGGTATGGTGGACGAAATCGGAATCAGGACGAATAGGCCATTCGGTTAGCTCGGCGGGGGGCAAGACCCGTTTCAATGCAACCATCGATTCCACACTCGACAGGCCAAATTCCGTAAACGCGATGGGGGCTTCTAGTTCAGGTGGGGCAAGGTCCCCCTCCCAAGTCTTAATCTGACCGTTTGCTGCCTTCCTGTAGTCAAGAAGTGGTAAATCCTCCCAGTACACGCCGTACCAGTGAACCCTGCCACCATAAGGGTCGGTACGCCAGAAATCTCGCGTACCGTCCACTTCCAACACCTTCCTTCCCAGCACATCAACCGCCTTGCCGACACCACTAAACTCATTGCCCCCGCACCAAACCACCAGGCTTGGCCTATTTCTCAGTTCAGTTACAACGTGGTCTGCCATGTCGTCGACAAGATTCAGCGGGACATTATCTAGGCGGCTAGAAAAATTCAGCGGGAATTCCTGTTGCACCATGATTCCCAACTCGTCGCATAAGTCATACAGCGCCTCATTGTAATTGGGTCCTCCTCCCCATACGCGAATGAATTGGATGTGCGCGTCCCGAGCGATCTTTAGGAAATGTTCCTGTCGTCCACGGCTGAGGCGCAAAAGAGCGTCCGGGAAGCACCAGTTAGCCCCCCTGACCCAAATGAACCGGCCGTTAACCACAAACTGATTGTTGTAGACGTCCGCCTTTGGCCCGGCGGGTATTAATGTGGGGCTGAGCTGCACAGTCCGAACTCCGAAGTCGCTTTCATAGGAGTCGCTGACCACGTCACCTTTGCGAAGAACACAGCGAAAGGTATAGAGGTCCGGCTCTCCCAATCCAACGGGCCACCAAAGCACAGGGCTCTTCAGCCTGCCGGTGAACCCAACATGGTTAAGCCCTGGCGTCAAGGATAGCGAAGTTGAAGCGGCAAATGTCTTACCGCTGAAATTCTTCGGAACAAGACTGAGTTCAAGCGTATAAGAAGAACCGGCTCCCCAGTTCCAGAGATCCAAGGAGAGATCGACCGTAGCTGAATCGTTGCCAAGCGTCGAAGTACGTAAAAAAGGCGATCCGAGCGACGCCCCTTCGCGCGCCTGAAGAAACACTGGACGCCATATCCCCAGTGTGACGAGTTTCACGTAATGCCAGCCATATGAGACGCTGGTGGCAAGAGTATCTTGATAGTTTGCGGGCGCAGGATCCAACCTGACGAGTAATTGGTTTTCTTTGGCTCCGTAGAACAGCAGGTCAGAGATATCGAAATCCGGCCCCCCAAACATGCCCTCGTGTTGTCCCAACTGCTTCCCATTCAGCCAAAAGGTGGCGCGATAATCTACACCAGCGAAGCGCAATTCGACGTTCTTCGCCTTCCAATCCGCCGGCACACGGAACTTTCGCCGGAGCCACCACTCGCGCTGCGCTACCCACTCGATGTCCAGGTTATTCTTCAGCAGCATCGGGTCTTTGATCTTGCCGGCTTGAAAGAGAGCCGTCTGGACCGTGCAGGGTATCAGTGCGGGGATTGAATCCTTCCATCCGGCATCACCGGTAAGCATAAGGGCCGGCGAAATGCCATGAGCCGGGGCTTCTTGAAGTTCCCAGGTTCCGTCGAGCGAGAGGCGCAAATCGATCGGTGCAACCTGTGGAGGCGCCGCCTCGGAAGTCCAGGAAAGAGGCGCCAGCGGCCGGTCAAAAGGACTCGGGCCGGCGCCGAACTCCATACGGTCTACCCCGTTCAAACTCTGCTGACCTGGAGCAACATATTCTTGCGCTCGTCCTTGGCACAGCTCCACCAGTGGCAGACAAAGCGCAAGGACCCGAAAGACGATGCAAATTCTTTTCACTTTGGAAGCCCCCCAATTCAGATTTTTCCGCCCCTCAACAGTCCGCCAAAACAAATTTCATTGCTATTTGTTGTCCGCGCCAACGGTGGCCACAGGTTTCCTATCCCTACCCCCTGACGCTGGTTCAGCGCTCCCGGCTTGGAGGGATTGAAATAGCCGGATTTCTTTCGCCGCGTCGGACCCCCGGCCCAGCAAACGGTAGGCGCTAGCCAGGAGGAAATGAACTTGCGCATCCTGTGGACTCAGCTTCGCTGCAGCGGCGAGATGTGGGAGCGCCTGGGCTGCCGAACCCTTGTTCACCCAGTAGCGCCCGAGAGCCAAGTGTGCTTCGAAAAGAGAATCGTCACGAGCCAGCACACTTTCCAGTAGTGCGACCGCGGACTTCTGGTCCGCGGCAGACCAAGCTCCACCCGCATCCAACAGCAGCTTCCCGAACTGTGCCGAAAACCGCGCCTGGCCCGGGAATAGCCGCATGCCCTTTTCCAAGACGGATTTGGCCTCGGCGTAACGAAATAGTTTTTGCTCTGCCGCACTCAGCATGAGCAGTGGATCGGGATCGTGTGGATCCAGTTCGGCGGCCTTGGCTGCGGAATCTGCGGCCTGTTTAAACATGCCCCTGGCGAATTCCACCGTTGCCCTCACCCGCCAGGCTGCGGCATCAGGGTTCGGGAGTTCCGTGGCCTTGCGAGCCGCTCCCAGCGCCTCTGAATAATTCTTCTCCTCCACCAGCATCTGCGCCAGGTGGGTGTAACGAGTGCTGGAGGGCTCAAGTTGAATGGCTTGCTGCATGACCTCTGCCGCCTGCACGTCGTCCCCCTGGCGGTACCGGCACCACGCTAAAAGGTCAAACGCCTCCGCTTCGCGCATTCCCGCCGCGATTGATCGTTCCAGGGTCGCCTGGCACTCAGGAAACCGCCCTGCATTGTATTCCACGAGCGCCTGGGAGTAGGCCAGGCGAGAATCACTGGGATGCTGAGAACGCGCAGCAGACAGCAGGGCATCTGCCATTTCAGGGTCGTTCGCTTGGCCTGCCACGCCTGCCCCCATCGCGACCCATTCCGGTCCTAGCGGCTGCTCCAGAAGCGTTCTCAGCATCTGCCGCGCCTTGTCACGCTCGCCTGTAACGTAGTAACAGCGCGACAACGCCAGCACGGAATCCGGCTGTTGCCGCACAAGTCCCGTCACTGATTCGAGCAGAGCCACGGCCCTCGGGCATTTCCCCTGTTCTGCCAGGATCGTGCCCAACAATACGGTGGCCGGAGGCTGGTTGGGCTGTTGTTTCAACACCAATTCCAGATTACTGGCGGCGCCTTCCAGTTGCCCCAGCCGAAATTCGTTGAGGGCGAGATTGAACCGTGTGCTTGTCCGGTTAGCATCTATCTGGACCGCTTTTTGCAGGTAAACGTTAGCTTCGGACGGCCTGCCCTGCTTGGTGAGGATCATACCGAGGTACGCCAAGACGGGCGCGGAATGCGGAGCCAGCCGCAGGCATTCCCGTATTTTGGACTCGGCCGTGCGTAAATCACCGCGTTGCGCAAATTCATTGGCTGCGCTCAGACACGCGTCCGTCGCCCCCTCCTGCGCGTTGGCGACCGGGCGCCACGCGATGAACGCCATCACAAGCAGAAACGTTCTTCCCTGGCGCCACACGGTTCGCGTCATCGAGGCGGCTCCCGCACTTCCAGCACCTGGTTGGTCCGCACCCCCCTCAGGACCTGCTGGACGCCACTGGGCCAGCGGATCTCGACGCGCTCAACCATGCGGCGGGTTCCCGTTCCGAAATGCACGGGGCCATTGGTGCATGACGCGTAACCGGCGTTGGCGGTCATATGGTTCCATTGGTCTCCAATGGAAATCTTGGCGCCGATGCCGCCACGGTTACTGCGTGTCCCCACGAGCTTGATCGCTAACCAGGTGTTTTCGTCGCTACTGATGTTGTGCCATAGCTCCGCAGGTGCGCCAATTGCACTCACCACGACGTCGAGTTTGCCATCCCCATCGAAGTCCGCCACGGCCGCACCCCGATGTGCTCGCGCGATGCCGAACCCTTCGCCCGCCTGCTCCGACATGTCCGCAAATGTGCCATCGCAGGCGCCCGCGAAGATACTGTTGGGAAGCTTGTAACGCGCCGCCTCCATCTGTTCCACGGTATCGTTTACGTGCGAGTTGGAGGTGAACAGATCTTTCCAGCCGTCGTTGTTGAAATCGGCCAGAAGGGGACTCCACCCACTTCGTCTCATGCTCAGGGTGGCCAGGTGGCTGCCATAACTCCAATCTTCAAACAAGCCTTTGCCGAGATTGCGGAAGAGCGGGTAGGTCTCTCCGGCAAGTGCGGCCACGATGATGTCGGGACGGCCATCATTATCGTAGTCGCGAAAGTCCGCCCCCATGGCCGAGATGCCATTACCGTTCTCCGGGAACGCCACCCCCGCTTGGAATGCCACCTCTTCGAACTTGCCGTTTCCCAGGTTATGAAAAAGGAAATTTGGCACTTTGTCGTTCGTGACGAAGACGTCCGGGAAGCCATCGTCGTCGTAGTCCGCAAAAGCCAAGCTCATGCCCTTGCCGAGGTGCGCGGCGATCCCCGAATTTACGGAAACATCTTCGAAGGTCCCGTCGCCGCGGTTCCGGTACAGGGTGTTAGGAAGGCCCTCGTAATAGCTTGGGTGGCAATAACCGCGGATACCTGAATAGGGATCACCGCAGAACGGGGGGTTGTCGGGTGACCACTTCAAATAATTGACAACGAAGAGATCCAGTCGGCCATCGTTATCAAAATCGAACCAGCCTCCCACAATCGACCAAACGTCACTCCGAATTCCCGCTTCGGCTGTTACCTCTTCGAACTTCCCGTTCCCGAGATTGTGGTAGAGGTGATTGGAATTAACGCCGGCCACAAACAGATCCACGTGGCCGTCGTTGTCGTAGTCCGCAGCCGCAGCGCCAATGCTATATCCAGCGCCGCCCAGCCCGGACTCCTCGGTAACGTCTTTGAACTTCCAGTCACCCAGGTTTCGGAACAGCCGGTTCCGGTACTTAATCTCGTTCTTTTCCAGCGAGGGAATATGGGCGCCGTTAGTGAAGAAGATGTCCGGCAACCCGTCCCCATCATAATCGAATACTGCTACCCCGCCGGCCATCGTTTCGATGATCTGTTTCTCCGGCGTGGCGCAGTTCTCAAGTACGAAGTCCAGGCCCGCGTTTTTCGCTACGTTGCGGAATCGGATTGCAGCCAATGGCGCTTTGCCCCCGCGCAGTGCCATGCGATCCCGGTCGTTCAACGAGTGCTGGTTGTTCGACAGCGACTCCCGAGCGGTCACCGCGAACCCAAGCGCCGCAAGAAGTGCGGTCCTTCGATCCACCATCGGCTCAAAACTTCCTGGGTTAAGCAGTATAACAAATCCGTTTACTGGAAACACAACCGGCCTCCCGCGGCGGGTCGCTGCCCGCCACGGTCGAGGCCGGTATAGTCAGGGTAGGCGACTAGAAAATGAACTTCAGAGCTATTTGCACCTGCCTGGGAGACACTGCATCAGAGACGATACTGCCTGTGCTTGAAGTACCTATGGTCGAGTTCACACGGCCGAATTGCGCCTTGTTTACGGCGTTAAAGGCCTCCAATCGCAATTGTAGGTTCAGACGGTTCTCCGGGAGGATCGAAACCGTTTTGAACAAGGAAGCATCAATGTTAGCCAAGCCTGGTTCCCGGCAACTCGTGGTCGTACGCGATAGGTTGCCTAACGTGAAGGGAGGCGTGATCGACAGCCCAGGAGCGGAAAACCATTCATTGATTCTCTCACCGGTGGGGCCGCTCGTGCATACAATTCTGGTGCCGTCGGTGGTGGGCCGCTGCGTCGACGTGTCAATGTATGTTTGATTGACAGGCTGGGTAAACGGAATGGGTTGTCCAGTCTGCCAAGTCCAAATGCCGTTCAACTGCCATCCGCCCAGCAGCGCATCGACCGCGCGACTGCTGTTGGACAGGAATTTTCTGCCCCTGCCGACGGGTAGCTGGATGTTAGGAGTGACCACCAGCCGGCGGGCGACATCCTCCGCGGTGACTGCCTTCTCCGCGTGACGATCGTAAGTATCCTGCACGCTACTGCTGTAGCCATTGCTGGAGAAAAATCCACTCTGCTCGCCGTCGCCGATCAGTTTGCCCCCTGTATAGGAGACGAGGAAGGCTATGCCGTTCGAGAAGCGGCGTTGCCACTTTATGGTGTAGGCTTGGAAGTTGGAGTTGGCATAGGGCCGCCAATAGTTGCTGAGCCAGGTGCTTTGTGGGTAAGGACGGAGCAGTTGGCTGTAGAGCGTCGTCGGCGCACTAAGACCAGACGTAGCCGGTTCATAGGGAGCGAAGGGATTAGGAACGGACTGATTGAGTTGGCTGCCAAGGGCCAGATCGTTCACCGGGAGTTGGTCCCAGTCCATACTGTCCCCATCTTCGAGGTGGTGCCCCGTGTTGCCGATGTAACCCACCTCCAGTATGCCCAGGCTTTGCGGTAGCTCGCGCTGGACCGTAGCGTTCCACTCCAGAATCCTTGGGGTTTCCTCCGGGAGCGGGATGAAGCTCTCACCCGGATCGGAGCCCAAGTCTGTCGCCGGGCTCCGGCTTACCGAATTGAATCCGTTCGGCCACGGGTTGCTGAGAGTGTTCGTCGGCGTCAGGCCGTTGACGGAAACCACCATGGGTGTTTCCACCCGAAAGCCCTCCACGCCGGCGTTGTGATTGGACGCCTGCAGGGGCGAAGCGTCGTAGAACACCCCGTACGCGGTACGAAAGACTGTCTTCGGATTGATTTGATAGGCCAAACCAATACGCGGCGCAAACTGGGTGTACTCGGGCGTAGTCTGGTGGCGGTGATTCGAAGACATAAACTGCATGGTGCCCATGAGATCGGGATAACCTGGGACCTCGTTCGCGATTGGCGAAGGTTGATCGAGATTGTAGAATGACAAGCGATTGAAGCGCTCCGTGCGCACCGTGTTAATGTCATATCGCAAGCCGTAGTTCACGGTTAACTTGTTTGTGACCTTAAAATCGTCTTGCACGTAACCCGCCCAATATCCGCTGGAGAATGCAAACGCCGGAACGACCCATTCATCGCCGGAAGTGGGAATGCCCAGCAGAAATGACGCGAACCCAAAGCCCGCGGTAGAGCTATACGCGAAAGGATCCTGCTGCGTCCAGGTCTGGTCGAAATTGAACCCGCCGTTCGGGCCGGCATACCAGGTCTGGAAGAAATTCAGCCAGTACTTTCGGTACTCCCCGCCGAACTTGATGGTATGCTTACCCGACACCTTGGTTATAGATGCCGAGGGATTCATGCTCGTCGATTTCCAGTTCAGCACAAGACCCTGACCCATTCCCCAGAGCCCGCTCACACCGATGCCGGGAAAGTTCATGCCATTCTGGGCAGCCTCGGCGCTGAGGTAGCTCGGGAAGCCGAGTTTGTCGGAGTCGAACCCCTCCGTCGTGCCGAGAAGATCATAGGTCCATCGCCCGAAGTTGAAGCGAAAGTCTAACGTGGTGGTCGGGTTGATCATATACGTGTTATCCCACACGGCATTCCAGCGCGGGTTGACTTCGGAAAACTCCTCCTCGGCAGGGGATGTCGTGAGTTTCGCGGCCGGCAGGTTGTTAGTGGAGTAGTTGGCTCGCCAGTAACTGCGCCAACGGTCGGACCAGTTCTCATCCAGCCGCACCGTCAGGTTGGAAGCATTATTGATGGCCACCCCGCTGCCGTAATAGTTGTTCGTTGGCACGTACGGGTTCGAGGATGGGGCGTTGGGCGGTGGGTAATACTTCTCAATCGCCAGCGCAATGGGGTTCTGCCGATCCATGGGGATTTGGTTGCCAGTAAACGCCGTCCGCGTGTAACCGCCGCTGCCATCCGGCTGCGTAGTCATTGGGTCGTAAATTGTCACCGGCTGGCCCGCATAGTTCAACAGGCCCGAGAAATTTCCCGCTAACCAGTCGGCTGTGGGCATCGTGGTGATAAGGGAAGCCGGCGCACTTTGCCTCGTGATGTCATCATCAACAAAAAAGAATGTACGGTTCTTACCGTTATAAACTCGACCGAGGTAGACCGGACCTCCCAGCGAAAAACCGAATTGATTCCGATGGAACGACGCCAACGGTACACCATACTTATTGGCAAAGAAATCGTTGGAGTCGAGGGCGCTGTTGCGAAAGAACTCGCGCGCCACGCCGTGCAACTGGTTGGTTCCGCCTTTTGTGGCCATGTTGATTACGCCGCCGCCAAGCCGGCCATACTCGGCTGGAACGCCGTTGACCTCGACCGTGAACTCCTGGATCGCGTCGGGGGAGGGA
>Ga0187770_10001875_pt1 | contig 11458 bp, 8 predicted proteins | sample 0116_SJ02_MP02_2_FD_133154 | JGI IMG/M metagenome (GOLD analysis project Ga0187770, IMG submission 133154) | Tropical peat soil microbial communities from peatlands in Department of Meta, Colombia - 0116_SJ02_MP02_20_MG | ecosystem: Environmental > Terrestrial > Soil > Wetlands > Peat | place...
CCCGCGCGCTTGAGCGCGATCGCCATGCCGATCCCGCCGAATCCGGCTCCGACGATGACCACCCGCATGGGCACTCCCTTGCGCTGTGCCCGGCCCCGATTCGGCCCGGCGACTACATCATGTCATCGGTGAACGGCAGCAGGACGGTCTTGAGCTCGGTGTAGGACTCGACCGCGGCCCGGCCGCCCTCGCGTCCGAGCCCGGACTGCCGGTAGCCGCCGAACGGCCAGTTCGGCTCCAGCTGGAAGCCGTTCACGCCGACCGTGCCGGCCCGCAGCGCCCTGGCCATCCGGATGGCCCGGCTCACGTCGGAGGTCCACACGGTGGCGGCCAGGCCGTAGTCGGTGTCGTTGGCCAGGCGCACCGCCTCGTCCTCGTCGCCGAACGGGATCACCGACAGCACCGGCCCGAAGATCTCCTCCCGGGCGATGCTCATGTCGTTGGACACGTCGGCGAACAGCGTCGGCGTGACGAAGTTGCCGACGGCGAGATCGCCGTCGGCCCGGGCGCCGCCGCACACCAGCCGGGCACCTTCGGACTGCCCGCGCGCGATCAAGCCGAGGACGCGGTCCAGCTGGCGGGTGCTGATCAGCGGCGCGGAGGTGACCTCCGGATCGAACGGGTTCCCGTAGCTGACCATGGTGCCGATCATCTGTGCCGTGGCCAGGAACTCCTCCACCGCGTCGCGCTGCACCAGCGCCCTGGTCTGCGCGGCGCACACCTGGCCGGACAGGCCGAGGGTCACCGTGCCCATGGTCACCGCGGCGGCGCTGCCCGGGTCGGCGTCCGCGAACACCACCGACGGGCTCTTGCCGCCCAGTTCGAGGCTGACCCGCTTGCAGCCGGCGGCCGCGGCTTCCATGACCTTCCGTCCCACCGCCTGGCTGCCGGTGAACGACAGCTTGTCCACCATCGGGTGGCTGATCAGGGCCTGGCCGGACGGCTCGCCGGGCCCAGTGATGACGTTGAGCACGCCCGGGGGCAGGCCGGACTCCCCGGCGATCAGGGCGGCCAGCCGCAGTACCGCGAACGTGGCGTACTCCGAGGGCTTGAGCACGATGGTGCAGCCTGCCACCAGGGCCGGCGCCACCTTCTGGGCGAACAGCACCAGCGGGGCGTTCCACGGGATCACCGCGCCCACCACGCCGACCGGCTCACGCAGCGTCAGGACCAGGTGATCGCCGCCCTGGTAGGGGGGCAGCGTCTCCCCGGCCAGCTTGTCGGCCCACCCGGCGTGGTGATCGAACACGTCGGCCACGAAGGCCGCCGACATGGCGTAGATCTCGCCGAAGCTCAGCGGGACGCTGTTGTCCAGCGCCTGCAGCCCCAGCAACTCGTCACCGTGCTCACGCACCAGGCCGGCGATGGTCCGCAGCACCCGGGCCCGCTCACCGGCGCGGGCGCGGGGCCACGGGCCGTCGTCGTACGCCCGGCGCGCCGCGCGTACGGCCAGGTCCACATCGGCGGGCTCCGCCACAGGAAACGAGGCGACCTGCTCCCCCGTGGCGGGATGGCGGTGGCTCCAGCTGCCGCCCCCGGCGGCCGCGACCCAGCGCCCGTCGATGAGCATCAGGCCGTCGCCGAGGCCGAGCTGGTCGCGATGCGGCACGATGGATGCGACCACGGCGTGCTCCCCTTGGTAGAACACGTTCTAGTTATTCGGAGCGTACACCCGGATCCTGCGCAGCGGCCAGGACAGCGAGGGGACGCCGGGCGTGGCACGATGAACGATCACGTGGAGCCCTTCAGCGGAGGGAACCGATGAGCCACACGGTCATACCGGCTCCGGCGCGGTCCGACGTCACCGGGGGGCGCGGGTTCGTGTTCCGGCCGGGCACGGCGGTCGCGTACACCGATACCGGCCTGGGGCCGATCGCCGGGCGATTCTGCTCGCAGATCACCAGGCGGACGGGTTTGCGCCTCGCGCCCAGGGCTGGCCGCCCGGTACCGGGTGAACCGTCCGTCACGATTCAGCTTGCGCACCGGGACGACTTTCGAGCGCTCCCCGTGCCGGCCGGCCTGTCACCGGCCGGCGACGGCCCGGCCGACGAACGGCACTCGCTGGTGGTCGACGGCGATCAGGTCGTCGTGCGGGCCGCGGAACCGGCCGGCGTCGCGCACGGCCTGACCACGCTGATCCAGCTGCTGGCCGCGGCACCGCTGGGCAGCGCCGGGGAGATTCGCGTGCCGGGCACGCGCATCCTCGACGCGCCGAGATTCGCCTGGCGCGGCCTGTCGCTCGACCTGGCCCGCAGGTTCTTCACCGTCGAGGACGTCCGGCGGGTGATCGACCTGCTCGCGCTGTACAAGCTCAACGTGTTGCACCTGCACCTGACCGACGACCAGAGCTGGCCGCTCCCGGTGGGGTGGCCAGCCGGGAGACCGCAGCCCGGTGCCGCTTGCTACAGCGTCGGCGACCTCCGCGCGCTGGCAGCCTACGCCGCGGACCGCTTCGTCACCATCGTGCCCGAGGTCGACACGCCCGGGCACGCGTCCGCGCTCACGGCGCTGCACCCGGAGCTGAACACCGGCCGGAACCAGGTCGAGTTCGAGCTGCCGCCCGGCCGCAAGCACCACACCGTGTGGCTGGACCCGGAACTGCCCGCGACCTTTGATCTCCTGGAGGAGGTGCTGGCAGGCGTGACCGACATCTTCCCCGGCCCGTACATCCACATCGGCGGGGACGAGCCCCACGGGATGCCCCACGACCTGTACGCGTCGTATGTCGGGCGGCTGCGCCGTCTGGTCCGCTCGCTCGGCAGGCGCCCGCTGGGCTGGCAGGAGTCCGCGCGGGCCGGCCTCAGTTCACAGGACATCATCCAGTACTGGTTCGCCGGCATCGCCCTGGCGCCGTCCGTGCCGCCGCAGGTCCGAGCGCAGCTGGACGCGGACCTGGCCCTCTCGTGCCGCGACCTCGAGACCGCCGCGGCGGCGTCGGTGCCCGTGATCGTGTCGCCGCTGAGCCACTGCTACCTCGACGTCCCGTACGCCGAGGCGCCGGCCGATCCCGCGCAGGGGGACCGGCAGGGCCGCGTCGGCCTGCGGCTCTATGCCCCCGCGACCGTCGCCGAGTCGTTCGCGTGGGAGCCCGCCGATGTGCTCGGGCCCGGCCGGGAAGCGCAGGTGGCCGGCGTGGAAGCGGCGATCTGGGCCGAGACGGTCTCCGGCTTCGATGACCTGTCCTTCCTGCTGCTGCCTCGCCTGCCCGGCGTCGCCCACAAGGCCTGGAGCGCCCCGCAGCCCGGCCAGCTGGGCCGGCCATCGTGACCGCCTCGCCCGGCACGGCCGGCTGTGGGCCCAAGACGAGCTCACCTACTTCCGCACCTCCGCCGTGGACTGGCTCTAGATCTACTGGGCTCCGCGCTTAATTCCGGGTCCGCTGAGATCACCTCATTACCACCGCTCTCACATAAGATATTGAAAAAAATTTCGTTAATTGAGGTCATTCTGGCCTGTATATGATAAAATCGTTCGTACGAGGTGCTTCAGTTTTCTTCCGAACGGACGGTGGTTCGTGCCCCAGGACCCGCTCCCCAGCCCAGCCTTCGACGGCGAGGAGCCCGATGGCCCCGTGCCGCCCGCCGGCTCGGGTAACGAGCGGCCTGGCGACGACCCGGACGCCGGAGCGGGCCCGGAGCAGGGCCTGTTCGTGTGCCTGCCGGCCGAGAACCTGGACGTGGGCCGCTTTGCCCAGGACGGCATCTCGGACGTCATGCCGCCCGGCCCGCTGCTGGCCTCAGTGGTGCACGCCCTGACCGGCGACGATGGCGCCGGGCTGGCCGCGCTGTCCGATGCCCAGCTGCTGGGGATCATCTCGGCCGCCCAGCGGATGGAATCCCGGGCCGCCTGGACGCTGATGGCCGCCGTCCGCGAATTCGCCTCCCGCCGGCCAGCCGGGCCGACCCCGGAAACCCGGCCGCGGGCCCGGTGCAGTGAGTTCGCCGCCGACGAGCTGGCTGATGAGCTGCACCTGACCTGGCAATCCGCCGCCGGCCAGATCTCCTACGCCCGCGCCGTGGCCGACCGCCTGCCGCGGACCCTCGCGGCGCTGGCCGCGGGTCTGGTCCACCCGGTACACGTGCGGATCATCGAAGACGAGACCAGCGTCCTATCCGACCAGGATGCCGCCAAGGCCGATGAGGTGCTGTCGGACAGGGCAGGGTCGCTGACGTTCGGGCAGCTGCGGTCCTATGCGCACCGGCTGATCCTGCAGCTGGACCCCGAGGCGGCCCGCAAGCGCAAGGCGGCCGCTGGCCGGGACGCTCATGTCCGCCGGTTCCGTGAGGACTCCGGCAACGCCGGGATGGTGGCCCGGGAGCTGCCGCCGGATGAGGTGCTAGCGTCCTGGCAGCACGTGGAGCAGCGGGCGCTGGACCTGCGCGCCGCCGGGGTGCCCGGCACCCTGCAGGAGCTGAGAGTCCGCGCCTACCTTGATCTGCTGCAAGAACGCGACTGCCGCCACGCCCCGGCCGGACCGGACCCGTCCCGCAGCGGCGGGACAGGCCGGGCCGGGTCGGCAGGGGTTACTGCCAAGCCGGCCGGGAACGGCGGAGTGCCTGTCCCGCAGGACCGGAACGGCGTTCGCGGCGCGAGCGGCCTGAAAATCTCAGGAGACCCAGACTACCCAGAGGACCCCAACGGCCCCGGTGGTCCCGAACCGGGCCCGACTGGGGGCCCGGGCCTAGCGGCGCTGGTCACCATCACCGTGCCCCTGGCCGCGCTGCAAGGTGATCCCGCCGCGCCCGGGGAAGCTGCGGGGTTCGGCCTGCTCGACGCGGAGGATGCCCGCGACCTGGTGGCCGCCGCCGCCCGGCACCCCCGCACCCGCTGGTGCGTGACCGCCGTGGCCCCCGACGGCACCGCCGCCGCCCACGACTGCGCCTCAGGTCAGCTGTACTGGCGCGCGGGCCAGCAGGCGACCGAGTTCCTGCGGTCGATGAAGATCACCCTCAACCCAGTGATCCGCGGACCGTGCCACCACGCCCAGGCCGAGCGCCGCTACCGGCCCGGGCGGAACCTTCGGCACCTGGTCAACGCCCGCAACACCCGATGTACCGCCCCCGGCTGCGGGCAGCCCGCCGCCCGCTGCGACCTGGACCATACCAATCCGTGGCACCACGGCGGCCCCACTTGTCCCTGCAACCTCGCGCCTCTCTGCAGGCACCACCATAGGTGCAAGCAGGCCGAAGGATGGTGGCTGGACCAGCCTGAACCAGGCGTCCTGAGATGGCGAACCCCGTCCGGCCGCACCTACGCCACCACTCCCACCGTGTATGAGGTTTAACCCGCGCTGGCCGGCCTGGCTGACGCGTTACGCACTCTCAGCCGAGGTCGCAGAGGGGCCTGTAAGGCCGTAAGGACACGATCTACTTGCTCGTCCGGCAGCTCGTAAAGGATGTCCGCCGCGTCGGGGCCAGGTGCGAACCCGCCGACCGGCACGATGTTGCCTGCTATCTGGGACACGTCGCCGACTCGGTCGTCCTGAAGCCCGGTCGGGACGTCGCCGCGTACCGGCGCGTCTGGAAGGAGAGGTTCACATTCCCTGACCTTCGGCGGAGCCGGAGCCCACGGCTTGATGTGCTGGACGACCTCGGCGTAGAACTTCTCGACTCAGGCGAGCGCAGAGTTGACGAAGGACCCGTGGCCCTGGCCGCGTGCGGTGCCGGCGTTGCTGGACAGCGAGAGGGTAAAGGACCGCAGTTCATGGTCGGGGCTCTCCAGGAGAGACTTCGGATCGGTACGGGCCTTATCGAGGGTCCTGGCCGGTCCCGGCCCCGCTGCCAGGCAGTAGATGTCTCGACGGTCAGATGGGGAGGCGCGGTCTTCAGCTGCCGGACCAGCCAGTTGATGCGCGTGGCGGACCTGCCTTCGCGGGGCGCGGGGACGGTCACCGCGTAGTGAATCAGCCTGGCTCGCAGGTCGGCCGTGATCTTGATCGGGGCGACGGCGGCGGGCACCGGCAGCGCAGCTCCCGATTCGAGCGGGTATGCGGATGTCTACATGTACGGAGCGGGCAGCGGCGACAGCGTGAAAGTCGCCGCGGGAGCGGCGACGTGCTACACGAGCACGTGAAGTGCCGGAACTGCCGATAGAAGCTCGTCACCGGCCGCTCCCACGCAACAGCCCCACCCGCTACCCGTCTAGCTGCCGCGCGTTCCGGGTGTACGCCCGGGGCTCGCCGCAGTCAGGCAGCGCGTTCGCTGACGAGCTGGCCGCCCAGGTAGACGGCCTGGACCGCGGTGAGGGCACCGATATCGGCGAGGGGGTCGGCGTGGACGACGACGAGATCGGCGTCGTAGCCGCGGCGTAGCCGTCCTTTGCGGCTGCCCAGCCCGCAGGCGCCGGCGGCCAGCGAGGTGGCTGACGCGATGGCGTCGGCGGGCGGAACGCCGCCGGCCACCAGGTCGGCGATGGCGAGCGCCAGGATGCCGTGCGGTTTGCCGTCGCCGATGCCGGCGTCGACCCCTGACACCAGCCGGACGCCAGCGTGGTACAGCTTGCCGGTCATGGCCTGCCGGGCCGCCAGGTTCGTCCCGGTCCGTTCTTGCAGCGCCAGGGCAGCAGGCGACAACGGGACGCCGGGAACGATTCCCAGTGTGGGGCAGACGACGGTGCGGTTCACGGCCAGCCGCGCGAGCAGGTCGGCGGGCTGCTCGAAGCCGCGTTCGGTCAGGCAGCTGCAGTGCTCGATCCCGTCGACGCCGGCCTGTGACGCCTGGACCACGGCCGCCAGTCCGTGCGCGTGCGCGGTGACCGGCAGGCCGCATGCGTGCGCCTCCTCGACCAGGGTCCGCAGCTGCTCCAGCGTGTACTGGCAGGCGAGGACGTCGGTGCCGGGCGTCATGACCCCGCCGCTGGCCATGACCTTGACGACGTCGACGCCGCGATCGGCACGTTCGCGTATCGCGGCGCGGAGCCCACCGGGGTGGCTGGTCTCGCCGCCCATGAACCAGCAATGACCGCCCGGGGTCGTGACCGGAGGCCCGGACGCCACGATGGCCGGGCTGGGGAAGCCGGCCGTGCCGGCGGCCACGCGGTCGCGCCAGCTGAGCACGGCCCACCGGCGATCACCCAGGTCACGCACTGTGGTCACGCCCGCGGCCAGCTGCGCGCGAAGCGCCGCCTCGATCACCCGGTCCAGATCTTCATCGGCATAGCCCGCCAGGCGATCCAGGGCCCCCTCGCGGGAATCCGCGCACAGGTGGACGTGGCAGTCGAACATTCCAGGCAGCACGGTACCGCCCGGGTATTCCGCGACCGGCCAGCCGTCGGGTGCCGCGGCCGGGCCAGGCTCGACGCCCGCGATCTGGCCGTCAGCGCACAGGACCAGCGCCCCGCCGGGGATCGCCGCCTGCCCGTCGAACGCCCGGCCCGCGCGGACCGCCAGCCTTCTGCCAGCCTGGTGTGCGGGCGTATCTGCCACCGGTTCCTCGGGAATCTAAAGGCGCGCGGCCAGGAACGCCGGAGGCTCGCCGCCGCCGTGCAGGGCCAGGCACGCGCCACTGACGTAGGCGGCCCGGGGCGAGGCCAGGAACAGGCACGCTTCGGCCACGTCATCCGGGGTGGCCATCCGGCGCAGCGGCACGGTGGCGGCCACGGCCGCTGCCCCGTCCGCGTCCCCGTAGTGCCCGGCGGAAGATCCGGTGGCCACGAACCCCGGCACCACGGTGTTCACCCGGACCTTGGGTGCCCACTCGATGGCCAGGCTGGTGGCCAGGTGATGCAGGCCGGCCTTGGCGGCGCCGTACGCCGCCGTGCCGGGTGAGGGCCGGGTGCCGCTCACGCTGCCGATCATGATGATCGACCCGCCTTCGGGCTGGCCCTGCATCACCTCGTTCGCGCCCTGCGCGACGTGCAGCGGTCCGATCAGGTTCAGCTCGATGATCCTGGCGTGGAACCGCGGCGACGCGGTGGCGGCCGGCGCGGGCGGGGAACCGCCCGCGTTGCAGATCACCACGTCCAGGCCGCCGAACAGGTCCGCCCCGGCCGTTACCAGGCCCCGCGCCTGATCCGGGTCCCTGACGTCCGCGCGGGTGAACCCGGCGGTCCGGCCGCCCGCGGCCGGCAGGGCGGCCTCGTCCGGCGGTTCGTTCCTGCCGCAGACCAGCACCCGCGCGCCGGAGCGCAGGAACCCCCGCGCGATGCCCGCCCCGATGCCCCTGGTCCTGCCGGTCACGATCACCCGGCTGCCGGACAAGCCGGGATACGGTTGGTCGACGGGCCGCATGGCGCCATGTTAGGCTCGCGCCCAAGCAAACGCTAGGTCAAGCGCGGGCGCGGGTGAATCGGCCATGGCGGTGCGGGTGAGAGAGCGAGCGACGCGGACGGGACCGCGACCGGCGCGGATGGGAGCGATGGCATCGCGACCGGCGCGGACGGGAGCGATGGCATCGCGACCGGCGCGGACGGGCACGCGATGAGCGTCGGGGTGCGCGCCGCGGACGGGATCGCCGAGGTCGTCATCGATTTCCCGCCCGTCAACGCGCTGCCCGCGCAAGGCTGGCAGGAGCTGGCGGCCGCGGTCACCGCAGCGGGCACCGACCCCGCGACCAGGGCCGTGATCCTCGCCGCCGAGGGCCGCGGCTTCTGCGCCGGCGTGGACATCAAGGAAATGCAGCGGACCCATACGGCGCTGCTCGCCGCCAGCCAGGGCTGCTTCGCCGCGTTCGCTGCCATCTACGACTGCCCGGTACCGGTGATCGCCGCCGTGCACGGCTTCTGCCTGGGCGGCGGCGTGGGACTGGCGGGCAACGCGGACATCGTCATCGCGGCCGAGGACGCGACCTTCGGGCTGCCCGAGGTCGACCGCGGCGCGCTGGGCGCGGCCACCCACCTGGCCCGGCTGGTGCCGCAGCCGCTGATGCGGGCCATGGTCTACACGTGCCGGACCGTCACCGCGCGGCAGCTGCTCGGCTTCGGCACGGTCGTGGAGGTGGTGCCGCGCAAGGAACTGCGCGAGGCGGCGCAGCGCCTGGCGGAAGAGATCGCCGCCAAGGACCCGGCCGTCATCCGGCTGGCCAAGCAGTCGCTGAACGGCATCGACCCGGTCGACGTCAAGCGCTCCTACCGGTACGAGCAGGGCTTCACCTTCGAGCTGAACCTGGCCGGCGCCGGCGACCGGGCGCGCCAGGCGTTCGTGGACGGGAAACGTGACTCCCGATGAGGTCGTCGCGGAGCTGCGCGACGGGATGACGATCGGGATCGGCGGCTGGAGATCGCGGCGCAAGCCCATGGCCCTGGTCCGCGCGATCGTGCGGTCGCCGCTGAAGAACCTCACCGTGGTGTCGTACGCGGGTCCCGATGTCGGGCTGCTGGTCGCGTCCGGCCAGGCCAAGCGCGTCGTCACCGGCTTCGCGCCGCTTGACTCAATCCCTTTGGAGCCGCACTTCCGCCGGGCCAGGCAGGACGGCACGGTGGAGCTGACCGAGCTCGACGAGGGCATGCTGCACTGGGGCCTGCTGGCCGCCGCGCACCGGCTGCCGTTCCTGCCGATCCGGGCCGGCCTGGGCTCCGGCGTGCTCGAGGTCAACCCGGAGCTGCGCACGATCCGCTCACCGTACGGCGACGCCCAGGAGCTGGTGGCCATGCCGGCGCTGCGCCTGGACGCGGCGCTGGTCCACGTGAACCGGGCGGACGCCGCGGGCAACGGCCAGTATCTCGGTCCGGACCCGTACTTCGACGACCTGTTCTGCCTGGCCGCCGAGCGGGCGTACGTGTCGTGCGAGCGCATCGTGCCCAGGTTCCATGGCCCGCCGCAGACCCTGCTGCTCAACCGGGCCATGGTGCACGCCGTCACGGAGACCCCGAACGGCGCCCACTTCACCAGCTGCGTGCCGGACTACGGCCGCGACGAGGCCTTCCAGGCCCGCTACGCGCGGGCCGCGGCCGACCCGGAGACCTGGCGAGAGTTCGCCGCGCGGTACCTGGACGGCGACGAGGCCGCCTACCAGAAGGCAGTCACGGGATGAGCGGCGAGCCGACCCGGGCCGAGGTCTGCATCGTCGCCTGCGCCGAGGCGTGGCGGGGCGACGGCGCGATCCTGGCCAGCCCGATGGGGCTGATCCCGTCCCTGGGCGCCCGGCTGGCCCGGCTCACGTTCGCGCCGGACCTGCTGCTGACCGACGGCGAGGCCTACCTCGTGGATGCCACGGGCGGCATCGAGGGCTGGCTGCCGTACGCCAGGGTGTTCACCATGGTCGCGGCGGGCCGGCGGCACGTGATGATGGGCGCGGCGCAGATCGACCGGTCCGGGAACCAGAACATCTCGGCCATCGGCGACTGGAAACGCCCCGAGGCCCAGCTGCTCGGCGTGCGCGGCGCGCCGGGTAACACGGTGAACCACCCGGTCAGCTACTGGATCCCCCGGCACTCGCCGCGCGTCTTCGTCGGCAGCGTGGACATGGTGTGCGGCGTGGGCTACGACCGCGGCGCCGTCGACCTACGGGTCGTGGTGACCAACCTGGCCGTGCTGGACTTCGGTACCCCGGAGCGCACCATGCGGCTGCGGTCGGTTCATCCGGGGGTCGAGGTGGCCGACGTGATGGCCGCTACCGGCTTCCCGCTCGCCGTCGGTGACCGGGTGCCGGTGACCCGGACGCCGACGGCCGCGGAACTCGACCTGATCCGGACCCGGCTCGATCCCGCCGGGGCACGAGAGGCTGAGCTGCGGTGATACGGACGCCGCTAACGGACCTGCTGGGCATCCGGCACCCGGTCGTGCAGGCGGCGATGGGCTACGTGTCCGGGCCGCGGCTGGCCGCGGCGACGTCGAACGCCGGGGGCCTGGGCCTCATCGCGTCCGCCACCATGAGCCTGGCCGAGTTGCGGGCCGCGATCGCGGAGACGGCGGGCCGGACCACGGCGCCGTTCGGCGTGAACCTGCGCGCCGACGCCCCGGACGCCGCCGAGCGGGTCAAGCTCATCATCGCGGGACGGGTCCCCGTGGCCTCGTTCGCGCAGGCCCCGAAGCCGGACCTGATCGCTGCGCTGAAGGACTCCGGGATCATCACCATCGCGTCGGCCGGCGCGCGGCGGCACGCGGAGAAGGCCGCCGGGTGGGGCATCGACGCGGTGATCGCCACCGGGAACGAGGGCGGCGGGCACGTCGGCGCGGTACCGGCCAGCCTGCTGATCCCACAGGTCGCGGCCGCGGTCGACGTCCCGGTGATCGCAGCAGGCGGGTTCTACGACGGCCGGGGCCTGGTCGCGGCGCTGGCGTACGGCGCGGCCGGCATCGCGATGGGCACCCGGTTCCTGCTGACCAGCGACAGCCCGGTGCCCGACGCGGTCAAGCGGCGCTACCTGTCAGCCGACCTGACCGGCACCGTGGTCACCACCCGGGTCGACGGCGTGCCGCACCGAGTGCTGCGCACGACGATGGTCGACCAGCTCGAGCGGGCGGGCCGGGACGGCGGGCCTAGCGGGGGTGGCGGGCCTAGCGGGGGTGGCGGGCCTAGCG
>Ga0187770_10001878_pt1 | contig 11451 bp, 6 predicted proteins | sample 0116_SJ02_MP02_2_FD_133154 | JGI IMG/M metagenome (GOLD analysis project Ga0187770, IMG submission 133154) | Tropical peat soil microbial communities from peatlands in Department of Meta, Colombia - 0116_SJ02_MP02_20_MG | ecosystem: Environmental > Terrestrial > Soil > Wetlands > Peat | place...
CAGGGAAATCTCGAACCCCCACTTTTTTGCCAGGTCGAGGAGGGCCATGATTTCCTCAGCCACCTCTGACTGACGGGAAAGTTCAGAACCCTTGCTTTTCTGAAGGGCATTCATCCTTTCCATTAATATCTCATTCAAAGCGAAGAGAGATTTCTCCTTCCTCAGCTGATACCCATGTTGCTTCACTTCTTCGATAATCTCATCAATCTTCCTTCTCTCGACCGTCCCTTTGAAATCCCTTTTCAGCTCCTTTATTTCTCGAAACAAACGATCGCTGAGCGTGACTTCAGCCGCCACACGAATCTCATAAGGAATCTCCAGCCCCTCTCTGGCTAAGGCTTCAACAGCCAGTTTCGTCCTGTCAAAAAGGTCAGCGTAGATCTGGCAGTGTTCTTCGAATTCTTTCTGGATCAGTTTCTGGAAGATGGCTTGTCTCTCCTCCTTAAAAGTATCGCGCATGGTGAAAACCTGATCTCCGAACAAGGAAGTAAGAACCTTGGCGATCTCCTTCCCACCTTTTCCAAATCCCTCGTGTCCTTTTTGCTTCAGGATATCGAAATGAAGGCCCTCCCTCTTTTCCGATACCCAGGTGCGAAAAACCTCGCTCGCCGACCGAATCAGTCCAAAGAGAAATTCTTTTGACTCCGGGATGATATCCGAGGTCACCCTTACCTGACCTATGACTAACAAATTCTCTTCCTTTTCCATCTTTTCATACTGAATCTTCTTCACCCGATAGGAGAAGATTTTTTTCTCTCCCTCCCCGCCATCGAGCAAAGAAGTGATGGCAAAATGGTTCACGACCTTTTCGGGTGTGACCCGTTTCGGTCTTACCAAACGCTGGTAAACTTGATCGCCCTTCCCCATCTCGGGCAGATTACTTTCTGCCTCAGACAGACGCTGAAGGAATTTTTTCTCAATCTCTCCCTTTGTCAGCTCTTCTGCCAACTGGATCGCCCTTGCCGCCCGCTGAAGGATAATGATGGTCTCCAGCCCTGCCAGGTCGGCAAAGAACCAGCCGCAGCTCGCAAACATCTGTAACGCGTGCCTCTGCATCTCCAGGAGCTTGAGTCCTTTGATCCTTCCATTTTCGTCAAGGCCTCTGAGCCCGTGCCGTTCAAAGAAGCTTTTGATTCTTTGGGGAGAACGGTTGAGGATCAAATCGATATACCCGTTTCTCGCCTCCCAGACACTATGAAAAATCTTCTCTCCCTCTTTCTCGAAGACCGCACCGAGTTCATCCCTCAGAAGATTAAGAGCTTCCCTTAAAGGTCTTCTCCATTTCTGATTCCATCCGGGCTTTCCTCCGGTACTGTCCCCGCAATCTTCTTTCCACCTGCCCACTCCATGGGCGCAACTCCAGGAAGTTCCCTCTCCCTTCGGCCCCTCATCAATCTCCACTTCATGAACAGGAGGAAACCGCTTCAGAAAAGCTCCATAATTGATGATCTCAACTCCACGGGAAGGAAAGCCCTGATGGAGCGCATAAGCGAGGGCCATGTCACCGAATTTCTTGTGGTGTCCATAAGTCTCACCATCTGCGGCGATGTGAATTAATTGCGGTCTTCCTTTCGACTCCTGGTAGAATTGTAGAAATCGATCGCAGAATGTATTGCCATCATTTAAGAGATCCCCAAAGGCAATCTCCTTTGAGATGATCCCATTGTAAAAAAAGATGTCGATGAACTGGTCTAAGAGTTTTTTCCCGGACGCATCCTGGATAAAACAACGGTAGGGCTGCGTCGTAAATATCCGGCCCTGAGAGACATCCGTCCACCTTTTACCTCCAAAGGGCCTTACCTTCGAAGCCTGAAAGGGGCTCAAGATGAGATAGCTTATTCCGTGTTTGACCAACACCTGAAGGGTTGCGTAATTGACGGCTGTCTCGGGGAGCCACATCGCATCAGGCTTTCGATGGAATCGTTTCTCAAAGTCGGCCACTCCCCAGAGAACCTCTGTTTCCTTATCCCTGTCGATAGCCAGGGGCAGGATGATGTGGTCATAAACCTGCGCGATGGCATTCCCGTGGCCGAACCGTTTCAGGCTGAGCTGGTCTGCTTCAAGGATCTTCCGATAGACAGAAGGAAATTTTATCTCCAACCAGGGGAGGAGCGTGGGACCAAAATTGAAACTCATGGAGGAGTAGTTATTGACGAAATCAAAGATCTTGCCTTTCCCGTCAAGGGTCCGGGCATAGGCATTGGGCCGGTAGCACTCGAAGGCAATCCTCTCATTCCAGTCGTGAAAGGGATGGGCGCTTTCCTCCGTCTCAATGATTTCAAGCCAGGGGTTCTCCCGGGGAGGCTGATAGAAATGACCGTGGATGGCGATATAGGCGTCTTTTTTCTTTGGAGGATTGGCCACGATTTGAACCTCAACTTCCTATTTTACAGAACATCCCTCGCGATTTCAAAACAATTTTTGATTCCTGAGAAGAACAGAAAATATTAGAGGAAAAACCATCCAGGAAGAAGGATTTTTTTCTATTATCTTCAATGATGTTATGGTATGCTGATTTCCCGGGCTCTTGTAAACTATCCACCAGATAACAAAATAAGGAGGTTATTATGGATGAAACGAATGGGAAAATACAGCAAACTGTGCAGAAATACCTACTGTTAATGAATTTGATTGGTATTATGGAAGACCGTCTCCTCCGTTCTGAAATAGCGTATTTAATCGTCAATATTTTTATTTTCTTTACCTCGACTATCGCTCTCAATATACTGAAACCATTCGGCTCATCCTGTTTTTACATAAGCACCTATTTTCCCCTGTCTTGGCCTGTTATCGGTATGTTCGTGTGCGTATTTTGGATTGCATCCGCCATGAGGTTGCAACTTAAGTTGAAGCTTCGTTATTTTCAAGCCAGATATCTTGAGCGAAAGATAGATTCAGCAGGCGAGAACTTTTGTTCTGATGAGGATATCTTTTTTAATCCTAAAATATGGAATATAGAGAGCCCTGATAAGAAGGAGCTTCTACAATATCCAGTGAAGGGTCTCACCCGGATGGACGGATTCATCGGCGCTGCTAAACCACGTCATCTAACCTGGATTCTGCCGAGTATTTTTTTCGTTCTCTATCTGTTGACCTTCATAAGTATCGTGCTGTTTGAAATTATTGGGCTGCTGCATCCTTAATCCACACTAAATGAAATACCATCCGCAATATCTTTTGAATTGAGAGGTATCAGTGTATAAATCTCCTCGGGTTAAGTTCCAGCAACATGATATAAAAAGGCTTCTTTATATTCACTTACAATTGGAGAGCTCAACTCCTTACTTGTTACTTCCTCCATCTTACTCTTTCGAATGTTTCGCTTCGTAGATCCGTCGTTTGATCTGGCCGATCTCCTTGGTAATGGGAATTTCTTTGGGACAGACCTCCGTGCACTTCCACAGGGTCTGGCAACCCCAGGCGCCGTCCTTGTGATCCAGAAGAGCGATCCTTTCCTCCAAACCCGCATCCCTTGAATCAAAGAGGTACCGAAAAGAGCGGACCAAAGCAGCAGGACCGACATAGCCTGTCGTCTCCGGATTCTGATTGACAGGGCAGGCTGCCGTGCAGCAGGCGCAAAGGATACAACGGATGGCCTTTGCAAGAAGGTTCTGCTGCTCCGCCGACTGACTTCTCTCCTGATCGGGCGGAGGAGTCTTTGTGATCAGATAAGGCTTGATCGAATTGTATTTCTCAAAGAAGGGATCGAGATCCACGATCAGGTCTTTGATCACCTTAAATACCGGAAGAGGCTCGATCAGAACCTCCTCTTTATAGTCCCGGGCCAGCTTCTGACAGGGAAGGCCGCAGATTCCATTGATTCTCATCCCGTCCGATCCACAGATGCCATGGCCGCAAGACCATCGGTACGAGAGCGTTGGGTCTTGCTCCCATCGGATTCGGTTGAGGCAATCGAGAAGCCGGTCCATTGGATCGGCCTCGACCTCATAGGTCTGGTAGTAAGGCTTCTCGTCCTTCTGGGGGTCAAAACGAAAGATCTTTAACCTAACCAGCATAATCAACCTTTCGCTGTGCCGTGCCGAAGTGCTGCAGTGCTGCAGTTAAAGAATAACTTACGGCAGCACGGCAACACTGCCCTGACAGCAGCACTTTCAGTAGACCCTCGCCTCCGGTTGAAATCGCGTGATCTTCACAGGTTTATATCTTGCTTCAGGTCCCTTTGGGGTTTGAAAAACGAGGGTATGCTTCAAAAAGTATCGATCTGCTCTCGACGGAAAGTCCTCCCGATAGTGGGCTCCCCGGCTTTCCCTTCGATGGAGGGCGCTGAAAAGGATCACCTCCGAGAGGTCAAGCTGATGGCCCAGCTCGAATGCCTCCATCAATTCATAATTGAAGGTCTTTCCTTGGTTCACCACCCCAATCTCTTTGTAGCGCCCTTTCAGGTTTTGGATCTCCTCTATCCCCTTTTTTAAGCCCTCCTCATTTCGAAAGACCGACCCATAATCCATCATCACAGACCGCATCGTTTTTCTGAGCGGATCGATTTTCTCTTGACCGGGATGGCTTAATAGCCGGGCTATCTTTTCTTCCGATGATTTCAGAGCGCCCTTCGAGGGGGACGGATGCTCCATGTCTTTGATCCTGTCTTTCATCGCCAACCCGCTTCTCCTGCCGAAGACAAGCAAATCGAGGAGGGAATTGCAGCCGAGCCGGGTTGCCCCATGAACCGATACGCACGCGCATTCTCCGGCTGCGTACAGTCCCGGTACAATCGAGCCCTTCTCATCGGACAAAACCCTTCCATCGACGTCCGTAGGGATGCCCCCCATCATATAATGGCAGGTGGGCACCACCGGAACCGGGTCGTAGACCGGATCAATTCCTGTGTAGATTCTGACAAAGGAAGTGATCTCCCAAAGTTTCTCCTGAATCTTCTCCTCCCCGAGATGAGTGAGGTCAAGATGGACATAGCCCTTTCCGCCAATCCCCCTTCCCTCCCGAATTTCCGTGAGAATGGCTCTGGAGACGACATCTCTCGCAGCCAGGTCCTTGACGGTGGGAGCATATCGCTCCATGAACCGCTCGGCCAATCGGTTGCGCAAAAAACCGCCCTCGCCTCTTGCCGCTTCGCTGACCAGAATTCCCAAAGGGTAAAGCCCTGTGGGATGAAACTGGACAAATTCCATATCTTCAAGGGGAATTCCCAGGTGGTAGACCAAGCTGAAGGCTTCCCCGGTGGTCGCATTGCCATTGGAGGTTGTCATGTATACCTTTCCGCACCCTCCGGTGGCCAAAAGAACAGCCTTGGCCTGAAGAAGATGGAGTTCTCCCGTGGCCAGGTCATAGGTCACCACCCCCACGCACCTTCTTTTATCCATGACCAGCGAAAGCACGTAGTGTTCAGGATAGAACTTTGCCTGATGCCGCAGGCACTGGTCGAAGAGGGTATCGAGAACCACCCTTCCGGTATGGTCTGCGGCATAGCAGGCCCTCTTCACGGGTCTCTTCCCATAGTCCCGGGTATGACCGCCAAAGTTCCGCTGGGCGATCTTTCCCTCGGCAGTGCGACTGAAAGGAACGCCCATATGCTCCAGCTCATAGATTGCCCTCGGCGAATCCTTGACCAGGATCTCGATGGCATCCTGATCCCCTAAGTAGTCGCCGCCCTTGACGGTATCATAGAAATACCATTCCCAGTGGTCCTCCTCCTCATTGCCCAGAGGGGCGGTAATCCCTCCCTGGGCCGCTCCCGAGTGAGATCGCGTCGGAAGAACCTTACTGACCACAGCCACGTTGGCCTGACCCACACACTCCACCGCTGCCCGAAGTCCTGCCAGGCCGGCTCCCACAATGACGATATCGTGCTGGAAGATCATTTCGACCGCTCTTCAATCGGAATATACGGACAGGCCTGGGGACCGCAATAGGTCCCCACATAATCTGCATCCGGACGATAAAGCTCGGGCTTGGGTTGGGCTTCCGCAAACTTCTCTTCAATGATATGGGCTGTCCAGCCTGAGATCCGTGAGATGGCGAAAACAGGGGTGAAGAGGTCAATCGGGATCCCCATCATGTGATAGACCGAAGCGCTGTAGAAATCGACATTGGGATAGATATCCCTCCCCTTCAACTTTCTAAACTCCTCCTCGGTAGCCGCCTCAATCGCCTTTGTCAATTCAAACCATTTTCGATCTCCCAGACGATCTGCCAGCCGGCTGCATATCCCTCTGAGGATCGTCGCCCGGGGGTCCTCGGTGTGGTAAACCGCATGACCCATACCCATCACCTTACCTCCCTTTTGGAGTCTTTCGGAAACCCAGGATTTCACGCGAGCCACCTCTCCAATCTCCAGAAGCATCTTCATGACCTCGCTATTCGCTCCACCGTGAAGCTCTCCGGAAAGCGCCCCGATAGAGGCGATGATAGAGGCGTAGAGATGGGCATGGGTCGAAGCCACCTCCCGACCGGCAAACGTGGAAGCATTAAAGGAGTGCTCGGCATGGAGGATCAAACAAATATCGAAATCCCGCGCCGTGGCTTGATTAGGGAGAGATCCCGACAACATGTATAAGAAATTTCCCGCATGGTTCAGCTCAGGATTCGGATGAACCGGCTTTTTCCCCTTTCGAATACGATCCCATGCCGCCACAACGGTGGGAAGCTTGGCGATAAGCCGGGTCGCTTTCTTGAAATTGGCCTCCTTCGTCTCATCGTGCAACTGAGGATCGTGGCTCGCCAGAATAGGAACGGCTGCCTGCATGATGTCCATGGGATGAGAAGTCACCGGCATCGTCTTCATAAATCGATAAACGACCTCCGGAATCTCCCTTTCGAAGATCAGCGCCGACTGAAACTTTTTCAGCTCCTCTGCTGGCGGGAGATGGTCATGAAGCAGAAGATAGGAGACTTCTTCAAAGGTGGAATGAACGACAAGATCGCAGATATTTAACCCTCGATAGATGAGGTTCCCTCTCTCCCCGTCGACATCCGAGATGCGCGTATCTGCGACCTTTACCCCCCGAAGGCCGATATTCTTCGTTTTCTGTATCTGCTCCATCTTTTTTATGAATCCTCCCGCATGGCCACCTTACAATTCATCCACGTCACCGCTGCAAAAACACCAAGGCCAAAATCCATTATAAAATTATAGAGAACAGATTTGGAAATAAATAGGGTTTATTCTGTATTTTGTTTTTGAAAGAACCTTATTTCGCGTAAAATCCGCTGAGTTTGAGAAAAGAGGCCTTAAGAATGAGATGCTTTTGCAGAAGAAGCGGTATGGTTCAGCAACCCCCCTGCCAGGAGGATTTCTATTTCTCTTTGGTTGAGCCCGTGCAAAACTTCAAAGGACCTCTTTTGGGTCTCGTTTTCAATCGTGATGAGACCGCCAACCCTCAGTCCCTTCCGCAAATTCGTGATCCGGAAATAATCTCCCTGCTGGATCCTTAGAAATTCATCAGGATCTTTAAAACTCAGAGGAAGAATTCCAAAGTTGATCAGATTGGAACGATGGATGCGGGCATAGGATTTTGTCAGGATGGCTTTGATCCCGAGGTACATCGGAGCCAGGGCGGCATGCTCCCGGCTCGAACCCTGCCCGTAATTCTCACCCCCCACCACAAATCCGCCTTCCAATTGCTTTGTCCTCTTGACAAAACGGGCATCGATCCTTTCGAAGAGATATTCGGAAATGGCGGGGATATTGGATCGGAGAGGAAGGACCTTGGCCCCGGCAGGAAGGATATCGTCGGTGCTAATATTGTCCCCCACTTTCAGAATAACCGATCCTTCCATGAAATCCTCCAGAGGACCGCGAAGCGGCAGAGGCTTGATATTCGGCCCTCGCTCGATCACCACTTTTTCCGTCCTTCGAGGGGGAGAAAGGATGAGGTTGTCATCGATGAAGAATCTCGCAGGCATGGGGACGTGAGGCGGTCTTGGCCCCAATTTCCTTGGATCGGCGACAAATCCCTTTAAGGCACTGGCGATGGCTACATAGGGACTTGCCAGATAGACCTGGTCCTCGGGTGTTCCGCTCCGGCCAGGAAAGTTTCGATTCATTGTCCGGACGGAGATGGCACGAGAGGGAGGGGCCTGCCCCATGCCGATGCAGGGGCCACACGCTGACTCCAGAATGCGTGCCCCGGCGCCGATCAGGTCGGCCAACGCTCCATCCCGGGCGATCATTTCAATGACCTGCTTTGAACCAGGGGTAATGGTGAGGCTGACCTCCGGATGAATCTTTTTCCCCTTTACGATTTTAGCGACACTCATCAAATCGAAATAGGAAGAATTGTTGCAGCTCCCGATGCAAACCTGCTTGACTTCTTTCCCAGCCACTTCTCTGACAGGACAGACTCTGTCCGGGCTCGAGGGCTGAGCGATCAGAGGCTCCAACTCGGTGACGTCGATTTCAACGACCTGATCGTATTCCGCATCTTTGTCCGGCTCGAGGGGAGTCCAGTCTTTCTTCCTGCCCTGTGCCTTCAGAAACTCGAGCGTTTTTGCGTCGCTTGGGAAAATTGTGGTGGTCGCCCCCAACTCCGCTCCCAGATTGGCAACCGTAGCCCTTTCCGGGATAGAGAGGCCTTTCACCCCAGGCCCCCCGAATTCAAAAATCTTTCCCACCCCCCCTCTAACGCTCAACCGTCTCAGCAGCTCCAACATGATGTCTTTGGAGGCAACCCAGGGACGAAGCTTCCCCTTCAGATTCACTAAGATAACCTGGGGCACCTTGAGATAATAAGGCTCGCCCGCCATGGCCAGGGCAATATTTAGTCCTCCCACTCCAATGGCGATCATCCCCATTGCGCCGGCATTGGGAGTATGGCTATCCGAACCGAGAAGCACCTGTCCGGGCTTTGTAAATCGCTCCAAATGGACCTGGTGACAGATACCGTTGCCCGGTTTGGAAAAGAAGATTCCGTATTTTGCAGCGAAGGTTTGCAGAAATCGGTGGTCGTCCGCATTCTCAAATCCGGTCTGAAGCATATTATGGTCCACATAGCTGATCGAGAACTTGGTCCTGACCCTCGGAATCCCCAAAGCCTCAAACTGAAGGGAGGCCATCGTCCCCGTGGCATCCTGCGTGAGGGTCTGGTCGACGCAAATACCGATGTCTTCGTGAGGCGTTAATCTTCCGCTGACCAGATGCGTCTCAAGAATTTTTTGTACGAGATTCCTACCCATCATTTCCCTTCTTTTATACCAAGTTTAGGAATGATAATCGATGCCTCTCCAATTTGTCAATCAAATTGGGTTATTGATAATCCAGCACTTTTCCAATAGAATGAAAAAAGACAGGAGGTGCGCGATGGTTCCTTCAAAAAACCTCTTCAGAGTAGAAAGAGATTCCCTGGGCTCTGTCAGGGTTCCGAAAAAGGCTTACTATGGGGCCCAAACGCAAAGGGCGATTGAAAACTTTCCTGTGAGCGGTTGGCGATTCGGAAGGGAGTTTATCTACGCCCTGGGCCTCGTCAAATTTGCTTCGGCCAGGGCGAACCGTGAGTTGGGTCTCCTCGGAAAAAGAATCGCCGGGGCGGTCGAGCGGGCCGCTCAAGAGGTGATGGAAGGAAGATGGGATGAACAATTTATAGTAGATATCTTTCAAACGGGTTCTGGAACATCCAGCAACATGAATGCAAACGAGGTGATTGCCAATCGCGCCAATGAGATTTTGGGAAGCAAGAGGGGCGCCTACCTGCCCGTTCATCCCAATGACCATGTGAATCTAGGCCAGTCGAGTAACGATGTCTTCCCTTCTGCCATCCACATCGCCTCGATCACCCTCCTCCGGCAAAAACTCCTGCCGGCCCTAAGCGATCTCCATAAAGCTTTAAAGAATAAAGGAAGAGAGTTTCATCCCATCCTCAAAATCGGAAGAACCCACCTCCAGGATGCCACCCCGATCCGATTAGGTCAGGAATTCGGGGGGTACACCCGTCAGGTGGAATTGGGAATTCACAGAATCCAGAAGGCTATGAAGTCCCTATTTGAACTTCCGTTGGGAGGAACAGCCGTTGGGACGGGGATCAACACCCATCCCCTCTTTGCAAAGAAATCGATCTCCATCATCAATCGGGTGACCGGTTGTCCATTCCGTGAGGCCCTTGACCATTTTGAGGCACAGGGCGCTCGGGATGCCTCGGTCGAAATGAGTGGGGCTTTAAAAACGGCGGCTGTCAGTTTCATAAAAATCGCCAACGACATCCGGTGGCTGGGTTCAGGCCCCCGGTGTGGAATCGGGGAAATCCATCTGCTGGACACCCAGCCCGGTTCTTCGATCATGCCCGGGAAGGTCAATCCGGTCATCCCAGAATCCCTGATCCAGGTATGCGTTCAAGTGATCGGAAACGACTCGGCCATCACCCTGGCGGGGCTCAGCGGCAATTTTGAGCTCAACGTGATGATGCCATTGATCGCTTACAATCTGCTCCAGTCCCTTTCTCTTCTCGCCAATGGAGTGAATAACTTTTCGAAAAAATGCGTCAAGGGATTGAAGGCAGACCGCAAGCGCTGCGAAGAGATGATTGAAAAAAGTCTGGCCCTTGCCACGGCCCTGACACCGATCATCGGATACGAGGAAGGAGCCCGGATCGCAAAAAAGGCTTACCTTCAGAATAAGACCATTCGTGAGATGGTAGAGGAAGAAAGACTCTTTTCAAAAGAAGAGTTAAATCGGTTACTCGACCCTCGACGGATGATTGCTCCTACTTCTTCCCCTTCAGAATGAAGAAGAGAACAATCCCCCCGACGATCATAAAGGATGAAAGCACCTGCCCCATAGTAAAGGGACCAAGGATAAATCCGAGCTGGGGATCCGGCTGCCTGAAAAATTCCAGGAAAAATCGAAATAACCCGTAAAGAGAAAAAAACACCGCCAAAAGCCCGCCATCGGGAAGTTTCTTATCTTTGAGAAACCAAAGGATCAGAAACAGGACGCCTCCCTCCAAGGCGCTCTCATAAAGTTGCGAAGGGTGCCGGGGAAGGTGATCTTTATCGGTTGCAAAGATCATCGCCCAGGGGACGTGAGTGACCCGGCCATAGAGCTCTCCGTTGATGAAATTCCCGATTCTCCCCAAGCCCAGTCCGACAGGTGCCGTGACAATAAAGAGGTTAGCGATCTTCCAGAAAGATTTCTTATTTTTCCAGGAAAAAAGAATCCCAACGATCAGGACGCCGATCAGCCCTCCGTGAAACGACATGCCGCCATGCCAGATGGCGAAGATCTCGAGGGGATCTTTGAGGTACATCTCAAGGTCATAAAATAGAACATATCCTAAACGCGCTCCGATGATTAAGCCGAGGATGAGATAAAAATAGAGATTTTCTACGTCCAGTTTCGAAACCCCGAAATCTTTTTTCTTGAGTTGATACCGGACCAGGAGATAGGAAGCGAAAAATCCAAGGACATACATCAACCCGTACCAGCTCACCCGAATGGGTCCGAGGTCGATCAAGATGGGATTAAAACTGACGGTCATGATATCC
>Ga0187770_10001880_pt1 | contig 11442 bp, 12 predicted proteins | sample 0116_SJ02_MP02_2_FD_133154 | JGI IMG/M metagenome (GOLD analysis project Ga0187770, IMG submission 133154) | Tropical peat soil microbial communities from peatlands in Department of Meta, Colombia - 0116_SJ02_MP02_20_MG | ecosystem: Environmental > Terrestrial > Soil > Wetlands > Peat | place...
AGCTTTCCCTCCACTAACATGTTCCTCGCCTCCTGAAAGCTCGCCGCCTCACTAACCGTGAATAGTTTCTGTTCCGTTGAAACCTGAATGAATTGGTTCGCGAAGTCCTTTGCCACCTGACCATTGTCCATCATGACGAGGCATACCGGGAGGTTTGGGTAGACGGAGCCGAGATTATTCGTGTTGGGATTGGGTGAAGGTGAGGGGGGGTACATGTAGCCAAACATGCCGATGAGGAGGAGTGGCATCAGTACCAACATGAAGACAAGCGTCTTGGCCATCCACAGGTCAAGCAAATCCTTTTTGGCAATGTCCAACAGTAGTTCTAAATCAATCATTTATGCTTCCGCCATCACACCACGCATCGACAGATGCTCGCTTGTTGAGTCGCGCATCTCGCGCCCGGTGACATTGAGGAACACGTCTAGCATACTCTCAGTGTGAAATCTGTCCTTGAGGGCTCGCGGTGTGTCAGCCGCCATCACCTTTCCACGGTCGATGATGCAAACCCGGTTGGACAGCTCATCAGCCTCCTCCATCAAATGAGTGGTCAGGATGATGGTTCTTCCGCGACTCCTCAAATCCTTAACCAAATCCCAGATGAACCTTGTACTCTGAGGGTCAAGCGCAATCGTCGGCTCATCGAGAAAGATTATCTCAGGATCGTGAAGCAGAGCCCGAATGATGTTAACCCTCTGACGCATACCACTGGAATAGCTGCCGATCGGTTTGTCCTTGAACTCGGTCAGCTTCACGATCGCGAGTAACTCGTCTATCCTCTTCTTCAGGGCGGAGGGCTCGACTTTGTACAGTCTGCCGAAAAAAGTCAAGTTCTGTGTCGCGGTCAGCCGAGTGTACAAAATCAGTTTCTCAGACACTAACCCGATTCTCTTCTTGACCTCGTTGGCTTCACCGTCAAGGTCGAAGCCTGCAACCCGAGCGGTACCAGAGGTCGGTTTCAACAGGGTGCTCAGCATTCTGATTGCCGTACTCTTGCCCGCACCGTTCGGCCCTAGTAACCCGTAGATTTCTCCCTGGCGAACCTGCAGGTTCACTTTATCGACAGCTGTGAAGTCTCCAAACCGTCTGGTGAGGTCAAAAGTATCGACTGCATCCGTCAAGACAATCCCACCTCCAGATCGGCCTGCCATATCGGATCTTCGCTTGGCAAGCTCTGATCGGCCTCCTTAGGTTATAACTGAGGCATGGCTCAGTTATTTACACTTACCGCCCAGTTATCCATGGCTACGCTCATCTTAATTAGATGCATGAGGCATTATGCCCTTGATCTGTATGCCCAAGGTTGTTCCTCATTACAAGGAACAGGCAAGAAAGAGGATAGTCGAGGCGGCTCTTCGGGTCTTCGCTGAGAAGGGGTACCACGAGGCGACCATGGAGGACGTGGCTGATCGGCTGGGTGTAAGCGAAGGTACAATTTACCTGTATTTCAGGAGCAAGAGGGAGCTGTTCAAAGCGATCAGTGACTTGGGAGAGCGCGACGTTGCGGGACTTCTCTCGTCTGCAATAGAGAGCGATGATCCGATGAGGAGTTTCTTCGAGTTGGCCGCGGATGTGTATGAGCAGTATGAGCCCCTTTCAGGGCTTTTTGTGGAGTTGTTAGCTGAGGCCTCGCGCGATGCGTCGCTTAGGAAGATGATTAGGGACGACTTCGACAAAGATCGTGAGACGATGCAGAAGTTCCTAGTAGAGCTCAGAAAGCGTGGTAAAATAGGAGTTGAGACGGACATTGGTTCCATTTCTATGGTGATCCTGTTCATATTCTATGGTTATGCCATCACTAGGCTTCTGGGTGTTGCGAAGAGCGAGGCGAAAAGGGCATGTGGCGAAGCTATGAGAGTCATGTTTCATGGGACGCTGATTGCGTCCCAAAAGTCAACGCTTTGAGTGAGAATCGAATCCAGTTGGAAAAGTTTGAGAAGTGATTCAAGTCGTGGACAAGATGAAGATGTCAGAGTGTCCTTTCTGTAATAGGTTGAAGGATGTGGCGCAGTGGTCGGAGCGACTTGTTTACGAGGACGACCTTGTCCTTGTGACACATGAATTCGATGCCAATGCGCCATCCTACCTTGGGGCCGTGGTAATCCAGACCAAACGTCACACGGAGCATGGGCTTGCGGATCTGACCGACTCGGAGGGGCAACGCTTCGGTCTCCTTGTTGCCCAAATTAGTCGCGCCCTAAGGGAGTTAGTCGGCGCGGCGTGGACCTACACCTACTGTTTCACAGAAGCCTACCAACACGTGCACCAGTTTGTATGTGCACGGTATCCAGACATGCCTCCAGAATATGCGAAACTACGGTTTCGTGAGTGGGAGGAAGCACCTAGGGGTACTTCTGCGCAGGTCGCTGAACTCTCGAAGAAGTTGGATGCGCGTCTCAGAATTGCCTTGGGCAGTAACTCTTAGTCTCGAAGCGTTGGCTTGGTTCGGTGTGCAGCGACTTCGGTCGTTCTATGCGGTGTTTTTCTTCGCGGCGCGTTTGTTCTTGGCGGCCGCAGCTCTGACGAGTTTTCTTACGAGTGCGATGGGCAGTGGCTTGTTCATTTGAAAATGAACGGCTGACTTCGTTGTTATGTAACCTTTGAGTTCACGCTTATGCTCTCGTATGATTGGCGGTCGGATGAAGATTCCGACGTGGTTCTTGAATGCGGCGAACCAGACGAGCGCTCCATGATAATCGTAGTATGGCATCTTGTAGCTGATTCCCTCTTTTGCTTCGGGTACGGCGGATCTGATGATCTTTCGGAGTTGTGCCAGCTTCGCTCGTGCCTCTAACGGAGCCTGCGCAATGTAACCCTCCACATTTCGGTCTTGGGCGTTCTCCCTAACTTTCGTCTCTCTCATCCTTAGGTCGCTTTACCGTGCAAGATTTTGGTCTTAATTATCCTCATGGTCACTGCCTGGCAGGCGGCGGGCGATCTACTCGCTCAGTCAGATGAAACCTTCTTCTGTTCGCGGAGATGGATTCAAGGACTCTGAGGTTTGCCATGGCCCACGACCAAAGCTCAATACCGCAGTCCGTTAATGATATCGACTGTACCGGCCGTATTGGAGGGGCATCCAGTACTGAAGGTCTTCAAGTTGCAATGAGGCGTTCACATGATCCCGAAGAAGTTTGATTATTATGCGCCCACATCTCTCACTGAAACCATTCAACTGTTGAGTGAAAACGAAGGGGCTAGGCTGCTTGCTGGAGGGCAAAGCCTCCTAGGTTTAATGAAGCTAAGACTAGCCGCACCTACAGCTCTCGTTGACATCTCCAAGCTCCCCGGGCTCTCCTATGTACGAGAGGATCGGGATCATCTGTCGATCGGGGCTCTCACGACCCACGATACCATCGAGCACAACTCGACCATCCAAGAAAAGTTCATGATCCTCAGTGAAGCTGCTAGCAAGATTGGAGATCAGCAGACTAGGAACCTGGGCACGATAGGCGGGAGCGCCTGCCACGCTGACCCGGCGGCCGACCTACCTACGGTTCTTCGCGTTCTCGACGCAGGCTTCGTTATGCAAGGAAGGAAAGGTGAGAGAATCGTGCCGGCTCAGGATTTGTTCGTAGACATGTTCACAACTGCTGTTGGTCACGGCGAGGTTCTGACGGAGATACGGCTACCCTACCTTCCTCCTACTTCAGCTTCGGCGTATATGAAGCACAGTCTTAGAGAGAATGATGTGGCCATCGTCCTCGCCGGGACCGTATTGACCGTAGGAGATGGGAATATGTGCAGAGATGCACGGATTGGTCTCGGTGCGGCGGGACCAATCCCCCTCAGAGCCACAACCGCCGAACAGTACCTCAAGGATAGAATCCTAGACGAGGCGACACTCAAAGAGGGGGCCCAGAGAGCGGTCGAGGGAGCAAATCCACCCTCTGACATGCACGGAAGCAAACGGTACAAGCTTGAGGTTCTCAAGGTTCTCACGAACAGGTCGCTTAGCCTTTCCTTGAGCAGAATCAAAAGTTGCGGGATGTGAGATAATTGCCAGAGAAACTGCAGGTAGCGAAGGCTACTGAACAAACTAGAGTATCGATGATGGTGAATGACAGGGAGTTCAGCCGAGAGGTTGAGCCGAGGACTCTGCTTATCGACTTCCTGAGAGATGACCTGAACCTAACAGGGACTCACATAGGCTGCGACACCGGACACTGCGGTGCCTGCACAATAATCATGAACGGCAAAGCTGTGAAGTCCTGCATGGTTCTCGCCGTTCAAGCTCAGGGTGCAGAGATTCTAACCGTCGAAGGGCTTGCTAAAGACCAGAAGCTCCATTGGGTCCAGGAAGCGTTCATGCAGAACCATGGCCTCCAGTGCGGATTCTGCACTCCAGGTATGTTGATGTCAGCCCTCTTTCTGCTAGAGAGAAACCCTCGCCCGACTGAGGAAGAGATACGAAGAGCGCTCGGCGGCAACCTTTGCAGGTGCACTGGGTACGTGAACGTGGTCAAGTCCGTCCAAGCCGCTTCCAGAGCCTTATCGGAAGGGAGGGAGAACTGAAATGACCGCCGCCTTTTACCCGACTGCAAGCGAGCTTGGGGGCAGGGTCGAGGATCCACGGCTCCTTTCGGGGAAAGGAAGGTTCGTGGATGACCTCAAGTTTGAAGGCCAAGCTTACATGGGCATCGTTCGAAGCCCCTATGCGCACGCAAGAATCAGGAGGATCAGCTTTTCGAAAGTCCGTTCTTCATCCGACTTCGTGGCTGCGCTCACCGGGGAGGATCTGATCAAGAGGCGGGTGACGACGAATTCGCAGAATCAGTGGCCGCCGCAGAAACCTGCGAAGCGGTATCACCTCGCAGTGGACAAAGCCAGGTTCACTGGAGAACCGGTGGCGGCGATTTTGGTGAGGCGCAAGAATTCACTGGAGGACTTGATCGAGCAGGTTGAAGTTGAATACGACCCGCTCCCGGTTGTGACAACGATAGAGGAATCAAAGAAAGGAAATACGCTCATCTACGAAGATTGGAGCGACAACATCTCTCAGAGTAACAACGTGAAGTGGGGGGATGCTGAGAAAGCTATCGCCTCCGCACCTTACGTAATCACGGCAAAGGAAGGGATCGCGAGACAGGAGAGCGCACCAATCGAACCGCGATCCACGCTTGTGAGGTACAAAAAGGAAGAAGACGCGTACGAGGTCTATGCGACTGTCCAATCGGTGCATGGTCTGCGAGAGCAACTCGCCTCAGAACTTCAAACCCCAGAAGAAAAATTCCATGTGAAAGTAATGGATATGGGCGGAGGGTTTGGAAGCAAGGGGTCTGAATCCTACCCCGAACCTCTGCTCGCATGTCTATTTTCCCGTCAGACCGACCTACCAGTAAAATGGACTGCCACTAGGACTGAGGAGTTCCTCGAAGCGGCCTCCGGAAGGGACGAGTATTGCAACCTCGCCCTCGCTTGCGACAAAGACGGCAAGATAGTTGCCCTGAAGGCAGACGTGGAGTGCGATGTGGGCGTGACGGGGACTCAGAACCATATGTCCGAGCTGTCTCTCTGGACGATGCTCGGGCCTTACAGGATTCCTAACGTTGACCTCCGTTTGAGAGTATACGCGACCAACAAGATGCCAATAGGACCAGTGAGAGGAGCGGGAGCCCCCGAGGGATGCTATTTCATAGAACGCGCGATGAATATCATGGCGCAGAAGATCGGAATCGACCCCCTCGAACTGAGACGACGCAACCTGACAGCAGAGAAACAGGGCAAGAGTTCATCCAAAGCGGACTACATTCGTTTGATCGATGACCTCATCAAACACTCACGTTACGGAGAACTCCTCGAATGGAAGAAGGAAGTCAACTCAAAGTTCAAACAACCTGGAGCCTTGCACTCGAACCTCGTCGCCGGATTGGGTGTGTCCATTAGAGGCGGGGGCGGATTTGGCGGTGACGATCATGGAGGCTCGTCGGAGGGAGAGGAGACGGAGAATGATGAATGGTCTTCTGGCGGTGGAACTGGGACTGAAGTGAACCTTGCCGACCTTGATTTCACGTCCGAATACGCCAGAGTCAGTTTGGAGAGGAATGGGAGGGTAACGGTCTATACTGGTTCTTCACCTCACGGGCAGGGTGAGGAGACCACGTTCGCGCAGCTCGCATCTGAAGCGCTTGGTGTTCCACTTGATAAGATCGCCGTGGTCTGGGGTGATTCAGTCCTAGTGCCATACGGCGTCGGTACGTTCGGTAGTAGGTCCGCAGCCACGGGTGGAAGTGCCGTGGTAGATGCTTGTCGCAAGCTCAGAGTGAAGCTCTTCGTCAAGGCGTCAGAGATCACAGGCATAGAGTCCAACGCGCTCGACATCCGTGGCGGAAGATTGGTCGACAAGTCACATCCGAACCTGAAGCTGCCGAGTCTCATGGAGATTCTAGAGAGACTGGGGCTCGCTGAGATCTCGGAGGAGTCAACATACCGACTTGGTTCGATGGATTACTCAACCGGGGTCCACCTTTGCGCGCTAACACTTGACGTCGGACTTGGAAAGGTAAGGATCGAGAAGTACATCGTAGTCGAGGATTGCGGGAGAATGATAAACAAGACAATTGTCGAAGGACAACTGCACGGTGGGGTGATGCACGCGGTTGGGGGCGCGTTGTTCGAGAAGCTCGCTTATGATGATCAGGGGAACCTGCTGACAAGCACATTCATGGATTACAGTATCCCCAGGGCACCAGATAGCCCAAACATCGAGGTCTTCCATGAAGTGACGCCTTCAACCGTCTCACTCAACGGCGCGAAGGGAGTGGGAGAAAGCGGTACAAATGCCGGTTACGCGGCGGTAATCAACGCCCTCAACGATGCACTCTCTAACGTCTTCCCTGGGGCACAGGTGAACGTAGCGCCAGCGACGCCTGACGCCATTTTCGCTGCGCTTCAATCACCGTGAGTAAAGACGAACGATCATAATCTCAGTAAAAGCATTCAACCCCCAGCGACACCGCGAAAACCTGTCTCCTCGTAGTCAATCACATCAAGATTACTCGTCAGCGTTACCTTGATGACCTGTGTACCAACGATCGTCCGCTCACTGATCAACCACCTGATTTCTACAACCCATCTTCCATCAACAAACTTCGCCGAGCTAACCCTGGTGTCCTTGAGACTTGGGTTCTTGTTTTGAACGTATGCTAATGCAACCTCCTTTGCTCTGTCGAGGTCACTGCTCATAAAACGGCAACCCTATGCCCCATATGCGAAAAACATGCGAATCCCGTAACCGGTTTAACCGTTCCGGTCACAGGGGCGTCACATTGAAAGGCGGAACGTGTTAAGGTCGTTGGCCCTGAGTCGCTCGACAAACCGTTCGACGATTGAATTGGTTTCACACGTGTTCTTCAGAGTCGCGGCGAACCTTGAAACGTGACCATGGCCTGATTGGAGGGCAGTTGGCTTTATTGGCAGAGTTTTTGCTTAAGGGCATCGATCATTCGTGTCACATACCTTTCGGTGGCGGAGTCGATCAGCCTAGAGCCAACCCTAGCGATCAAACCTGCGATTCTTGCGTCGGCAGTCCATTTCACTCGTGTTCCGCCGCCTTGCATGTCCTCTAAAGTGAAACTGCTTTCAAGATCAACAACACTGCTCAGTCCGTCGGCTGTCGCGTTTAGTCTTAGAAAGGTGTACGGATTCTTCTCAGTAAACGTGCATTTCACATCCATTAACCCATTAACTAGTGAAAATCCGAGTTTTGCCTTCAGAGAGAAACTGTTTGCGTCAATTATCTTTACATCTTGAACGTCTGGGAGTATGGTTGCAACGCTTTTCGGGTCCGTTACAAAGGAGTAAACGGCATCCCTAGATGACACAACTCCGAACGAGCCCTCATAGTGCATCGCTAAGAGGCTTCCTAGTCCAGATTTTACCCTTGGAATTCGTTACGGCACTTTCTTGCTCCAAGGGAACCCATCTCGCATGCAATCGACGAGAGTAACAAGCGAACGCAAGCTGCCAAAGGTCTAGTGGGGAGTCAAGAAATCAGTAATTGAGAACCGTTCTGGTGTCCACCGCAAAACAGCGTTTGTCGGTCACCGTAGCTGGGTTGATGTCGATTTATCAGATTCTCAGTTCGACGGTTCTAGTGGTTTGCCCGTTTCTTCTCCAGCTTCTCGAGCGTGCTCGCCCAGTTCACGAAGCAGTCCCAGAGCAGCGACCCTTCGGCGTTTTCGTTGGCTTCTGTCTTGCGCAAGAGTCGTTCACTTTAGGTTCTTGTCAAAGAAAACGAGTGAACTTTCCCAGGCGTCACCGGCAGCTTCCCTGTTATATGAGGGTCTGGTCTCGTTGAAAAACGAGTGCTGCGCTCCTCTGTAAATTTTCATTGCAAACTGCTTTTTGTACCTGACCATTGCCGCAACTAGGGTTGGAACGCCTGCGTTGATCCGATCGTCTTCTCCCGCGTAGAATGCCAGTATGGGGCCCGAGATCTTCTCTGCGGATTCTAGCGGCTTTGGGTTCGCCCCGTAAAACGGGACGGATGCGTTGAATGGATATAGGGTTGAGAGCTGGTAGGTTAGTCCTCCCCCCATGCAGAAGCCCATGATGCCCAACTTTTCCTTGATAACGAAATCGAGGCTCTGAAGATAACTCACGCAATCCAGCAGGTCTTGCGCCATTTGTTTCTCCATCTCCTCTCTCCCAAGAAAGAAGATGTTGGCAACTTTCCTTTCGGTTTCAGACATCTTGTTCATCAACTGCTGAATAGTCTCCGGATCGCTTCTCTTTTCTGGCGGCACTGCCCACATATGCCGCATCGCTGATTCGATGTTCTTCTCGTTCATCACCTCCCTGTTCCGAGTGAAGAGGTTAGGCGCAATGGTGACGAAACCTTCCTGCGCATACCTTCTAGCGACACCTCTGATCTGCTCATTCAACCCAAAGGCTTCATGGATTACAATTATTCCAGGGTATTCCCCGACCTCTGGTCTCGAGATGAATGCGGACATGTTGGTTCGATCGGAACATTTGAATGTGGTATCTTGATCCCTACTTTTCATTATTCTATAACCCCAGTCTGGCTATTATCCAATCTCACTCATTTCATCAGGTATAGAAAGCCCTTACTCACACTTCCAGCCGGAATACTCGCTGCCTGCATAGACCGTGTTAACTCGAAGAGAATTGATGAGTATTCCGCCGCTTCGGAAAATTGGTGCCTCGGTCCTGCCATCTCGAACGCTCGCTGAACGGGTCCAGGAGCAGCTTGGCTGAGCGGGTGGGTGCCACCCCTGAGGCTCGGGTGGGTGCCACGCTTCACGCGCTGAGAGTCCTTGGCATGGCGGCATGCCCCACGGCGCGAAAGAATTCTCATTATTCATGCAAAAAAAAGAGGAAAATGGTGGGAGGGGGATTTCGCCTTAAATGAAGACTGCTGTTACTGCTGAGGTTGGCGTGGCGTAAGCGTTGCTAATCACGTATGGGTTTGTTGACCCTACGTTGGCTGAGTTCATGTTCCAATTGCTGAAGCTGTTGCCGCCTGCTGGTGTCGCAGTGAATGTTATGGTGGCCCCGTATGGGACAAGGATTGAGTAACCTACATCTGTTGAGCCAGACTCGGTAGAGGATCCGTAGCTTGTCGTCCAGTATACTGTGCCGGAACCTTGTACGTTGATTTGGAATGTACCGTACTGAGGCGGCGGGGCTAGGGTAGCAGGTGTTTGCACGGGGTTTGTTATCTGAAGGTTCGTGTAGGTTCCATCGGCATTCTTGACCAATGTATGGTCGAAGTTAGCGATCACATTCACGGAAGAACCAGTGAACAATACGAACGGGATGTTCGAGCCTTGATCGTACCCGTTTACTATCCAATTCGTGAACTGGTGGCCGTTCGCGGCTTCCGGAGTAAAGGTTACCATGGTTCCCTGGGGTAGCGTGACTGATGAGGAATCGGTCACCCAGCCTGAACTGTACGTGACGCCATTATAGACACCGTTCCAGTATACACTTCCCGGACCAGCTACAGCCAAATTCATAGCGCCGAGTTGGAGCGCGTGCACGGGCGCCAGCGTTGTTGGAAGAACGGCCAAAGCTGCGAGAGAGAGAACTAGAGCAAATACGATTCTATCACTTTTCATTCCAACTTCACCTCCTGGTCGAAGCTCATGGTACAGGATTCCTAGTCAGAGTTACACATTGTTCCACTTCTTCTACCGGTGGTAAAATGGTGCCAGCAACCATCGGGCACCGTTCCTCTCCTTTCATCCTGTTGGTACCTTCCTGCCGCAATGAATGGAACGAAACGCTGTGTTCGGTTGTTGAGCAAACGCGAGTTGTCGAACATTTCATGTATCGAGCCTGGGTGATTGAGCGGTCGAGTTCGCTCATGTGACTAGCTTTGCAATATGCCTCGTCAGTAAATAGCCGGCCGCCATATAGTGAGCGATGATCTACAAATGAGTAAAACAAGTTCGTTGCAAATCCTGCAAACGTTTTCTGACGCCGTGACGGAACTGGCCAATAAGGTCGGTTCGTCGGTCGTTAGGGTCCGATCTAGAAGAGGGTTCGGATCGGGCGTAATCTGGAGCGAGGACGGTTACGTTCTCACATGCAGCCATGTGGTCGGAAGGGCTGAGATCGTTGAGGTCGGATTGCCCGATGGCACGCGGCTTGAGGCGAAGGTGATTGGGCATGATCCCTACGCTGATATGGCGTTGTTGAAGGTTGACTACGCTGGCCTAAAGGCGGCGGAAGTTGGAGACTCCGACGGAGTCGAAGTTGGCCAGCTAGTTTTTGCGTTCGCCAATCCATTCGGTAGAACTCCAAGCACTACCTCAGGAATCGTAACTACGGCTAAAGCCTCGCTAGGTTGGGGACCCAGTTCCGCTGAGGACGTGATCGTCAGCGATGTACCCTTGAACCCAGGATATTCTGGGGGGCCACTCGTGAACGCAGCGGGGAAGATGATCGGGCTCAATGTGGCCTACGCGAACTCGCGCGCAATCTCGCTTCCCATCAACTCGATCCGAGGCACGATAAACGACCTAATCAATGAAGGGCGGATAAGGATCGCGCACCTGGGAATCAGCACCGACCCAGTAAGCCTCCCCCGACGGTTCGCGGCCGAGGCGAACCTAAGCCAGGAAGAGGGATTGATGATCTTCGAAGTTGAACCAGACAGCCCCGCAAAGAAAGCTGGGTTAGTGGTGGGAGACATTTTGGTTACCTTCGCGCAATCACCCGTCACTGGCCACAACGACCTCTATCGCCTACTGACCAAAGATATCATTGGGAAACCAATCGAGATGAAGATACTCAGGGCGGAGAAACTGCTTAATCTAACGATTGCCCCCGACGAAAGCGAAACTCAATGAGCACATCGAGAGAACTATACTAACTCGTTTTCAAACGACGAGCCTTTGCAGGAGAATTGGAGGACAAACGACTGGGTGTTTACTGACAGCGGCGAGACGCATAACCGTTCTTGAGCAATAG
>Ga0187770_10001881_pt1 | contig 11439 bp, 8 predicted proteins | sample 0116_SJ02_MP02_2_FD_133154 | JGI IMG/M metagenome (GOLD analysis project Ga0187770, IMG submission 133154) | Tropical peat soil microbial communities from peatlands in Department of Meta, Colombia - 0116_SJ02_MP02_20_MG | ecosystem: Environmental > Terrestrial > Soil > Wetlands > Peat | place...
AGACTTTCTTTACAGTTATTCCCTGCTGCTGTGCGCCGTTTGGAAGCTGGGCAACCGCACCGTTTACCTGGTTCTGGACGAGGGCAAGGGATGCATTGAGATTAGTTCCAACTTCGAAGGTGATCGTAAGAGTATAAGAACCGTCGCTGCTGCTGGTGGACGACATGTATATCATGCCTTCGACTCCGTTGACGGCATTCTCGATGGGAACGCCGATAGTTTCGGCAACTACCTGGGCGCTCGCTCCCGGATATTTCGTCGTAACCTGTATCGTGGGCGGGACGATCTGCGGATACTGAGCGACCGGAAGAATGGACAGCGCGACGAGACCTATTATGATCGTAACCAGGGCGATAACGTTCGCGAAAATAGGCCTGTCAACGAAGAACTCCGATATTGTCATTTGGCTGCCTTCCGATCGGGTTCCTGCGCCGTTCCCTGCGTCGCAGCTTGTTCGGGAGTGACCGGCCTGCCGGGAACCGCCTTCAGCACTCCATTTGTAACAACCCACTCATTTCCGGTGAGACCTTCGTCGATAATGTAGGAATAATCTTTTTGGGCGCCGGTCTTCACATTACGGCGTTCAACCGTGTTATTCTCATTTACAATCAGCACGTAGGTGCCCAACTGGTCGTATTGGACGGCAACCTGCGGAATGAGAATCGCCAGCCTCTTTTTCCCCAGCGGCAGCCTCACCCTGCCAAACTGGCCGGGCAGCATCCTGCCATCCGGATTCGGATAAACTCCTCTCAAAAGCAGTGTTCCTGTTGAGGTGCTCACCGTACTCGATGAGAAATCCAGGTATCCCTCGTGCGGAAATCCTTCTTCGTTGGCCAGGCCCATGAACACCGGAAGTTTTCCAGGATCCTGTTTTGTGCTGGAGGACCTATGCAAAGCCGTTCGCGCATCCAATATGTAAGAAGGGACTACCGTTTCAGGGATGTTGAAATAGACATAAAGCGGGTCGATCTGTGTCAACTCGGCCAAAACGGTACTGCTGCCGCCAGAACCCACAAGGTTTCCGGGGTCGACGAGCCTTCTGTCAATGCGTCCTGTAAATGGGGCGATTACCCACGTATATGCGAGATTGAGCTTTGCCAGATCGCGCTGGGCTTCAGCCGAAAGCAGACCGGCCTGCGCTGTGTCGCGCTGATTGCGCCAGCTTTCCACATCCGTATCTGCGGCGGCTTTTTGCTCATAGAGTTTAGAGAAACGGGCGAACTCGGTTTTTGCGTGTTCGAGCAGGGCTTTCTGATTTTGAACGTTGCCCTCAGCCTGCTGGAGCTGCGCGAAATAGGTATTTTGCTGGATGAGGAAAAGCAACTGGTCTTTCTTCACCACATCCCCATCCTTGAAGTACACGCCGTCCAGGTTTCCTTCGATCCGCGCGCGAAGCTGGACAGTGTTGACGGCCTGCGTATTGCCGCTAAATTCAAGGTAGTCGACAATCTCCTCCTCCACGGGGTGACTGACGGTGACCCTGGGGGGCGGCGGGGCTTGAGAAGCTTGCTCTGCCCGCCTGCACCCTCCGCTTAAAAGCAGGACCATAAAGCAGAAAGCAGGAAGCAGGAAAAGAGGAGCACAGAGCGGGGAACGGGAAGCGCTCAGACATGTATCCGTCCCTTTTGGGAGAAGGCCTTGCCTGCGACTCGTTTGACGATAGCCTCCATATTCATTGCGGGAAAGCCCCGCTCCTACAGGAAAAGTAACGTTTCGCAACGGCAGCCGAATCCAATTGAGGACCGAGACCATGATTTCTCCGAATCTTTTCGCCAGGTTCGCCATGTCTTTACCAATCGGGGCTTCGAATGTCGGATTGAAATCCGGCTGAAGGCATGTATGATGCCGGGGAAAGCAAATCTCCCCAGTCGGTGCGCCTGGCCATCATTTCCTTTATCTGAGGTGGGAGCAGCTCTTTTCCCTGTCTGATTTCCCATCCGCCGCCAAGCGCCCTGTAGACCCCCACGAGGTTTAAAGCGATATTGCCTATCGAGGTTGCAAGACTGTCCTGGGTAGCCAGAAGCGACTGCTGAGCGGTGAGGACGGTGGTAAAATCCGTGCTCCCCTGGCTGTATTGGAGGAAGGCCAATTCCAGGGAATGCTTTGCCGCCCTGGCGCTCAGAGCAAGGCTTTCCGAGTTTTCCTGATACATTAGAAACCCTGCAAGAAAATCCTCAACCTCCTGTTGAGCCTTCAGCACCGTATTTTGATAGGTAAGTAAAAGTTCCTGGAAACGCGCATCCTCCACGCGCACATTGTTGGTGATTCGTCCGTAGTTGAGAAGGTTCCACTGCACGGACGGGCCGACTGTCGTTGACGCCGCTCCCGTGAGGTTGAACATCTCTGCAAGCCTGGAAGATGCAACATCTGTTGCCTGAACGCCAAAAAAGCCGCCAAGTGAAAATGCAGGAAACAAGGCAGCTTTGGCAACGCCGATTTGCGCACACTGCGCTGCCGCCTGAAGTTCGGCGCTGCGAACGTCCGGACGGCGCCTCAGCAGATCGGCTGGAATCCCGACGGCAACCTGGGGCGGAGGAACTGGAATTCCCTTCGATCCGCTGAGAAAATCCAAAAGATTGTCGGGCGGGATGCCGATCAGCACGCAAAGGGCGTCTTTGCTCTGCCTGAGCTGCGCTTCCAGGACCGGAACAACTGCCTCAGTATTGTAGAGGATGGTCCTTGCCTGTTCGACGTCACGCTCAGAGGTAGCGCCGCCGTGGTAGCGAGCCTCCGCCAGCTTGAGGCTTTCTCGCTGGGTCTGCAGGTTCTCCCTGGCGATCTCCAGCCGTTTCTCAATGGTCCTTATCTGGATATAGGAGTTAGCTGCATCGGCGGTGAGAGTGACGAGTGCGCTGTCATAATCGGCAACGCTTGCACGCAGGGATGCATCGGCCGATTCGACCGCTCTTCTGAATTTTCCCCAGAAATCAAGCTCCCAGGCTACGTTCATATTCAACTGGTCCTGCCAGAAACGATTTTGGACAGGGATATGTTCTGCAATAGACGCCGCCGACGAGTAGGAATACTGGCTGACCCTATTGTAGCTCAGCGACGGGTTAAACTGCTGAGTTTGAGGGTAAAGGCTGCCCACAGCAATGCCTAGTTGAGCCCTGGCTTCGAGAACTCTAACAGCGGCCAGTCTCAAAGACAGATTTTCACGATAGGCCGTTTCTATGACATTATTGAGGCCGGGATCTTCAAAAGTTTCCCACCAGGAGCGGTAGTTTGCCGGCTCGTTTCCAACACGCTTATCGGTCGCTTCCAGCCAGTTTGATGAAACCGAGACTGCAGGCGGAGCGTAATCAGGGCCGACTTTAAGGCAACCCTGCATCAAAAAGGAAGCTGCCGCCAGCGCAAATGGCAGAAAAATGTTGTGCCTCATTGATTTCATGACCCTAGACCCTGGATAGGAATCGATTGGACTCGATGTACGATCCCAGTTTATTCCGGGCGGCCATGATACTGGAAATAGCGAATCCTTGATAGTGAATAGTAATGTTTGAAGCGAAATTTCACTACTTCGAGTTCATACCGGGACCGGCGACTGCCAGGATCACCTTTCCATGCTTTTAGACCCCATTGCCCCCGCGGACCGGACAACATGTCTCCTTAGCAGTCTTCGTTAACATTACCAGGTCGCTAAGACCGACTTAAACACGAGGCTCACGAGAGAAGTCCAAAAGTCTGTGGGTTTATTTGGAGGTCTTTGGGAGGGAACGAATCGCCGGCAATCCCTAAATCCCTAAATCTCTCAACTCATTGATGCCTGAATCCATTTGGGCTATCTTATCACCGGACTTATAATTATTTTTTTTGAGGAACCAGAAATCAATCGGAGCGGGGAGTTCGGTGCGGGGCAGCTTTGCAAAAACAGGTCTTGGTCTCGGCAAGGTCTTTTCAAAATATGCTAACGAAGGCGACTCGTGGCGCTCGATAAGAGTGCTCAAGCCCTACTTCAGAGACCATGTTTTGAGGCTCACAGGCGGCTTTTCAGCCCTGGTGGTCGTTGACCTGCTTCAGCTCTATATTCCCCGAATCGTCAAGTATGCTGTGGATTCACTTCAAAAGGGAGTTGCCACCCCTCGGGGTTTGTTGGTGTCCGGGTCCTATATCATCCTGATAGCGATCGCGATTGCAGGCTTTCGATTCATTTGGCGCCAGCTTCTTTTCGGGTTCTCGCGCATTGTTGAAATCGACCTCAGAGATCGGATGTTTTCACATCTTCTTACCCTCGACAAAACTTTCTTCCAAAGGACCACCGTCGGCGAGGTGATGGCCCTTGCGACCAACGACCTCTCTTCAGTCCAGCTTGCTGCCGGGATGGGGGTTGTCGCCTTAGTGGATGCAGTTTTCATGGGGCTGGCCGCCTTTGGTTTTATGCTGTACATTCACCCGCTTTTGACCTTTATAGCCCTTGCGCCGATGCCCTTGCTCGCTTTCCTGACGAGGATTCTGTCATCGCGCCTCCATGGAAGGTTCAAAGAAGTCCAGGAGCAGTTCTCGGTTCTGACCGAATTTGTCCGCTCCTCGCTCGCTTCCATCCGTTTGGTAAAAGCTTACAATCAGGAGCAGCATCAAAGCCGGCTCTTTGCACAGATGGGTGAAACTTACGTAAGAAACAATCTCAAGCTGGCCTTTATCTATGGGACGCTTTTCCCGGTATCCGGCTTGATCGGGAACGCCAGCATGCTGCTGGTGCTGATTTTTGGGGGGCGGCTTGTGATATCGGGCGCGATCACGGCGGGAGATTTCGTCGCCTTCATCAGTTATCTTTTCATAATGACCTGGCCGATGATGGCTCTGGGTTGGGTGGCGGACCTGTTTCAACGTGGGGCTACTTCCCTCAACAGGATTGAAACGCTATTAGACACGAAAGCGTCTCTTCGAGAAACCAATGCACCCCGCGTGACGATCAGGCGAGGCGAGATCCTGGTGAGTAAGCTGTCCTTCAGATATCCCGGACAGTCAAAGCTGAGTCTCGACGCAATAGACCTCAATATTCCCAGGGGGATGCTGCTCGGTATTGTGGGTCGAACAGGAGCCGGGAAAACCACACTGTGTAATCTGCTGGCCCGGCTTTTTCCTGTCCCGGACGGGCACCTGTTCTTCGACGGTTTCGACGTGAATTCCATTTCTATTAATTCTGTAAGGAGCGCAATTGCCTATGTTCCTCAGGATGTGGTCCTCTTTTCCGATACGATAGCTTTCAATATCGCTTTCGGCACGCAGGGCGCTTCCATCGAGCAGATTGAAAAAGCAGCCAGGGCCGCCGCCATTCATGACGAGATAGTAGCCATGCCGCAAGGATATGAAACGAGAATAGGCGAAAGAGGAATAAAACTGTCCGGCGGCCAGAGGCAAAGAATTGCCATAGCACGGGCGCTTCTTTTGAACCGGCCGGTGGTCATGATCGACGATGGACTTTCAGCAGTGGACATGGAAACCGAGCACGCGATAATCCGCTCGATTGCTTCCTACCTCGAAGAACGCACCTGCGTAATTGTCTCCCACAGGATAGCGCCTCTTGCAGACGCTCACGAAATCGTCGTAATGGAAAACGGGCGGGTAGTGGATCAAGGGCCTCACAAGGATTTGGTAGAGCGAAACGCTTTCTATTCAAGCATCTTCAGGCATCAGGCTTTAATTGGGTTCGATGGAAGAACACTCTCCGGATCGGACCCCGCTAGTGATGTCACCGATGGTGAAAGATGATTGACGACCAGGAAATTTACGAGGACGAACAAAAACGCTATGTTGGCGATTTCAAACTGTGGGGGCGACTGCTCAAATTCATTGTTCCCCAGTGGAGGTGGGTCCTCACTGCCGTTGGTCTAGCCTTCATCATCACCGGCGCAAGCCTTGTGTGGCCCCGACTCGTCCAACTGGCCATTGACAGATACATTCTCAACCACGCGCTTCCCGTCCACGACCGCATTAGCGGTGTTACCTTCATAGCGTTCCTTTTCCTGGTGGTTATCCTGATCGCATTTGTCGCCAATTTTTTCCAGGTCATCGCACTCGAATGGGCCGGCCAAAGGATCATGCACTCTTTGCGCCAACATCTGTTCGACCACGTTACGGGCCTGAGCCTTTCGTTTTTCAGCGCGCACAGGGTAGGAAGGCTGGTTACCCGGCACACAAACGATATACAGAACATGCATGAGATGTTCACATCGGTTATCGTCACTCTTTTCAACGAAGGAGTCAGGCTTGTCGGCATCCTTGTCGTGCTGTTCTGGATGGACTGGCGGCTGTCGCTCCTTCTTGCGTTCACTTTCCCGCTGATGATGCTTGTAACGCTCACTTTCGGCAAGCTGAGCCGTCAGGCTTTCCGCAGAATACGCTTCTACCTCGCCGGGATTAACGCTTTTTTGCAGGAAGCGGTCTCGGGAATGTCGGTTATCCAGCTCTTTTTGCGTGAACAAGACGCCGAGCAGCGTTTTTCTCGCCTGAACGGGAATTATTTCGAAGCGGCGGTGTACCAGATTCGGGTATTCGGTATTTTTGTGCCCCTGATAGAAGTCGTGAGTTCGGTTGCACTTGCTCTGATAATATGGTACGGCGGAGGCCGTGTGCTAGGAAAGTACACGACCATAGGAGTGCTCACCGCCTTCATCACTTATATGCGGCTTTTCTTCCAGCCTATCCGCGAATTTTCACAAAAATACACGATAGTGCAATCCGCGATGGCCTCCGCTGAAAGGATTTTTCAACTGCTCGAAGAAAAAGACGATACGCCGCAGGTACTCGATCCGGTAAGGACCGACGGGACCAAGGGGCACATCGAATTTCGCGATGTAGTGTTTTCGTATGAGACAGGCCGGCCCGTCCTCAGGAATATCTCCCTGGAAGTAAAACCGGGCCAGACTCTTGCCATCGTCGGAGCAACCGGATCGGGCAAGACTACTATCATAAATCTGCTGGAAAGGTTCTACGACCCTCAGCATGGGAGCATACTTTTGGACGGGGTAGACTTGCGCAAGTACGAGCCGCACTGGCTGCGGGACCGTATTGGGCTGGTCATGCAGGATATTTTCATAGTGCCGGGGTCAATCAGGGAAAATATACTTCTCGACCGGAGACTGCCGGAATCGGAAATCGAGCGAATCGTAGACCTCTCGCAGTTGGAAGGCTTAATAAGTGGCCTCCCACAGGGACTCGACACAAAAATCGGGGAGGGTGCAATGGACCTCTCAGCGGGTCAGAAACAACTGCTCGCATTTGCGAGAGTCCTTGCTCGAGACCCGGAAATCCTTATTCTGGACGAAGCAACATCAAATGTGGATACACAAACCGAAATGCTGATCGAACAGGCAATCGGCGCGGTCATGGCAAACCGGACGAGCATCATTATTGCACATCGGCTGTCTACGATCAGGCGGGCAAATCAAATCGTAATTATCGACCAAGGGCGCATAGTCGAGCGGGGAACCCACGAAGACTTAATGGAAAAGGCCGGCCTCTATCATCACCTCCAAATGCTCCAAAACGGCATCTCTTTCTTGCATAGGCAACGGCCTTACAGCCCCTGACCCTTTATCGTCGGTCATCTCCAACTGACAACGTCGGCGTTTTCACCTTCCCCACCTTCCTGACCGTCAGCGCCATAGGATATGAGATCGTAATCTCCGTGTTGTCCAGGGCAGATGTAGATATAGGGTCTTCCCCACGGGTCCAAGGGGACTTCTTTTCGAAGGAAGGGGCCGTCCCAAATGTCAATACCAGGGTTTGTTCGAAGGGCCTGCAAACCTTCGGCAGTTGTCGGATACCGTCCCACGCTAAGTCTGAATGAATCCAGAGCCGTGCCGAACATCTCAATCTGCGTTTTGGCGGCCCTTTGCTTGGATGTGCCGATATGCTTGAAAAAATCGGTTCCGACGAAAGCGGCAAGCAGGCTGAGAATCACCATGACAACCAGCAGTTCTATAAGGGTGAATCCTTTTCGAGAGAAAGTGCGCCTTTGCTGAGTGTAGCTTCCACTTGTGCGTAACATAAGGTTTCCACTCCGTTTCGGTTTAAGGTAACGCCCTTCGAGCAATCAAAAACAGCGATCCCAAAATCAGTGCTGCAAGAGATTAACCGCATCTAAAAACCGTGTCAATCATCTCCATCAACGAGACTCACTTAAAACTCTTCTTATGAGAAAAGAACAATCTGCCGAATTTGCGTTTGAGTCCTCAGTGCGGAATAGAACCATTTGCTCCGGGGACAAAACGATAACCTGCGCTATGCGCTAACAGAGAATCTAGTTATTTTTCAATAAGATAGCGATAGGTTACAGTTTACATAGCGAGTATGAATGACTATTACCAAATAACTTTGCCGCGCTGAACCAAGTGAGCGTGACGCCTTTGGGGGTGAGAGATCATGAACGAAGTCAAATACAGCATTGACAAGCAAGGTGCAAGGCCTCCCGAGGTCAATGTCGAGGTCCCCGATAAGCCGATTGATCCTTGTGCTGTGGAGAAAACCAAAAAGGCGGTCAAAGCGGCTGAATCTCACGAAACGATCCGAAAACAACGAGAAGAAAAGCTTGATCTCTGGATGGAGAACATAAAGGAATTCATTCGAAATATCGATGTGAAATCCTTGTAGAGGATCGTTTCACACGAAACAAAATGAATCGGTTTGGCCCTGCGGGCCTGCTGAAATCCCCTTTTGCAATTCGCTCTTTGTGAAAGGGGTTTTTTTATGCGTTGTGCGTGCCTGTTGTGTATCCTTCCGGTAACGATTGATAACCCGGCGGACTTTGGATATAAAGATGTGATGAAGATGATGTCCCTCAAATCTTTTGGAGTCTGCGTTATCAGCCTGATCTTTATCTTCAACTGCCCTGCACTTCCCTCACAGGCCAATGAGGAGTTGAAGCAGTCAAAGGATAGGGTATTTGGCGACTGGCTGGTCGTCCAGCTTGGCGCAGAACCTTCAACCCTGAACCCGATCACTTCCACCGACGCCTATTCGGGAACCATTGACGGCAACATCTATGAGTCGCTTCTCAAAAGAGATGAAAAGTCCCTGGAAAACGTGCCAGTCCTTGCAGAGAAATGGGAGATTTCTTCTAATCATCTCGTGTACACTTTTCATCTGAAGAAGGACATAAAGTGGAGCGACGGGTATCCATTCACGACTAAGGACATTCTTTATTCATTCAACCGGATACGCGATCCCAAGGTTGATGCGGCCCACCTGCGCAGCTACTACCAGGATATTGAAAAAGTTGAGGCGCTGGACGACTATACCGTCCGCTTTCACTACAGGATACCCTATTTCCGGGCCCTTGAATTCTGCGGGGGCATACCGATTGTCCCCTCTCACCTTTTCAAGGAGGGTGAAGATTTCAATCAACACCCGATCGGGCGCAATCCGGTTGGCACGGGACCGTTTAAGCTGCTCCATTGGGAGACGGGAAAAGAAATCGCTCTGGTTAGAAACGAGGACTACTGGGGCGAAAAACCGGCCCTTAACCGGATAGTTTTCAAGATTATTACGGATTCTACCGTGGCCCTTCAGGTCCTGAAACAGGGCGGCCTGGACGAGATGAGCCTGAGGCCGATTCAATGGGAGAAGCAGACCGAAAATAAGCGCTTCGATGAAAATTACCAAAAGCTTGCCTATTATCTGCCGAGTTACAGCTATATCGGGTGGAACTCGAGGCGGCCGATTTTCTCGGACAAAAGAGTTCGGCGGGCTATGACCATGCTGGTTGACCGCGAACTGATTTTGAAGAAAATTCTCTTCGGGCTTGGGACCATCGTTGCCTGTCCTTTTTATATAAACAGTCCCGAATACGATAAGGATATCAAACCTTATGCGTATGACCCGAAAGCCGCCCTGGCGCTGCTCAAATCAGCCGGCTGGGATTATCGGCCCGGCGATGAGAATCTGCAAAAAGAAGGAAAACCGTTTGAATTCGAATTCCTGCTCTCTGCCGGTTCCAAGTTTGGAGAACAGATTGCCACGATGCTCCAGGAAAACCTGAAAGAGATTGGCATCACAATGTCAATACGCAAACTGGAGTGGGCTGTTTTCATTCAGAAAATTGAGGAACATAATTTCGACGCCTGTACGATGGGCTGGTCGCTTGGATGGGAGACGGACCCGTATCAGATTTGGCATTCTTCACAGGCAGTTGATAAAGGGTCGAATTTTGTGGGGTTCAAGAACGCGGAAGCGGATAAATTGATGGATGAGGCGCGCAAGGAATTCGATCCCGAAAAACGGTGTAAGATGTATTATCGTTTCGAGGAAATAATTCACGACGAACAGCCCTATACGTTTCTTTTTACGATCAAGGCACTGGTGGCTGTCTCTAGGAGGTTTGAAAACGTCGAGGTATACCCTATGGGGCTTGCGCCGTTATACTGGTGGGTGCCGAAAGCGGCGCAGAAATATAGGAACTGATGGATAATTTCCAAAAATCCTCGAAAAACACTTTCGTGGCGCAGGCTCTGGATCGCGCGCACAATCGTCGCAAAGACGCGGAGTGGATTATCCGGCAAATGAGAGACCCCGGATCCTGTTTCGTGCCTGTGAGGCAATCAAGGATACTAATTACCGAAGGAGAGGCTCCGAGACCGGTGTTTCTTGATTCGAACCAGTTGGAGGGGTTGGATCGGGAAGATTGCACTTTTTTTCTTGGTGAGCGAAAGGGTCGCGCTTATTTCGCCATTGACCTGGATGAAAAAGGCCCCTGCCCTTTTGACCATATGGGCCGGTTTCGCGACCTGCGAGCGGTTGCGGCTTTGCTCTCGCGGGACGATGGGGCGCTTCTCGCCTACGCCAAAGCCCTTACACACTGGCATAGGCACAACCTTTTTTGCGGTGCCTGCGGAGGCCAAAACGAAACCAGGGAAGGCGGACACCTACGCGCCTGTGTCAATCCACGGTGCGGGGTATTGCATTTCCCGCGCACTGACCCGGCCATGATCGTTCTGGTAAACTCTGGTGAAAGGTGTCTGCTCGGAAGGCAGCAAATCTGGCCCGGTCGCATGTATTCAGTTTTAGCGGGTTTTGTAGAACCGGGGGAGAGTGCCGAAGGGGCCGTTGCGCGGGAGGTTTTCGAGGAAGTTGGGATTAGGGTCAAGAACATTCGATATCATTCATCGCAGCCGTGGCCGTTTCCCTACTCCTTGATGCTGGGATTTACGGCGGAAGCCGTCGATGATCGGATAAGCCTCAGAGATGGAGAATTGGAGGACGCTCGCTGGTTCGGGCGCCTCGAACTGCATGAAGCAGTTGAAGCCGGCAGGGTGAATCTTCCCCAGCCTGTTTCTATTTCATATCGGCTGATCGAGGACTGGTATGACGAGCAAAGCCAATTGCGTCTGCGTGACTTCGCAACCCGGGGATCTGAGGTTGACAAACAGGAATAGACAAGGATGATATTGGCGTAAATGAAATCTTATCTACTCAAGAGGCTTCTCCAGATCATTCCCA
>Ga0187770_10001882_pt1 | contig 11434 bp, 11 predicted proteins | sample 0116_SJ02_MP02_2_FD_133154 | JGI IMG/M metagenome (GOLD analysis project Ga0187770, IMG submission 133154) | Tropical peat soil microbial communities from peatlands in Department of Meta, Colombia - 0116_SJ02_MP02_20_MG | ecosystem: Environmental > Terrestrial > Soil > Wetlands > Peat | place...
CTGTCCCGGGGGAACCTGCAGGGCGCCTTGATCCCCGAGTACGGGATCACCATCGCGGTCCACCAATCTCCCTTTGGGATCGAGCTGGAAACTTCCGTTGCGCGTGTAGCGGGCACCTGCCGGCGTTTGTATGACGAAGAACCCACGGCCCTGAATGGCCAAGTCCAGACTGTTGCCGGTCTGCTCGATATTTCCCTGGCTCAGATCCACGGCGGCGCCTCCCAGGACGCCGTAATCGTTGATCGCGCGATTGAGTGTGCTCAGGGGGGTGATCCCCAGGCTGGCGGTGACCGCTTTATAGAACTCGTGCTGTCCTTTGAAACCGCTCGTGCCGGCGTTCGCCAGGTTGTTGGCCAGCACATCCAGCGCCTGCATTTTGGCCGTGAACCCCGCAAAGGCAGCGTAGAAGCCGCTATTCATTTCTTCCCCCCTTATACGGTGGAGCACGATACGGACCAATCTGCAGGACGGGGCGAAGAGGGTCACCATCCGAAGATGCAAGGACATACGGGACACACAGCTCCGCGCGCATCCTGGGGGCGATGCCCGGCAGGACAATTTTGCCCGGCGCGGGCCGGAATCATTTGCCGAGCCGGCGCCCGGAAGGTCCCGCGGGAAGCAGCGCCGATGGGAGCCGAACCCAGGGCGCTCAGGCCAAGTTTGCCAGCAGAGGCAACACGCGCTCCTTGACCTGCTCCGGGGAAAATGGCTTGCGAATGAACCCGCCTGCACCAGCTTTAAGGGCCGCCACCACGCGGGACTCCATACCATCGCCGCTGACCATGACCACGGGCGTATCCTTGGTCTGGGGAGATTGGCGCAGATTCTTCAGCAGTTCGAGACCGTCCATCTTCGGCATGTTGATGTCGCACAGGATCAAATCCACAGGCGTGTTTCGAAGCGCCAACAGGGCCTCGCGGCCGTTTTCCGCTTCCAATACCTCATCGATTTGCAGGCCCGCGGCTCGGAGACACTGCTCGATCAGCTTGCGCATGCCTTCAAAATCATCCACGATCATCACGCGAATACTTCTCATTCAGGAGTCCCCTTCAACAGCGGGCAGCAGCTCCAGGCCGGTTCGCTGCGGTTCAGGCCAGAGATCGGAAGCATCGAAGTATGCTGCAAGCGGCTCGAGAGTCACCTGCAGCTCGAGGGAGAGCCGCACGCGTTCGCGCCCTACGACTTTGGGGAAATAGGCCGCCAGAGCATCGCCGATCATGTCCTGAATGACAGCGGGGGAGATGGGCACGGCCGCCGCTTCCACCGCGGCGCGCGCGCGGCCGATTGCGCAGGCCGCCGCCACCAGATGCGCGAGCAGCAATTCGGCCGGCGCACTCCTGCGCCTGAGTTGCTTCTCGAGGAGGGAGGCGAGAGCGCGGCCGCCGGGCGCCAGAGCCTCAGGATTTTCGGCCGCGCACGCGGGAGGCGCAGGCTGCCATTCTGGAAACGATTCGGAGGCGCGGTGCTCCCGCACCTTTGTACGAGCCTGTTTTTCGGTGTTCCCTGCCGGGACCAAGGAGGCCAAACGGTGCAGCAGGCCTCCCAGATAAGCGAGTTCAATATCGTGGAAAGCGCTCCAGCGAGCCAGCCGATCGCAGGCAAACGCGCTCATCAGGCTGTGCCTCAATACCGCCTCGCGCGGCGGAATGGAAAACAGCCGGCCTCGCTGGTCGAGCAGAGCGCAAGAGACCAGCGCCAAGCGGAAGCGTTCGCGCCCGAGCAATACGGCCACTTCCTCGAGCGAGGCGGGAGCCGGACCCGGAGTGTCCGCCAACAAAGGACTGAAGAGAATGATGCCCTGCGTCAAAGCCGAATCTTTGCGGACAGCGGCCGCAATCTCCTTTAAATCCACGGCGTGCGCGTCCAGGCGCGCATCGACGTCGAGAACAAGATTCACGAAACGTGCGATCTCTTCGGCAGGCCGCATGGAGGAGGGCTGCGCGGGCAGAGTTTCAATGAACGCGCCCTGCCAGCGGCTAGACCGCGGCGCTTCCGATCTGGTTTGCGACCCCATAGTCTCCCCCGCGAGCCGCGCGTGGCTCGATTGCAATCTTCCCATCGGCACCGGGGGAAAGGTCTTTAAGACGGAAACAGAACAAGAGAAAGAGAATCAGCGAGCTGCAGAGAGACACAAATCCGCTTGAGCGTACGGCACAGCGTCCGCGAGCCGCGTGGCTACTGAGCTGCCTGGCTGAAGCCTAAGCTTGCAGCCGGAAGAGCAAATCCCAGGTCGCGGCCGCAGCCAGCAGCCGCACCCACAGGTACCCCGCCGGCCGAGCAAATTTCATCTCCTGCGCACCCGATGTCCTCCAATGCTCCAGAATTTTCTCGGCAATGGCCCGCGGGCTTCGCAAATCGGACAGAATCTCCGTAGGTTGGACGATGGCGCGCAACTGCTCGAACGCCTCGCGCATTCCAGGTTCGGTGATCACGCAGGCCACGGTGCGCTCCCCCAGAAGCCGCTCGACCGCATACAGCGAGGTGCGATCCAGATAGTCGGAAAATGCCACGTAGAGCAGCCTGCTGCTGGACAAATAATGAACGGGAAGCATGCGGCGCGCTTCCAGCAGGCTCAGCGGCAGGCGGGTGGCGCATTCCAGGTAACTGGGGTCGCGTTGGATCGGAAAAACCGGACAGCCCCACTGCATGCCGAGGGCCTGGGCCACGTCCTCGTGCGTGATGGCGCCCTGGCGCAGCAGGCACTGGCCCACGCGTTCCCCGTTTCCTTCGCGCTGGATGCGAAGCGCTTCTTTCAATTGATCTTCGGTGATGGCGCCGCGCCCCAGGAGCAGGAGGCCCAGCGGTATGCGATAAGCGCGCTGCGGCTCGCCGTCCGGGATGTGGATCAGCTCGTCCACGAGATTGGCGATGGCTGGTTCGGAGCACTCCGCGCAGCAATACCACCGCCGCTGAACGAACACGCCTTCGCTCCCGTGCTTCCAGCGCTGCAACAGGGTGCGGCGGTGCTGGCAATCGCGGTTTGCGCACTCCACAGTCAACACCTCGCAAGCCAATCTGGAGCGGGGCACCGGCCGGTCGAGGCAGGCCGCCACGCTTCCCTCACGCTTCCAACGATTCCAGCCGGTCGCGCGGCTGCGCCACCTCGATGATGCGCAATCCGTAATTCCCGTCCACCACCACCACTTCACCCTTGGCAATGACGCGGCCAGCCACGAGCAGTTCCGCTGGATCCTGGACTTGCCGGTCCAGCTCGACAATCGAGCCCGGACGCAGCTCCAACACATCCTTGAGCATCATTTGCCTCTGCCCGAAACGCAGGCTGGCATCGAGCACCACGTCGAGCAAAATCCCGAGATTGGCCTCGTTTACCATAGGAGCCGCGCCAGGCATCGCCGGCTGGGGAGCAGGAGGAGGTCCAGAAGGCGCTTCTTCCGCCTTCACCACCTTCTGAGAGAGGCCGTCCACCAGCATCGCGTCCAGCAGAACTCGAATCTCCAGGGGCTCCTTGCCGACTCCAGGAAAGGTCCATCCGGCGGAAAAAACAGGGGGACTCGCGTCGGGTTTGTCTTCCGCTTGGAATTGATATCCCACGGTGCCCCCCGCAAGAGCTTTGGAGGCGGTGGCCGCCAGTCCGGCCGCTTGCCGGAAAAACTCGCCGCACGCGTCCCGGTGCTCCTCTTTGTACTCGGAGGCGCCGTCCGGAGCCTCGCCGAGCAGCACCTGCGCGATGCGCACTGCGTCAGCCAGGGTGACCCGGAAGGCGAAACCACCCTGCAGCGCTCCGGTAGCGGCGAAACGCACAAATATGTCCTGTGTTCCGCCTTCTTCTCCCGGCTCGACGCGCTTTAACGGAAGTGAGGTGGACGATTCCGTGGGGTGACCGGACTGTTGAAACATTTTTTTCAGGGCGTCGTCACAGACTTCAAGGAATGCGCCGAGCGCTCGCTCCGTTGCAGCAGGCGGCTGGGCGTTGGAAGCCTCGCTCATGTTCCCTCCGGCTCCTCGTCGCGCAGCGCTCTGAACCGTTGCTGGATGAGCGCGCCTCGCGTATTGCCGCAGCTCACCGGTGCAGCCTCGAACAGCGGCTGACCGCCCACTTCCAGCGTGGGAGGCACTTGCACGGGAATGCGCAGGGGCAAAACTTGTCCGACCTGCAGGTCGAGCAATTCGCGCGGGGTGGTGGGCACCTGGCCCAGCAACAGTTCGGCCCGGAATTCACAGCCCAGCAGGCGCTCACGCAGCCGTATAGCGCTTTCTCCGGAGGCGCGGCTGCGGCTGGAGGCGCCCAACTGGGCCAGCTTGCGGAGCAGGAGATTGGCGGCGACCGGGGGAAATACCAGATTGAGCATGCCGCGGTTCTCCGCGAGCACGACTTCGAAGCTGAGGGTCAGCACCTTCTCCCCGGAAGTCATCAGGGTGCGAATTTGCGAGCGCTTGAGAGCGGCCCCGGCGGAAAACTCGACGGGCAGGACGCTGTTCCATGCCTCGTGCAGCTCGCGGCACACGATGGAGACCACGCTCTGCATGATCTGTTCTTCAATCTCGGTCAAATCATTGCGCTCTGGCTGGCCTTTTCCAGAACCTCCCAGCAGCAGGTCAATCATGGGGAAAACCAGCGGCATATCGATCTGTATGCCGGCCTGCGCCTCCAAGGGCTTAACCAGGAGTGTGGAAAAAAAGGTCATCTCGGAAATGCGTGAGAGGAAATCGGAATAGCTCAGTTGCTCGACGGATACCAGTTTGGCTTCGAAGCCCTCGCGCAAATAGGCGCCCAGGGAATTGCTGAGGCGCGGAGCGAAGCCTTCATGGAGCACGGTGACTGCCTGGGCCTGTTCCTTGCTCAGCCGCCCGGACTGGAGGAAGTCACAGCGGGTGACAATCCGTTTGTCGGGCGCGGAGGGCTTGGAGAGCTGCGCGCCCTGGGCGGCCTGGAACAGCAGGTCAATTTCCGCCTGGGTGAGTGTCTTTTCCACCGTTTCTCCCTGAGCTGCTCAGTGGCTGGCCCCGAGTTTCCTGTCTGGCCGGGCCGGTTTGCGATTGGTCAGCTCCTCGATCCGGCTGCGCAAGCGCAGCATGGTCATGGAGTGGATTTGCGAGACGCGCGATTCCGTGATCCCAAACACCTCGCCCACTTCTTTCATGGTCATTTCGCGCACATGGTAGAGCGCGAGGATACGGCGTTCCCGCTCCGGCAGTTCTCCGATGGCCTGGATGAGGAACTGGCGGAGCTCGGCCTGAACGCACATCCCCAGGGGATCCTGCGCGCGTCCGGCGACTCCGAGCCCGGCGGCCGGCGCCTCGGCCAGAGTTTCCTCCGAGGTTTCGGAGTCAAAGCTGTCGAACCGCAACATGCGGAACTCGCCGAGGAGCTGTTGGAACTCGTCCACGCTCATTTGCAGTTTTCCGGCCATCTCGGATTCCTGGGGCTCGCGGCCCAGCTCCGCCTCGCACTCGTGCAGCGCCTGGGCTACCTCCCGCTCTTTCTTGCGGAGCGCGCGCGGCGCCCAGTCGTTTTCCCGCAGGCTGTCGATGATGGCCCCGCGGATGCGGAACTTGGCGTAGTGCTTGAGCTCTACATTCTTGCTGGGATCGAATTTGCGCACGGCGTCAATCAATCCCAGGATGCCGGCATGAATCAGGTCCTCGAGCAGGACGTGGGAGGGCAGGCCGTCGTGAATACGCCGCGCGCAGTAGTACACCTGGCGCAGGTTTTCCATCACCAGGGCCTCACGGCGAGCCTCTTCGCGTTGCTCCTCTTCGCGGCGGGCTTGCTCGAGATTCGCGTCTTCGGTGAACTGAGCCATCCTCTCGGTCCGTCCCGTGTTCTGGCCTTATTCCCCGGGTCACCCCAGCACGCCGAGCGACTGCACGGGAACCACCGCCGGAATCTCCGCCGGTGACACCACCACTACCCTGGGGATAAACGGCTCGAGCATGCGACGGAGGTGGAAGCGCGCCGGGCTGGAACACAGCAAGACGGGTGAGGCGACCTCCAGACGGTCGCCCACGACTTTGCGCAACCCGTCAACCAACCGGCGCAGGAAGCCGGCAGCATGCGCCGAGGGACGTCCTGGCGCGCCTTGGGGATCGAAGGCGCGTGCAATTTCCTCTTCGATTCCCGGATCGATTCCCAGCACTTTGAGCTTGCCGTCTTCCTGGAGCAGGGGCTGTACGAGCACCCGGCCGAGGGCCTGCCGCGCCGCCTCTACCATAGTTACCAGGGTGCGGTTGGCGGCCGGCACGTCCAGCAGGGTTTCCAGAATGAGCGGAAGATTGCGGATGGACACTTGTTCGCGCAATAGCTGCTGCAGGACCTTGTGCACCTCGCCGAGGCTGAGCACCTTCGGAACCAGCTCTTCGACCAGCTTGGGATGCGATTCCGCCAGCGTATCGAGGAGGCGTTTGGCTTCCTGCCGGGTGAGGATTTCGTGCGCGAAGCGGCGAATCACCTCGGAAAGATGTGTGGCGATGGCCGAGGTCTGTTCCACTACGGCATAGCCTGCGCCGATCGCCTGATCGCGCTTGTTGGGTGGGATCCACCGCGCTGGGACTCCGAAGGCCGGCTCTCGTGTTTCCACTCCCTCGATCGCGGGAGAGGAGGGGTCAGAGCTGATGGCCAGCATCCAGTCCTGGTAGGTCTCTCCGCGGGCCACTTCCATTCCGTGCAGCCGGATTACGTACTCGCGCGGCTTCAGCCGCATGTTGTCCGTGATGTGCACGGCAGGAACGATGAAGCCCAGCTCGCCAGCCAGATGGCGGCGCAGGGCGCGGATACGCGGCAGCAGCTGGCCCCCTTGCTTCTGATCCACGAACGGCACGAGGCCGTAGCCCACTTCCACGCTGATGTCGTCGAGCTTGAGCAGCGCCTCGAGTTGTTCCTGCTTTCCAGGCTTGGCTATGGCCTCGGCCTTTTCCGCGAGCGGGGGCGCGGCCTGCTCCTTCATGCGCCAGCCAAGCCAGGCGGCGCCGGTTCCGAGGACGAGAAATGCGAACTTGGGCAGTCCCGGAATCAGCGTGAGCGACAGCATGATTCCAGCGGCAATCCAGAGCGGGCGGCGCTGGGATACCAATTGCTGGCGCAGTTCGACGCCGATGCTCAGCTCCGAGGAGGCGCGGGTAATCACGATGCCTCCCGCAACCGAAACCAGAAGCGAGGGAATCAGCGTCACCAAGCCGTCGCCGACGGTCAGAATCGTGTAGGTGGTCAGGGCCTGGCGGAAGGGAACACCGTATTGAAAGACTCCGATCAGGAAGCCGGCCAGAATGTTGATCGCGGTGATCAGGATGGTGGCCAGCGCGTCGCGCTGGCTGAAGCGCGCGGCTCCATCCATCGCGCCATAGAACTCGGCTTCGCGGTTGATCTGGGCGCGGCGGGTGCGCGCGGCATGCTCGTCAATCAGCCCCGCGTTCAGATCCGCATCAATTGCCATCTGCTTTCCCGGCATGGCATCCAGCGTGAAGCGCGCGGAAACCTCGGCCGTGCGCACCGCGCCGTGGTTGATGACCAGATACTGGATGGCGATGAGGGCCAGAAAGACCACGAACCCGACCACGTAGTTCCCGCCCACGACGAATTGCCCGAACGATTGGATGACCTGCCCGGCGGACGCAGGTCCCTCGTTGCCGTGCAGCAGGATGCGGCGGGTGCTGGCGAGATTCAGGGACAGACGAAACAGGGTCAACAACAGGAGCAGGGTCGGAAAAATCGAGAATTCTACGGGACGGCGGATTTGCAATGAGGCAAGCAGCACAAGGAGGGAAATCGTGATGCTTGTGGAAAGCAAGAGATCCAGCAGCAGGGCCGGAATGGGTATGATCATGACCAGAATGATCAGCACTGCGGCCACCGGCAGGAACCACTCGGATACGCGATCGAGCGCGAGCATCGGGCTGGATGTAGTCGCCATTCGCGCCTCCTATCCACGCACCGGCGCGGCGGCGTTTGCCAGCGCTCGCGGCCGCATTCGGGCTTGTGTTCGATACAGGTAGGCCAGCAGCTCAGCCACGGCGGCATAGAGTTTTGCGGGGATGGCCTGGCCGACTTCCACCGCCGCATAGAGAGCGCGGGCCAGCGGCGGATTCTCGACCAAGGGGACGTTTCGCCAGCGGGCTTCCTGCTTGATGCGCTGCGCCAGATAATCGCGGCCCTTTGCGATCACCACCGGGGCGGGAGCGCGCACCGGGTCGTATTCGAGCGCTACCGCATATTCATCCGGGTTGGTCACCACCACCGTGGCGCGGGCCAGGTCTTTCATCGTCCACCGGCGCCACAATTCCCGGCGGCGCCGCTTGATTCGCGATTTGATGGCAGGGCTGCCTTCCGTATCCCGAAACTCTTCGCGGATTTCCTGGTGGGACATGCGCAGGCTGCGCTCGTAGTTCCACCGCTGGAGCGCGTAGTCCACTCCGGCCCAAACCAGCAGGGTTACTCCTGATTTCCAGCACAACTCGAAGCCCGTGGCCCCCAGCCAATTAAGCGCCGGGGCGACGCCGCGCGTGAAGCCGGTGAGGATCTGGTTCCACTCACGCATTACGATCGCCGCGGCCAGATAGGCAATCATGCTGAACGGCAACAGAGATTTCAGCAGCCTGCTGAGACCGGCGGGCGAAAACAGGCGCCCGACATTGTTGGCAGGATTGAACCGCGCAAAATTGGGGACGAACGCTTCGGGAGCGAATACGAAACCGGTCTGCGCTTCGAGCGCGGCCACCGCCACGATCCAGCCAAGCAGGGGCACCGGGCCGACCCATCCGAGCGCGGCCCAGCCCGTGCGGAACAACAGCGGCGTGTGTGCGGTCAACTGCCCGTGGTCCGCCAGATGCAGGAATTCTCTGAACAGCACTCGCCAACCGTCCACGGCGGCGCCGCCGCCCCAGCGCACGAGCAAGGTGATGGCCAGCAAAGCGAGCGCGCCCGGCAGCTCGCGGCTTGCCACGACCTGGCCCCGCTCGCGGGCTTTATTCCGGCGGCGCGGGGTGGCTCGCTGATTTTTGTCCTCACCAGGCATCCAGGAACCTCATCAACGCAGCAAGCGCAGCAGGTCTTCCGACGCTGTCAGTGCGTGCAGAAAGTATTTCTCCAGCACCCGCGGCCAGGCGGCCACAATCCCCAGCACGACTGCAAAACCGAGCAGGCTCTTTACTGAAAGCCCCAGAAAGAGGACCGGGAACTGCGGCGTAGTGCGGCCCAGAAAGCCCAGCGCAAGATCCGCGATGAGCGTGGCCGCGATCACCGGGAGCGCCATTTGCACTCCAATCACCCACATGGCGGAGGCGGCGCGCAGCAATCCTTCCGTGCTTCCCAGGGTTACCTGTGCCATCCCGGCGGGCACAATTTCGAAACTCCGGGCCAGGCCCCGCAGCACGGCGCGGTGCATGCCGAGCTGGAGAAAGACCAGCAAGGTGAACAACTCCTGGAAGGTGGAAAGGACCGTCGTTTCCACCTGCGTTTGCGGGTCGATCACATTCACCAGGGAGAATCCGAACTGAAAACTCATCAATTGTCCGGCCAGGACCATTCCTTCGATTACGAATTGCAGGGCCCAGCCGAAGAGCATCCCCAGGGCCAACTCGGCCAATTCGCGCATCAGCCATTGGCCCAGGGACGCAGCCATCGCCGGCGCGCCGCCATTCGCGGCATACACGGGATAGAGCACCAGAGTGAGCGCGACCGTCAGGCCGATCTTCACGCGCACGGGAATGGAGACGCTCGCGAAAAACGGGGCAAACGTCATCAGTCCGGCGATGCGCGTGGCAACGAGGAATATCTGCGCCAGGGCGCCGGCCAGCGCTGTGCTCACGGTTCATGCCTCGCTCAGTGGATGTACACATGAAAGTCAGCGAACAACTGGGTGGTGAACATGACCATGCGGCGCGTCATCCACGGGGCCAGCAGGACGGCCAGAATGGCCACCGCAGCCAGCCGGGGCACGGTAGCCACGGTCATCTCCTGCATCGAAGTGAGGACTTGCGCCAGGCTGATCAGGACGCTCACGACCATCGCGGCCAGCAGGATGGGCGCGCTGATGAGGATGGCCGCCTCAAAGGTGTGCTGCACCAATTGCACCAGTTGCTCCATCGGTGTTCCTTTCATCCCGCGCCGCGGGCACCCGCTTGCTCCGCCGACGACATCAGTAAAAACTTTTCATCAGCGAGCCGACCACCAGGTTCCAACCGTCGGCCACCACGAACAGTAAAATCTTCAGCGGCGTGGAGACGATCACCGGCGGCAGTTGCAACATCCCGACGGAAGTGGTGATGGCCGCAACCGCCATGTCCACCACCAGAAAGGGCAGGTAGAGCACCGCCCCGATCTGGAAGCCCGCCCTCAATTCGGAAAGGATGTAGGCTGGAGCGACCACGCGCAGCGGCAGGTCTTTCGGCTCGCGCGGCCGCGGCGCGTGGGCCAGTTCCACGAAGAGCGCGAGATCCTTCTCGCGCGCATAGCGCAGCATGAAGTCCCGCACGGGGATGGCGCTGCGATCCAGCGCTTCGAACGCGGTGATCTGGTTCTGCTCCAGGGGCACGATGGCTGTGGACACGATCTGCGTCCCCACGGGCTGCATGATGAAGTAGGTCAGGAACAGTGCCAGGCCCACGAGTGTCTGGTTGGTCGGCGCGGTCTGCGTGCCCAGCGCTTGACGGAGGAAATGGAAAATCACCAGCACGCGGACAAACGGCGTCATGGCCAGCAAAACGGCCGGCAGGAGCGTGAGCACCGTGAGCAGCACGGCGATGGTGATGGCTTGACTGTTTCCAACCGAAGGCAGGCCGGGAATCGGGGAGAAGGACCCTGGCCGTGTTTGCGCGGCCGCGGCCGGAGCGGCCGCAGCGAGCAGAAGAACGATGAGCAGCACGCCGTTGCAGACGCGCTTGAATAAACCCTCGGCTCCTACGCGTGCATCCCCGCCCGCCGGAGGAGTTCCCGAACAGGTCACAGCGGAAGAACTGCCGCGAGGCGGCCCATCCGGGCGCGCGGCACTGCCCTCGGCCGGAGTGACGCTGGCGATGAGAGTGATGGCGTGGCTCGTGCTGCCCACCAAATACTGCTGCTCCTGGAGTTGCACGAGCGCCAGGAAGCGGCGTTCGCCCAGAGAAATGGTTTCGCACAGCTTCAACCGGCGATCCCGGCCGCGCATCGCTCCGAGCATTTTCTTGAAGAAGGACATGCTCCCTGCTTCCCTCCGCGCCGACCCGTTACGGTTGCTCCCTGCCTGTTCTCCATCAGGCGATTTCCGCAATCCTCACGGCCAGACGGTTGCCTATCGGTTGGAATTCACCCCAGGCGATCAGCCGACCGTTGAAGCGCAGGGGGACATTCCCCACGTCGGGGAGGCCCGTGCGCACGACGGTGCCGGGGCCCAGGCGGTAAAGGTCCCGGATGGTCAGCCCGAGGATGGGCAAATCAACGGATGCCATGCCGCCCATGCGCAACAGCCCCGTCCACGCGTCCACTGGCTCCGCAGGCGCTGCC
>Ga0187770_10001884_pt1 | contig 11428 bp, 13 predicted proteins | sample 0116_SJ02_MP02_2_FD_133154 | JGI IMG/M metagenome (GOLD analysis project Ga0187770, IMG submission 133154) | Tropical peat soil microbial communities from peatlands in Department of Meta, Colombia - 0116_SJ02_MP02_20_MG | ecosystem: Environmental > Terrestrial > Soil > Wetlands > Peat | place...
ATTTTTCTCCTTCGGAACAAACGACCTTACCCAGATGACGCTTGGTATATCAAGGGATGACGCCGGACGTTTTCTACCCGATTATGTGGATGAAAAAAAAGCCGGCATTTTCAAGGATGATCCTTTTCAATCCCTGGACCAGACTGGAGTCGGATTTCTCGTGAAATGGGCAATTGAAAAGGGAAGGAGTACAAGGAAAGACCTTGAAATAGGCATATGCGGGGAGCATGGAGGCGAATTCAAGTCTGTAAAGTTCTGCCACAGGGTTGGAATGGACTATGTATCCTGCTCGCCATTCCGTGTACCCATAGCCAGGCTTGCAGCTGCGCAGGCGGTCATCGAAGATAAAAAGATTAAATAAGATGTCCGTGCTTCATACAGGATTTAAAAAATCATTTTTGGGGCTGCCTTTTGCGACAGCCCCAAAATATTGAGGCCTTTTGATGAGAAGCAAACTTCTGATATTAACACTCTTTTTACTGAGTTTTAGCATAGTAAATGCAGAGGAAACGAATTCAGCGACGAATGAACTTCTCCATGAATCCGAAAATCCTAAAATCATAATACCTGATATAAAACTGAGCATAGAGGATGAAAGCAAGGTCCCTCTTGCAAATCAAAATGAGTCTATCATTCAGGGTCACCCGTCTAATGAAGTGGGAATAGATATCGATGAACTTAACAAAGTGAAAGAAAGCGATAAATTTAAGGCCGAAATGACAAAACAGATGACCAATGAAAACTTCTCTCTCGCAAGCTTCAAGGCATATTACGGATCCTATAACAATATTATTGCTGAAATCAATGCCGGTAATAAATCCGATAATTTCAATTATATTGTTACTTATCTCAGAAATACAAGAGATGACATAGGATATCAGAATACCACCTATTTCAATACCTCTATGAGTATAGACGACCTTAACGGCGATTTAACCTATTCAGTAAATTCCAATCTTGATATTACAGGTTCTTTCGGATATTACGCAAGGAGCATAGGACTTTATACCAACATCTCAAATGTAATCGAAACCAAAAAAAACGTACCCTTCAGCCTTGGAGACATTTATGAAATCAGCATGAATACCATACTTAAAACCGAAGGCTACTACAATTATCTTGATTTGAATCATCAATTATCATCAGGTTATAACGATAAAATTCTCCAGGATATAGGCTTAAATGCAGATCTTGAAACCGATTGGGGGAGGGATAACTTTTTAAAATTATCAGGTAAATACCTGTATTCAGATTATAACGGTGACTTTCTTCAATTCGGAAGAGCCGGCGGAATTATAAAATTTCCGTTCGGAAATCTCGCTTTACAGGGTGGATCTGAATTCGACGTTTATAATTACAAGGGACTTTTCTGGGCCCCTAATTTAATGCTCTTTTATAAATATTCCAGCCTGATATCAATGAAAGGCGGTATCTATGGTGAGCAGAGTAACTTATCCATCAACAGGCTCGTAGATGAAAACCAGATCGATTACAACTTTACGATGCCCGAGGAAAAATGGGTATATCTTTATTCGATTCAATTTTCACCGCTTGATTTTATAAATTTAAGGGGAAATGTCAGTCTTGACCAGTATTTTTCATACCTGAATTATAACTATGAACCAAGCACAGATCTCTACTACCTCGCTTCGATAACAAATGTTAATGTTCTGAATATGGAGGTTATACTCGAATTGATAGCATTCGATAATTTTATCATCGATGCATCATATATATACAAATTGCCCAGTGAAAATGACCTCTTCTTTTTCAGTGTAAACTCGGTTTCCCTGAGTGTCGAATACAGCATTACCAATATAGGTTTTTCAGCGCTGACCAAATTAACATACAAGGATAGTCAGGAATACCAGCCCGGTGCTTACCTGCCCTCCGCCTGGATATGGGATGTATCATTCTCTCTCGGTTTATCCAAAAACATTTTTATTGAGCTCCTGCTGAAAAATATTCTCAACCAGGTTAATTTCGATATGCCTGATGTTCCGGAAGGAGGTATCACCATCAATGCCGGGATCAGGATATTATTATAGTTCTCTTGAATGAATTAATTTAAGAGGCGGGAGGCTGATATGAAATATATATTTTTCTTACTTATGTTGGTATCATTAAATAGAGCGGTATTTTCCTATACGGCGAGGATGACCCTTATTTTAATGCAGAACGAATTGAAAGTCCAGGCAGAATTTTCTTTTGAAAGTAATTCGGAGAGACTTACGATGCCCGGAAGGGCAAGGCTTATCAATATCAGTTCCATAACGGATGGAACGGTGAATTTTTATCAGAACGGCCATGTCATTCTTATAGATAATGTAATATCGACTTACGGCGGAAAAATTAATGTGGCATACAGTCTGCCTATCACATCTCAGGAATTTTATTCGGATAACTGGCTTGTCAGACCTGATGAAAAAGGATCGATAAACACGGCATTTACTCTCCCTGAAGGTTTTAAGGGATTAATATTCCCATATGAAGAAAAAAAAGGCGACGGGTTTTTAATCAACCCGGATGAAAACCCCCTGTTGATATGCGGCAGATATATTGAAACAATGGATAAGGCCAGAGACAGATCATATGATGTTTATTACCATGGCAGGAGCCAGTCAACCATATCTGATATAGATCATATCATTGAAGCATATGAAAATCTTCTCTTTGGGCTTGATCAAAAAAGCATTATAATTATAAATCTTCCTGCCATACCGGGTATGGTTCGCTTTGAAAAAAATAATATTTTTCTCATCACTGGAGGTTCAACGCTGCCAGAAATAAAATATGCGGCAGTTCGGCTGTGGTTCAGAGGACTTCTTAAATTTGAGGGAAGCGAACTTTTTGCTTATACCGACCTTTATACAAGACTGATCGATGATAATGGCAATATAAGGAACGACCAGGCTTTCCTTGTCCCTGTACCCAGTCATTCATATTATGAAAATATACTTAAAAATGGATTTACAACGAAGGGAGAATTAAACTGCAATGTTAGCGATATGTTGAGAAATGTATCAATGCTTCACTTCGCCGTTTTTACAGCCGGTATTTCTTCTTATACAAATTATGTCAAGACCTTTGTTGCAGGTAAAAGAGATGCTCTTTCAAATTCTCTCAATAGTCAGGGCCTGCCCGATATTTGCGCCTCTTCAGGAGCTGATGAATCCGTAGTTGCTGTGGCAAAGTATTTCCTTCCGTTCGCTGCAAGGCTCCCCGGCATCTCTATAAAGCTTTCAACTGCTTTCAGAAATATGGATGAAATCCCGGATATCAGCGCTCTGGTAAATGGGGAAAAAATAAAGATAGGCTGGAACGGTAAAAGGTCATTTGATATAAATGCAACGAATGGGATTATAATCCTGGACCCGGACAGAATAGTTCCGCAGCTTAATTTCGAAAATTGCATTTCGGTCCTTGATCCGCATGAAGCCCTTGAATGGGAAGCCGCAAGGGAAGCTGCAGTCAAACATAAACATTACAGCGGTGAATCATCACGTAATATCTTATACCTTGAAAAATACGAATATCCCTCATCAACGTCTTTTGACCTGGTTCCGGGAAGTTCTGTTTTTGTAGCAATTGTAAGAATCTTTGCGCCTGTAAATGGCAAACTTCAGGAAGGTCTTAAGGAAATCATAATCACGGTAAAAAATGGCAAAGCACTTGCAGTTGAGGAGAGAATAAGACTTTAGGAAGAGACTCGAGCTATCTCTTTGAATACTGGGGACCTTTCCTCGCTTTTTTAAGGCCGTAATGCTTTCTCTGTACCATTCTTGAATCCCTGGTAAGAAACCCAAGGTCTTTCAAAGTTTTATGATACTTTTCCCTGTCAAGCTTATCAATAGCTCTTGAAAGACCATGGCGGACTGCTTCTGCCTGTCCTGTTGTTCCGCCGCCGCTCACTGTTACGTAAACGTCATATTTACCCAGCAGTTCGGTAGCCTTGAGGGGAACCCGAACTATGTCCCAATATACTGAAGGAAAATATGATTCTATATCCTTTTTATTTATAGTAATTTTACCGCTGCCCTTAGGCAAAAGAAAGACTCTTGCGACACTTGTTTTGCGCCTTCCCGTAGCGTAAATCTGATCAGTCATTCCACTCATCCTCCCTTATATTTCAAGCGGGCTCGTCTTTATATTTTTAAGATCATGAACAGGACCGGCATAAAGGTAGAGCTTTTTAATCATCCTTTTTGCCAGATTGTTCCTGGGAAGCATGCCTTTCACCGCCTTTTCAATCGGAAACAGCGGCTTTTTAAGCATCATATCCTTGAATGTCCTTTCATGCATTCCGCCAACATAACCAGAATAATGATAATAAACCTTGCTTTTCGGCTTTCTGCCGGTTAGAATGAATTTATCGGCATTGACAATAATTACAAAATCACCGTTATCAATATTTTTCGTATAAGTTGCTTTATGTTTGCCCATTAGAACCTGCGCTGCACGAGAGGCGATCCTGCCCAGCGGTTTTCCTGCAGCGTCAAGAACGAAATACTGTCTTTTGATCTGAGAAGCTTTTAACACAAAGGTCTTCATCTGATACCGCCAAAAAAATTTCCATATATTATAAAGAAAATTACAGCATTGTCAAATAAAGGGCTTAAAGTAATAATTCCACTCTTTTTCCGTGCTGCATGAATTAAGCGTAAGAGTTGCCAGGGTGAATGGGGTCCGGGCTCGGACAACCACTTGCTGTTCACAGTTTTTCGCCTTGCAGTTCTTACGCTTACTTCATATGGCTCGTAAAAAAAAGGAGAATTATTAACTTTATCCGATTATGAGACTAATTTTTGCAACCCCGGCCCGGATGACCGTCTTTGAGATGAACTTTATTCTCCGCCCTCGGTTATAACAACAATATCGACTCTTCGGTTGAAAGCACGGCTTTCAGGTTCCCTGCCCGGTTCGATCGGTCTTTCATCTCCATAAGAAACTGCATATACTCTTTTTGGATCTACTCCTCCGGAAACCAGGAATTTAAGCACATTGATTGCCCTTCCGGCTGCTAGTTCCCAGTTAGAGGTATACTTTAGGGGTTTGGCTGTAATCGCCAGTTCCGGATTAATCTGCACATCGTCCGCGTTGCCTTCAATCCTGATCTTATTGCTGATTTCACTGAGTACAGGATATATTTTTTCAAGAATATCTTTACCTTCCTCTTTTAAATCTGCAGAGCCGGAATCAAAATATATATCAGACGCGAGGGTAATGACAAGCCCCCTCTCTTCCAGCTGAATCCTTATCCTCCTCGAGCTTACGAGGGGGCGTAGAGCTGAAATTGTCTTCTCAAAGCTCAAAGCCTGCTGATGAGCCCTTTTGTTGGACAGAGGATATTTCCCAGAATAAGGCTGATTTTCAGGTGTTATATTTTCAATTGATGTCTTTTCCTCGATCATTATACCAGGCCTGCCTCCGCCGAAAACAGTACCAAGCGATTCAGTTATCAGTTCAAATTTCTTGGTTGATACTACACTCAGGGCGTACATAATAATAAAATAGAGCAGAAGCAGGGTTATCATGTCGGCATAGGTCAGAAGCCATCTTTCAAGGTTGCCAGTACGATCATCAATTCTTCTTCTATTTTCAGGCATTTATTTTACCTTTCAACTGTTGGGCTTTCTTGCTGTTTGAGTTTCTTTTTTTCTTTTTCATTCAGGTAATCCTCAAGTTTGTCTTTCATTATGCTTGGATTCTCACCCTGCTGTATGCTTATCATTGCCTCAAGAACTAGTTCCTTCTGGAGCTTTGTGTTCGCAAGATTAAGCTTGAGCTTATTGGCTATGGGAAGCCAGAAGAGGTTAGCGAGGCTTATACCGTAAAGGGTAGCAATGAAGGCAAGAGCTACAGCAGGACCAAGGGCCTCAGGTGAGGCAAGCCTGCCAAGAACGTTTACAAGTCCGAGCACTGTACCGATAATTCCCATCGTGGGAGAAAAACCGCCCGCCTGTTCAAAAATGGACGCTTCATGCCTTCTTTTCTGTTCGTAAAGAAAGATATCATTGGTGATAGTATGTTTAACAACCTCGGGGTCCGTTCCGTCAATTATGAGCTTCATACCCTTGTACATCAGGGGATCGATATTGGCAAGGTCCTCAATATCGTTCTCAAGGCTCAATATACCTTCCCTTCTTGATTTCTCGGAGAAAGTAATGAACATTTCCAGCAGATCCTTGGTAGGCACGACCTTTTCAGTCGCAGCCTGCCCTATAAGTTTTGGTATATTATATATGTCTTCCATTTTAAAGGAAACCATTGTTGCTCCGAGCGTACCGCCGACAACTATTAGGAAGGGTGAAATGCTCGAAACAAGTGACCCGAAATTTCCACCTTCGATGCCGTAAGCTAAAAGGAGCATTCCAAATCCGAATGCAATTCCTATGATTGTGGCGAGATCACGACCCTTTCTGCCGATATTCACTTCATCCCTCCTGATTTCTAATACCGGACTGCTGCCGGAATAATGTTATTTGTAATTATATTATCGGTAAAGGGAAAAAATCTTAAAGCAAGGGCAAATTTTCTTTTATTTAGTATTTTTGAGGTTTTATTGTCAATATCCAGAACTATTGTTATAATTTCAATATATGTTTAGTTGCTCTTCTATTAATTATAACATATAATTTGCGTTTCGGGTTAATAATCAGGAGGAAAAAATGTTTGTCGGCAAATCTATCTGGGATATCCTTCAGATGGGTGGATTTACAATGAGCGTTCTTCTGCTCTGCTCAATAACATCCCTCTCGTTCATACTGGAAAGGGTATTTCATTTAAGGAGCAAAACAAGGATAAAAAGGCCCGATTTCATGGCAAAAATACGGAGTTATCTCGACAGTAACAGCCTCCAGGGTGCAGCGGCATATTCAGGGACTGTGGTATCTCCTTTAGCCAGGGTAGTCCAGGCAGGTCTGCTTTTTTACGGGAAGGGTGAAGAAAAAATGACTCACGCAATGGACAGGCAGATAAGCATTGAGATCAAGGAAATGGAAAAATTCACAGGTATACTCGGATCAATAGGAAGCACAGTGGTGTATATAGGCCTTTTCGGGACCGTTATCGGTATTATCAGGGCATTCCAGGATATAGCTCTTTCTTCTGGCAGCGGAACAGGAATAACAGGTGTTGTCGCCGGTATAGCCGAAGCCCTCATTACTACAGCCACGGGTATTTTCGTGGCAGTACCGACTGTAATTGCCTATAACAGTTTAATGAATAAAATCGACAATATTTCAACCGATTTGGAAATCTGTGCCTCGGAAACGCTTGATTTATTAAGGAAATAATTTATGATAAAAAAAAGGTCGGAAAGAAAGAAACTGATGACTGATATTAACATCACTCCCTTTACAGACGTCGTCCTTGTCCTTTTGATCATTTTTATTATTGCCACTCCTCTAATATACCAGGGCAAGTTAAGAATCAACCTGCCTGAAACCAGGAGTGCAAAGACCGAGGAAAAACCGATGAGAATGACGCTCCAGGTAACCCCGCAGGGATTTGTCTATATCGACAATGTGGAATACGCCATGCCCGGTGATACAGATAAAATTAAGGCTAAGATCCTGAACACGGTGGGAAACAGTGATAATTCCGCAGTCGTAATAAACGGTGACAAGGACTGCAGGTACAGCACTATAATAAGCATCATCGACGCGATAAAGGAAATCGGCATTAAAAAGATCCTTCTGGGCACTGAAATTAAAAGATAATTCCCGGTGAAATTATGAAGTTATACCTTTTCATTGGTTTATCGGTTGTACTTCATTTATTTGTTCTTCTGGCGTTTACAATAAGATTCCAGATGACTTTCATTAATTCAGCACAAAATTATGTTGAGATCAGCAATGAAAAAATTTCAATGGATGTGAAGTCCTCCAAACCCTTTGTTATGGGCGATAAATCCCCTGTAAATAAAATACCGGAAATCAACACTAATTTTCAGCAACTTCAAAAAGAAGAGGAAGAAGGTGATTCGGAAAGCGGCAGTACTTCAGGAATGAGCGGTAATTCTTCAGACTTAAGCGGATTCGTTCCCAGTTATGAAGTAGAAGAGCTTCCTGTTCCCTTAACTCCGATAACACCTGTATATCCAGAAGAAGCAAGAAGGACAGGTATTGAGGGGAAAGTCCTCGTTTTGCTTTACATTGACGAACATGGGAATGTTAAAAAAGTCGAGATAGAGAAATCACCCAGTGATATTCTTTCAAAATCGGCTTACGAAGCTGTCTCGTCAGTAAAGTTTAAACCCGCAAGGATAGGCGGTACCGCCAGAGCGGTATGCATGCTTCTCACTCTGAAATTTCACCTTAATTGATGAATTGTTTATTTCCTGTCAAAAGTCGTTTCGCTTATTTTTTCAAACTCCCCGTTTGTAAAATTCTCGATCATATGTATTTTTTTTATTCCTGAGATGAGTTTTTCTGTGTGCCTCTCAATATGGGCGCTTCCGTTTCTGCTGTATTTTGCAATCATTATGAAAGTACTTTCATCAGTGTAATTTCCCTCGCCGCTGATATGTATGGCAAAATTATCATACCATTCAAGCCTGAATTTTTTTATTGAGTTGTCGAAAAAAATAATCCCATGACCCTTCAGAAGCCCCCCGGAAGTTTCAGCCTCGACATCGGCCAGGTAGCAGAAGCCGTCGCATGCTCTTTTGAAAATCTCCTTTGTTTCACCGCTGACCCATTCACCCTCGAACTTATCGAGCTGATCCAATTCAGGAAACCTTGCAGGTTTATCAATTTTTACTGGCATTTTCCCCTCCTTTTTAAGTTCATCATTTACCAACGATTCTTTTGTTAAAGGTAATGGATTTATTAAGAATAAATCCAAGAACCGTATATATGAACATAGAAATGATCTGTGAAATTATAACGTTAATCCTGACAATTTCTTTGAGAAATATAAGAACGCCGTTCTGTATCAAAAAGCATGGAATGAATACAATAAGAAAAAGCACAGCTTCAAGTCTTCTGTCCCCCCTGCTTGCAAACGTCCATATCTTGTTCCAGATAAAACTGTTTAGCAGTCCCGGAATATAGCTTAAAGTATTCGAAAGAACATACTGAATATGAAACAGATAGTAAAATATCAGAAATGACCCGAAGCCTACCAGGGTATTAAGAACACCAACAAGGCTGAATTTAATAAATTGTGTTATATTTGTCCTGTTCAGAACCCTATCGGTGTTCACGTCTTCTCCGAGCTTCAGAGCCGAAACCGATTTTTCCCCTCACTATATAGAGAGGCCTCCTCTTCGTTTCATTATAGATCCTGCCGATGTACTCGCCTATTATGCCGATAGTTAAAAGCTGAATGCCTCCAAGGAACAATATGATTGTTGTCATCGAGGCATAACCCTGAACAGGATCGCCTGAGATGATTTTCTTTGCTATAACAAATGCAGCGTAACAAAATGATAAAAAAGATATGATAATTCCAAGGTAGCTGGCAGCTCTCAGCGGTATATGGCTGAAAGAAGTTAATCCTTCCATGGCTAAGGCGATAAGTTTTCCATAGCTCAATTTACTTTTCCCGGCGAACCTCGCATCTCTCTCAAAATTGATGGAACATTGCCTGAATCCCACCCAGAAGAAAAGCCCCTTCATATAACGGTGGTGTTCCCTGAGCTCCTTTAAGGCGTTCACCACTTTCCTGTCCAGGAGCCTGAAATCACCGGTGTTTTCCTCAATATCAAAAGATGTGAAAGCCTTAAAAATTTTATAAAAAATTGAGGCTGTAGCTTTTTTCAGCCAGGTTTCCCCTCTGCGCTTTACCCTTCTTGCAGTAACAACCTCAAAACCTTCTCTCCACTTACGCAACATTTCGGGTATAAGTTCTGGAGGATCTTGAAGATCTGCATCGATGGGTATGACTGCCCTTCCGGATGTAAAATCCAAACCTGCAGATAGTGCTATCTCCTTCCCGAAGTTCCTGGAAAAGTCTACGATTTTAACCCTTTTATCCAGCCTGCGAAGTGCTATTAGCCGCTCAAGGGTATTATCTGTACTTCCGTCATTGACGCATATTATTTCAAAACTCTCATTCTCAGCTTCAAGTACACCGGTTACAATTTTATAAAATTCTTCTAAATTATCGGATTCATTGTACATCGGGACCACAATTGAAACTGAAACATCTTTTGCGGCCATAATTTCCTCCAGCGTATAATTCTAGAGGAAGAAGGAGTAATTCGCAACAAAGCGAAATTATTTCACCCTGTCGTCTTTACATACATTTTTTTGAGAGCAGCAGCCGCGTGACGTTTCTTTATTTCTTATGCGTAATAATCCCCTGGCAATGTAAGCAATAGCTGCAATAACAGCAGCTGTAACTATTAAAAGAGCAATGATTGTCTGCAGCATTTTCCTCCCCCCGTTTTAAGTAATTAATATCTTTCCTAAATAATTGACCATGAAACTGAGAGAATAACCGATCCCGATCCCGTAAAAAACAGAAAATAAAGTCCATTTTATGGAATTTGTTTCTCTTAAAACAGCAGAGATTGTAGCAAGGCATGGTATATAAAGAAGTACAAAAACCAGGAAACCCAGAGCGCTTAATCCTGTCATACCCTGCGCAGCCATTTTTGTCCTTAATGCTGTCGCATCATCTTCACCGGTCTCATAGAGGACTGAGATAGTGCTGACCACTATTTCTTTTGCTATAACACCTGTCATAAGGGCCACTCCTTCCTTCCAGCCCATTCCAAGAGGCTTGAAGAAAGGCTCGATCCATTTGCCAATCCTTCCGATAAAGCTGTTTTCTATCTGCTCCGAGGATTTTATTATATCTATTTCCTTCAAAAAATTATCCTTATCGGCACCGCCAGGCATTGTTTGAGCTTTCATCTCCATTTCAGCTACTCTTTGAGAAAAGATCACAGTTTTCGGGAAGTAGCCCAGTACCCATATCAGTACTGACCCGACAAGTATAACACCGCCCATTTTTTTTAAAAATTGCGAAGCCCTTTCCCACATGTGAATAAAGAGGGATTTAATAGTCGGGGTACGGTAAGGCGGTAATTCCATAACAAACGGAACCGATTTATTCCTGAAGAAAAATACTTTCAGCAATTTCGCCGTTACTATGGCTACAAATATGCCGAGAAAATAAAGTGAAAAGATCACTGTACCGGCCGCTCTTCCGAAGAACATGCCGGCGATCAGTATATATATAGGCAGTCTGGCTGAACAGCTCATGAATGGATTTATTAGAACGGTCACTTTTCTGTCATCATCGTTTTCAAGGGTCCTGGCCGCCATGATTCCCGGAACATTACAGCCGACACCCACAAAAAGGGAGATAAACGATTTTCCGTGTACACCGAGAAGGTGCATTACTCTGTCCATTATAAAAGCAGCACGGGCCATATAACCGGTATCTTCCAGTATTGCTACGATCAGGAATAATA
>Ga0187770_10001885_pt1 | contig 11427 bp, 12 predicted proteins | sample 0116_SJ02_MP02_2_FD_133154 | JGI IMG/M metagenome (GOLD analysis project Ga0187770, IMG submission 133154) | Tropical peat soil microbial communities from peatlands in Department of Meta, Colombia - 0116_SJ02_MP02_20_MG | ecosystem: Environmental > Terrestrial > Soil > Wetlands > Peat | place...
CGGCGTCGGCCAGGAAGGGCCCGCCGCTCGTCCCGTCGGTGTAGCCGCCGCAGTCGAACTCGAGCTGATCCGCCATGGGCTCCCTGGTCCAGTTCCGGCAGGTGATCGGCACCTCGGTGGCGTTCGGATAGCCGATGACCTGAACCAGCTGGCGAGCGGGCGTGCCGGTCTCGAGCTGTTCAGCTCCGGTCACGTCCTCGATGGGGACGATCGAGCCCAGCTGGGTGACGCGCAGGAAGGCGACGTCGTCGCCGGGGTTGGCGGCGGAGGTCCACGCCGCGTCCGCGTAGATCTTGGTCACGGTCCAGATCCCGTACGGGGCCGCGCCGCTGTGATAGCCCGGCACGAACACGACGCCGGCCGCGCTGCCGGTCGCGCAGTGCGCGGCGGTGATAACCAGGTCGCCGTGCGGGCTGTTGACCACGCTCGCGGTGCAGAAGTGGTGACCGAGCTTGCCTCCAGCCGTGGTGAACAGCGCCCCGACCGCCGGCGTGCCCGTGAAGTCCTGCCCGTTCTGCGAGGACGACGTCAGGTGCCCGACTACCCGCGCCAGACCGGATGCGATGTCGCCGGCCGCGCTGTCGGCGGGGGTCACCGTGACCACGACGCCGATGGCCAGCGCGCCGATAAGCACGATCCGGGCCGACGGCCGGGAAAGCAAACGCACCCGCTGACGCGGGCCGCTATGGCCTGCTGGCTGCTGCTGCTCCTCGTCGGGGACGGTCGAACCCCGCGTGCCCGGCCGCTCCGCTCGCAACCGCACCTGCTCCAGTCACCGCCTCGCCATGTAACGTTTCTGCGGCTGTCGTTTTAAGTTCGATACCTTATTGTGATCGACAAGATGCGACAGTACCACAGGCACGCTCGTGAAAGTTGTTGAGCAGCCGCCGGCTGAGCTGGGGATTTGCTGTGAACCAGCTGCGTGCAAACGTTATCGGGCGTGCACCGCGCTGCCGGCCTCAGCCGCGGCGGCCGCGGGCCGGACCCCCGGGACAGCAGCCCGTGCGCGGTGCGCACCGGAGCTGGCGCTGGTACTCGCTCGGCGCCAGCCCGTAGGAGCGTGTCGGCGTGCCGGGCTCGAGCTGCACGGCCCGCGCAACGTCGTCAAGGCATTCAAGGGCGCTAGTCTGCACCCATGAGGGCAGCCCTGTACACGCGCACCGGGTCGGCGGCCGAGGTGCTGCGCGTGGCGGAGATCGACCGGCCGCAGCCCGGGCCGGGCGAGGTCCTGGTCCGCGTGCGCGCCTCGGGCGTCAACCCCACCGACTACAAGGCCCGTTCCGGGCTGACGCCGCGTCCCATCGACGGTTTCCAGGTGCCGCACCACGACGGCGCGGGCATCATCGAGGCGGCCGGTCCCGGGGTCGACCCGGGACGCGTGGGAGAGCGGGTGTGGCTGTGGCTCGCCGCGGCCGGGCGGCGCTGGGGGACCGCCGCCGAGTGGACCGTGGTGCCCGAGCGCCAGGCCGTTCCGCTGCCCGACGGTGCCTCGTTCGACCTGGGCGCCTCGCTCGGCGTGCCGGCCGTCACCGCGCACTACTGCCTATTCTGCGACGGACCGGTGAACGGGCAGACCGTCCTGGTGGCCGGTGGTGCGGGAGCTGTCGGTCACTTCGCTGTTGAATTGGCCAAACGGGCCGGGGCTCGAGTGATCACCACCGTGAGCAGCCCCGAGAAGGCGACGCTGGCCGAGAAGGCCGGCGCCGACCTGGTGGTGAACTACCGCTCGGCGGACGCGGCCCAGCAGATCCAGGCGCTCGCGCCGGCCGTCGACCGGGTCATTGAGGTGGCGCTCGGTGCCAACCTGCCGCTCGACCTGGCCCTGGCCAGGCCGGGGACCACGGTAGTGACCTACGCCGCGGAGGCGGCCGATCCCGTACTGCCCGTCCGGGCCTGCATGACCGCCAACGTCACGCTCCGGTTTGTGCTGCTGTACGGGGTCCCGGCGGCCGCGCTGGACCGGGCGGTCGCCGACATCACGGCCGCTCTCGCCGCGGGCGACCTCACCGGCCTGCCCGTGCACAAGTTCCCGCTGGACGCGATCGCCGCCGCGCACGAAGCAGCCGAAGCCGGAACGGTCGGAAAGATCATCGTCACGCCCTAGCCGGCCGGATACGGCTGGTCGTTACTTCTTCGGCCAGATCCCCGTGTGGTTCGTCCCGCCCATGAAGACCCGAGTGCCCAACCGATCACGTCGGCCGGTGCCGTCGCATGTGCGGCAGCGGCGGTACGAATAGGAATAGACGCTGCCAAAGTGCCTGCCGGTCATCTTGCAGGTGGGGCATTTCCTGAGCGGATGAATGCGCAGCGACACAACGTAGCCGACGATAACGATGAGCGCGATGAGAACAACTGCACCCATGCCCGATGCTCCCTGACATCGCCGTGGCGCCGGGATCGAAGCTCACCCCTGGTGCCGATTCGTCAGCAAACAGTAAACCATTCTGAGGGGTATGTGAAGGATCTTGTCATGGCGGTTCGCACGATGAGCCCGGTTACCGCACTGACTGGGGTATCAGCAACGTCAGCGGTATGCGCTGATACCGAGCCTGACCGCGAGGCCAATCCCGCACAGGCTGACCAGGACGCGGAACGGCCCGGCGGGAACCCTGCGGGCAATCGCGGGCCCGATCCAGCCGCCGATGAGAAAGCCGGCCGCGAGCGGGACCACGAGTTTCCACCTGACCTCGCCGAACAGCGCGAAGCACACCGCCGCCATGGCGTTCGCCATCCCGGACAGGGCATTCTTCACCGCGTTGACCCGGACCAGCGGTTCATCGATCATGCCGCTGAGCACCACCAGCAGCATGATTCCCGCGGCGGCCCCGAAATACCCGACGTACATGGCCACCGCGAACAACGCCGCCCCGTGGGCCACGCGGTGTTCGGAGCCCGCGGCCGGCGTCAGCTTGGAGATCCGGGGTTGGACCAGCAGTATCAGCGACGCGCCGCCGATCAGTACCGGTACCACCATCGTGAAGGCGTCCGCGGGCGTCGTCAGCAGCACCGCTGCCCCCGCCGCGCCACCGGCCGCGGTGACGACGCCCAGGCGGAGCACGAGCCGGCCCAGGCCGGCCAGTTCCGGCCGCGAACTCGCTACCGAGCCCGCCCCGGTCAGGACCAGTGAGACGGTGTTGGTCATGTTCGCGCTGAGCGGCGGCACGCCCAGCGCCAGCAGGGCGGGGTAGGTGACAAGCGACGCGATGCTCACCACCGTGCTGAAGATGCCGCCCACGGTCCCGGCGGCCAGCAGCACGATCACCTCAGAGAACTTCATCCGAAGCCACGGTAATCCCGTCACGCCGGACCTACTACTAGATGTCGTGCGGTCCACTCTGCCGGTCGCCCCTGGCCAACATCACCTCGCGGGTCGCTTCGCCAGACGGATGCGGGCCAGGATCCACACCGCTTGCACGCCGTCCCGCCAGGTGATCTTCTTGCCGGCCTCGCGGCTGCGAGCCCGGTAGGTGATCGGTACCTCGAACGGGCGGATCCCGCGGGCGAGCAGCTTGCCGGTGATCTCGGCCTCCATGCCGAATCCGCTGGAGGTGATGTTCAGGCTGCGCAGCAGGTCCAGGGGCATCAGCTTGAAACACGTCTCAAGGTCGGCGATGTAGGCGTTGAACAGGATGTTCGCGAAGGTGGTCACGGCCTTGTTGCCCATGACGTACCAGAAGGAATAGGCCGAATGGCTGCCGAAGCCCCGGCTGCCGTAGACCACCTCCGCCTCGCCGCCCAGCACCGGCCCGAGCAGCGCGGGGATCTCTTCGGGCTGGTATTCCAGGTCGGCATCCAGCGGCACCATGTAATCCCCGGTCGCGGCCGCCGCCGCGGTCAAGATGGCGGCCGTCTTGCCCCGGTTGGCCGGGTGCCGCAGCTTGATCAGCCGCTCGTCGTGCAGCCGGTCGATGACCTCGGCCGTCCCGTCGGTGCTCGCGTCATCGACGATCACCACCTGCACCGGGCAGGGGAAGCTGACGTCCAGCACCCGCTTGATGGTCTGCTGGACGGTCGTGACCTCGTTGTACACCGGGACCAAGATGGACAGCTTCACGGCGCGCGTCATCCCATCTGCTCGCGGAACCACTCGATGGTGCGGTCCAGGCCTTCCTCCAGCCCGACCTCGGGCTTCCAGCCCAGGACCTCGCGGGCTAGGTCGATCCGCGGCTGTCGCACCATCGGGTCATCCTGCGGCCGCGGGATGAACGTGATCGGCGAGGCCGACCCCGTCCTGCGCTTGATGATCTCGGCCAGTTCCACAACCTGCAGCTCGCCCGGGTTCCCGATGTTCACCGGGCCCGGATGCGCCGACCGCAGCAGCCGCAAGATGCCCTCGATGAGGTCGCTGACGTAGCACACCGACCGGGTCTGGCTGCCGTCGCCGGATACCGTGATCGGCTCGCCCCGCAGCGCCTGGCTGATGAACGTGGGAATCGCGCGCCCGTCGTCCGGCCGCATCCGCGGGCCGTAGGTGTTGAAGATGCGGACGATCTTGGTGTCCACGCCATGGTTCTTGCGGTAGGCCACCGTCATCGCCTCGGCGAACCTCTTCGCCTCGTCATAGACCCCGCGCGGGCCGACCGGGTTCACGTTGCCCCAGTAGTCCTCGCCCTGCGGATGAACCAGCGGATCGCCGTAGACCTCGGAGGTGGAGGCGAGCAGGAACCGGGCGCCCTTGTCCCGCGCCAGTCCCAGTGCGTGCATGGTCCCGATCGAGCCGACCTTGAGCGTCTGGATCGGCAGCTCCAGATAATCCACCGGGCTCGCCGGGGACGCGAAGTGCAGCACCGCGTCCACCGGCCCGCCCACGTGCAGGTACTCGGTAACGTCGTAGCGGACCAGCCGGAAGGCCGGATTCTCGATCAGGTGCGCCACGTTGGCCGGGGTCCCGGTGCAGTAGTTGTCAAGGCAGACCACCGAGCACCCCTCGGCCAGCAACCGTTCCGACAGGTGCGAGCCAAGGAACCCGGCCCCCCCGGTTATCACGACCGTCTCAGCCATCAGGCCACATGTCCCTTCGTCGAGCAGATAACTTACCGGGCGGAGGCCGATCTGAGGGAATCCGCCACGCGAGCACCTCGTCCACCTGCACTGCGGGCTGGCCGAACTCGCCGGTCAAGAAGCGCGCGAGCCGCGAGTTCCGGCCGGTGACGGTGACAATAGCCGAAAGCTGCCAGTACGCGAGATCCCTGCGGATCTGCGACTGCGAGGGCGCACCCCCGCTCCGTTTCCCCTGCCACAGATTAGTGAGATACACAGCCGTGCTCAGGCGATTGTCGATATAGCTTGTGGCCTGGCCGGTCTTGTCCGGCTCGATGACGTCGCCGCCGCCGACCATCGAAATCGGCACGCCAGTCTCCGCCTGCCAGCGCAACCCGAGGTCGAGATCGGGGATGACCAGCACATGGGCACCGGACGGCAGCCCCAGCTCGGCGAAGGCCGCCTGCCAGCCGGCCGGGGCCTGGCCGACGGCCTGGGCGGGCACGGGCCGGGGGACCAGCGGGAGCACGGCCAGCACCGCCACCGCAGTGGCGAGCGTCCCGATGAGCGGCCCGTGCCCGGTGCGCGACGCCACCAGGCGCGCCCGGTCGAGCGCGAACGCGAGCAACGCGGCGACCGCCGCGTCCGCGAGGATGGAGAACCGGGCCGGCAGGACCTGGGACAGCACGGGCAGGCCCTGCAGCACGTGCCACGGCAGCAGGCCGGCCGGGTACCGGACCCCGTCGACCGGCACGCCGATGCCGCCGAGGCTGAACAGTTCCAGGATCGCGAAGGTCAGGGCGGTCAGCCGGACCTTCGGGTCCTGCCACAAGGCCACGGTGGCGACGAGCGCGACGATCAGCAGCGGCCAGCCCAGGTAGGCCAGGTACTCGGGCGGGTCGCGGTGTTGGGCCGCGGCGGCCGCGCTGGAGGCCGTGTGGAACAGCAGGGCCGCGGACGGGGTCACGAACCCGAACGGGTAGCTATGGAAACTGGGGACGTGCCAGGGGCTGCCGTGCTCGCGGAGCGGACCGCGGAACTGCACCCACAACGGGTACCCGCAGGCCACGGCGGCGAGCACGGCCGCGGTACCCAGGCCCGCGAGAATCGCCCGGGCCCTGCCGGTCACCGCCGCGATGACCGCCCGCGGCTGGGTCACGGCGAGCACCACCAGCATCACCCCGGCGGCCACTACGGTGTCCACCAGCAGTTCTTCCCCGATGAAGACCTGCGCCGCCGTCAGCAGGCCGAGCCAGATACCGGTACGCACGGCGTGGCCGCGCCCGGTGACGATCCGCAGCACCGCATCGATGATCAGCGGCGGCAGCACCGCGAATTGCAGCTGGAAGTGGCCGATGCCAGAGGCGAGCAGAGCCGGAGAGAACCCGTACGCCGCACCGCCGATGGCCGCTGCGCTGACGCTGGCGCCCCATCGTCTCAGTACGAAGAACAAGCTGGCCGCGGAACCGGCGTAGCCGACCGTCAGCATGATATTCAGGCTGGTCTGCGGGCCGGCCAGCAGCGTCACCGGAGCCAGCACCAGCCCGGGCAGCAGCACCGAGGTGTTCCACATCAGGTTGATGCCCTGCGGCGCGTTCAGCCCGGTGGTGACCAGGGCCGGGAGCCGTCCGTGCGAGACCGCGGTGGCGGTGTCCCGCATGAACCAGGCGAACAGGTTGATGTCAAGCTGGTTGCCCGCCACCATCTGCCCCGCGGGGTCGGCCCACAGCCTCCAGGTCAGCGCGAAGGCGCCCAGCACGTAGCAGCCCACCACCAGCCATGGGGCCCAGCTCGTGATCCGGTCCGGGCCCCGGGAGGCAGGCGGGGCCGACTCTCCGGGAAGAGACTGGCCGTGCTGGCTCGTTACGCTGCTCACTGCGCATAAGACTAGAGCCGCCCCGCTAGGGGATGTGCCAGGCATGCTCCGAGATAGTGCTTTGACTTCAAATGATTTGACATAGAAATAGCTCCTGGCGACACTGGCAGACGTGACCGAGGCGGGACTGGCGCATGACCATATGACCGAGGCGCGACTGGCGCAGGACCATGTGTCAGAGGCGGGACTGGCGCGTGGCCCTGTCTCCGAGGCGGGACTGGCGCCCGGCCACGGCGCCGGCTGGCTCTGGGGCGATCCGGCGGACGGGATTCCCGCGGACGCCCCGCTGCACACGCTGCTGCTGGCCGCGTCCAGGGTCATGGGCGCCTTCCACGCCGGCCTGCTGGTTCAGGAGGGCCTGCGGATCAGTCCCGCGGGACTCGGCGTGTTGCGGGTTCTGCTGGCCGGGGACGGGCTCAAGTCGAGTGACGTGGCGGCCCGCGGGTGGTCATCGCCGGGCACGCTGACCTCGGTGGTCAACACCCTGGCGCGCGAGGGCTACGTGGAGCGCCGCAGGGACGCCGGCGACCGGCGGGTGGTCAGACTGTACGTGACCGACAAGGGCCGGCGGATCTGCCAGGACTACCTGGCGTTGGCGGGACCGCACTGGCGTGCCGCGTTCAGCTTCGTGAGCCCGGACGACGAGCCGGTCATCCGCAGGTTCTTCATCGATATGATCGGGCGATTCAGCGAACTGACCAGGAAGGAGCGCGGTCGGTGACGTGAACGGGGCCACCGTGAGCGGAGCGTTGTGTCAACTGAAGTTGACACCGGAGGACTGTCAACATAGGTTGACATCATGACGGGGACATCATGACGGGGATATCGTGACTGGCGCATCCGGATACGCGATCCGCACCGAGGACCTGCGCAAGACCTATAAGTCGTCCCGCGGGGATGTGCCGGCCGTGCGCGGCATCGACCTGGGGGTCGGTGCGGGGGAGTTCTTCGGGCTGCTCGGCCCGAACGGGGCCGGCAAATCCACCACCATCGGGATGCTGACCACGCTGGTCCTGCCGACCGGTGGCCGGGCCTGGGTGGCGGGCCTGGACGTGGTGGCTGACCCGGTCGGGGTCAAGCGCAGGATCGGTGTGGTGACCCAGAACAACACCCTGGACATGCAGCTGACCGTGGCCGAGAACCTGGAGTTCCGCAGCAGGTTCTTCGGTCTGTCGCTGGGCGAGGCCTCTCGCCGCGCCGCTCAGTTGCTCGAGGTGTTCGGGCTGGCGGACCGGCGCAAGGCAATGTCCACCGACCTGTCCGGCGGGCAGGCCAAGAGGCTGCTGATCGCGCGCGCCCTGGTTCACCGGCCGGACGTGCTGTTCCTCGACGAGCCGACCGCTGGCCTGGACCCGCAGACCCGGGTGAACCTGTGGGACATCCTCCGCGTGCTGCACGCCGAGGGACAGACGATCCTGCTGACCACGCACTACATGGAAGAAGCCGAAGCGCTGTGCGAGCGGATCGCCGTGATGGATCACGGTGAGGTGCTCGCCTCGGGCACCGTCACCGAGCTGAAGGACGGCGCGGGCGCCGAGACGGTGATCACGGTCAGGTACGAGGACGCGGTCCCGGCTGACCTGACCGCTCAGGCCGGATTGGCCGATCGCCCCGGCGTCCGCAAGGTGGAGGCCGACGGCGACTACGTCCGCGTGTTCACCCGCGAGCCCGAGGGCGTGCTCGGCGAGCTCGTGACCGCGGGCTCGGCCGCCGGGCTGACCGTGCGTGATGCCACTCAGCTCAAGCCAAGCCTGGAGACCGTTTTCCTCACCTTGACCGGACGGGAGTATCGCGAGTGACGACCACCACTGCCGCCCCGGCCCAGCTCGCCGAGTCCGCTGGGGTTCCCTCGGCGTCTGAGGTCGCCGCCCTGATTGCCGACGCGCCCGTACCGCGGCCCACCCTGCTCAGGACGTTCGGCGCGATGATGGCCCGGGAGTTCCGGGTGCTGCGCCGCAACGCGGTATCCACCTTCACCCGGGCCGTCATGCAGCCGCTGCTGTTCGTCTTCGTCTTCGCCTATGTGTTCCCGAAGATCGGCGGCGGCTTCATGCTCGGCGGGACCGGGGCGGCGGGGGCGGCCCGGGCGTCCGCTGCGGGCAGCATCACCTTCGCCACCATCCTGGTGCCTGGCCTGATGGCTTCGATGCTGCTCATGCAGGGCATCATGGCCGTTACCTTCCCGCTGGTGATGGAGTTCTCCTGGCAGCGCACGATCGAGGACCGGGCCCTGGCCCCGGTGCCGATCCAGGTGCTGGCCATCCAGAAGATCGTGGCCGGCGCCGTCCAGGCCTTCCTCGGCGCGTGCATCGTCTTCCCGATCGTGCTGCTCGTGCACGCACCAGGTCAGGGTCCGCACGTGCACGTGACCAACTGGGCGGTGCTCATCTTCATCTTGGCCGCCGCGGCGCTGCTCACCTCTTCGCTCGGGCTGCTGCTGGGCACGATCATGGATCCGCGCAAGATGCAGATGCTGTTCGCGGTGATCCTGCTGCCCGCTACCATGCTGGGCTGCGTCTACTATCCCTGGGCGGCCCTGGACCACATCCGCTGGCTGCAGCTGGTGATCCTGATCAACCCCATGGTCTACATGTCCGAGGGCCTGCGGGCCGTGCTCACACCGGTGCTCCCGCACATGCCGATGTGGGCGGTTCTGCTCGCGCTCGTCGGGGGCACGGCGGTGTTCGGCTACCTGGGCACCCGCACCTTCACCCGGCGGGTCCTGAACTAGGCGATACCCCGCGGCCGCAAGCCGGTACCGGCCGCCCGGCGGGAATACCGTTGGGCGGCCCGGTGCTGTTAAGGTTGTTGCCAACAGCCCGGCGCTCCGGTGCCGGGCGCGCGAAGCGGAGGACCACCTCCCACCCGGTCGGCCCGGTGGATACCGAGGCAGGCGGGTCTGGCCAGAAGTCCTAGCGACGGGTACGGGCGAAAGCACGTGCGTCGCTGGTGTCAGCTGGCACGGCGCACCCGTGGCCGGTTACCGGCCCACGGGGTGGCGCCGTTGTCGTGGTTGCCCCGTGGAGCGCATCGCTCGCGGGGCTTTCTCGTGTGCGGGCTCCGCCGCTGGCAGGCGGCACCGGCACCGGGAACGCCGCGGGCCGCACATGCCGCTGCCGGAAAGGCCGGCGGCGGGAGATGAGGCTCAGGAGGTCACATCAGCGTCGAAGCGCGTGTCAACGAGCGCATCCGTGCCCCCGAAGTCCGGCTGGTAGGGCCGAACGGTGAGCAGATCGGGATCGTCTCGGTCAGCGAGGCACTCAAGCTGGCTGCCGAAGCCGACCTCGACCTAGTCGAGGTCGCACCGACCGCGCGGCCCCCAGTGTGCAAGCTCATGGACTACGGAAAGTTCAAGTACGAGTCCGCGGTGAAGGCCAGGGAGTCACGCAAGAACCAGACCCAGACCATCGTCAAGGAGATCAAGCTCCGCCCTAAGATCGATCCGCACGACTACGGCACCAAGAAGAGCCACGTCGAGCGGTTCCTCAAGGCGGGCGACAAGGTCAAGGTGACGATCATGTTCAGGGGGCGTGAGCAGTCACGACCTGAACTAGGCTTCCGCTTGCTGCAGCGTCTGGCCGGCGATGTCGAAGAACTCGGCTTCGTGGAGTCACAGCCCAAGCAGGACGGGCGGAACATGATCATGGTGATCGGCCCGCACAGGAAGAAGAGCGAGACCAAGGCACACGCCGGGCAATCGCACGGCCGGGCCGTGCCAAGCCCGCGCGCAGCCGCCCCAGCGGCGCCGGAGCCCGCGGCCAGCGAGCCCGCCGCCGATGGCGCCACGGTACCGGGTCCGGCCTAGCCGAGGCACGATCCGGCCGGAGGAGTCCCCGACGGCACGCGCCGGGGACTGTGGCTGCTGCGCACTATGGCCGAGGATCGCAGAGATAACAGAACGGAGACGACGGCGACCATGCCGAAGATGAAGACACACAGCGGTGCCGGGAAGCGGTTCCGGCTGACCGGTACCGGCAAGGTGATGCGCCGCCGCGCCAACCGCAACCACATGTTCGAACACAAGTCGTCCCGCCTGACGCGGCGGCTCTACGACGAAGTGACGGTCGCGCCCAGCGACGTCAAGGAGATCAAGAAGCTGCTGGGCAAGTAGCCTGGCCCGCGCGAGGGAGACAGAACAATGGCACGCGTGAAGCGGGCGACCAACGCCCACAAGAAGCGCAAGGTTGTCCTCGAACGGGCCAGCGGCTACCGCGGACAGCGGTCACGGCTGTACCGCAAGGCCAAGGAGCAGGTCCTTCACTCGATGACCTACGCCTACCGCGACCGCAAGGACCGTAAGGGCGCGTTCAGGCGGCTGTGGATCCAGCGGATCAACGCCGCCGCCAGGGCCAACGGCATGACCTACAACCGGTTCGTGCAGGGCCTGCGAGTAGCGGGGGTGGAAGTCGACCGGCGGATGCTCGCCGAGCTGGCGGTCGCGGACGAGTCGGCCTTCTCGGCCCTGGTCGAGGTGGCCAAGAAGGCTCTCCCCGATGCGTCGGGATCCGCGGCCGCCTAGGCGAATGATTCCTTGCGTCTGGGCGCCTTCGGAGCGCCGGCTCCCCGGAACC
>Ga0187770_10001887_pt1 | contig 11421 bp, 10 predicted proteins | sample 0116_SJ02_MP02_2_FD_133154 | JGI IMG/M metagenome (GOLD analysis project Ga0187770, IMG submission 133154) | Tropical peat soil microbial communities from peatlands in Department of Meta, Colombia - 0116_SJ02_MP02_20_MG | ecosystem: Environmental > Terrestrial > Soil > Wetlands > Peat | place...
CGGCGTTGCAAGAGCGCTGTTTCCTGGCAGCAAACAGCCCAAAGTCGAGTCCTTACATTAGAACGCCTGTGCTAACAGCCTTGTTTTTCAGTGAGTTACTCAGTGTTTCCTGCGCTCGACAGGGTTGCTGGAATGCAATTCACGCAAGTCGCCTTGTCGGTACCCAGGCTATGCAGAAATGCCAAACGCGACTAGAATAAGCTCGCCGACCGAGGCGTTGTCCCTTGTAGAGGAGTACGGATTGGAGTCCATACTCAAAACCGAGAACCTTTGGAAGGTTTACCGCACCGGCAAAGTGGACGTGCCGGCCTTGCGCGGCGTCAACCTCGACATTCTTCCCGGTGAGTTTGTGTCGGTTATGGGCCCTTCGGGATGCGGGAAGTCCACGTTGCTCCATGTCATAGGCGGCCTGGCGCAGGCGACGAGCGGCCGCGTGTTCCTTGACGGGAATGACTTGACGACAATGACCGACGCGGCGAGAACACTCCTGCGCCGGCACAAAGTCGGATTCGTTTTTCAGCGATTCAATCTCCTGCCGACGCTCGATGCACGCCACAACATTACGCTGGCACAGCACATCCATGGGAACGGTTATGACCCGCATCGCTTCGAGGTCGTCACAAACTTGCTGGGTCTCGGCGACCGCCTTCTCCACAAGCCATCGGAGCTCTCCGGAGGCGAGCAGCAGCGCGTGGCCATCGCGCGGGCGATCATCAGCGAGCCGAAAATCGTGCTTGCGGATGAACCCACAGGGAACCTCGATACAAAAACTTCCGAAGACGTGCTCTCCGTGCTGCGGCGGCTTAACAGGGACCTTGGACAGACAATCGTCATGATCACACATAACCCCGAGGCCGCGACCTACGGCAACCGCGTTCTGCATATGCGCGACGGCATGGTCGTGAACGGTTCCACGGTTCATTAGAATGCGCAGACTCTGGCGAGGCATGGTCCGCACGATTCTCTGGTCCTACGAACGTGGGAGCTGGCCGTACGACTTGATGGTTGCGGCCATCGTCCTGTTTGTCCTGCTCACGCCGCGAAGTTGGTTTCACGACCAACCCCTGTCGAGAACGCTAACCACGTCGGGAGTTCAGGCTCTTTCGGAGGATTCCAAAAGCCGGACGCGCACTTACCGCCTGGATGCAGACCTGCTGGCCCGCGAAAAACGAACCGCCAAGCAAACGCCCGAGCTCGAGCGCGAACTGCACGACATCCTTTCCCGCACCGTCGACGAGCTAAAGGGACGGACCTTTCAAGTAGTAGGTATTGACTCCGAACGCGCGGACGACGGCTCCGTGGCCTACTATGACGTAACGATAAGACCGGAATCCGGGTATTGATTCTTTCGGCGCGACAGCGCCTCGAAGTAACCACAGGCCACCATCTACGTCATAATCAGTGTGTTATGATGCCCCGGTTTCTCGACGAGGAATTGGTCTCCCAGGGGAGACACGGCTGGAACCTGATGCGCGAGCGCCTTGTAGTTGCGATTCGTCTTTTTTTAACGGTAGCGATGGCGTGTGCGTGCGTGTGGGCCTATCCCGGTCAGAGCCACGGGTCGTGGACGCTTGAAAGGGTTCTGAAGCAACTGGACCAAGAAGAAAGAAGCTTCCACAGTCTTTCTGCTGATATCGAATGGACGAAAGTGACCGTCGTCGTCAATGATCGCTCTACCGAGACCGGGACGCTGCTCGCGCTGGGCGACAAAATGCTGGTCGAAATGAAGACACCCAATGAGCGCACGATTCTTCGGACGGGCGACAACCTCTACATCTATACGCCCGGCCTAAAACGCGTTGAAGAGTACAACCTGGGGAAGCACCGAGCGCTCGTCGACCAGTTTTTCCTGTTGGGATTTGGGACGTCTGGCAAGGACCTGCAAAAGAACTATCTGGTCACGGTGCTCGGAGAGCCTCCGCTGGACGATAGAAAAACCATCGAAATTGAGCTCACGCCAAAGTCCAAGGAAGTCCGCAATCAGGTATCGAAGATTCAGATTTGGTTCGACGAGTCGTCCTGGCTGCCGCTGCAGCAGCAAGTCAATGAAACAGGAACCGGCGATTACATGATTTTTCGTTATCCAAAGACAGTCCGCAACCCCTCCATCTCCAGCGCCGTGTTCGTGCCTCATTGGCCCAAAGGAACCGAGAAGGTGAAGCCCTAGGGCTTACGGTAGCTCCCCGCGCTGGAATTCCGCATGTGCGCCTTTTCGACGGATCCCTTTCCAAGCGATGTGGATTCGCGCCTGAGAAGAGCGTCCTTGCGGTCCAGGCCCCACCGATAACCAGCGAGATTACCGTCCTCACGTACGACGCGATGGCAGGGCACGACCACGGATACCGGGTTCGTGGCGCAAGCGCGAGCCACAGCGCGGACGGCAGACGGTCGTCCTATGGCGCGCGCCACCTGGCTGTAGGTTCGCGTAGCGCCGTACGGGATTCGCCGCAGCTCCTCCCAGACGCGCCGCTGGAACGCGGTGGCCTGTACGTCCGTGGGCAAGTCAAGGTGTGGTTCTTTGCCCCGCAGATGGGCAAGGATCCTCTCGATCCGTCCTTGCATGCCATTTCTGTCTCGACGAATCTCGGCCCGCGGGTATTCCTTGCGCAGCGCACCCTCCAGCCGTTGATCCGAATCTCCAAGGTAAAGAGCGCTGATGCCTCTCCCTGTGGAGCCTACGAGCATCCGCCCAAGTGGTGAGCTCACAATTGAATACTGTATGCGCATTCCCGCGCCCCCCTTGCGATAATTGGCCGGAGTCATTCCAAGGTGTGCTGGTGCGCGCTCGTAAAGACGGCTGCTGGAGCCGTATCCTGCGTCATAGAGAGCTGTTGTCACGTTGTCTCCCTCCTTTAACCGCGATTTCAGGCGGCGCATCCTCTGTGCATCGGCGTACTGGCGCGGAGTAATGCCCATTGCGCTGCGAAAGGCCCGTCCTAGCTGGTGGGGGCTCATCCCCGCAGAAGCGCTCAATGCTGACAGCGTCAAACGTGCTTCTTGGGCCGCGTCGCTGTCTGATTGAATGTGGGTCTCAATCTGGCGGCAGACACGAGCTACCACCTCAGTTTTTGGGTCGCGAATCTTGACGCTCCGTGGGCGGCACCGCTGGCAAGGACGGAACCCCTGCTGCTCAGCCGCCTCAGCCATAGGAAAGAACACTACATGCTGCCGGAGCGGCTTCCTTGACGGGCATGACGGCCGGCAATAGACTCCCGTTGACCGCACGGCATATACGAACATCCCGTCTGCACTACGGTCGCGGTTTTGAACGGCTTTCCACAGCCGATGAGCGGTCGCGTGCCGCGTTCTTCGTCCCCTGACTATCGCCGTTCTTGGCATCTGAGTCGTCATCGATAACCCTAAATTACAGAATCTGTCCGGAAGGAGCTATCCGTTTTTTGCGGCCAAACCCGCCTAGTGCTGAACGGGTCGGCCCGAGCGGTCGTGGTGTTACATCATAGGGCAACTTGGCCCACCGCCCCGTTGACGCTGGCCACTACACCGGGCATATTCGGGAAACCCGTCGGAGTCATCTTCGGGAGTTCTTGGGGGAGAATGACATGGGGGCTGCTCCAGACCGAAAAGAGCAGGCGGCAGTTCTTTCACCACTACACGATTTTCAAGACTGCACGGAATCCACAGTAGCTGTCTCGGGGAAACCAGGCCCTCGGCGCTTTTCGCGCGTTCCCACGCACGCCGTTGGGGTCGTGCGGGAACGAAGGTCCAATCCACGCGCGTCATTATGCTTGCCTATGCGGTTGACGCGAATCGGCGGCTTGGCAGAGCGAATTCCCGTGACGCTTGTCACGCGGGACATCAGCTCAAGCGGAATCTATTTCTTGGCACCGCGTCAAATTGCACCTGGTACCGCTATCGAACTGGAGGTCGCGCTGGTTGAGCGCCCTCTTGGGCAGGGCCGTGTGCAGATGTGCACGGCAGCCCACATTGTTCGCGCGGAAGAGACAGGAATGCCCGGCTGGCGGGGATACGCGGCGACCTTTGATGATTTCGCTCTCGAGCGCGATGATGTAATTCCTCTGCGCTACGGCCCGGCATAGTCTCAGCAGCGTTTCGTATTCTTCGGCACGTTCATCATCGTTTGTACCTGCGGGGTTTTATATCTGTCTGGTACCATTCCCCTGCCATGAGTCTCCCGTGTTTTGAAGCGCGAGCGGTGCTGTTTGATTGGGATGGCACGCTGCTCGATTCCTGCGCCGCCGATATCTGCGCCTTTTTATCGATGTTCCACGCACTGGGAATCAAGTGGGGCGTCCGCCAGTTCAAACGGCATTATTCGCCAAACTGGCACCGCATATACCGCGCGGCAAAAATCCCTCAGAGGAAATGGGTGGAAGCCGATCAGCTTTGGTCACTGGCCTACGAAAAGGAACACCCTACGTTAATGCCGGACGCGCGAAGTGTCGTCCAAAGACTGAGCCGCGATTTCACGCTGGGCATCGTGTCCAGTGGAAATCGCCGCCGCGTCCGGCGGCAACTTCGGGCTTTTGGGCTTGCCCGTCATTTCTCTGCTTGCGTGTGCAGCGAGGATACACCGAAGAGAAAGCCTCACCCTGCGCCGCTTTTGCTTGCGCTTAGGCGGCTCCACGTTAAACCGCAGGACTGTGTCTTTGTGGGTGATACAGCCGAGGACATTGAAATGTCGCGGCGTGCAGGTGTTCGATCGATTGCGGTGCTAGGGCCTTTTCCCACGGCAACCAGTGTCCGCGCGGCGCGGCCGGATGCGATTTTGCGCTCGATTCGAAGCCTGCCGAGATGCTTTCGGCCTGTTGGCTGAGTTTTTTGCGCGACGATCCACGAAAGACTGGGCAAGAGCGACTACGCCGCTCGCGCGCTGGCTGCGGGGATCCGCTTGATCAAGTCCTCGAATTGCCCGCGGCTCTCGGAACCAATAGTAAAGCAATCGATGCAGTCGAGCGAGAGGGCGAATTGAAGAGCCTCATTAACACGGTTGCTCAAACCGCCGGCGCCGAGAATCTTCATTCCAATGATCCCCTTGCCCGACGCCTTCATCTGGCGTAGCACCGATAGGACTGTTGGCACGTCGGCGTCCATGATCATGCCGGCGGGGTTGACACGCGCCAGGTCCACTTGAACCCACGGGCTCGCGGCCGCAGCCTTCAAGGCTCCCAAAGTGTGGCAAGAGACTCCGTGAGTCTTGACGATGCCTTTCTCCCGTGCTTCCTCGATTGCTGCCATAGCACCTTTCTTTTGCTCCGGCCAGCGGTCGTCCATCATGCAGTGAAGCAGGAGGATGTCCAGATAGTCGGTTCCAATCTCCCGGCGAAAACGATCAAGGTCGGCGATAGCTTCTTTTTCAGTGGATGCATGCGTCTTCGTGAGGATGGTCACTTTCTCGCGCGGCACGCGCTTCAGGGCTTCCTTCAAGTGCGGATGGCTGCCGTACTGATCTGCCGAATCCCAGAAAGTGACGCCTCCATCCAAGGCAGCTTCGAGCAAATCGGCCACGCCACCGAGCCCTAGCTCGCGCGTTTGGTCAGAACTTCCACCATAGCCATTTGTGCCCGTTCCCATTGCCAGTCGGGTCACTGGAACTTTCATCGGACCGAGTTGAAGGCGGTCGCTTGCGTATCTCTTGGTTGTCAATGCAGCTGAGGCGCCTGGCAGCCGTCCCAGCAGAGCAGCAGCTGTGACGCCGACACTTGTAGCAATAAACTCTCTCCGATTCATGGGTTGCTCTCCCTTGTTGTTGCTATGGTAGCACAGGGAGGCACACTGGTGGATTTCACCATAGCCTCGCACCGAGCGGACTCATGTGCCGGTTGAATTGCGGAGTGCTGAGCAGGCCAACTGGTCCCGTTTCTGTTTTTACTGGGCAGGAGGCGTTCCTTTGGAGGACGCCGTTGTTGGATTGATGCGTTTGAAACCGGTCGAGTGAATGACCAGATGCAGATGAATCTGCGACTCGTTTCGGTCGATATAATCGTCGGAAGTTATGTAGGTAGGGAGCCAGTATTTCTCCTGGAAATTCTCCCGGTACACTTCGAACATGGAGAAGGGAAGCTTCGTTCCCTCGCCAGCAATCTCGCTTACGAATTTCCCGTAAGTCTTCACTATGGCCAAGTCTCGGTCGTCCACCCAGATCACGCCGTCAAAGAAGACACGTTTTCTGCTCAATTCTCTGGGTTTCACCTGAAAAACGTAGGTGTTCAGCTCGTCAAGCTTGTCTTGTCCCGCATATTTGAAATTGTAATTGCCGATTTCCGGCGTGGTGAGAAAGAACAGCGGAATGCTTGCGATCGTGCGAATGTCTTCGAAAGTGAAGTTGGTCAGCTTAAGGTTGGATTCGATGGGCTTCGTCAGCCGCCAGAAGCGGCCTCCGTCGGCCTTCGTGTACACGTCGCCTGTTGCAGTGAACTTTCCGCCAGGATCACTCAGCTCCTCGACACGAACGGCTTGCGTGAAATTGTAGGTGTCGTACACGTCCTTCACTGCATCCTCCGCCACCGCGAATTTGTGGATGATTTCCAGTTCAGGAATCGGGGGCGGCCCGGGATGAGGCTCGGCGGGAATACGCTTCACTTCGAACTTCGGTGGAGGTCCAATCGGTCCCTGATTTTCCTGCGCGCGAGTGCCCGCTGGGACACTACAAACCAGCGCACCCGACAAAACTCCGAGAATAAAGAGTCGCGTCATCGCGGCGTTCATCCACCTATTAGATGCCTCGCACACGGTTCTAGTCTTTCCGGGACATGCTGACCCCTGCACAAAATACCATACATGCTGCTCGTGTTTGGACGGATCGTGCAAACCTCCAAAGATGCTTGCCCACAGATACCAACACTTGGCCTCAAATACCAAAACGTCAGAGTACTCCGAGCGCACGGAAATACAGCGTATATTCCGCGGCCTCAGTCCCGGGCGCGAGGGGCGGAAATGCCAAACGCAACAGCAAAGAGAAGCTCTTGGGCTCGACTGTCATTTGTGCGCATACGTCTGTGCATTCCCACTCGACTGCCATCCCAGGGCGGTCCGGCGTGCGCACTTCGATGCGCGTCGTGCCGGGAGGAACCCAGATCGTTTTTCCGCTCGGCACGAAATCCTCACAATGATCCGTTGATTCTCGCGGATCCCCAGGCCTCCCATCCTTTGCAGTCTTGGTCACAGCCGGCATCGCGGCCCAGCAGATGCGCGTTGTGCCCCCTGTTTGCGCGAAGGCAGGAAGCGAATTCACAGCGACGAACGACTGAGCGCTTGAGTTTGAACCCTCACTCGTGTCCTCATTAGCCGCATGGAGTGCGATGCGATAATCCACCCGCAATGCAGTTGTCCTTTCGAATCGAATCGACTTCTTGATGATGGCGCCAGCGGGCAGGATGTCAGGTGCTTCGTAATGAAGTGTCAGGACAGGGTTCCCGTTGTCGGTTTGCCACACGGCATCATAGGGACGGTTTGACAGACCATACCGGCCACGTGCGCGGCTTCCCCTGGTTCCGGGTGGATTCTCAGTGCGCCCGAAGCCGTCGCGCAGCAGGCCGACACTGGTCGTGAGGTTTGTGCCGGATGATTTTTCCACAAGAGCAACGGCTTGCCCGCCAGCTTCCGGAGACACGATCAAGCGCAGCTTCTCGTTTTCAAGGACCCACTCGTCAGCGCCGTCGCGGTCAAAATCGAATCGGTACTTTATGGCGTGGTCCACGTTTGTTTGAAGAAGAATCATGGGAATATCGCGCCGATCGGCCCCGGAGCGCAGCTTGATCGTCTCGTGCAAGAACCCTTCAAAATCCGACGGCAGGATTAGCGTGTCCTTTGCGTTGCGGCTCAGAAGGATATTCTCGACTTCGCTGGTGTTCGGAGGGATGCGATAGGCCTCACTGCCACGCAAAGGACCTTCAACTTCGACACTGAGGTCCCGCACCTTTCCCGGGTTGTGATTGACCGCGCCGAATGCAACCCTCGGGCGATTCGCGGGGTCCACGATGACAAGCGGAGGGTCTGTCCGCAGAAAAGTGCCGTCGCTGACAGGCAATTGCGTCGCGTTCCATACCGAGAATGTAAGGTCGCCCGGCGCGAGTTTGTCGGCTTTCGGTTGCTCTGGGACATCGGGTTTGTCGGGTAGACTGATTTCCAATTTTCGAAGGAAATCAGGTGCCGCGCCGCGAGGAACGGTGACTGTAAGTTCACTTCGCGCCGTGTCCCACGGCGCGTCGGGCTTTGTGGTTTCGTCCAGCGTGATCTGCCCGGGACGCTGTCTTAGGTGAACGTGAACTTCCGCTTGCGATGGAACATAGAAAAGCAGTTCAAGGGTCTTACCCTCGCGCCAGGCATCGAGGAACTCTCCGCCTGCGGATGCGACCGCATCTCCACAAGGCCGGTTCGCCCGGTCTGCGGAGCAAATCGGCGTATTGATGGGCAGCAAAAGTGACTCGCGCGGCGAAATTGCGACGTGCACCGGGATGTACTCAGCTTGATTAGTCCTCGCCGGGGATCCTGGCGGGAGCACATAAAATGTCGCATCGGCTGGCTCACTGGCGTCGAGGTTTGTCAGACTGAGAAGTCCTGCTCCTTGCTCCCTCGCGCCCGATGAACCCGTTCCCTCGTTCGCGACGATTTCCGAGACGAGAATTTCGCGCGACCCAACCAGTGGTTTTGCGAGCACGATCGAAGGCCGCACCCCTGCTGCTCTGACCAGTTCGTCCAACACTCCAACAGCCCAATAGCTTTCCGTTTGGCTGAGATTTTCGGAAATGCTGCGGCCGAGCCCGATCCAGGAATAAAAATCCTTCGTTGATTCAATCACCTCACCTTCTCCGAACCTCCAGCGAGTGCGAATCGGTGATTCCGACGTCCCGATGGAAGGACTTGTTTGTGTCTCCCAGAGCTGACCGACGATCTTCCCTGCGGGGCGCGCCGGGAAAACAATAAGCGTGCCGCCGCGTCGAACATATTCGACCATTGTGGTCTGCGCCTTTTCAGACAGTTGGAATTGCGCATTCTTCGCATCGATGACAGGGAGCAGCAGCACGGGATCGCGCAAGAGTTGGTCGACAGGCTGGTATTCCGGATCCACAAGTTCGTTGGAGAGCATTGCAAGTGTGCCGAGCCGCTCCAACCGCATCACCGCGTCCGAAGCTCGCAGGATGTCGCGTGTCTGCAGAAGCTCTTGCGGGTAAGCGCCCATCGCATAGACGATGCCGAAATCAGCTCGTTTGTGAGAAGCGGCCAGAAACGGTCCCCAGCGCTTGAGCAGCCGCGTGTTGCGCATCACGGCCTCCAGCCGCGGCCTGTCACCGCCGTCAGGACTCAACGCTGCGTCCCAGCGATAGGAACGGTTGGCCCAGGGCACTGAATACCCTGCAGGCGTCAGCGTGTCCTGGAGTGGAAAGTAGTTGATCCCGTGAATACCGTTGCCGATCAAAAGGCGCGAACTTAGAAGCGTGTTATCCGGTGGGCTGACTTGCGGTCTAGCGTCATCAGCGGGCGTGTACCATCCTGCCTGATACTCGATCATGACAGGCGGAAAATGCGGCTGGGTTTTCAGTTCTTCGGCAAAAAACTCGATTTCCGCTGCATCGCGGGCATCCAGAACGCGGTTGGACGGCTCTGCATTCGTGCCTGTCGGCATGTACCACTGTCCCATGACGCCGACCGGCTGCTGGAGATTTGAACCTGCCGCCGCGACTCTCATGTCCTGGGGGTTGATGAACACAGGCGTGTCGAGCCCGCCAACGATAAGCATTTCTCGGAGGCTCTCCACATACCGCCAGAAGTCAGGCCCCGTGCGGTTTGTGCGGCCAATGCCCAAGTCGTCCCCTAGTTGAACGAAGAGTAGCGGGCCGCTGACGTCGCGCGGTGGCGCGTGCGGGTTCTCGGAAGGTGAATGCGTAATTCGATGGCAGCCATAGGGTGATAATTCCTTCGCCACCGCTGCAAACCATGAGCGCGTCTGCTCCATGTGAGTAGGATTATCGAGCCAGCCGCGAGCTGCGGCTTCTGCATCGTGAGCGTTCAAGTTGTCGAGCGGCGGATAACGCCCCTCGAGCCAATCGACACGATCCATCTTGTATTCAGGCTGCTCAAGCAACCAGCCGGGATATCCCCCGTGGCGCCATTCATTCAGGATTTCCGGTCCCGGTCTGGCGATAAGCTTGAAACCCTTCTGTGCGATGAGCGCAAGCAAGGCTCGCAGGTTGCGCCGCGGGTTCGTGTGCCCATCGAAATCGAATTCGCCTTCCTTCGGTTCGTGCCAGTTCCAGGGGATGTAGATATCCAGAGTGTTGATGCCGAGAGAGCGGTAACGGTCGAGCATTTGTTCCCACATGTCCTGCGGGATCCGGTAGTAGAAGAAGGCTGCGGAGTGGATGAAGAATGGCACGCCATCCACTCGAAGCTCCGGGTAACCTCCGTGGTCGACAATCTCCAACCCCTGAGGCGCCGATTGTGGAGCGGCATCCTTGGCCTGATTCAACTCCGCAGCACGGGACTCTGGTCGTCCATGACCTGCGCGGATCACGTGTCCAATCAGGAGGGCGAGCGCGACCCATTGTGCTCGGCGGCAAATGCGCCAGAGTAAGGATAATAGAGGCCGTTTTGTCTGACAATTCACAGGCTGCAATTCTGCCACGGGTTCGCTCTGTGGCGCTAACTACTCTGAAGGCCGCGATGGAGCGAGCGTTTCTGCGAGCCGTGAAAGGAACGTGATCCAATGCATTGCCGCCTCGAGTCTCGCGCGGTGTGCAAGAAACTGGCGAGTCCGGCGAGCACTCTTTGTTCGCGGTTTCTCCAATGGCTCTGCTAAAATCTCGCCCTTGCGGTCCGCAGGGTCGGAATGGGATGCACGAGACGCGCACAGCGAAACGCTACTTTGTCAGCGGGATGGTTCAGGGAGTGGGGTATCGTTTCTTCGCTCAAAGGCTTGCCGACCAGATGGGCATCGCGGGTTATGTCAGAAACCTGCGCGACGGCCGCGTCGAGGTTTACGCCATCACCTCTGCTGCATCGCACGCGGAACTTTGCGCCGAACTCCAACGCGGTCCTGCCGGAGCTGTAGTCTCAGGCGTGTTGCAAGAAGATGCGTTGCTCGACCCGCATTTTGCGCATGGATTTTCAATCGAGCCTAGCGCTTAACGAAAGAGGAAATCATGGACGATCTGAAGAAACTCATACGTGAAATCCCCGACTACCCAAAGCCAGGGATTCTATTCTACGATCTCACGACCCTGCTCAAGGATCCGCACGGGTTTCATTCCGTTGTGGACCAGCTCTGCGAGCACTATGCCGGGAAGAAAGTGGATGTCGTGGCCGGAATCGAGGCGCGCGGGTTCATATTTGCTCCGGCTCTTGCTTACCGCCTCGGTGCCGGGTTTGTCCCTGTGCGCAAGCCCAAGAAGCTGCCATGGAAGACCGAATCCGTCACCTATGCGCTCGAGTATGGCACCGACC
>Ga0187770_10001888_pt1 | contig 11421 bp, 12 predicted proteins | sample 0116_SJ02_MP02_2_FD_133154 | JGI IMG/M metagenome (GOLD analysis project Ga0187770, IMG submission 133154) | Tropical peat soil microbial communities from peatlands in Department of Meta, Colombia - 0116_SJ02_MP02_20_MG | ecosystem: Environmental > Terrestrial > Soil > Wetlands > Peat | place...
CCCATTTGACAACCGAAAGAAGTTCTATCAGCGCGTTTGAGACATCTGCTCCTCTCAGTGGGGTTGCGTGGTCGCCTGAATAGTAGATTATTGACATGTACTTCAAACCTTGGAGTTGTGGCGGGATTATGCCCTTTTCTTCCCTAGGCCGCACGTCTTGGACGCCCAGGATAGTGTGTGTGGATGGGCTTGTAAAATCCAGGTCGAACAATCCGACTCTGAAGCCTTTCTTCGCAAGAATCAAGGCAAACGTTGAAGCAAACAGGCTCTTGCCCACTCCGCCTTTGCCGCCTGAAACAGCTATGATGCGCCGTATCCCCTTCAACCTTTCATTCACTATACTGGTTCGAGGGTCAACCACGCCTATTTCACTCCTTTAACGCTCAGAAGCCAAACCCCACGTCCTTCGACAACCTCAAAATCTGGGCTGCCACACTTTGGACACTTAACATATGAGTGTGCCACCTCTGGAACAAAATGAATGGCCTCAACCACGCTTTCATCAAGCTTTTTCTTGTTGAAAATCCACATGTGACCACAGGCGCGGCACTTCATTCTTGCTCGTGCCTTTTCTATCTTGAACTCCGCACTTGCGAGCTTGGCCTTCCTGATTTGTTGGAGCGCAAACATCAACACGTCCTGCTCTATTTGCTGTAGCTCACCTACTCTTATCCTCACTTCTGTAACCTCTCTAAAACCCTCTTTCTCAGCTGCTTCAGAGGCTGCAGTAATCACTGCTTCAGCCAGCGCCCATTCGTGCATACAAGAGCCTAAAGGCAGGGCTGACTTAAAAATATCGCAAAAAAACGATCAACCGCTGCAGTTCAAACTGCGTGACAGACACAGAGAGTCTTAACAAACAGGAACCTAAAGCTAAATAAAGTCATAATTAACAACTAAGGATAACCTGCAAAGGTGACATTCATGTTCAAGCTCAAAGTCGCTGACGCGAAACAATTGAGAGACATGATTACGTCCATCTCTATACTCGTAGATGAGGCCACGTTCAAGCTTGACGCTGAAGGCATGAAACTTCGAGCAATGGACCCATCACGGGTCGCCATGATAGACTTCGAATGGCCTAAAACAATCTTTGAGGAATACATATGCACAGAACCGACAAAAATGTGCATAAACATAACCGAACTCCTCAAACTTCTCAAAAGGGCGGGCAAAGACGAGACACTCGAACTTTCAAAAGACGAAAAAACCGGCAAATTGCAGGTCTCAATCGCCGGAAAATACGCGCGCAACTTTACCATGCCTACTCTAGAAGCCTCAGAAGAGGAAGTTCCAACCCCAAAAATCACGTTCAACGTCAAAATAAAAGCCACGACCGAAGGCCTAAGCCAAGCAATCGAAGACGCTCAACTCGTGAGCGACCACGTGAGAATAGAGGCAGACCCTGAAAAAGTGGTCTTCAACGCCGCCGGAGACCTGATGGGCGCAACAATAACCCTTCAAAAAGGAAGCGACACTCTGCTCGAACTGGACGCCAAAGAACCTCAAAAAGCAACCTTCAGTCTCAGCTATCTGACAGAGATTATAAAAACAGCGTCCGCAACCTCAGACATAGCAACGCTCGAGTTCTCATCAGACATGCCGATAAAACTCGACTTCCAACAGGCAAAAGAAGGAAAACTGACCTTTTACCTCGCACCCAGAATCGAAAGCGAATAACGAGAAAAACAAGATGCAAACCGTTTTTTCCAAATTCGCCAAGAACGACTACACCAGGTACCCTTTTCTAAAAGAAGCAGCAAAATATCTGAAGCTACCGGACCTGCACATTGAAGACTTGGCAAACAGCGAACTTCAGCAGATTCTTAACCGAGCAGAAGAGAGAGTTGAAGAAGCGATACTATTCACCCGAGTCACCAGAAACCCGCACCACGACGAAGACGTGGAAATCCTCTCCTTCACAGTTGCAATCATCCTTGCGATAGCAACCCAAAACTCCTTCATCAAGAAGAGATACGCGTTGGCGGAAGCAAAACAGGCATACGAAGACTTCAAACTCGAACCCAAAGAAAAACTGACGAAAGTCGCACGGAACTTCGAATGGAAACTGGCACTCAACAACGACCTGAAAATACCATACGGGTTCGCACTTGATTTCACAGATTACCTAAGGAACACAACCCACCTGCGAGAAAAAAAATGGAAACTCATCAACCGCACATTGGCAAACGGGAAAGTCTTTCTAACGGAGAGTGAAGCGGCCAGACTGCTAGCCGAAGAAGTTCGCAGATACGTCGAAGAGCGAACAGAAGCAAAAGAACTGCCCAAGTTTCCACCGAAAATCTTGGAAATAGCCGAGAGAATTAAGAAACTGTCAATAGAGAAAATAGGCCAAACCGAGATGGCAGGCTTTCCGAAGGCCATAACACAAACAGCCTTCCCGCCCTGCATACAAACACTGTACCAGGCCTTCTCATCCGGGCGCCACCTCTCGCACATCGGCAGGTTCACCCTGACCTCATTCCTCATAAATGTCGGAATGCCCTCGGAGAAAGTCATAGAACTCTTCAAAAACATCTCCGATTTCAACGAAAGAATGACTCGCTACCAGGTTGAACATATAGCAGGAGAAAGAGGCTCCAGAACCCATTACACAACTCCGAAATGTGAGACACTGAAAACACATGGAGTCTGCACCAACGCTGACAACCTGTGCAGAAGGATACACCATCCCTTGGGCTATTATAGAAGAAAGGTTACATAAACGCACTAGAAAGAGTTAAAGCTGCGATGCTTGTATGCTAGAACAGTCAAAAGTTTAATATTGACAGTGCTACAAATCAGTTCGTCCTACAGGAACGGGAAAGATGAATCAAACAAGAACGGCAAATCTCGCGCACACCGAAGGAGACTTAAGTACAAAATCAGAGATCGGACTGATTCTCCCAACGTATTGTGAAGTTTCAAACATTGAAAAACTGATAGGCGACATCGAGAGTTTGGATCTTGATGCTCGCGTGCTGGTCATTGACGATTCCAGCCCTGATGGAACGGCTGATGCGGTTCGAACGCTGCAGAAAAAGTACAAGAACATCCTTCTCCTCGTGAGACCCAAAAAGTCCGGGCTTGGAACAGCCATAACAGACGGTTTCAAGGCACTCATATCGTTGAAAAACCCTCCAAACTACATCGTGACCATGGACGCTGACTACTCGCACAATCCCAAAGAAGTCCCACGGGCAATCTCAACTGCAAAAGAAGGAAAAGGACTGGCAATCGGCAGCAGATACTGCAAGGGAGGCGGAGTAGTGAAATGGAGCATATTCCGACGCTTAACAAGCCGTGTGGCGAACATACTCGCCTTGGTCTTGGTGAGAGCAGAAATCCATGACTACACTAGCGGTTTGCGATGCTACTCAACAAGACTTGTCAGAGAAATGGTCCCAGACTTGCACAGTGAAACCTACGAAATACAAATAGAAACCATACGGCAAGCCCGCAAAAGAGGATTTGACGTAAGGGAGTTTCCAATGACGTTTGTTAACAGAAAGAATGGAAAATCCAAACTCTCTGCAAACGAAATCAAGGAGTTCACTTCAGAGATTTTGAAAATGAAGAGATTCAAAGCATCTGCGGGTTAGCGTTGGGTGAACTCGAGGTTTCTGAACAGGCTCATGCTGCGCGCGTGACGAAGAAAAGAGCGAGACGCATCCCTTCGAAGTTTTTGAAGCAAGACATACCTGAGAAAAAGCAAGATCGTAGAAAGCTCTGGGTGCACTGATAGACTACTCCAAATTGTCTGCCGGACCGCTGGATAGATCTTTGGCAGGCGGCTATGCGCTCACTCTCTTTCTGCAATAGCTCGTCCGTAAACCGTTTCTAGCTGGTTCACGACGATTTTCCACGTATATTTGGTTTCAACGAGTTCAAATGCGTTCTTGACGAGTTCCTCTCTCAATGAGTAATCTGTCAGCACAGCATGAACTAATCTTGAAATTTCGTTAGGATTGGACTCCTTGAGCAATAATGCGTGTGTTCTATCGCTCAAGATGTCCCCTGGGCCCCCGGAAGGGGAAGCAATTACAGGAATTCTGCTGCACATTGCTTCGAGCATGCTAATGCCGAATCCCTCGTACGAAGAGGGTAACAAGAAAACGTCGGCAACTGAATAGAACTCCAGCAGTTTCTCTCTCGGAACGTTACCCGTTATAACAAGCGAATCCTCCACTTCTAGCTTCCTAGACATATCCCGAAGCTCATCTACGCAGTTTGAGTAATCAGGACCAACGACAACAAGCTTTGCGGACGGAAAATCTTTCAATATGGCTGGCAGTGCTTCCACAATCCTATCCACTCGCTTGTTCCAATCTATCCTCCCGACGTAGAGCAGTATGGGACCGTCTGAGTGTAATTCCTCAAGAATTCTCTTACTTCGACGAAGACTTGTGTATTCTTCGACGACAACACCGTTGGGTATAATGGCTATTTTGTCTTCTGATGCGCCTAGATTTGAAACTAGACACTTGTTGTGTTCACTCAGCGCTACAATTCTATCGGAAAAATCGAGTAGCAGACGGCCTGAAGACTTGTCAAAAAAAGACTTTGCAAATCTATTGATAAGAGATCTGGGAGGATAAATTCCGTGTGGTGTGAGAACAGATGGAACGCCTCTGAGATGAGAGACATAAACCGCCTCGAAGGAACTCAAACACCTATAACCGTGGGCGTGAACTATGTCCCCTTGGAGTTCTCTGAGAATGCTCACAACTTCAGGTATTAACCAGAGCTCCCTGAAAACGCTTGGCATAAACAGCGGGAAGCGGTAGACTTGTATCCCATCGAGATTTTCCTTCACCAGAGGACAGATTTTTCCATCTTCCTCGTTTGAGGTTATTACCGTTACAGTGTGTCCTCTTCTTGCAAGTTCGCGGGAAATGCGGTAGACGTGTTCTTCCACTCCGCCAATTGCTGGAGGAAAGCGTGGTGTGACTTGCAGTATTCGCATGCTTTGTTCTCTCGCGCTTGTTATCGAGCAATGTACTAGTTAGTTGAGACAAAGGGCATTTAAGATTTCTTCGTACTGCTTCGCCAATGTGTCCCAGTCGAATCTGTCCTCAACCGTCCGCCTAGCATTTTCACCCATTCTTGCAGCGAGTTTTTCAGAGTTCAATAGGATCTCGAGCTTTTGTATCCATTCATCTGGACTATCTGGATTGGCAAGAAAACCGTTTTCCCCATCCGAAATTACCTCTTGAATGCCTGCCACCCTGCTAGCAATAATAGGTTTCTGCATGGACATTGCCTCAAAGAGTTTCAACGGGCTTGCAGCATGGGAAACTTCGTTGTTGGGAAATGGTATAAGTATCACGTCTGCGAGGGCTAATATTGAAGGAATCTTCTCATGGGGCATTTCTCCCAGGTACAGGATATTATCCTCATGGATGTTCTTGCTGTCACCGCTTCCGACGAGTAAAAATTTTACATTGACTTTTTTCATTCTCGCGGTGTCGCACAGCCCCTTCAGTATGTTCATTCCCGCCCATCCATCCAAGCGCCCCGAGTAAACACACAGTCTCTCTCTGCTGAGATGCAAATCTCTTCTCACCTTGGCAGAATCTAAATCGTTCGAATCGAACAGCTTAGTGTCGACACCGTTTGGAATTATCGACATCTTGTTCTCCGGAACACCCAATGAAACTGCATAGTCCTTTATGAAACGCGTCGGTGCGATTGTCCTGTCCGAGTTTCTAACAATAAACCGCTGAACTTGAACAAGTAGCTTGGCTGTTAAGCTTTTTTGGTCAAGATTGAGAAGAGCGCCGCTATACTGAGCTATCAAATCGTTGAAATCGGCTACAACTTTCTTTCTCCGGAGTTTTCCTTCCAGAAAACCCAGTAGACCCGTGTAAGGGCTGGGATAGTTTAGCACGATGACGTCGGGATCTATCTTTCTCAAAATTGCGAATGAACTCAAGATCACTGAAATCGCAGTTGCAAGATATGCAGCTATCAATGAATGTTGCCACAGTAGAGAAACTCGGGGCGAGAGTTGTACCGCATGGCCAACTATACCATCGCAGCGGACATTGGTCTCTTCTTCACGTGAATGAGTCTGAGAGTTTTGTCTTTCTAGGAATGATTTGTCACGCAATTCACGAAATGGAGGAAAAACGACAAAGTGGACCTCGTTTCTAGCGGCTAGCCGTTTCATGATTTCAAATATTCTTCTGTCACTTCCCAGTTTTGGAGGGAAGTACTCAACGAACGCTAGCACTTTCATCTTTCTCGTCCTCAAAATGTTCTTGTTTATGCTTTATAGTTTTCCAATTAGAGTAGGAGGGCTGGAATTTCGAACACACAAGGATTTGGTTTCTGTATTGCTATGTCGACAATTCATGGTTAGATTGAGTGTAAGCTTGATGCGCCAATGTCTTTCAGGGGCAAAAGAGCATTCTAGGCTGATGGTATTTTCCTATTAATCCTTTGAGAGAATGACATCAACCTTTTAATGTATTCAAACGGTAGGTGTAGGTGAAAATAGGGTCGCTTCAGGTGATGTTTGCGTCAGGAGACTTGCGCCAATTGCAGAATTCCGGTGCGTCAATAGCGAATGATTTCATTGTACGATTTGCAAACTGTAGTATCTATTGTGTCAGAAGCTTGACGTGTTTCAATGACATATCCTTCGAGTCCAAATTGAACAGTTCACCTTCTATTGGATGGATTAATCTATGAAAGCGCCAAAAGTATCAGTAGTTATCCCAACGTACGAAGCGGGCGCTACAATTGCACGCTGTCTGAGCAGCGTCCAAAATCAGAGTTACTCTCCAGTCGAAATCATTATTGTTGACAATTTCAGCGATGACACAACTACGACTATTGCGAAAGCCTTTGGGGCGAAGGTTGCACGACGAAAATCAACTCCTGGATTAGCAAGGAACGTAGGTATTGCCAACTCTGCAGGGAAGTATGTCTTCTTCGTTGATTCTGATCAGATCCTTTCCAGGTGTGTGGTTGAAGAATGTGTTACAAAATGCGAGAAGGAAAATGCAGGGATGGTGAGAGTTCCTGAACTTTTCATCGGAGAAGGATTTTGGGGCTCCTGTTCAGCAGAGTGGAAGAATTGTTATGTGAAGGTCGAACAGAGATTCGGGGCTGACGGAAACATTCTGTCAGGCGAGCCACGGTTTTTTTCCAAAGAACTGGTAGTCCGCATCGGAATGTTCAATGCTGCTCTACTTTGGGGTGAGGATTATGATCTCTATCAGAGATTGAGAAAAATGAACGTCAAGGAAGTCTCTTGTCAATCCATGCTCTGCCACTGTGAACCAACTTCACTCAAAGGAATAATGGCTAGGAACCTTCGCTATGGGGAATCAATGCCAACTTTCATGAATCACTCCAAAAAGCAAATTTTTCAGCGTGTGATGAGACATTCTTTGCTGACATGGGGAGAGATTCTGTCCGAGTTGGGTGAGAACCCCGGCATTGCCTTGGGATGCAGTATTCTTCTCGGAATGAAAGCGTTTGCGATGATGGCGGGCTTGCTGGCGAATTTGGCCTAGAACGAAACGCTTTTTATCCCTAAATCAGATTTAGAGTTGAGCATACTTGAAGTCGACTGCTTTTGTACAACAGGCGTTTAGAGAACACTACTCGAAAGATTTCTCTTTTAACGAAAGCGCATCAACGTTTGCGAAGCGAGAATTCGGGTTCGCCTCTTTTGAGGGATGGATGCTCCGCCACAAGAGTTTTGGCACCAAGAATGAGCTAATCTCTTTTTTGGCCGATTCCGTGCCTCGAGATGCCTATTTCTCATGCGCTTATTATGAAGATCCAGAAGCTGAGATGGAAAAGAAGGGATGGTTAGGTGCGGACTTGGTTTTTGATATTGATGCTGATCACATCCCTACATCTTGCGACAAGGTTCATGATCGATGGACGTGCGGCAAGTGCGGCTTCGCAGGAAAGGGAGTGGTGCCGGAGAGTTGTCCGATTTGCAGTAGTGAAAAGTTTGACGAAAGCACTTGGCCCTGCGAAGTTTGTCTAGCTTCTGCGAAATACGAGACTGTGAAGCTTCTGGACATGTTGTTGAAGGATTTCGGCTTTTCCGATAAGGAACTTCGAGTATATTTTTCGGGACACAGAGGTTATCACGTGCACGTTGAACATGAGGCCGTCAAGAATCTTGACAGTGTTGCGCGTAAGGAAATCGTTGATTATGTCTGCGGCCTTGGCTTAGATAACCCTTTCTTAGGGCTAAATGAGAAAGAGTCGAAGATATTGAGCGTGCACGATCTCGGCTGGCGCGGACGAATCGCTAGGGGGATTCATGACTTTGTTCTCAATGCCGAAGTAGAGGATTACAGGGTTATAGGGCTGAAAGTAAATGTTGCTGAGGCTATGGTTAAGAGCAGGTCGGCAGTTTTGAAGAACCTCAGCGAATCAAAGCCTTGGGGAGCGGTGAAGGGATTGGGCCCTGAAACGTGGAAGAAGATAGGGGAACACTTCGTAATGTCACAATCGGCCAGTGTGGATACGGTTGTTACGACGGACGTTCACCGTTTGATCAGACTGGGAAGCACTTTGCACGGCAAAACGGGGCTGAAAAAAACCGAGTTTCCGATATTAATGTTGGAGAACTTTGACCCGTTCAAGAGTGCGATAGCCTTTAAAAAGGGCACGGCCACAGTTCTGGTCTCTGATGCGCCTGAGTTTAGGCTGGGTGATCAGACGTTTGGCCCTTATAAAAATCAGAAGATTGAGCTTCCAATGGCGGCGGCTATACTCCTTGTCTGCAGAAAAAGAGCAGAGGTGACGGAATAAGTGTACAGTCAATTGTATGAAGTTTGGAAGCAAGAGCTCGAAGACCCCGAACTGGTAAAGCTGCCACCAGACTTTTACGCTGGAATCGTTGAATACGTGAAAAAGCTCAAAGAAGAGAGCAGAATGCTCGACAAAAGAACAGTGAAGGCGAACCTCCTGAGAAAAGAAATGCAGAACACGAAACGTATGGTGAGGGAACTAGTACGGGCAAGATACCGAAAGGTCCTCAACAAAGCCGCGAGCGGACAGGAAGCGCCTCGAGAAACATTGACAGGTGAAGAAGAACAGGTTTATGCGAAGATTTCGCCCTTGGCCGAGACGGTGTCGAATTTTGCTTCGGAAACCTTGCATGGGCATGAACCTAAAACAGTAAGCGACTTGAAGCACAAGAGAACTACCGTGCGCCTATTGAAAGATGTTCCAGCCATTATCGGAGCAGACATGAAAACCTACGGGCCATTCAAGACTGAGGACGTTGCATCCCTGCCTGTTGAAAACGCAAGGATTCTAGTCAAGCAGAATTTGGCCGAGAAAGTCGAAATTAACTAGTTGGCACCAAACCATCTCCAATGGCTGGATCTTTTTCGTTTTTTGACAAGAATGCTCGGCTGGTCATTATCAACAATGGATAAAAAACTATCCAAGAGATGGAAAACAATTGGCCGTAATAGTCATGGAAAGTCTGAGCAGCATCAACGCCGATGTTGGCTCCAATCATAAAAATAGCAGCTATCCTCAGGACGTTTATGAAATAAGTGACAGCGGCGCCGGATACGAAATAGACCGTTCTTTGTTTCCATGGAATGGCGCTATTTCTCAAAAACAACAGAATTACAACAGAGTAAATCAAAAGGCTTTCGATGCCCGAGCAAGGCCAAGCTATGGTAGCAGGGTAGGTTCCCTGAGAACCAAAGGTAACCAATACGGGCATGCCGTTACTTACGCCCCCCCATATTGTCCGGTACCCTAAGAAATTCAAGAAATTTGCCGCAAACGAAGCCGTGGTCGGAACGAAAATTTGAAAAGGGGTGAAGCTTCCGTTGGGGAAAAAGTTGTCTATGGTGTAAACCACCCCGATAATCGCTAAGAAAAGCGCAGATATTGAGTGCACCTTCAAACCGCGAACTCCATATTCCAGCAGGACTATGAGGGCAAAGAGAGCTGCAAAAACCAAGTATTCAGTTGAGAGAGGCATCACATCCGCCCATGTGGACTGAATGCCGTTGGCAATCGCTAGGTTCGTAATCATGCTGTTCAGTCCGCAGAAGTTAGATATCACAACATACGCAATAGGCAACAAAAGGGATAACATGAAAGCACCGGTTCGTATAGACCTCGTCTTCTTGACTTTCCCTGTTTGAAGTTCTTCCCAGCTTAGGATTATTTCCAGAGAGATTAACCACAAGAAGAAAGTGTAGAATATTCTGCCCTTCCATGTTTTCATGAAGACGATGGGGTCCAGAAAATACAACACGGTGATGGGTATGACGAAGGCGAGCAGTGGTAGAAGCTTCAACAGTATGTTGGCTATCTTACGAGACCTAAACGTGTCGTTTAGCATTCAAAAGCTCCCCGTTGCCCTCTTTGTTGTCATAGTTTAAACATTCAGCAACTAATAAACCAATTTCTCGAAGAAATTGGAAACTATTCGTGATTAGCCCGCCTTGAGAAACGCGAAAAAGTATAAGAGGATCTGTCGTTTCTTTATGCAAAGCCGGTCGTGCCTAACATGAACGTTCCCAAGGAAATAAAAACATATTGCCCAAAGTGTAAACAGCATCAGGCTCATTCTGTCACTCTTTACAAGGTTGGTAAGCGAAGAGCGTTGGCCAAGGGTGAGCGTCAACACGCGCGGGAAAAGAGGGGTTACGGTGGGCAAAAGTATCCGCTTCAGAGAGAGTTTGCGAAGACAACTAAGAAGCAGACTTTGAAGTTGAAGTGCAAGGTCTGCGGTTTCATGAGGCACAAGGACGGTATACGACTAAGAAAATTGGCCATCGTGTGATTGTTTAGGAAGAATGCGTATGTCTGACTGGGAAAGACTCATTCCGAGACCGAGAAGCAGTTTTCTCCGTGTAAAGTGTCTGAAATGCGGAAACGAGCAAATAGTTTTCAGTAGCGCGGTGAACAAAGTGAACTGCAACGTTTGTGGAATCGAACTTGCCTCACCATCAAGCGGAAAAGCAAGGATTAAGGGCGAAATAGTCGCGGTTTTCGAGTAGGGACGAGGGTCACGATGTCGCTTAAAAAGTTGGAGTGGCCAGAGACAGGTGACCTAGTAATGGCCACTGTAGAAACTGTCACCGACTTCGGTGCTTACGTGAAATTAGATGAGTATAACAAGAGAGGGTTGCTACACGTTTCGGAAATCTCCTCATCGTGGATTCGCAACATTCGCGATTTTGTCCGAGAGGGACAGAAGCTTGTTTTGAAGGTTCTGCGTGTCGACCCTGAAAAGCAGCACGTGGACTTGTCGCTAAGACGAGTGACAAAGAGGGAAAAAATCGAGAAGACAATGGCTTGGAAGAAGGAGAGGAAAGCCGAGGCTCTGATTCGAGGTGTCGCCGAGAAGACAGGTTTGCCCTTGCAGGAAATCTATGACAAAGCAGGAGGGTTCATGGAAAATGAGTACGG
>Ga0187770_10001889_pt1 | contig 11419 bp, 12 predicted proteins | sample 0116_SJ02_MP02_2_FD_133154 | JGI IMG/M metagenome (GOLD analysis project Ga0187770, IMG submission 133154) | Tropical peat soil microbial communities from peatlands in Department of Meta, Colombia - 0116_SJ02_MP02_20_MG | ecosystem: Environmental > Terrestrial > Soil > Wetlands > Peat | place...
AGCCGGGCCGCGCTCACCGCCGCGACCACGAGCATGATCGCGGCGAAGATGTCCAGGATCCAGTTGGGGATCATGATGCGGCCGTCCCCTCGTCGGCGCCGACGAGGGCCGCGTCGGCACGCGCTGGTGCCGTGACCGCGGTCCGGACCGGCCAGTAGGTGAGCGCCAGCAGGATGAGCAGCAGCCCGGAGTTGGGGTCGGTGCCCCCGCCGGTGAGGATGGTCCCGAAGGCCTCGCCGAAGACCCAGATCGCCGCGGCCACCACGATGGCCAGCACCAGGGTGACCTTGGCGGCGGCCGACGGCAGGTACACGCCGGCGGCGATGATCACCAGTGCGATGGCCAGCACGATCGAGGCGGCCAGGCCCTGGTGGGCGACGAGCGAGGCGGCGCCCCGGTCCAGGGCGGCCAGCCAGCCGGGCTCGCCGCTTTCCATGCCCGCGATCAAGCCGTTCAGCGCCTGCGGCGCCCGGTTCCCTGGCAGCAGCGCGAAATAGGCCAGGCTGAGCCAGAGCACGAGCCACAGCGCCCGCGCGGCCGTGGCGCCCACGGCCCTGGCCGCGGTGAACGGCACCGATGCCTCCCGGTCGGCAGGCCACAGCAGCACCGCGAGCAGTGCGTAGATGATCACCGCGCCCGGCGCGCCGTTGACCGGGCTCGCGCTGCTGGTCAGCACCATCCCGAGTCCCTCGCCGAACCACCACACGCCGAGCGCCCAGGCAATGGAGGCGGCCAGCGCCAGCCGGACCGTAGGCCGCCATGCGATCCCGATTGCGATCAGTAGCTGGATCGTGGCGAAGATCGAGTTCAGCAGCACGGCATGATGCGCGACGAGCGTGGCGTTCCAGGTGATCGGACTCGCGACCACGCCCGGATTGCCCGACGCCGTTCCCCCTATCATCTGGCCGAACGCCTTGGAGAACATGAAGGACTGGTACTGCAACAGGGCGTCGAGCAGCCATATCCCAGCCAACACCAGCTGCAGCACTCGCCTGACGTCCGGCGCGGCCCTGGTTACCTCGGCCGCGGCGCCCAGCCCGCTACGCCGCGAGAGACGGACTCTCGCAGCGGCGATCTCGCTCATCCAGACTCTCCTCGCTTGCCCTGCCTAGGCGCTCATGCCCGGACTGATGTCATCCCTGGGAACACGTATTAAGAGACCCGCGCTTCCGGAGTATGCCTCTTCTAGCCACCCGGGAATGCCAGGGAAATACTAAAGGCTGGTTATCTGGGGTTCAAGGGATAGCGGGAAGAAAGACTTCGCGTTTCCTGTCTCAGAAATCCGCAGGTAGAGTACCATGTGGATGGCATATCACGCAGGACACCCAAACCCTGTGACGGTATTAGATAAACCTAGGGAGGGTATTCAAGAAACCCCGCTAGGGTATTAGCCCTTAGCTGATGAAAGCCAGGCGATGAGCACAGGCTTTGATTGCGTCAGCGCATAGGCGGGGGCGACTGGCGGCAGATGAGCCCCACGAGAGAAGGGATCCGGTCATGAGTACCGCAACCATCTGCGAGAACCCGGGGTGTACATGCGACCCGTGCACCTGCGTGGACTGCAACTGCGGCGACGACGCGCGCAGTTGCAGCAATCCGAGCTGCACCTGCGCGAACTGCATCTGCGTCGACTGCAGATGCGGCCAGTAGCATGCCTGCCAGGCTCGCCGGCCCGTGCCCGGCCTAACCTGCGAATTCGTATCCGGCTTCCTCGATGGCCTCGCGCAGCGCAGCGTCGCCGGGAAGCGGGCTGCCGACGATGCGGACGGTGCCCGCCGCGATGTCGACATCGACATCGGTGATGCCGGGGAGCTTGCTGATCTCGGCCCGGACGGCATTGGCGCAGTGGTCGCAGCTCATCCCCGTGACCGCAAGGGAGCGGGTTGACACGATGGTGATCGTACTGCGGTCGGCGGCCCGGTGGGGGTCGGGGCCAGCGCCCGGAGTACGTTGTAGCACTGATGACCGTCCCCCCGAAGAGGCGAGATGACATTTGGCTCATGTTCCGGCCGGTGTATTCCGGCCATCGGTGTCATCCCGGTAGCACTCCCTCATCGTGGTTACCGGCGGGTCCGCGAGGTGATCAGGTGATTCGCGAGGCCAGGCTCGTGGGGTTCGTGATCCTGCTCGCGGCGATCTTCCTGGGCGCCCGCGTGGCCGGATCTCACCTGGGCCCGGTGACGGCCACCCATTCCCAGGTCAGCTAGCCGGGCATGAGCGGCGGCGGCATGGGCGGCATGAACATGGGCGGTTCCGGAAACGGCCAGCAGCTGCCGCCCGCGGTCCGGCTGCGGGCGGCCATACATGAGCGAGATCGAAACCGGGACCGTGGTCGAGGCCGCGCCGGCACCGTCACCATCGACGCCCCCGTCACGCCCCCGGGCACTCCGTGACAGGACGGGGGGCATGCCGCCGGGGCCGGGCCCTCATCGGGGCGCTGCTGTTGACGCTGCTTCCGGGTGCGGTGTGCCTGTGCCTGGCAGGGTGCGCGGCGGGACGCCCGGCTGCCGCAAGCCCGGCCTATGAGGTGCGATCCGGCTTCGTCCGCGGGCTCGGCCAGATCGTTGTCGACGGCCGCGGCTTCACGCTGTACATTTACGTCCCCGATCACCAGGGTCCCTCAGTATGCACCGAGGTATGCGCCACGCAGTGGCCTCCACTGGTCCTGCCTCGCGGGGCCGGTCGGCCGCTGGCTGGTCCGGGCGTTAACCCGGCGCTACTCGGGACCACCCGCCGCGCCGACGGCTCGCTGCAGGTCACCTACAACCGGTGGCCGCTGTACCTGTGGCAGGGCGACTTCGCGCCGGGGCAGGCCACCGGCCAGGCCGAGGCCATGGGCCTGTGGTACACCCTGTCGGTCAGCGGGAGCGTCGACAGGCTCCCACTGCCCTGATCGGCATCCGCTCCGAAGTCGGTCGGCCCTTGCCGCACGGTAGCGTACCATCGAAGCGCGTCAGCAGCGTCCACACGTTACGTGCCGGCGAAACCAGCCGTCAGCAGTGCACGTTGTCATTGATACCCGCACATTTTCGCACGAGTGAAACTAAGGCGCCGTGGACCTGGATGTGGACTACGCGACCACGCTGGTGGCCGCCGTGCTGCTCGGGGTCGGCTTCGTGCTGCAGCAGTTCGCCGCCGCGCAGGAGCCCGAGTCGCGGTTCCTCCACCTGCGGATCCTGACCGACCTGCTGCGCAAGCCCCGGTGGCTGCTCGGAATCGGGTGCATGGTGGCTGGCTACCTGTTCGCGGCCTGGTCCATCGGCCACCTCGAGCTGACCCTGGTCGAACCCCTGCTGACCACCTACCTCGTGTGGGCCCTCATCCTGGCCGTCCCGCTGTCAAAGCAGCCGGTCCGCGTCACCGAGGTGGTCGGCGCCCTCATCTTGTGCGGCGGAGTGGCCCTGCTGTCGGTGTCCCGGTCGATCACGCCCATCGGGCTGTCGGTCGGCTCGTTCTCGCACTGGTATGCGGCGGCGATCATCGCGGGCGTGGCGTTGGTCTCCGTGCAGATCGGGCACCGCAGGACAGGCCAGGTGCGCGCCACCCTCACCGGGCTGGCGGCCGGCCTGGTCTTCGGCATCCAGGACGCGCTGACCAGGCAGACGCTGGAGATCCTCCAGGGGAACTCGTTCACCGCGCTGTTCAGCGCCTGGGCGCCCTATGCGCTGATCGGCGCGGGCATCGTCGGCATCTGGCTCATGCAGAACGCGTTCAGCGCGGCCCCGCTGCACGCCTCGCTGCCCGCCATCGCAGCCGGTGAGCCCATCGCCGGGATCGCGCTCGGCATCGTGGTGTTCGGCGACAGCATCCAGACCACGCCGGGCATGCTGGCCATCGAGGCGGGCGGGATCGCCGCGCTTATCGTCGGGGTCGTCGCGGTGGCGCGCTCGTCGGCGTTCAGCGGGCTGGGCAAGATCACCGACGCGATCAGGCCGGGCTCGCATCCGGCCGGTCCCAGGAGCCCGCGCGGTGAGCCAGGGCCCGCCGCGCCGGACGGGCCGGCCCACCGGCAGTCCCCGGCCGGTTCAGCCGGCGGTCAGTTCCCCGCCGCGCCCGCCGACGGGCAGACCTCGGCCGGCGGTCAGTTCCGCGCCGCGCCCGCCGACGGGCAGCCCCCCGCCACCTCGGCCGACGGTCAGTTCCCCGGCCGGCCGGCGCAGCGGAAGTTCTCCCGCCCGGCTCACCGGCGGCAGGTTCACGATTCCGCGTCCGGCGGCGAAGCCCGCTGAACCGGGACGCGGCTCAGGACGCCAGGTCGCGGCCGTCCCCAGGACCCCCGGGAGGCCCAGCCCCTGGGGCCGGCGGGGGCCGAACCGCGGCTCAGCATCTTGTCCATGGCCAGGCCCACGCTCCCCTCGCTGGCCACGATCCGCCTGATGACCAAGATCATCGCGGGCAGGGCCCAGAAGTCTCCGCACACCCACAGCACCGCGGCGCCGATCTGCTGGCTGGCGAACGGGGGCAAGGTGACGCCGGGTATGTGGTCGTAGACCGAGTACACCGAACCGCTGACGAAGAAGCTCAGCGTGATCGCGATGCCGATCATGATCAGGTTGGTCACGAACAGCGCCGCGGCCTGAGATACCAGCGGCATCCGGCGGCGGAACGGCGGCGACGGGATGAACTGCAGCCAGAACAGCACCCCGGCGGCGAAGAAGCTGCTGTGCATCAGCCAGATGTGCACGGCCTGGTTGCTCTCGGCCAGGTCATACGGACCGGGCAGATGCCAGAAGACCATCACGGCGTTGAACAGCGCCACCGACACCCACGGACGCAGGAAGAACCCGGCCGCCGCGCGCAGCGGCCTGGACCAGCCGGAGGCTAGCACGCCCCGGGTCACGTTCTGCCCGGACCTCCCGGGCAGCGCGGCGAGCAGCGGCTGCCACGGCGCGCCCGCCACGATCAGCGACGGCGCGGCGAACATGAGCAGCAGGTGCTGGATCATGTGCACGAAGAAGTAGTCGTCGGCCCAGTAGTCGATCGGTGACTCCACGGCGACCAGCAGCACCACGAGCCCGGCGTAGAACCACAGTGACCGCAGCCGCCGCTCGCGGGTCCGTTCGGGCCGGGACCGGCGGGCCAGCCGCCACAGCCCTATCTCGTGCCACACGGCGACCGCGATGGCCAGGATGAGGAACGGGTCGAAGGACCAGTTGGCGGTGACGTAGCTCATGGCCGTCCTAGCTCGAGGAGCCGTACTCGATCGGCACGTTGATCACCTGGACCTTGGCCCAGGCCGCCGAGGCCAGCCGCCAGACGGTGAGTCTCGAGCCGGACACCGCCAGCGCATCGTACCCGCCGCCGGGCCCGGGCGCGAGCGTCGCCGTTCCCGCCGGCGCGGGCGCCAGCGCCTGCCAGGATCCCCCGGCTCCGGTCACGGTCTCCGCCCGGCCGCCGCCGAGCAGCACCCAGATGCTCCCGCCCGGCCCGAACCCCGACGCGGCGATCCCCCCGGCCGCCGCGACCGGAGCCGACACCGCCCAGCGCGTCCCATCCCACCACGCTGCCAGCAGGTCGTTCCCTGCGAGCAGCAGCGCCGCATTGCCGTCCTTCGTGCCGCCCAGGCCGAAGACCTGCACCTGATCCCCGCCGAATCCCGCGGGCAGCGACGGCCCCGCAGCCTGCCACCCGCCGCCGCTGTCGGCGAAAATCCCGGCTACCCCCCGTCGCAGGCAGCTTCCCGCCGCCATCGGGGTGTCATTGAGGCCGAACGAGACCGCGCTCACCGCCACCAGCCCGCACCTGCGGCCCGGGGCTGATGCCGCCAGCGCGCTCAGCGTGGTCAGCTGCGACCACTGGCCGGCGGTCGCCGCCGCGGCGGTCGGCGCCACCTCGATGGTGCCGTCGCGCAGCAGCGCGAGGATCCGGCCCGACGCGCTCACGGCCAGCGCGTCCGGGACGTCGGCCAGGCTGGCGTCGAGCAGCCCGGGGGCCCAGTTCTTCCCCGTGTCGCTGCTCATCGCCAGCGGAGAGAAGGTGAGTCCCTGGCTGGGCCGGAACCCGACCAGCATCGCGGCGCCGCCTTCTGCGCCGGCCGCGACGAGCCCCCCGTTGTCGGCGACGGCCGGGGGAGTGACCAGCGACCAGCGGCTGGCCCCGGCCGGCCGCACGAACAGCTGCCAGAAATTGTTCTCCGAGGCGGCCGACCCGCCCATGACCGCGATGGCCCAGGCGCCCTGGCTGGTGACCAGCGATGTGGCCAGCGGCGCGGTCTGCACCACGATGCTCGGCGGAGCGACCGAAGCGGCCTGCGAGCCGCAGCCGGCCACCACGACGGCGAGCAGCCCGCCCAGGACGGCACGCCGGATCACGAGCGGGTCCTTCATGAGCTGCCCATCACCTTCACGGGCTGGCCAGCGCCTGGCGGGCGTACTGACTGAGCAGCACGGAGAACGAGGACCGAGTGCTGGTGGTGTCCGGCCCGGGGTCGGCGCCCACCTCCTCGCGGATGTGACCGGACCGGTCAATGACCACGGCCAGGTCATTGTGCGCCGCCATGGCGCCCGCGGGCAGGTTCTCCACCGTGACCCCGTACTGCTGCCAGACCTGGCCGAGCTGGCTGAGGGACCCGGTCAGGTACAGCCAGTTCGGCACGGCGTTGAGCCCTTCTTGCCGGTCGAAGGCCTGGGTGAACGTCACCGCCCGGTAGGTCGGGTTGGCCACGATGGCGACCAGGTCCACGTCCTTGTCCGCGGACCCGAGCAGCACCCCCGCCTCCTTGAACTCCGCCCCGATAATCGGGCAGTCGGAGGTGCATACCGGGTCCAGGAAGGTCATCAGCACGACCTTGCCGCGCAGGCTGGCCAGCGTGACCGGCTGGCCGTTCTGGTCGGTGAGCTGGAAGCCCGGAGCCGGGATGTCCAGAGCGGCGCTGTTACCCTCGATGGCCAGGGCCAGGATCGGATCCGCGGTGCGGTTCGCCGCCGCGAAGGCCATCGGAGCGGCACCGACCAGGATCACGGCCAGCGCGGCGACCGCGCCGACCGACCGGGCGCTGGCGGTCGCGAACATGCCCCCCAGCGCGCTCGGCCGCAGCCGCTGCCGCCAATCGGCCGCCGCCGGGATGCTCGGCTCGGCCGCCGCCGGGATGCTCGGCTCGGCCTGCGCCTGAGCAGTCTGCGCCGCCGCGGCCTCGTGCGGCGCCGCGGCCTCGTGCGGCGCCGGGGTCAGGGCCAGGTAGCCCGCCGAGAACAGCACGATCCAGGGGATCATGCTGTTCGGGTCGGTGCCGAGCCCGCCCAGGAAGCCGAGGTCCTGGACCAGCACCCAGTCGGCCAGGCCGAACACGATGCCGAACCACACCGCGTACCGGACCAGCCGGGGCCGCCCGCTCAGGAAGATCGCTCCCATCCCGGCCAGCACGATCACCACCACCAGGTTCACCGCGAAGCCGTTGCTGGCCGCGAACGACCCGAAGCTGGCCAGCAGGGAGGACAGCACATGCGGCTGCGGAGTGCTCGACATGCTCTGGACCATGCCGGCCAGGGTGCCGGGCTGACCGTGGCTGGTGCCCTGCCAGTAACCGCGGCCCGGCCAGGCCTGCAGCACCGCCATGCCGATGAAGAACAGCCCGATGCCGCCCAGCAGCAGCCGCCCGAGCCGCGGGCTCCGCCAGGCGTCTTCCGGCAGCGCGATCAGCGCCCCGGCCACCACGTAGATCAGCACGGCCCCCGGCGCCCCGGTCAGCCAGCTCAGGCCGGGCGCGAAGATCCCGCCGAACGACTCCCCGAACACCCACACCACGAGCCCCCAGGCCACGCTGGCCAGCCCGGCCAGCCGGGACCACGGCCCGTGCGCCGCGACGATGAGCCAGGCGCCGATACCGACCTGGATCCACACCGACGCCGCACCGGCCGTGATGGGGTGATAAGACCAGATGGTCCCGCCCCAGTTGACCAGATGCTGGACCCAGGCTGGCGAGGCCGCCGCGATCGGCTCGATGACCTGCGCGGCCAGTCCGCCCGCCATCTTCGGCTGCGCCTGCAACAGCCCGTCCAGGATCCAGATCAGCCCGAACCCGATCCGCAGCAGCCGACGGCCCGCGGGCTCCGCGGATCCGCCGGTTCGCCGCTCCGGGATCACCGGCCCCGACCCGTTTCTCCATGCGCTGGTCCGCCAGCCCTTGACCGGTGGTTCGGCGACCTGGTTCCCTGCGTCCGGCTTGGCGCCGGTGGGGGTCGTGAACCGCCAGGTCCGGGCCGTGGCCCACAGCAGCAAGAGGAACACGATGATGGCCGCGGCGATCGCGCCCTGGTGGAACAGCGCGGTCCTGAACGCGGCGGCCAGCATCGGGTCGGCCGGATTCAGGCCTGAGTTCATGCCAGGCACCGAATCCGCTCCTTCCTCAGCCCGCCTCGATCGGCTCCGCGGCGCGACGGGATCGCGTGCGGCCAGGCCCAGTGCCCTTCAGCGTAATGCGTAATGCCGCGGCTGTATCCAGCCCGCGTCAAACATGAGGAAGTTGTAATATGACACCCGGGGGGGTACCCGCGGAATTCCCGGACCCCGGTCACGGGGACTGCCCGTACCCGGGGTCAGCGGTCCGCTGGGGCTAGCGGGGGCGGGCGGGGTCCAGGCCCCAGACCGCGGCGGCGAACGCGGTCAGCGCGAACAGCACGAACGTGATGACGTGCACGCTGGTGCAGTACAGGCAGATGCTGCCGATGATGATCAGCTCGGCGTAGATCAGGTAGAGCACGAAGCCGACGCCGATCACGACCGACGCCAGCCGGATCAGGTGCACCTCACGCCGGGCCGACCGCCAGGCCCACGGGCTCATGAGCGCCACCGCGGCCACGAAGAAGGCCAGCCCGAGCACGGCCACCGGGATCCCGAACACGTACGACTGGGGACTGGTGGTGACCTTGGTGCAGTTCACCACCCCGCTCTCCGCGCACGCGAACAGCGCCGACTGGCTGAAGTGCGCGATCGTCAGGTAGATCGACACGCCCAGGCCTGCCAGGGCGAGCACGAACGTCGTGAGCTGCAGCCACACCGGAACCGCGGTTCCGGTGACTGAGGTGGCGCCGGCCGGCTCCTCCCACGTCACCTGCGCCCGCGGACCGCCGCGCGCCGTCCCGCCGTTCCGGGCCGACGCCACGCGCCCGCGGCCCGCGCCGTCTCCATCGCCGGACTTGACCGCGGCACCGTCCCCTCGACCCCCGCCGGTCTTGGCCGCGACGGTGGTGCCGGGCTTGGCCGCCGGGCCGCTCCCGTTCCCGCGGCTACCGGCCGCGTCCCGGCTCCTGGCCGCGTTGGCCTGGGCCCGGGCGTTCCGGGCCCTGCTCGACTTCGAAGCTGTCATCCGAGCTTCGCCTCCGGTCGGTTCACGGCTGTTGGCCTGGGGTCAGATTCTATCGCGCGGACCTGGGCCCCGGCTCCGGGTCAGATCTGGCTTTCCAGGGACTTGACGGTCGCGGTGCACGCGCTGGCGGGCTGGTTGCCCGTCATCTGGCAGATCGCGGCCGTGATGTAATTCGCCGTTCCGAGGACTTCCTTGGCCACCGCGCTGTTGGGGTTGTGCAGGTCGGCCGCGACCTGGCTCCAGCCGAGCGAGGCGAACCCGGTCGGGTAGTAGCTGGCGCCGGAGAGCACGTACTTGTTGCCGAAATCGATGAACGGTATCGCCCCCGACGAGCCGCCGTACTTGGTGATGAGCGCATCCTGGGCCGCGGTCGGCGTCTCCAGCGTGGTGTAAAGGCCGGTGGACGGGTCCGGGATGTTGGTCTCCAACTCGACCGGCGTGAAGGTCAGGTACGGGCTGGAGTACGTGGCGTGCACGAACGTCCAGGTCGGCGTGTTCGGGTACGGCTCGGCCTGGCCGGCCCCGTCCCTGGCGGCCGAATGGACGGTGGCCAGCCCGCTGAACGTGCCGAATCGGCTCAGCGCCACGATCATCGCCCAGCGCTCAGCGGCGCAGTAGGGGCAGTACTCGGCGCCCATGTAGAGCATTTCGGGCTTGCCGTTGGCGATCAGGGGCGTCCCGCTGATCGTGGTGGGTTTGCTCAGCAGCGCGCTGCCGCCGTCGCCCGCCGCGTCAGAGACGCTGGTCGGCACCGAGGTGACCTGGTCCACCAAGGCGGTCAGCGCAGCGCCGGTAGGGCCGTTCGAGGCCGAGCCGGCCGACGCCGACGGTTTGTTGTTCAGCTTGATGATCACGAGGGTCAGCACGACCGCCAGCACGACGATGATGCTGCCCGACGCGATGAGGATCCGCCTGCGCTGCTCGGCGCGGCGCTGGGCCGCTCGCTGTGCGGCGATCTTCTCCCTGCGGTTGACTTCGACCTTGGTTCTGCTTGCCTTGCCCATGCTCGCTTCGTCCAACCTCTTCCGGCCAGCGGCGGTAGGGCCCAACCCGCTGCCTTGCGTCCCTGCGCCACCGCGCACGAGTAGTCCGTCGACCCCGGATACCGCGCTCTATGTTAGGCGGTCCACGGGGCTGGCGCGCCCCGGGCCAGGACACTCATAGGTAACAGTCAGCAAGCAGACAGCCAGCGGTCAGCGAGCGGCGGGACGCGGCCCCTCGGCGCGGGCCCGCGTCCGCTTCCGGAGCCCGAGATAGGCGAAGGCCGCGATGGCCAGGTACGCGACGTAGACCAGCAGCTGCAGCGGGGTGGGCGCGTCGCTGTAGCCGAAGAAGCTGTGCAGCACGTCCCCGAATGCGCTGTTCTCCGACAGCAGGCTGGCCGAGTGCCACATCGGCGTATCGAGCACCGGCAGCCAGCCGAGCTGCTGCAGGTTCTCCACCGAATCGGCCAGCAGGCCCGCGGCGAAGACCATCAGCAGCACGCCGATGACCGTGAAGAACCTGGCCAGGTTGAGCCGGTGACCCATGTGGTAGATCGTGAACGCGATTCCCAGCGCCCCGGCCAGCCCGATCACCGCTCCGATGAGAGCGCCCGTCGCGGAGGTGGAGAAGATGATGGCCAGGGTGAAGACCACCGTCTCCAGCCCCTCCCGGCCGACCGCCTGGAAGGCCAGCAGCCCGAGCCCCCACCTGGCGCGGCCGTCGAGCGCGGCGTCGGCACGGGCCCGCAGTTCCTTGGACAGGGAGCGGGCGTGGTTGCGCATCCAGAACGTCATGTAGGTCAGCACGGTCGCGGCGACCAGGTAGGTGATGGTCTCGAAGATCGTCTGTACCCGCGAGCCGTCGTAACTGCGGATGGCCTCGTACGCCACGACCCCGCCCGCGGTCGCGAGCAGCAGCGCGGCGCCGACGCCGACGAACACGTCGCGGAAATGCTCCCGGTGACCGATGCGGTTGAGGTAGGCCAGCAGGATCGCGATGATCATGCTCGCTTCCACACCCTCGCGCAGGAAGATGATGAGCGTAGCGAGCATCCGCGGCCTCCAACCTCTGGTGCTTGACCTGCCGGACCGAACTTAGCTTAGGCTAACCTTACTTGACAAGCCTGTCGGC
>Ga0187770_10001890_pt1 | contig 11417 bp, 8 predicted proteins | sample 0116_SJ02_MP02_2_FD_133154 | JGI IMG/M metagenome (GOLD analysis project Ga0187770, IMG submission 133154) | Tropical peat soil microbial communities from peatlands in Department of Meta, Colombia - 0116_SJ02_MP02_20_MG | ecosystem: Environmental > Terrestrial > Soil > Wetlands > Peat | place...
CGGACTGGGGTGCCGTGGCGTGGGATCGCCCCGGGTTCCGTGACCTCGATGCCGACGAGTTTGCGTTTCGGGCCCTCGGCGCGCTCCTTCTCGAGCACCTGGCTTCCCACGAACGGGTGGTCGAAGTCGACGAAGCGCTCCTGGCCGGCCTCGATCGGGGTGTGGTCGCGGTGGAACTCCTGTCCGGAGAGGAGGTACCCCTTCTCGAGCCGCAGGGTGTCGCGGCAGCCGAGCCCGCACGGGACGACCCCGGCGGCGAGCAGGCGCTCGGCGAGCGCGTCCGCCTCCGCGGCCGGGACGAACACCTCGTAGCCGAGCTCGCCGGTATAGCCGGTCCGGCTCACCAGCAGCCAGTCGGCGAGCGCGCCCGGTACCCGGAGGCCGAGGCGGCCGGTGCGGGGCCCTCCGCCGTCCCTCTTCGGGAAGAACCGAAGGTGGTAGAACGGAAGGCCCGAGAGGTCCCACGGGTAGAGCGACTCGAGCACGGAACGCGACTTCGGCCCCTGCACCGCAAGGAGCGCCACCGGTCCGTTCCACCGGCCGATCGTCGTGTCGGGGCCCCGGTGCTGGCGGAGGATCTCCTCGATCTCGTCCGCCCGACTCGCGTTCGGGACCGCCATGAACGAGCGGGCGAGTTCCTCCCCGGTGTCGACCCGGCTCACGAGGAGGTCGTCGACGATGAACCCGGTCGACTCGAGGAGGAAGGTGTAGCGGACCTGCTCGGGGAGGAGCGCGGGGACGTTCGCGGTCGTCCGTCGCCCGAGGAGGTCGGCGGCGTGGGCACCATCGACCGTCAAGATCCCCATGTGGGAGACGTCGAACAGGCCCACCCCTTCCCGGACCGCGCGGTGCTCCGCCAGGATGCTCGTGTAGTAGAGGGGCATCTCCCAGCCGGCGAACGGAACGATGTGCCCTCCGTGCCGGAGATGGAAGTCGTAGAGCGCGGTGCGGCGGAGCGGTGGCGGGGAGGGTGGGGCGGGGACGCTCATGTCACGATCTCCGCGAGCCGACCCTGTTCGCTCGCGCGTCGGATCTCGAGGGCGACCCGACGGCCGCTGCTCATCGGCCCGCGGTAGAGCGCGTTCCCGTACGGGTGGCCGAGCGCCAGGTGGACGTTGGTGCCGCCCCCGATCCGGGCGGCGACGTCGAACACGACCGGGTGACCCGCGCGGTCGATGCAGGTCTGCAGGCAGAACGGTCCGAGGATCCCCGGCGGGTACTGGGCCTTGGCGGCGTCGACGAACTTCTCGCCCATGCGGAACACCTCCTCGAGGATCGACTCCCGCACGGTCAACGTTCCGTGACCGACCACGAGGTACTCGGGGATCCGGTCGGAATCATTGAGCTCGAGCTGCTGCGCCGCGGGCAGGCGGACGAGCCCGTCGAGGTTGCTCTCGCGCCGCTCGTCGACCCCGAGCAGTTCGAGCCCTTCCGCTCGAGGGACGAGCGGGGAGAAGAAGAAGTTGAAGTTGAACACCGGACCGAGGACGTACTCTTCGATCCGCGCCGTCTCGAGGTCGGCCGGAGCGACCGTCCCACGGGCGACCAGCCGCTCGACCTTCGCTCGGTATTCGGTCGGGCTCGTGACGGTAAAGAACCCGCGCTCGAGCCGACGGGTGGCGTGCGGGAGTTTCACGATTGCCAATCGGTCGATCGCTTCCGGGTTCGGGATCTTCCGAGGGGTGCGGATCCCGGCCCGTTCGAGGAGCGTGTAGTAGTTCTCCCGTTCGCTCCGCTCCTCGATCCGGAGGAGCATGCGCGACCCGGCGATCGGCACCCGGAAGTCGTCCTCGATCGCCTCGAGCGCGACGTAGGAACTGAACGCCCGGTTCGGGACGAGCACGACCCCTTCCGAGCGGAGGCGCTCCTGGACCGCGGGGGAGACGATGTCGGCGAACTTCGGGAACGTCCAGACGTCGTCGACGCACCCGCGCATCCGGGTCCCGTCCGGCGCCCGGACCGTCCGGAAGTAGCGCGTGTACGTCGCGTCCCGGCCCGCCTCCGCGAGGATGAGGCTCGTCAGGCCTTCCGTCACGGCCCCGTCGGCGACATCGATCGCGGAGTGGGAACCGACCGTTCCCACGACCGGCGGGGACGGATAGTGGGCCACCAGCGCCCGGACTTCCTCGAGGGGGAGCGACATGGAGAACGGCACCGTCACAGAAGATTAAGCGCTCGCGCCACCCGCTCCGATGAGAGGGGAAGCTCGGTGACGTGTGCGCCGGTGGCGTCGCGCACCGCGAGCGCGACGGCGGCCGCGACCGGGATGATCGGAGGTTCCCCGAGTCCCTTCGCGCCGAACGGGCCGGCTCCCGAGAACCCCTCGACGAACGTCACTTCGATCGGCGGGACCGAGCCGAGCGTCGGGATCCGGTAGTCGAGCAGTCCCGCGTTCAGGAGGCGACCGTCCTCCGACCAGAGCGCTTCCTCGGTGAGCGCGGTCCCAAGGCCCATCACCACGCCGCCCTCGATCTGCGCCGAGGCGGACGCGGGGTCGATGATCGTGCCGGCATCGTGGACGGCGGCGTACCGAACGACCCGAACGGTCCCGGTCCCTCGGTCGACCGACACTTCCGCCACGTGCGCTGCACCGGTGAAGTCGGTGAACGGGTAGAAGGCGCCGGCCTCCACCTTGCGCTCGTCGATCGTGCCGCCCTTCCCATAGTGCCGTCCGGTCGCCACGAGCCCGTCCCCGGTGCGTTCGGCCTCGGTAAGAACCTCCCGGATCGGGCGTCGCGTTGTCCCGGCGACCACCACCACCTCGTCCTCCGCCACGGCGAGGCGAGGCACGGGCTCGGCTAGGCCGAGCCGACGGCCGAGGTCGGCGAACAGCATCCGCGTCGCCTCCTCCACGGCGCGGCCGAGCACGGCGGTGGTCCGGCTCCCGTACACTCCGGAGTCGAACGGAGCGCGAGCGGTGCTCTCGTACGCCACCGTCACCCGGTCGCGGGGGAGTCCCGTGCACCGGGCGGCGACCGCCGCCACCCCCGCGAGCACGCTCCCGCTCCCGATCTCGCGCTCTCCCTGAACGACGGTGAGCCCGGTCGGTCGGAGGAGGAGTCGCACCTCCCCACCGGCGCCGGTGCCCGTCGACCAGAATCCGGCCGCCACTCCGACCCCATGGTCCGGACCGGCCTCGGCCCGCCATCGGGCCGCAATCGCCCGGGCCTTCTCGAACGCCGCGGCGAGCCCGAACGGACCCACCGCCTGGCCGAGCGGAGTCCGGTCCCCCTCTTTCCAGAGGTGCGCGGCCCGGAACGCACCGGGGTCGACTCCCGCTTCCCTAGCCACATGGTCCAGATGGGACTCGAGCACGAAGGCGCACTGCGGCGCGAACGGCGCACGATGGGGTCCGAACGCCGGCTTGTTGGTGCGGACCGCGTACCCCTCAACCTCGAACGCCGGCGTCGCGTAGGGGCCCAACAGGAACCCGATCGCAAACCCGGTCGCGAAGTCCCGTCCGGGGAGAGCGTTCCCCACGTCGAGGAGAAGACGAACCCTCCGCGCGACGATCCGGCCGTGCGCGACCGCGGTCTCCATGCGGATCACCGAGGGCAGCGTCGTCCGGCCGAGCAGGAACTCCTCGCGGTACCCGAGCGCGAGCTTCACCGGCCGGCCCGCCGCCCTCGCGAGCAGAAGGGCGTACGGCTCGAGCAACGCCGAGCCCTTGCCGCCGAAGCCTCCGCCGACCCACGTTCCTTCCACCACCACCGACTCCTCGGGTACGCCGAGCAGGGAGGCGATGTCCTCCCGGGCGCCGAACGGAGATTGCGTCGAGGTGCGGACCCGCCACTTCCCGTCCCCGACCTCGGCGAGACACGCGTGGGGTTCGAGCGCCACCTGGTGGACGCTCGACGTTCGGTAGACCTCTCGAACGACGGTGTCGGCCGTGCGGAACACCGCCTCGACGTCCCCCTCGCGCGCCCGCACGTGAGCGGCCACGTGAGGAGAGGAGTCCGCCGAGGGACCCGGCCACTCCGGAAAGATCTCTTCGAGGTCACTCACGACCGGGAGCGGTTCCACTTCGACGCGGACCGCGCGGGCCGCCTGGCGGGCGAGTTCCCGGGTCGGGGCGGCGACGGCGGCCACCGGCTGGTTCCGGTACGCCACCGTGTCGGTGGGGAAGACCGGGCGGTCCGGGTCGCCCGAGGAGCCCGGCAGCAGCGAGGCGAGGTCGGCGGCACCGATGGCGACCACGCCCTCGATCGCACGAGCGGGCGCGAGGTCGACCGAGCGCAGACGACCGTGCGCGACGGGAGCGGGGACGAGCGCGCCCCAGAGCATCCCGGGCGACTCGAGGTCCATTCCGAACACGGCCGAACCTTCGAGCTTCGGCCGGGCGTCCGGTCGGGGGGAGGCGGTCACTCGCCCTCCCGCTGGAGAAGGGAGACCGCCCGGGCGATCGAGAGGTACCCCGTGCATCGGCAGAGGTTCCCGCCGAGGTCGGTGAGCAGTTCGTCGGTCGACGCATCCGCCCCCCGTTCCTTGAGAAGGCCGACCAACGCCAGCACGAATCCCGGAGTGCAGTAGCCGCACTGGAGCGCGCCGGCCCGCGCGAACGCTTCCTGGACGTTCCGCCCGACCGGGTCGGCGGCCACTCCCTCGATCGTGGTGAGGGAAGCACCGTCCACCTCGTGGGTGAGCGTGAGACAGGAGAGCGTCGAGACCCCGTCCACGAGAACGGTGCACGCTCCGCACTCACCGCTCCGGCACCCCTCCTTCGTCCCCTTGAGCCCGAGGCGCCATCGGATCGTGTCGAGAAGGCGCTCCGAATCGGGGACGCGGTCGAGCGGCCGGCGCTGGCCGTTCACCGTCAGCACGATGGGGGTCGGCATCATCGGCTCCGGTCCGAAGAGGTCACGACGCTCTGGACTGCGCGCTCGAGCAGCGTCGCCACGAGGTGCCGCCGGTACTCCTCGGACGCCCGCCGGTCGGCGGCGATCGAGAGTCTCTGGGCCGCCTCTTCGGCCGCGAACCGGATCTCGGAATCGGCCGGCGCCGCAGAGCGGAGGAGCGATTCGGCCTCGGGGAGCCGCACGACGCGCGGAGGGATACCCCCGACAGCGAGCCGCCAACGGCCGTCGGAGGGGGAGCGCGCGGCGGCGACCGCGATCTGGGAGATGTCGTGTTCGGGCCGGACGCGCTGCCAGAGGTAGGCCGACGGCCTCGGCTCGGGAAACCGGACGGATCGGATGAGCTCCCCGGAGGCGAGCGCCGTGCGACGTGACGCGACGAGGAACCGGTCGACCGAGAGCGTCCGGGAACCGTGCGGACCGACCAGGTCGACTTCGGCATCGAGCGCGAGCAGCACGGGGAGGAGGTCGGAGGCCGGCGCGGCCCGGCCAAGGTTGCCGCCCAGCGTGGCGCGGTGACGGAGCGGAACGCCTCCGACCGCGCGGATCGCTTGAAGGAGGCCGGGGTGGCGCGCCGCGACCTCGGGGTCCTGCTCGAGGGACCGCAGCGGGAGCGTGCTTCCGACCGTGAGCACGGGACCGTTCCAGTCGAGCGTGCGCCACGGCAGATGGCGGAGGGAGACGACTCGCCGCGCCGTGCTCCGTGCCGCGTCGAGGTCAAAGATGAGGTCCGTGCCGCCCGCGAGCACCACCACTTCGCCGGGGGAACCCGTCGCGAGCTCGGCGATGGCCGCCTCGACGCTCGCCGGGAAGACGAGGGTGAACGCGGTCGGCATTGCGGCGGGGGAGCGCGCCCGAAGGCTAACGGTTTCGCGTCGTGCGGGGGAGCCGGCACGCCTTCTTTTTTATCCAATGAGCGGCTTTGGCAACCGGTCGGCATGCCATTCGAACTTGCGTTGCGTTACAGCACTCCTCTCACCCCGATCGCCGACCTCGATGAGGTGCTGCGCGAATTCCTGCGGCTGGTGGGGTATCTCCCCGAGGGGGAGGAGGGACGGGGCTCCGAAGGACCGGTCGCGCAGAGCCTCGCGTACCGTCTCGTCCGGGACTGCCTGCTCAAGGACCCGACGCGGGCCTGGTACGTGGACGAGCTCACGGCGGTGCTCAAGACATCGAAGCCGACCGTCTACCGGCATGTCAACAAGCTCAAGGCGCTCGACCTTCTGGAGGAAGCGGGAGGGGCCACCGACGGAAAGGGCCGCAAAGGGTACCGGCTGCGGTACGGGAACCTCGCCCGAGCGTGGGATTTCACGGAGGCGAACGCGCAGAACGCGCTCCGCCGGTATCGGGAGACGGTGAATCACTTGCAGACCTTAATCGAGAAGCATGCGCTCGAGGTCCCCGTGAAGGTGGCCGCCGTTCCGCGCGCCGTCGGGCGCGAGCGGGGAGGGAGCCGATGAGCGACCCGACGGGAGGGGCGAAGCGGCCGATGATCGCCCTCACGGCGGGATCGAAGGTCCGGGTGCGGTCCGCCGGCACCGAGAGCGAGGCGATCGTCTCGACCGGGACGTTCCGGGGCCTCGTCTCGATCAGCGGCGATAACGCCCTCGCCATCGAGCTGGACGGTTCCGGCGGGGAGGAGAAGGGACTCGTGCGGATCGTGCCGGTCCCGGCGATCCTCGCCATCGACATCCTCGAGGCCGCGAAGGCCGACGAGGAGAAGCGGAGCGAGCCGCCGCAGTCCCCGGGATACTTCCGCTGAGGAACGGTAGACCGTCCGGGCCCCCGCCCGCGACGGGGCCGGAGGACGGGCTTGCTGGGAGTTCCGGCGCGGAGGAACGAGTTCGTTCCGCGATTTCGAACCCAGGTCGCTGGCTCCGAAGGCCAGCAGGATAGTCCAGACTACCCCACAAGCCCGCCGACCTTCCACGGGACGCCGGCTATTTGGGCGTTCCGGAGTCCGGCTCGGCGGCGACCGGGACGTCCTCCGGACCGGGAGGCGGCGTGCCCTCGCCTTCCGCGAGGGACGGGGCGCCCTCGCGGTGGAACCGGTCGAGCGTCGTCTGCGCGGTGGCGCCGGGGAAGAGCGTCGCGATCGAGTCGGCGAGGAGTTGGATGCGCTGGCGAACGTACGGCGTGATCCCTTCCATCGCCCCCAGCCGCTGCGCGAGGAGGAGGTACTTCCGGACCGACGCCTCGTAGACCGTCGAGAGCAGTTCCCCGTCGCACCGGCCGCCGGCCCGTTCTGCGGTGCATCGACCCGAGAGCGGGGGCCGTCGGTGCGAGGCGCCGCAGACCTTGCACCGGAACGTCTGGGTGCCGTAACTGCGGAGGTTGCCCATCACGTCGGGCAGGAAGTGGGCGTTCAGCACGAGCGTGACCGCCTCGGCGAGGTCGACCGCCCGGATCTGGGAGGCGAGCACGATCGACCGCTCGACGAGCTCCGCCATCGGCCGGCCCTCGCGGTAGGCGGAACGGGGCGGGCCCCCCGCAATGCGGTGGGTGTCGTGCGTGAAGCCGTAGTTCGAGAGCGAGCGGGCCGAGCCGAGGCGATGGCCGACGAGGTCGAGCAACGGCTCCACCTCCTTCGGGTTCTTCCGCTCGAGGGCCGCGCGGTAGAGCGCGAGCGGGTACCGGCTCGACACGTCGACGTTGTGCGCCTCCTTGTCGACCTCGGTCGTCTCGAGGCGCGTCGTCAGGACGAGCGGCTTGTCCATGAGCGCGCCCCGGCTCTCGGGGAGGAACGCGCGGGAGAAGTTGAGGAGGGCATCGAGGAGGAGCGTCACGGAGTCCTCGTCGCCGTCGCAATTGCGGCGCTTCGCGGCGTGGAAGACCGGGTGGGCGAAGCACGCCTCCGCGTGCGTGAAGCCGATCAGGCGGCCCGCGACGCCGCCCGAGGTGTGGGGGGCGAGCGCCACCACGACCTGGCCGATGAGCGCCTCCGGGCGGTCGGCCCGGTAGAACGGCTCGACCTCGTAGAGGCGGACGAGCTCGTCGTCGACGAACTGGGCGAGGCGGGTGAGATACGCTCCGCAGGAGCGGGAGACGACGAGGTCCTGGGGCAGGAGCTCCACCAGCTGGTCGTCGTCGATGAGCGGCGCGCCGGACCAGTCCCGGGAGTAGCCAATCTTCCGGAGCGTCGCGACGTCCGTGCCGATCTCGGCCGGTCGGAAGTGGGTGAGCGGGAGGTCGGTGAGGTCGAAGCGGGCGGTGCCGTCCTGGTAGACCGAGATCGCGTGCGACGCCCTGAGGATCGCCTTCTCGATCGCCTCCGGCACCTTCCCGGGTGAGGTGAGGCCCTTGACGCCCTTCACGACCGGAGGTTGGCTCACGTGGAGGCGGTCGAGGGCATCGCTCCAGAGACGAGCGACCGGAAGCGGCTCGGCGATGACCTTCCCGGTCGGCTCCGTGTGCGCCCCGCACGGGCATCGGGTCCAGACGGTCGACCGGCCGCACGCGGGGCAGCTGCGGACCCCGAGGTCCACCTTCACGCCCTCGCGCATCGTCCGTCGCGCCGCGTCGGGAAGCGACCGCGTCTGGCCGCCGGCCGCGCCCACGGGGAAGAGCCCGTGCACGTTCGGCTGCATGCTCCTCTGGTGCGCCTTCTCCGGGCGGCCGACGCGGCCACCCACCCGGGACGGCCCCCGGGCCCGGATCGGCACGCCGGCGAGACGGCTCACGTAGGCGAGCGCGTCCTCCTCGACCGGGTCGAGGGGGACGTGGCGGACGAGCAGCTCCCCCTCGGGGACCAGGCCGAGACCCCCGACGAGCGCCGCCGAGGCGTCGGGCTCGCCTCGCAGGTCGTTCCCTTCTACCGGGGAGAACAGGAAGCCGAGCCGCACCAGGACCTCCCGCCACTGCGGGTCGGCCGGGAGGACCAGCCCCCCGGTGACCCAGCGGCCGCTGCGCTCGACGAACTCTGCGAGGGCGCGAACCTCGGCAGGGGTGAGGTCGTGCCAGAAGAGGAGCCATCGAGGGTGGAGCGGGACGCGGTAGGTCTGGGCGAACCGCACCGCGTCGCCGTACGATGCGACCCCGATGCCCTCGGCCTCGGGCGCGCCGGCGGCCCGCAGCTCCTCGAGGTGCCAGTCGAGGGAGTACCCCGGCGGGACGAGCGGCTGGTTGTTCTCGAGGAACTCCCCGACCGACACGAGGATCTCCCCAAGGTCGACGATCCGGCGCACCCGCGCGCGCAACGCCTCGGCCCGAGCGAAGTCGTGCACGGCGGTCACCGTGCCGTCGTCGAGCTCGACGATCGGACCCTCGATCGTGTCGCAGACGCCCATCGCCGCCGCCTTGCCGGGGTACTCGAGCTTGACCTGGGTCCCGATCGCCACGAAGTTCTGGAGGAGCACCATCGTCGCGGGGTTCACCGCGCACGCGGCGAGCCCGGTCGTGCGGGCGCGTCCGTAGACGAGACGGAATCCGCCGGGGTGGTTCGGGTGCGCCAGCACGGGGCGCCCGCCGACCGAGTCCTGGAGGTACTTCGGGGCCCGCGTCTCGTCCGACTCGTCCGTGTGGTGACCGAGTTCGGAGAGGAACTCCCACCCGTCGAGCCCGAGTTTCTCCACGATCTTCTGGAGTTTCGCGGCCTTCTGGCAGAGGCCCTCCGCAATGACGAGGCACGCCCCGCCTCGGATCCCGTTCGTGCGGACCCGCTCGAGGTTACGGAAGGCGCTGACCTCGGCGTCCCCCTCCGTCGCTTCCCCGGAGATCGCGACGGGAACATGGCGGACGACCAGGCCGATCTCCTCCGGACTCGGCATGTACTGGAGGTGCTGGAGCGTCTTGTAGAGCGGAATCTCCTCCTGGTAGCGCCCGACTTCCTCGGGGTCGGGCCGGAACGCCGCGAGCCCAAGGTCCCGCCGGACGACGTCGGCGAGCAGCACGCTCAGCGCTTGGGCGGTGCCCCCCGCCGCCCGAATTGGCCCCGCGTAGTAGAGCTCGATGTACGGAGCGTGGTCCCGCCCCTCCATCACGTGGACCTCGGCGAGCCCCTCGAGGGGTGCGACGAGGATCCCCTCCGTCAGGATCGCGAGGCCGACCCGGAGCGCCGCGTCGACGCGCGTCGCCATCGACTCACCGCGCGCGGGGTCCCGCGCGATCCGTCGTGCGATGGTGAGCGCGACCTCTTCGCGGGGGAGCGTGGCCGCGAGGGTCCGAATCTCGGTGGAGATCCCTTCGATTCCGAGATGGGCAAGGAGCTTCTCGACTCGCATCGCCATATCCTGGGCGCGCGGGATCTCGGGGACGACCTCGGGGTCGTAACCGACCCGACGCGCCTTCTCCGCGACCGCGTACGCTCGGTCGACCTCGGACTCAATCGTCCGAAAATACAATTCCACGAGCTCGCGAGGGAGCCGTCGGTCATAAACCCGCGCGCTCGCCCTGCTTGTCCGCGCGACGAAATCCGCTGCGCGCTCGCCTCCGAACGCTAAGTAGGTCGCTTCGGTGCCCGGGGAGAGCCCTTCCGTGCCTTCGACCGCCCGCCCACGCGACCGTCCGAGAGCGTCGGGGGCCGCTTCGCAGCGGCAAGCCCGGTTCTGGGACTCTCGGTACCGCGCGGACCCGACGTTCTTCGGGACCGACGCGAGCCCGTTCCTCCGTTGGACCCTCGCCGCGCTCGAAGGCCGGAAGGTCGGCCCGAGGTGGCTCGAGCTCGGCTCCGGCTACGGCCGGGACCTCACGGTGCTTCGAGCCCGGGGGTACTCGGTGCGGGGAGTCGACGTCTCTCGGGTGGCTACCGACCTTGCCCGCCGCTCGAGTCTCCCGGTGGTCGAGGCGCCCGCGCACCGGTTCCTTTCGTCGCTCGGCACCGAGTCCGTGGACGTCGTGTTTTCGAACCTGTTCCTCAACATGGAGTTCTCGGAGGCGGAGCACCGCCGCCTCTTCGACGAGGTCCGCCGGGTCCTCGTCCCCGGGGGTTTCCACACCTATTCCGTTCGCTCCGTGGTAGACGGGTGGTACGGTCGGGGCCGGAGGGCGGGACCGGCCACCTTCGACTTCGCGCCCCGGGGGCCCGTGCTTCACTTCTTCTCGCGTCCGTACGCTCGACGGCTTCGCCGGGGCCGGTTTCGCTGCGTGCGGACGTGGGGGGGAACCGAGGGGGAAGGGGAGTTCCCCATCTCTGTACTGTACTTCCTAGACCAGAGGGTCGCGCGCGCGAAGCGAGGCGGGCGCGGCCGACCTTCCGCGCTCACTCCTTAGTCAGCTTCCAGATCGCCTCGAGCGGCCATGAGCGAGCCCATTTCGCGTCCGAACGCGACAGGTACTTCGTGCCCTGCCCGGCCGCGGGACGGGTCTCGACCAATCGTTCCACCGTCAACCCGCTCCGCCGGAAGAGGTCGACCCAGACCCCGTACGGGGGGTTGAACTCGACCGCATCGTTCGGCAAAAGCTCGATGCGGTACTGCCCGAAGTACGGTTGGAGGAGCCGGGTGACCTGTCGGTCCGAGCGAAGGTCGAGCGTGATGTACCGAAGCGGGCTCGCCGTGGCGAAGACGAACCGACCCCCGCGCTTCAGCACTCGAGCGCACTCGGGGACGGAGCGCACCGGGTCGGAGA